>Ga0209755_10005327_pt1 | contig 14680 bp, 17 predicted proteins | sample TergutCo191P1_FD_187301 | JGI IMG/M metagenome (GOLD analysis project Ga0209755, IMG submission 187301) | Cornitermes sp. P1 segment gut microbial communities from Petit-Saut dam, French Guiana - Co191P1 (SPAdes) (version 2) | ecosystem: Host-associated > Arthropoda: Insects > Digestive system... | reverse complement strand
CCCCCCGGTGTTTTGTACGCTTAGAGCCTAGCCAAAACACGCTGTCGGTTTGCGGTTTCCGCGACCGCCGCGTTTTTTCGGGGTCGGAAAGGAGTATCCTTTTGAAAAACCGCGCTTTGACAAAAACGGCCCGGGAAGTCCGTTTTCTTCGGGGGCGCGAATGATATCCGCGGGATGGCGGTACACGGTGGAACTGGGGGAAGACGGTTCGCTGTGGGCGTGGGGGAACAACGGTTCCGGGCAGCTTGGCGACGGTACCACGCTTGACCGCCACGCGCCGGTCCGGATTGGCGCGGGCACAAACTGGGCCTGGGTTTCCACCGGGAGCCTTCACACGGTGGCGGTGGGGGCGGACGGTTCGCTATGGGCGTGGGGAAGCAATCAGTTTGGGCAGCTTGGCGACGGCACCACGGTTGACCGCTATCTTCCGCTTCAAATCGGCAAATCCGCCGACTGGCTTGCCGTGTCCGCGGGCAAACGGCACACCCTGGCGGTAAAAACGGACGGATCGCTGTGGGCATGGGGCTGCAACCAGTTTGGCCAGCTCGGCGACGGCAAGGGCGGCGGCGGCTGGGACGGGTCCAGCGGCAGCAACTACGCCCCCACCAAAATAGGGGAAGACTCCGGCTGGGCCGCCGTGTTCGCCGGCAATTTTCACTCGGCGGCAATAAAAACCGACGGTACTCTTTGGGCGTGGGGAAACAACGGCTCCGGGCAGCTTGGCGACGGCACCGCGGTCTGCCGCGCCGTTCCCGGCCGGATAGGGGCCGACACGGACTGGGCCTACGTTTCCGCCGGCAGTCTTCACACAATAGCCGTAAAAACGGACGGATCGCTGTGGGCATGGGGCTGGAACATTTTCGGGCAGCTTGGCGACGGTACCACGGTTGACCGCCACTCCCCGGTGCGCGTGGGGGAAGGCTCCGACTGGGCTTCCGTGTCGGCAAACGGCGGGCACACCGTGGCGGTGGCAACCGACGGCACGCTCCTGGCCTGGGGAAGCAACCACTGGGGGCAGTTGGGCAACGGCACGAAAGCGGACTGTCCGGCTCCGCTCCCGGTGGGAACCGGAGCAAACTGGGCGGCGGTGTCCACCGGCGAAAGGCACACCGTTGCCCTGGAAAAGGACGGTTCGCTGTGGGCGTGGGGCCGGAACGGGGACGGACAGCTTGGCGACGGCACTACGGAAAACCGCGACACTCCCACCAGGGTTGCGACGTAACCGGCAATCGCCCCGAACGCCGTTTGGCGGCCCCGCCGAATTGTGTTATACTTTAATCTGTGAGAAACACCGAACGCGAACCCCTCCGGGGGAAACACGCCGGCGGCGGCGTGCGGAAAAACGGAAACTCTGCCCTTATCCGGTGGATACCGGCGATCGCGCTGGCTTTGGCGACGGTTCTGGCGGGCTGTCCCACGGAGGCGGACGATGTTGCAGAAAAAACCAGCCACCCCTTGGGCCTGGAGATGAGTCTGAGCGGGCAGGTATACGTCCGGGTTCCGGATTCTGATGCCGGAGAATGGGTCTGGGACTATGACTTGGAAGGATACAGGTGGGTCACGCCTCAATTCAGACCGTTCCACGGAAACAGGAAAGTTCTCGCCATAGAGTGGAGGCAAAGGTTCGTTAACTTGGAATTGGTGTGGGAACCCATCGATCTTGGCGGGGAAGGAAACATTGACGCCGGAAAACTGACTTTTTCTTTGGGCCGGCCCCCGACAAATGTTCTGTCGCAAGTAGGTATGGGGACAGGAGGGCTGTTCGAAGGCTATCAGCATATGTACAGCGGTTTTTCGATCTACCCCGGAAACGCAAGGGGGCTTATTCTGCACGGTCTGGAAACGGAAACAGTCGGCGGCGGTCCTTACGGATGGATTGAAAGACAGCACTTTAATGTGGACGGATGGACTTCCACTCTTGACGAAGTGCTGCATATCTATGTTGACCGGGACGTTGCCGTTACCGGGAGGGGAATAACCTTTACCGGTCAAGGATACGGGGGGACGTGGAGCTTCACGACCAACGACATCAACATCATGCTGAAAGAGGGCTGGAACGTTATGCACGTAAGGTCCGTGGCAACGGAAACGCCTCACGGCGGTTCCGAAGTCGTAACCATGCGCCTGGCCGATCCGGACTGGGTGGGGTGGAAACTGCGGGAGGGATACGCCGCGGCGGAAGGATCGCTCTCCGGCGTTTTCCAAACCGTGCCGGACGCCACGCGGAGCGCCGCGTTTAACGCGAGCCCTGTACAAAACCGCCCCCGTCGCCGATAATTAGGGTAATGAACCGAATTCGACCAATCGTTTTTTTCTGTCTCGTTGCCGCGTTTTTGACGTTTCCGGCGGGGGTTAACCCGCAGGAAAACAACGGGGCTGCGAACGACGCTGACGCGCAGGCAAACGGGGAGGACGGACTGCCGCGGCGGTTCCGGGAACTTTCGCTGGGCATGAGCCTGGACGATCTGCAGGACGCGCTGCAAAGGGACGGCATGTTCAACTTCCGGGGGGAACGGGACGTTTCGTTCATTCCCGTCAGGGAGGAAAGCCTTGTCGAGACCACCGGAAGCTCGTTTATCCAGAGGGCGTTTTTCCAACTGCGCGACGGGGAGCTTTTCATCATGTCGTTCACCCTGAACCAGGGGCTCATGGATCACCACTCCATGTTCACGCGGTTCGTGGAGCGGTACGGCCAGCCAACCTACCTCAACCCCAGGGAGGCGATATGGGAGGACGGAAACACCCGCATCTCGCTGGGCCGGCCCCTTACGGTAAGGTACATCGACATAGGGGTTTTCAACGACATCATAAGCGAGGCCACGCTTGTCGAGTCCCGCAGGGTGCACGAACGCCAGGAATTCCTGGATGAGTTCTAGACGCGGCGACCGAAAACGCGCCCGCCGCGCGGTCTTTTCCCCAAACCCCGGTTTTAAAACCGGGGTTTTGCTGTGCCTGGCCGTAATAACCGTAAACGCCGGTTTCGCCTCCTGCGGCCCGCAAAGGCTGCCCACCGCCGTTCTGTACATAGAGAAGGCCGGCGGCGGTTCCGTTTCGCTGGTGGCCGAGCTTGCCGTAACCGAGGAGCAGCGCGCCGCCGGACTGATGCACCGGACAAGCCTTCCGGACGGGGAGGGAATGCTGTTCGTGTTCGACCGCGACCAGCGGCTTTCGTTCTGGATGAAAAACACCCTCGTTCCGCTTTCCATAGCCTTCATAACATCCGACGGCAGAATCACCGAAATCAGGGACATGCGCCCGCTGGATTTAACCCCGGTGGTATCGACCAGATCCGTGCGCTACGCGCTGGAAGTTCCGCAGGGCTGGTTCGACCGTGCGGGCGTAAGGCTCGGCGACGTGGTAATTCTGGACTACTGACCTTTACGGACGGTTCCGCGCCCCCTTGTTAAAACAGCGCGGGTGGCCCATAATTGAGCGGTGGAGGAACCGTATGAAAAAGATTTTCTCGGTTTTGGTGATTTCGCTGTTTGGGGCCGCAGGGACCTGGGCCGGTCCGATGGACTGCGTAAGAGGCGTGGTCTCCTTTTCGGTAAACTACACCGTGTATTTCGACAGTATGGCAAACGCCACGCGCTGGCTGGAAACCCAGACCGATTTCACTTCGCGGCGCGAGTCCACCGCCGTGGAACGCCGCCTAATGGCGGCCGTCATGGAAAGCATGATTCCCAACTGGTCGGATCTGGTTAGGCTGCACTCCGACTACGCCGTTATGGTCGTAAGGTCGAACACCCCCGGCGAAAGCTCGCTTTCCCTGTACGTGCGCGGGGAACTGACGAGGTTCTGGCAGTTCTGAGCCAGGGGAACACGCGGCGAACCAAAAGTGAACGAAAAAACAAAACACGTTATCGAAAGCTGCCTGAGCGAAGCCCCCTGCGAGCTTGACGTTCGCTGCGGGGAACCCATGGCAAACCGCTGCACTTTTGGGGTCGGCGGCCCGGCGGACTGCCTTCTGCGGCCCTCCGGCGAAGGCTTCCCCGCCTTTGTCGCCGCCCTGTTTTCGCGCGCGCGGGCGTGGGACGTTCCGGTCTTTGTGCTAGGCGGCGGCGCGAACGTCGTCGTGGCGGATTCCGGAATCCGGGGGATTGTTCTGGACACGGGCGGCTGGACCGGCGAAGCGGGGAGCAAAACCGGCACCCCGTGTTTGCGCTCCGGAACAAGCGTTGACGACGCGGCGGAAATCGCCGCCGGGCTGGGGCTTTCTGGGCTGGAGTTTCTTACGGGCATGCCCGGCAGCGTGGGCGGCGCGGTTTGGATGAACGCCCGCTGTTACGGTCGGGAAGTCGCCGACGTGCTGGACGAAACCGAGTTTCTGGACCTTTCCGCCGATCCCCCCGCGCGGTTTCGCCGGGCCGCCAATCCGGAGGACTTTGGCTACAAACGCAGTCCCTTCCAGAGCCGCCGGACGTTTATCCTTTCCGCCGCCTTCAAACTGGAACGCCGGGAGCCCCAAGCCATACGCGCCGAAATGGACGGCTACCGCCGCGATCGCAGGGAAAAGGGCCACTTCCGGCTTCCCTCCGCCGGTTCCGTTTTCAAGAACAACCCCGCGTTCGGCAAACCCACGGGCAAAATCGTAGACGAACTGGGTCTTCGCGGCCTGCGGATAGGCGCGGCGCAGGTGGCCCCCTGGCACGGAAACATCATAGTCAACACCGGCGGCGCGACGGCCGCCGACATACGCGCCCTTACCGAGACCGTTGCCGCCAGGGTCAGGGCCGCGACCGGCTTTGAGCTTGAACCGGAGATTCTTTTCGTTCCCTGAAAACCGGCGAAACGGGCCGGCCTGTCGGATTTTCCCCCGCCGGGAATACGGTTACCGCCGGTCGCCGGACTCAAGGTTAAGTTCCGCGTCGCTTTTACGGATGTATTCAGGGCCGGCAAACAGCCGGTCGCCGTTTTTGGCGTTGCCGCCGTCGGCGAAAATCCCCGTTTCCAGCGCTATTTCCAACAGCGTTTCGGCGTTGCCCGGCCGCGCCGTTTTTCCGTACACGACGGCGGCTTTTACCCGGGCGACCCCCAGATTGTCGTCCGTCAAAAGCGCCAGCTCCCGGAAAAGCGCTTCCGCTCCGGGGCCGAAAAGCAGCGCCCGTTCCGGCGCACCGCCTCCGGTTTGCGACAAAAATCTTTCGGCCAGCGCGGCAGCCACCTCGCGCGGGGACGCGTCCATGTCCGGGCCAATCCGTTTGCCTTCGCGGTAGAGGGCGCAAAAAAACGCCTTTTTTTTCGCGTCGATAACCGGAACCGCGATTCCGGGCCACGCCGAAAGCGGCCGCGCCAGGCAGTCCAGCGTCGGAACCGGGGCAAAGGGAACGCCCAGCGAAAGAGCCAGCCCCTTTGCCAGGGAAAACCCTATGCGCAAACCGGTAAAGGAACCGGGGCCGCCCATGCAAACCACGCCGTCAATGTCCCGGGGCCCAAGTTCGGCTTTCCGCACCAGGATTTCCACGCCGTCCATAACAAGCTCCGAGTGGCGCATTCCGGCGTCGGCCTCGAAAAGCCATACGTCCCGGCGTTCGTTTCGCTTTGAGGCAAGCGCCACCGAGAACCTTTCCGTAGCGGTGTCGATGGCGAGAAGATTCATTCGCCACGCCCCGCGTTTCCGGCGACGGCCCCGATTAAAGCCTCCGGCCCCCGGATACGGAAAACGCGACTTTGCGGGCCGGTAATTTCTATTTTTACGGTTATCGCGTCCGCCGGAATGGAGCCCGGAACCCGTTCGCTCCATTCGACAATCGCGATTCCCCCGGAGCCTATAAACTCCGGCGCTCCGGTGTTTTCAAAATCCCCGTCACCGTTCAACCGGTACGCGTCAATGTGGTACATCGGAACGCTCCGGCCGTCCAGGCTTGCGGCATACTCGCAAACGATTGTGTAAGTGGGACTGGTAACGTTTTCCGTTACCCCAAGCCCACGAGCAACGCCTTTGGTAAAACAGGTTTTTCCGGCCCCAAGGCCCCCGTAAAGGGCAACCACCGCGCCGGGTCTAAGGCCGCGCGCCAAACGTTCCCCCAGAGCCATGGTTTCCTCCGGCGAGTTGCAGGCGGTTTCAGTCAGGAAGTTCTCCGTCCGAGAGCATCGTCCCGATGGTCCTTCTCAACTCCCTGACAACGGGGATAACGGGATAATCGATACTTTTGCTTAAGGTAACGCCTATTTCCTTTTCGCCGGTAGGCTTCATCTCGACGCTGAAGTCGATGTTAAACTCCTCCGTGCGATTAAGAACCTCAATTACGGCCACACCGGTGAACAGCACCCTGTAATAAATCGGAACGTTTTTCCGCGCAATGTTTTTAATTGCAATAATTCTCATCCCCGTCCTCTCTTATGCTGCATTTTAGTTGTCGGCATACTCGTACACCATCGCATTTATAAAATTAAGCGACTTTCGCGGAATCTTCAAGAACTTTATGTGCATGACCGTGTTGAATCCCGTCCTGTTGGTTCTGAGAACCTCCCCCAGCGCCGCGACGGAAAAATTGTCCTCGTGGAAAAATTCTATTTTCAGTTTTTGCCCCGCCTTTATGGGCGAGCCGGTTTTTATGGAGCAGCCTCCCGCCGAAATATCCATAATGTTTCCGACAAATTTTCTTTTGTCCACCAGCAGCCTTTTTTTTATGCCCAGCGTCGTGTCCACGTTTACCAGATAGAAACTGGAGGAGATAATCGTTTGCCGCCGGCGGAAACGTCGGTTGGAAAGCTTTTTTATTTTGTTGGAATGGGCCAGCTTTAATATACGGCGGTTCATTGTTTCCATGGAGCCTATAACGCGGCTCGTTACCGAAAAGCCCTTGCTGGATTTGGTGAAAAACGCGATGTTGACCTTACTGCCTTTGGCAACTTTCAGGGGGGTGCCCTTGTTGTTCACCGGGTGGTCCACTATCAAAGTTTCCCCCTGCGCGGAAATCACTTTCGTCGGGTAGTTCTGATCGCCCTGGATAACCATCGCCGGAGTGTTGTCGTATATCTGCCGGGTTGAGGTAACGGTAACGGCGTCGGTATAGTTTTCTATAATGTTTCTCGTGGCGAAAAGAACCGAAAGCCGGTTGTTCAGTTCGCCTTCCGAAATGGATGTCTGCTCGATAAGCCGGTAGGCGCGTTTAAAGTGCCGGTCCATAAGGTCCGGGGAATCGAGCGACTTTACGGGGTCCGTTACGTTGTCGTTTCTAAGAACGAACTCCAGCATCTTGGCCTTGTCGCGATCCAGGCCCATGTCGTTCGCGATGCGGTGCAGGGTAAAAGAGGAAAACCCCTTGCGGCGACGTTTAAGGGTAACCCGCCCGTCGTTCAACGCGGAAAGGTTTCCCCTGTTTTTCAAAACCGAAACGACAATCAACGCCGCTACTACCAGGGCCACGCCAATCAGGAAGAGAATTGCCTGTAAGCCAAGCCCGTCCGCCTGCATCCCAAACGCGTCGATAAGGGCGTCGGCGTTCAGCGGAAACATTCCAACGTTTGCCGGGCCGTTCATTGCCGGTTTCCTTTCACCGCGTCCAGAACGGCGGTATACAGACCGCGCAGTCTCGGGGCCATTTCGTATTCCGCTATGTCCCCCACCAGAACGGTGTCGTGCTGTTCGTAGGCGTTGAGCAAATCCTGAAGGGTGGAGTGGAATTCGGCTATGTAGTCCGAAACCGAAACGTCGGCAACCATTATGTCCCTTACCGGGAAACCGCCGTTTTTAAGCACGGCGAAAACACGAAAAACCTTTTCCGTGACTCCGGAAAAAACGCCGATGGTTTCAGCGGCACGGGCATCCTTCCCGGTCTGAACGTCCAGCGGCAGTTCCTCCAGGCGGGCGCAGATTTCGGCGACCAGCGTTCCGGATTTCTCCAGTTCGTCCGCCGGATTTTGAAGCTCGCGCAGACGCTCCTCTATTACGGTGCGCAGAGGCCCCGCGCCGGAACCCTCTCCGGAGAAGGTCTTTGTTACCCAGTCGGCAAGGTCCGGGCTCTGTTCGGCGAGCATCCCGGCCGCAAAACTTCCGCGCCACCGCGCGGCGACAAGCCCCTTTTCCTCGAAACCGGCGGCCTCGTACTCGTTGACGGCTTCCGTAACGTGGAACAGACATTCGGCGTAAAGCGCCGCAACGGAACTTGTGTATATGTCCAAGGTATCTATCGCGTCTATTTCCATGCCGAAGCAGACTTCAACGGAATCCGCGCCCACCGCCTTGCCGTCTATTCCCAGACCGCTAAGCCGATGCCCGGTGCCGTCAAGCCACGGCTCCAGCGCCGCAAGGACTTCCCCCACGGTTTTTTCGTCTTCCGGTTGGATGTCCGCGTCGGCACCGTTTATCCGTATCTTCATGTTTTACCTGTTGGTGTTCATAAAATTGTCGAACCGGGCGTTCGTCTGTTCCATCTGCTGGAACGCGCTTTCCATGCGGTGGAACTCCATCCTAAGCGCCGCTTCCCTTGCCGCAAGCTGGCGATCCATAGTCGCGATTCGGGCGGTGTCCTGCCTTATCCTGGAGTCGATTGTCGCCGTCCTGGTGGAAATAATGCCGCCCATTTCAACGAAGGGCCTGGCGATGGACTCCAGGGAGAAAGCCACGCCGGAATCGATAAGCATGTCGCCGGTGGTGTCCGACCCGAAAAGCTGGCGCACCGCCTGGAGGTTGTTTTCCAGCGCCGCGTCCAGAACGCTTTCGTTGATTTCCAGGTAACCCCTCAGCCGCGACTGATCCACGCCGATTGCGCCCCTGGCGTTGGTGCTTATTCCGATATGGTGCAGAAGCGAAATGTCCCGTCCGGCGTCCGTTGGGTGGGGCGACGTAACGGTCCTGATCAGGATGTTGCGCAACTGGTTAAGGCTGGAGTCCCCGGCGAACGCCCCAAGGCGCTCCCGCATCTCCACGGCCTCCTCCCTGGTAAGGTAGGTCAGCTCGTCTATTATCGTCGGGTCGTTTCGCGTAAGCACGTTAATCTCCGCCATAAGGCGGTTGTAGTTGCCAATCAGCGAAATAATCGCGTCCTTCACCCTTTCGCGGTCCGTTTGAACGTCAAGCCGCACCGGCCTGTCCGAAACGGCCCGCGCCGTTATCGTAACCCCCGGAATGATGTCGTTGATGACGTTCGAGGGGCGGGTCATGTCGATCCCCTCCATTGAGACAACCGCGTCCTGGGCGGTGGTAATCGCGTTGAACGGACGGAAGCCCGTGCCGATTGCCTCCGGATCCAGAACCAGCGCGTTCCGCACCATGATTTCCCGGTGGGTGTTGGCGTTGTCGACGTTCAGCGCCACTATGGTTCTGCCGGCGGCTATTTCCGCAAGGTTGTATTCCCTGGTGGAAAAATTCCCCGTGTCGGTGATCGCCGGAAGCCGCACCCTGCTGCCGTCGGAAAAAGTAAGGGAAAGCACGGAAAGGTCGTCCACCCTGGGCGGCAGCGGCGGCGGCGTCCACTGCGGAAGCGGAGCCGTGGAGGGGTTGTTCTGTATGGTTATGCCGCCGTGGGAAACCGTTCCGGAAGTGGGCACGTCCGGGCCGGGCGGCGGCTGCGGAACGGCCATGGGCGGGACGGCCATAACCCTGGTCGCCGTGTCCACCCTAAGAACCAGCCGCGATCCGGGTTCGACGTGCAGGCCGAACGGTATTGACGCGGACGCAAGAACCGGAAGTTCCACCGCGCCGTCGCTTACCGAAACCGGAACCGCCGGAGCAAGAGTCCCCGGCGGCGAAACCGCCCGTACCGAACCCTCGTCTATGGTTATTTCCATGCGGGAATCGTTTACACGTTCGATCATTCCAAGCCGTATCGCCAGGGTTTCCGCGTCGTCGGCAAAACCAAGCCGGTTTTCCGCCCCGGTTACCCTTGACGCCAGTTCCAGGGATCTGGTCCCCGGCTGCACCGTAAGTACGTTCGCCCTGATTCTGTCGCCCCCGCGGCGGTTTACCGCCTCGGCAAACTCCCTGAGTGAACCTCCCCTGAAGTTGAAGGAAATCGTCTCGCTGCCCACGGTAAAGGTATAAGTCCCCGCCTCAACGGTGGTTCTTTCGTCCAGCGGAGGCGAGAGAAACCTGTCCGCCTGGGCAAGCTGCCGCACGGTAAAACTGATTTCCTGCTCCATGGCTTCCCGCGTGGCGGTAGCCGAAATAACGCCAGGGTCGGAGGAAAAGGCGGTGCGCTCGTTGAACGGGTTCTGAAAGGAAAAAAGATCCCTGGCGCTTTCACGCACGGCGGTTATGCGCCTTCCCAGATACTGCCACCAGATCCTTTGGGACTCCAGGCTGCTTATGTTTCTTTCCGTCCTGTCCCTGGGGATACGTTCGACATCCATTATGCTATCGACAAGCTGATCGGTATTGAACCGGCTTCTTAAACCCGGCACAAAAATATCGGACATAAGATATACCCCCCTAAAAGCCAACACCCGGCGTGTTTTAACACTCCGGAAGCGTTCGCAACGGAAAACCCTGACAAAACCCCGCTGAAGGCGGGGTCATGCCAGATACTGCCTTTACATTATTGCAACAACGCGGCAATCGTGCAAGCCGCTACACCCGCTCGCTCAACAGAACGCCCATGGTTTCCTGAATGTTCCTGCACAACCGCTGCAGCTCCTCGGGCGGAATTACCCTGACCACCTCGTTCGTCGAGTTGTCAATAACCTTGACCACTATCTCGCTCGACTGGTGATCCACCACAAACTGGAGTCTTCTGTTAAAGGCCTGGCTGAGAGTGGCAATGTCCGCCGCCATACGGCTTATTCCCTGTTCGTCGGCCACCGTTCGTTCGCCGTTTCCGGGCATGGAAGCCGCAATCTGGGCAACGGTTTCCCGCCATTCGGAGGCTCTGGTTTCCCTTCCGGGAATTTCCGGCGGGGGAATAAGGCCCGCTCCGGCCCCGATACTTGCGATAGGCATAACTTGATACCTCCTTGTCCAGGTTAGCTCCGCCGTCCATGGCAGAACCGGGGGGATACCCCCAATACGGCTTCCGACCCCAACGGGTACGGGCTAAAGTTCCAACGAACCCTAGCCCCGGAAACGCGCGTTTTAAATCGCCCGGCAAAACGCCGTTTTGCCGGGCCGTGAAGTCAAAATAGGGGACGGGAAGGGCGCGAACTTCCTCGTCCCCGCATTCAAAAGACAACGTCCAGAAGTCTCTCAAACGCTTAGGGAAATACGTGCCGGAAAATCCAGCCCGTGAACCATTCAGCGACCGGGTCTAGCCAAGAAGCTGAAGTACGGACTGAGGCCGTACATTCGCCTGTGCCAACATCGCGGTGGACGCCTGGTTCAGAATGACTCCCCTGGTGTACTGCACCATTTCGGAAGCCATGTTCGTATCCCGGATGCGGGATTCCGCAGCCTGCAGGTTTTCCGCCGCAATGGCGATGCTCTGCGCCGCCATTTCGAAACGGTTCTGATAGGCACCAAGATCCGCCCGCTGCTGGTTGATCATTCTCATCGCGCTGTCTACCGTACCGATAGCAAGATTCGCGTCTTCGGCACTGAGGAGGGAAATCAATTCTTCCCCACCCTGACCGTTACGTACGCCAAGCGCCGCAGCCGACATATCGCCGATGTAAATGGTCTCGTTCTGGTCCATGTTCGCACCAACCTGCAACACCATTGGGCCGTTCCCGTCCTGGGAGAAAGCGCCGGTGAGCATGTTCATGCCGTTGAACTGTGCGTGGCTGGCAATGCGGTCGATTTCGGCTACCAACTGGGATACTTCCACCTGGATCATCATACGATCGGTTTCGGTGAAAATACCGTTGGCGGCCTGAACCGCGAGTTCCCTGATACGGTGCAGAACATCCTGCGTTCCCTGAAGGAAACCTTCGGTGGTCTGAATGAAGGACACACCGTTCATAATGTTGCGCTCGGCCTGATTAAGGCCCCGAATCTGGCTCCGCATTTGTTCGGAAACCGCAAGCCCGGAAGCGTCGTCCCTTGCGCGGTTAATCCGCTGGCCGGAACTAAGAGCTTCCATGCTCCTGTTAATACCAAACTGCACTAAGCCGAGTTGTCGATCGGCAAACATGGCACTCAGATTGTGGTTAATTACCATATAACCCTCCATAGGTTGACTTTACCCCGGCTTCCTTGCCGGGATCGCGCCGCAGGAACGGTTTTCGGGGCGGGATCGCGCCGCCGCCCCCAAAATCCGTTGTACGGAACGAAACATTCATCCAAACGCCCCAAGCAAAACGGAATGCCGTTTCCTTCACGCGTCTGAATGAATGTTTCGCGCCGCCCTACGCGTCAACGAAGGGTCTTTTTCAAAGAACACCGCTTTCTTTCGGAACCAAATGGTCCCCGTAAAGCCATGGTACCGGCCGCCCGGAAAGCCGCGCGGCCAGCGCAAGGGGAAAACCGGAACCTCAACGTTCCCGAATTACCCTTACACTTATATGATACCATACTACTGCAAGATTTGCAATACCGCAGTGCCTCTTTGATTGGCTTGTGCCAACATTGCCATGCCGGCCTGGGTGAGAATCTGGTTGCGTACATAGCTGACCATCTGGCTGGCCATGTTGGTGTCCCTGATTCTGGATTCGGAAGCCTGAAGGTTTTCCGCTCCCACGTCGATGCTGCGTACGGCGTGCTCGAGCCTGTTCTGGTAGGCGCCGAGATCCGCGCGCTGCTTGTTGACGATCGTCAAGGCGGCGTCAACGGTGGCGATGGCGCGGTTTGCGCCTTCGGCGCTGGACAGATCCACGAAGGAATTGTCGCCCGGATCGCGAATGCCGAGGCCGGCGGCGGTCATGGTGCCGATAAACACCTGAATCCTCTGGTCGATGTTCGCGCCGATATGGAGCCACATTGAAGCGGAAGGCGCACCTTCGCCCGCAGGCCTTGCGAAACGTCCGGTCAGCATGTTCATGCCGTTGAACTGCGCATGGCTTGCAATGCGATCGAGTTCGGCGACCAACTGGGAAATCTCGACCTGGATGTACATCCTGTCTTCCGCAGTGTAGATGCCGTTGGCGGCCTGAACCGCGAGTTCACGGATACGCTGCAGAATGTCCGTGGTTCCCTGAAGGAAACCTTCGGCGGTCTGGATGAAGGAGATACCGTTGGAAGCGTTGGCCGAGGCCTGGTTTAGACCGCGAATCTGCGCCCGCATTTTTTCGGATACGGCCAGACCGGAAGCGTCGTCGCCGGCGCGGTTGATCCGCAGACCGGACGAAAGTCTTTCCATGTCTCTGTTAATGGCGTTCTGGGTGACCCTTAGGGACCTGTCGGCGAACATTGCGCTCAGATTGTGATTAATGATCATGATGATCCTCCTTGATAATGTGCAAAGGCATCCTTGCCTTCGTTTAGGTACGCCGTATCCACCACGGTAACCGCGGAATCCCCGCAGGGCTACATGCTTCCTCTTATTCTTATCGGTACTCCCGCTGCGGAACTTTAGCGGAAATTTCACGTTTCCGCAAAAAAATCGCCGGGGCGGTCTTACCCTATGGACACGTCAATCTAATTTGGGAGCGGAACGAAAGAAGCCCAAAAACCTCGCAAGCCGAGCGGTGTCGAAAAGGTTCGCCTTGAACACGCCGGTAAGGGGAACCCTGTCGGGGTGGTTGGCCGATTTGAACAGCCGCGCCATGTTCAACGCTATCTTGCGCGTTGTGTTCAGCGCCTTCTGGACGTTCATGTCCCACACGCGGGTTTTGTCCTCCGTGAAATGCGCGTCCAAAAGCCAGTGCATCGACGCCCCATTCAAGGCGGGCGTGTTTCAGCAGGGCCAAGGGCCGCGCTGCAGATGTAGTAATGCCACTCGTCGCTTTTCACGCCGGCCTTCGTCCCGCGCCCAACGCTGCCCATCACAAGGTTCGGCTCGAACACAAGCGCGATCGCTATGCGCAGCGCACTCCCGTCCTTGGTCAGCCTGCCGGTTCCGCGCACGGTTTTCCCGTCTATGGCTATCGTCTTCCCCGTGGGAGGCCCGCCAAAAACCGTCGCCATCCACCTGGAGAATCCCAGGTTGAACTTGCCCGCGTCCACGCACTTCAGTATGTTGTAGAACTGCGCGCGGCACGGGGTTCTTGGTTATACCGAACTGGGCCTCAAGGAACACCCTTGTGGGCGCCGCCTTCGCCCAGTCGACGATGTCGTCTATGAGCCGAAGGCCGCATGGCATCCCGCACACAAGGATTGTCATTACGCCGCTTACGCTGTACCGGTACCCGTCATGCTCCGCGGCCTTGTCCAGGAGCTTCATCTCCTCCTGTAGTTCGCCCAATATCCCCATGGTTTTCCCCTCGGGGGGTATTTTACACCGTTTTCCTCATGGTAGACGCGATATCAAACTCAAATTAGACTCACGTGATCGCGGTTTAGGGGCGTTGACACTTTCGCGAAATCTCGGCACAGTTATCATAGAACAAAGGCGTTCACCCGATGATGCGGTTTGGCATTATCCAGTGGGCGTTTTTTTTGCGGTTTTGGGGGCGCGGGTTGTGAAGAAACTGTTGAGCGGCAAAGTAAGGGATGTGTACGAAATATCTTCCGACAGACTCGTTATAGTCACCACGGACAGGGTTTCCGCCTTTGACGTGATTCTGGACAAGCCCGTGCCTGGCAAGGGAAAAATCCTGAATGCCGTTTCCCTGTTTTGGTTTGATTTTACCAAGGACATTGTCCCCAACCACGTCATGCCGGACACCCTGCCGGAATATTTCCAAAAGGACGAATTCGAGGGGCGCA
>Ga0209755_10005326_pt1 | contig 14680 bp, 12 predicted proteins | sample TergutCo191P1_FD_187301 | JGI IMG/M metagenome (GOLD analysis project Ga0209755, IMG submission 187301) | Cornitermes sp. P1 segment gut microbial communities from Petit-Saut dam, French Guiana - Co191P1 (SPAdes) (version 2) | ecosystem: Host-associated > Arthropoda: Insects > Digestive system... | reverse complement strand
CCATGGCGGCAAGCAGCACGAAATCGGGATCGTGCTCTAACAGCTCGTTCACCTCGTCGATTGCCTCCGCGAGCGTGGGCCAGCCCATGGGGAGTTCGTCGCTCAGCATTTGCGCGGCCTGTTTGCGCCGGGATTCGTTCAGCGTGTTCATGTTTACGATTTCCATTGGGCCTTCCATGTTTGCATTCTTTCGTAAAGGACGGGCAGGGTCGCGGGGAAACGCATTTTTTCGGGCATGGTGTCGAAGGGTTTGACTTCCGCCATTTCGTAATCGTGTATGTCGCCAAGCTCGTGTATGTCTGCAAAAAACACTTGCCCGTTCGAATATGCGGTGGTAATATGCACCGAATAATCGAAGGCAGGGGTTATGTCGAATTTGGTTGCGCCCGTTTCCTCGTAGAGTTCGCGTCTGGCGGCCTCAAGCGGGGTTTCGCCTTGTTCAATGTTTCCGCCCGCCGTTTCGTAGGTGTCGCGGACTTTGGCGCGGCAGTACAGCCACTTGTTTTTGTACCGTGAAAATATGACGACAAAACGATAGGCTTTTAACGAGCCGAGATTCGCCGTGTGGACTTTGTATTCGTCATAACTTGGCGTTTGGGCGGGTTGAAACAAATCTATCTTTTCCATTCCCGCGCAGTCGTTTTCGACAAAATACATTTTCACAACCCAGGGCATTATATACGCCATTGCCATGAAATCCTCGTAGCCGTATGTATTGTCGTAATGGTTGATAATCGCCGACAAAGCCGTTCCGTGTGTTCCGATGACAATGTTTTTGTCCTTGTGCCGGGCCAAGGTCTTGTTCAGCGCGGCTATGTTGCGAGCCTGGAGTTCGGAAAGGGGCTCACCATCTGGTTGACTGTATGAAAAGTCACGCCATATCTTTTTCGAAAAGGTATTGAAATCGTCTATCCAGGTACTGCCAAACCTACACTCACGGAAATTTTCGACGGTTTCGACCTTCAAACCCGCGGTATCGGCGAAACCGGAAACGGTGTCCACCGCCCGTTTATATGGGCTTGAAAGAACGATACCAATCTTTTTATCCCGCAGAAATTCGGTGACAAGGGCGCAGTCGCTCAGCCCTTTTTCGGTTAACGGGCGAATCGCGTCCTCGCGCACGCTGGAATCGGACTGCGCGTGTCGTATGAAGTAAACTGTCGTCATCGCGTGTCCTCCAATTTGCGCCCTTTACACTATATGTGGTTTTCATATAAAATGCAAGTGATGTGTAACTATTAGGGGTGGATTGTTAGAATGAGAAACTTGAATGTGTCGGCTAAACTAATTGTTAGCTTCTTGATTGTCGGAATGCTGGCTATGGCGGTAGGCGGGGTTGGTATTTTCGGAATGCTGCAGATCTCTGCTTCCGGTTCTTACAAATATGAAAACATAATCGAGCCGATGCCGTACCTGGCCAGTACCGAGCGAACCTTGCTTACCATAAGGATCCATGTGCGCGAAATGGTCATGGCATCGATGGCGGGCGACTTTGCGTTGGTCGAAACGGAATTCGAAAATATTGTGAGCCTGTTGCCGGTGTTGGATGGATACATGGCCTCGTATAGGGCTTTGATAAGGGATCCCGAAGCGATGCGCCTATTCGACGAGGCCCGTGCGTTGTATGAGAACAGCCTTGTGCCTGTCGTGGTATCGATATACGAAGCCTCCCAAGTAGCCGACATTCCCGCTGTTCTTGACGCTATGGAACTTTGCAGATTGTACAGCGACATAATTCTGGAAAATTTTGAGCGGTGTTTTCAAATTATGGTAAGCGAGGGGCAAACGACATCGCAACGCGCGACAAACCTGGCGCGGGCGCTGCTTATCGCAACCATTGTCGCGCTGGCTATCGCGTTGGCCTCCATTATATTTTTGACGCTTTACCTGTCCAACATGATCAGCAAACCCATCGGTCTTTTGACCTCTACTTTTGAAGATGTCGCGGGTGGCGATTTGACCAGAAGACTTCCGGAGGAAGGCAAGGACGAAATAGCCAGGGCTTCCCGCTCATTCAACAAGACCATGAAAGAACTTAGGGAAATGATCATGGCGATTAAAAGTCGGGCGGGAATACTGTCCGAGATCGGCAACGACCTTGCGGGTAACATGACGGCGACGGCTTCCGCGATGAACCAGATTGCCACCAACATTCAGAATGTCAAGGGAAGAGTGCTAGGCCAGAGTGCCGGTGTTATCGCGACCAATGCGACAATGGAACAGGTTACGCTGAATATCGACAAGCTCGGCGGACACGTTGAGCGTCAGGCAGACGCGGTGTCCCAGTCCTCGTCCGCCGTCGAGGAAATGATCGCAAACATCCAGTCGGTTACCGACACCCTGGCCAAAAATGCGGAGCACGTAAATGATTTGGGGGAAGCCTCCGAAGTGGGACGCGCAAGCCTTGGCGAGGTTGCCGCCGACATTCAGGAGATTTCGCGCGAATCCGAATCCCTTTTGGAGATCAACTCGGTAATGCAGAGTATTGCCAGCCAGACCAACTTGCTTTCGATGAACGCGGCGATTGAGGCCGCACATGCCGGCGAGTCCGGCAGGGGTTTCGCGGTGGTCGCGGACGAGATACGCAAGCTTGCGGAATCTTCCAGCGACCAGTCAAAGATCATCGGCGGGGTATTGAAAAAAATTAAGGGTTCCATTGACAAGATCACCAGGTCAACGGGCAACGTTATGAGCAAGTTCGAGACGATTGATCAGGGCGTAAGAACCGTCGCGACCCAGGGTGAAAATATCCGCGATGCCATGGAAGAGCAAAGAGAGGGCAGCAAGCAGGTGCTTAGTGCCTCCGGACTGGTAAGCGAGATAACGTGGCAAGTAAAGGATGGATCTGTGGAGATGCTCGAGGGCAGCAAGGGGGTCATCAAGGAAAGCAAAAACCTCGAGAAGGCGACGCGGGAGATAACCGACGGCATGAACGAGATGGCCACTGGTGCGGAACAGGTAAACAGGGCGGTGAGTGCTGCAAAGGAGCTAAGCGGTAGAACCCAGGAAAACATCTCATTGCTGGCGCTGGCGGTTTCGCGGTTTAAGGTTTAGTCCTAATTTTGGATGGAGGATTTATGACACGGAAACTAAAAGCATTTCTTGGCATTGCGGGGTTGGTGCTGCTGATAGCCGTCGCGATGTTTGCTTACAACGCTTTTGCGGGTCGGGTGGGCATGACCGATCTCCTCGTGCTTTCGGAGGAACGTGTTACTTGGGGGGATGAAAGACAAAGGGCACCAGATTTCGCCATGATAGACTGGGACGGAAACCCCCTCAGATTCTACGACATCGTTGCCGATGGAAAGCCAGTGGTACTCAACTTCTGGGCAAGCTGGTGCCCCGCCTGCAGAAACGAAAAGCCTGGGTTCGAAAAGGTCTACAGAGATCGTGGCGGGGAGGTAAGATTCGTAATGCTGGGCCTTGCCGACGGCGTGCGGGAAACCGTCGAAACGGGGCGAAGGTACATTGAGGAAGGCGGTTTTACCCTGCCCGTTTATTTCGATACCCTGCGCGAGGGCGCGCTTGCCTACGGGATTCGCTTCCTTCCCACCACGGTGTTCATCGACGGTGATGGATACGTCGCAACCTTCGCGCAGGGCATGGTTGACGAGGAAAGCCTGCGAAGGGCCATCGACTTCATGCTACCTTAAACTTTCACGCAAAATAGTATAGGCTGTCGGGAGGGCCTGTAATGAAACCTGAACCCACGATAGCCGAACGTTGGAACAACCGCGCCCTTTTCGCCCTTCTGTGGCCACTCATGGTCGAGCAGGTGCTGGTAGTCGCCATGGGCGCGATAGACACAGTGATGGTAAGTTCCGTAGGGGAATTCGCCGTTTCTGGAGTGAACATCGTTGACAACATCAACAGTCTTCTGATAATCGCCTTTACCGCGCTGTCCACTGGAGGGGCCGTGGTGGTAAGCCAGTACATCGGTAGGCGAGATCACAAAAATTCCAGGCTTGCAGCAAAGCAGCTCGTGTACGTCGCTGTCTTGGTTTCGCTGTTAATGATGTTGATAGCCATTCTGTTCCGTCGCCCCATAATCCGCCTGCTTTACGGCGAAGTGGCGGAGGACGTGATGGCCGCGGCCACCGTCTATTTTTTGTTCACCGGGCTTTCCTACCCGTTTCTGGCCCTGTATACATCCTGCGCGGCGCTGTTCCGCTCCACTGGAAACAGCAAGGTGCCGATGCGCATATCTCTTCTTGCAAACGTCCTCAGCGTCGGTGGCAATGTCCTTTTAATCTACGTTTTGGGGCTCGGGGTGCTGGGGGCGGCGTTGTCAACATTTATAAGTAGAATTGTCGCCGCCGCTATCGCCAGCGCCATGCTTTACCGAAACGGAAGGAGCCATGTTTCGCTTTCGGGGCTGTTCAGGGTTCGTATAGTCGGCTCCATGATAAAAAACATCTGCAACGTGGGGATTCCTGGAGCCATGGAAAGTTCCATGTTCATGGTGGGGAGGATCCTTACCCAGCGAATCTTCGTGGTCTTTGGTACCGCAGCCATGGCTGCCAACGCCATTACCAGCGTGGTGAATTCCTTTTCGTTCATGCCTGGAACCGCCTTCGGCATATCGCTTATGGTTGTGGTGGGGCAGTGCATCGGGGCTGGCGACTACCTGGCGGCGAAGAAGCAGACCGCCAAGATCATGAAACTGGCACATGCCTTTCTGTTCGTCATAAGCGGAACAACCTTTATTTTCATGGATCAGTTGGTCGGTCTTTTCAGCCTAAGCCCGGAGGCCCATGAGATGGCCAAGTCTTTCCTGCGGATTCACTGCGTCTCCATGGCTCTGGGTTGGTCGATGAGCTTTATCCTTCCCAACGCTCTGCGGGCCGCTGGCGACGCGCGCTTCGTGATGATCGTCGCGGTGGTTTCCATGTGGACAGTTCGGGTAAGCGCCGCGTACCTTTTCGTGTTCGGCTTGGGCCTTGGGCCACGCGGGGTGTGGCTCGCGATGGGCTCGGACTTCGCCGTCCGGGGCGTTTCGTATTTCCTGCGCTGGATAGGGGGCAAGTGGCAGGAAAAGCGCGTCATTACCAATTAGGCTTCGGATTTACGGTTACCCTAAAACCTACAAGGAGTTTGACATGAAAAAAACGTCTATCGCCATTGCCCTTATCGCGACGATGGTTTTGCTGACGATCTCCTGCGCCTCACCGCCCGCGCTTTGGCCCGATCTTCCCGTTGAGCTACCCGAACGAACCATCGCTGGTAATGTCCCCGAACCTGTAAGGGAGGCCGTTATGGCCACCCCAAGGGATGCTCTTGTGGGTATAGGAACCGCGAATCTGGGAACCGAAGGCCTGTCGCGAACCGTCGCGCAAACCAAGGCCAGGGCGGAACTTCTCCGCCAACTTGAGTTCGTCGTCATGTACATAGTTGCCGATTACATGACCACAGCAGGGGCCAATCCCCAAGGCGCACTCTTGTTCCAAGAGGGTGTCATGATCGAGCTTTCCGGGGCAAGACTCCATGGTGCGTCCATTGTGTACGAGGATTTCACTGACGGTGACTTCTGGATGGTGGTGGTGCTTCCCAGGAATAGCGCCATGCTGGAGGTTTTGACTGCGACCGAATCCACCGCCAGTCTGATTCCAGATGCCAGTGTCACAATGTGGGACAGGGAGCGCCTGGGCAGGGCTTTATGGCAGAACAATCTGGCCCCTGTTTTGGTTGCGGGGCTGGATTAGCCCCCAACAAACAACCGCGCAATCTGGTTTATCAATCCGCCGACAAAAATCGCCGAAACAACGGTTCCCGTAAAAATGACAACCGCAACCCTAATCTTAAATTCCTTTGCAACAACGCCGAACACCGAGATACACGGCAGATACATAAGCGAAACCACCCCGGCAATAAACGCCTGCAAATGCGTAAGATTAAGGGCCAGCAAAGGGGCGACCGACATTTCGCGGCGAACAATCCCCAGAATAAGCGACACGACCGCTTCCCTGGGCATTCCCAGCCAATCGCTGACAACGGGTTGGGCGTAAACCGCGATTACGTTAAGAACCCCTGTTCCCGCCAGAAGCGCGGCGATGACCACGGCGGCCAGCATCGGAATTTCCGCCTCGACCATGAAGTGCTTCATGCGAATCATCAGTTTTCTGAAATACGCCTTCGGGTTGGGCATCAAAAGATTGGGAACCTCGATTATCAGCGGTTCGACTTTCCCCTTTATCACTTTGCCCGCTATAAGAGCCGTCGCCACGAACAGTAATATTGCAAAGAGCAGTATCAAGGGCGACATCCACCATGAGAAAGCGGACATCAAGGCAATCAACGCCCCTATCTGGGAGATGCACGGAACGGCGAAACAGATGATTGTCGCAATCATCAGGCGTTCCTTGCGGGTCGTGGCCGTTCTGCCCCCGATAATGGCGGGAACCGCGCAACCCAACGCCAGAAACACATGTATCAAACTGCCACCCTGAACGCCAAGCTTGCGCATGATGTTGTCGAAAAGTACGCTGACCCTCGGCAGGTATCCCGAATCCTCCAGAAACGAAACCCCCAGATAAAACGAGAACACGTAAGGCAGAATCAGCGCGATAATCCATTGAAAACTGATAACGAAAATGCCGTATTCCCCGATTAGGACGTTCAAAAACAGACAAAGCAAACCGCAGACCGCACCGTAACCCCCATCGACGACCGTTCTGATTCCCGTCTGGAATCCGCCGTCGTAATAAAGATAACGGTAACACAAATGGTCGCCTTCCTGAACAAAAAAGGCGAAAATCCCTTCAAACAAATTTCTGAAAAACGGAATGATCAGGCCGTCCGTCAACATGATAAGGGGTGCCCGTAGCCCCCTACCGCCGAACACCACCACGCCCACCAGCAACGCCAACGCCAAAAACGCGATGGGAATGCCAGGCATCGGCCTCATCGTGCTTTCCCCAAGCCTGTCAATAAAACTTGGCTTGGAAGCGTTTTTCCTGATAACCTGGCGGGATATCTCTTTCGCGTCTGCCCATGTGTCGCCGGATCCGTTTTTGTTATTGCGATGGCAGGAAGGACAGCCCCCGCAGGCATCGCCACAGTGGGAAGGGGAAGTTCCATCGCCAATTCCGAGACAGCCACCCAGCTTCCGGACAAGTTCGTCAAAGCCCTGCTTCCTGACCGCCACCGTCTCGACCACAGGTGCGCCCAGCTCCCGTTCCAGCAGCTTCGCATCGATGCTTATCCCGTGGCGCGCGGCAACGTCCACCATGTTCAGCGCGTATACAATAGGAACGTTAAACGCTCGGAAGTCCATCGCCAGACGCAGGTTGCGTTCAAGGTTGGAAGCGTCCAACACGCAGATAACGGCCTCGGCCCCGCTTTCCATGAAACGGGTGGCGACTGCCTCCGCCTCGGAAGTGGGCGACAGCGAGTATGTGCCAGGCACGTCGATTAGGGTGAATTCCCTCCCGCCGACGACAAGCCGTCCCTCCGTAAAAGTGACCGTGGTGCCGGCGTAGTTGGAGCTAATGGCGTGAACGCCGGTCAACTCGGTGAAGAAGACGCTCTTCCCCACGTTGGGGTTTCCCATCAGCAGGATTTTGTCCCGCTTTTTCAGGACCCGCTCGTCCTCCATAACGCCGTGGCAGTCGCTCATGGCCTGGCAAGCTCCCTAACCGCAATCTGCTTGGCGACGTCCTTCCCCACCGCGACCGAGAAAGCACCCTCCACCCGCAGAAGCACTGGCCCACCCAGGGCATAGCGGTTTTGCACCGTCACCTGCGTGCCCGCCCGCACCCCAAGGTTCTCCAGCAACCCGATATTGGGCACCGAAGCCACCTGAAAATCGCGTTTCACCCTTGCCTCATACAGGTTCGTCGTTAAACTTTTCATATGTAAGCCCCTTCCTCCCTCTGCGCGTCGCCAAGGCAACCGACGGGGAGATAGTTAGACCAAGCTAACCAATTGATATGTTACTACGGGCTAACTTATTTGTCAAGCCTTCCGGTTGGAGCATCACATTAGGGTGCCCTGTCTGGATGGCAGCCGACATTCATGCAGAAAGTTGCGTGGCATTACGGGCGCAACTGCACGGCCTGGGTCACTGGCGGACAAATTCGCCGTCGTTGCCCCAATCCCATTTCCCACCGCCCACGCCAAGCTCGAAGTGCAGTTTCGCGATGCCAAAGTCTAGCCACAAAAGCCCGGGGGCAAGAAACCCCAGCGGGCTGGGGTTGACCGATGCGGTAACCTTGCCATTCTTGCAGGAAAACGTGACGGGTTGCCTGTTCATTGCCGACGGAGCCCTTTCTACGGCTTCCATTCCCTGCGTAAACCAATCTGGCGCGGGGCCTTCGATTGCGGACATTTCCCGGGCGCTTTTGGTTTTACGGTGTGCAAACCCCCGAATCAGCCTTTCCTTTAGGCTGTCCTTTTCGTCCGTGTTGCCAAGGATAATCGTGCAGACCAGCGTTTCGTTGCCAGACACCCGCAAAGACCGATCCCCGCTCATGCCCACCCAGCAGGTGCCAAGCCCCATTGCTGTTGCGTGCAAAACCAAAAGCTCGCCGTAATACCCCAGTTTTTCGGTGGCGGTGTCGTCATTCCCGTCGGCAATCAGCCCCACGTAATCGTTCACGCCGGAAAACATGCCGTAACTTTTGCGGAACCCCTTGAAAGCCTCGCCATTGTTGACGACAAGTTCCATGCGGATGCCTCCGACTTTGCAGTATTCCGCGATAAGCTCCCGCAGCCTGGAAACAACGTCGGGGTCAATCGGCGTTCCAAGGTATTTGCGCCGTGAACGGCGTATTTCGGTTGCCTCTGTAACGGTCATGTTTCACTCCTTGATAATATGGTTCCCACTGTTAGACGGGACTGCCTTTGTCATATTCGATAGCTTTTCGATTGACCATGCGTTGAATATACTCGCCGACCGCACAGCCGTCAAGCGCGTTTTCAGGCTTGCAACTCGTGCCAGGCCCCCCAGTCCCGTCGCTTGAATTCCCGCGCCAAATGCCTTAAACTGCCCGCATGGGCGCAAACGACAAGCATAAAAACAGCATGTTCTCGCTCCTCTTCAGCGACCCGGATGTCCTGCGTGAGAGGAGATTATCCGGGAATTCCGCGCCAAAACGGCGACGGCCAGCGCCGACGCAAGCGCTAGCCAAGCGAGGCCCCAGGCTTAGGCTGTGCCAAAAGCCTTGGAGCCCCCCGTGAAAGCGCGAAGAAACGTGCTGTACGTGCTGAGCTCCGATCCCGAACTGCGGTTTCGATACGAGTGGCTACGGGCGCAGATTGCGGAATTTAAGGCAAGGTCGCCCTAGTCATCTCCCCCGATCTGGCAAACTCCATCTCGACGCCGCCTCCCCATGTCCAGACTAGCGTATTGTTGCCGTCGCGAAGGGTAAAGGTCGCGATTGTGACGAAGACGCCCCTGACATAAAAATCCGCGGAATAAAAAACATCCGCAGTGGTGTCGTCGGTGCGGACGTATGTTCCCGAAGGGGGCTTTATTTTCCGCCCGTCATAGTACACGGTCCAGGCTGTGTCATCCAGGACAAAAACGCACTTTCTGTCCTCCGCAGTCTGCCCAACGGCTTCCCATGTGCCGACAAAGCGGTTGTCGCCAAGGGGGGCTTTGCCGGTAATTTTGCGGAATAGCTCTTTAAAGGCGCTTATCACGTTTTTCTTCCTGTTGCATAGACTGAACACAAGGGCGCTGGCCGAATTCGCGCCTGCTGCCCCCGCGCTCCCCGCTACGGGTTCGCTCTCAACATACCGACGGTATCGCCGTCCTCAAGGACAATCCTGCTGGTCTGGCTGACAAGTTCCGTTACACCTTCCGAGCTGCCGGTAAAGCGTGCCGTGTTCCAGTCGATCCTTCCCACATCGGCGGTGGTTAGGGTACGACCCTCCGCGGCTTGCAGTACCATACTGCCTGTCCAGGTATTTCTTACTATGTCTAAACCAGCATTAGCCCTCAGGTCGAGATAAGCAACGCCTCCGCTCCAGTCTGATCCGACGGTAATAAAGGAATTAGTGGTGCCAGATGTGCCAAGAATAAGACGGTCAATCCTGGCATCCCCTGACAATGTAAAATGATCAACAGTATCAGTAACAAAAATATCGGCAGGCGCAGCGCCATTTCCACGGTGATTTCCGTAGATGCGTCCTCCTGTCATGATAAAACGGCTGTTTGCGTTGTACATGAAAACGCCGCCTGAAATGTTAGTGCTTGCATTGACAGCCGTGTTTCCGGTTATTCTTCCGCCGCTCATGGTAAAGGTTCCGTTATTGCCTACATTTACCGCAGCGCCGGCACCGTTTGCGGTAGAGGTAGCGCCATTGGTGTGCCCGCGAATCGAGCCATCCTCCATGTAAAAACGCCCGCCGTTCTGCACTCTGACAAGATCGGCGGAGACCTGATTCCCCCGCAGGGTGATGTTTTCCCCCAGGGTCAGGCGGGCTTCGCTTGCCGCCACCAAAAAAAGCCTTCCTGTGGTAGTCCTGCTGATCTCCCGCTCTCCGCCAATGCCGACAATGGTCAGATCCGCGTTGGCGGACAGCTCAAGGGTCGCGGTTGCTGTCACGTTCTGGTCTATCGCCAGGGTGAATGGCCCTGTATTGGCGTTGACGTGCGTCATGGCTGCGGCTACATCGTTTGCCGGAACTGCGCTAACCCGTTGCCAGGTAGCCGTATCCCACAGCCCTGCCGCCCTTCTCACCACGCCGCGCGCGCCGTCATCTGCAAGGACAATCTCGTAGTTGACAGTCCCGCCTGCACTGACGAAGGGGCGATTGGTAGCTTCCGCATTGCCTAAAAAGTACACCGCAAGGATGTTGTCCAAGTCATCGTCGTTCAGGGTGCGGCCGCCTGTGGGTTCCAGTACCCCCCTGGTGGTGTTTATCCAATCATTAACAACGGTACCAATGGCTACATTCCTCCTCAAATCGAGTCTGGAAATGTTTCCCGTCCACTTGGGGCCAACTCTAATAAAGGCATTGTTGTTACCTCCGGAATGGTTAAGGGAAAGGCGGTGGATTGAGGCACCCCCTGATATTGTGAAAGGGTTTCCCTGGCTGGCAAAAGCCATAACATCGGCGGGCACTACATTAGCCCCGGTTCCACGATAATTTTCGTCGATGCTCCCTCCGGTCATGATGAAAACAGTGAAATTGTCCAGTAAAACACCGCCCGCCTGATTGGTTCCGGCATTAGGAGTCGTATTCCCGAATATCCTTCCGCCGTTCATGGTAAACCTGCTGCTATCGCTTACGTGTACCGCAGCGCCATTACCGGCGCTGTTGCTATGCCCGGTAATCCACGCGCCATACTCCATGTACAAATGCCCGTTGTTCTGCACCCGGACAAGATCATTGGCGTTGTTATCGCGCCCCACAAGGGTGATGTTGTCTCCCAGGCGCAGGGTGGCAAACGTGGTGCCTCCGCTTCGCCCCACAGTGAAAAGCCTCTGGTCGTCGTCAGTGTCGGTAAACCGTATCTCCCGCCGTTCGCCAAGGCCGATTATGGTCAGCTCCGCGCCGTCTGAGTACAGTTCGTTCCGGCCGGAATGAATGTACTCGTCGTCTATCGCCAGGGTGAACGCCCCCGCATTGGCCGGGTTGTTGACGTGCGCCACGGCTGCGCTTACAAGGTTTGTTCCGTACAGGTCAAGTTCAATCGGAGACGGGGCAGTCCAGGTTGCCGCAAGCGTTTTGTCCGCGGTTACGGTGTCTGTTTCAAAGTCCCACAGCTCGCCGTCATGCAGCCACCCGCCAAAGATGTACGATGCGGGTAGCGTCCCTGCCCACAGCCCTGCGACGGGAACCCACTCCCTTGTCGGTGCCGATGGTGCCGTAGCCAGTCCGTCTTCCGTCACGTCTTGCGGCTTAACCGCGCTTCCGCCGTCGCTGTAGAAAGTAACGGTGAACGTCGGAACGCCCGGCGTTACGCCGTTGCCATTCTCGTTACCATTGTTGCCGTTGCCGTTGCCGTTGTTTGGGCCGTTGACAATGTCGTTGTTGTTGTCGTTGCCGCCGGCCGGGTTGTCGCAGCCCGCCAGCGAAAAGCCGATTGCCGCAAGCGCGGCGATTATTGCAAAAAATCTTGTCTTCTTCGTCATGCCATTCCTCCTGAATGTTTGCGCCACCTTTAAAGTGACACCTGCACCGCCTAGGGTGCCAAAAAAGTGTCAGTCACCGTTGCCAAGGAGGGCCATGGATCGGTGTCTGACACCGCGCGTAACCCCCGAGGGGGAGGGGGTACAGCATATCTAGTGTACCCCGATATGCACCTACGCTACGGATTTTTGGTGACTGACACCGTTGTGTTGCTCCCCCTTGCCAAGGATGGCCTTGGACTGGTGACTGTCACTCCGGCTCTGATAATGACCCGGTGCCTGTCACCTACCGCTTACGGCTGCTGCCGCGTGAAACTTCTCATAGAAAAATCAAACCATTGGTGGCCTATAATAACTGACATAGGTATTGGTGGTTCGCCTGCGTAATCATCCCACGTCCACGTTAGCGCAAACGCATGGCCTTCGCCGCGTACCCAACTTCCAGACATATACCCCTCCCACGAATATCCGGTGAAAGTCCCGTCAGCATTAAAAGTAAAGTGCCAGCCCAATGGCTCTGTCCATGTCCCAATGATGCACGGCCTCAACACGCCGAGCGTGCCGCCGCCCTCGATGACAATCTCGTAGATATTACCCGTTTCAACAGGGCCGAAAAGAATCCGCGCCGTGTCGCTCCAGTTTAACCATTCCTCCACATTGGCGGCGGTAAGGCCGCCTGCGGTTTGCAGTACCGTTCTGCCTGTCCAAAGGTGGGGGGTAGCCGTGCTCCTCAAGTCCAGACGGTCAACGCTTCCGCTCCAGCCGGTTCCAACCGTGATAAAGGCGTTACCTCCTGAGCTGGCCTCAAGGGTGAGATGATAAATGGCGGCATTCCCTGACAGGGTGAAATAGTCGACAGCGGCAAAGGCAAAAACATCGGAAGGCACTACCGTATCGGTTCCGCGGGTGTTTTCCCTGATGCTCCCTCCGGTCATGTAAAAACGGCTGCCTGCAGAGCCAATCACAAAACCGCCCGCTGCATTGGTGGCGGCTTGGGTGCTTGCGTTCCCGGTTATTGTTCCGCCGCTCATGGTAAACACGCCGCCCTCGTGTACCGCTACCGCGCCCCAGTGCGAGCTAGTGGTATGCCCGGTAATCTTTGAGCCGTCCAGCATATACAAACGCCCGCCGTTCCGCGCCCTGACAAGGGGCTGCGTGTTGTTGGCTTGTCCGTGCTGATCTTCCGTGCGCCCCACAAGGGTAATGTTGTTCCCCAGCGTCAGGCGTATGGCAACGTCCGTGCCGTTCTCGGCAGGTCCCACGGAAAAAAGCATTTGATCGTCGACCGTGTTAATAAACCGTATCTCCCTTTGCCCGCCAATGCCCACAATGGTCAGGTCTGTGTTGGGGGTGGTCAGGTTGTGGTTGCCGGAGGTGGCCACATAGCTTTGGTCTATCGCCAGAATGAACCTCCCCGAAACCTCGTTGACGTAATTCACGGCGGCTTCTACATCGTTTACATCAACCGAGGTAACCCGCTGCCTGGTTTCCACACGCCACAGCCCCGCCGAAGGCGGCGTCCATACCGTCGGCGCGCCGTTGCCGCCGGGCTGGTTGTTGCCGTTGCCAGGGTCGTTTCCGTTGTTATTGTTGTTCCCCGTCGGGCTGTCGCAGCCCGCAAGCGCGAGCGCCAAAGCCATCGCGGCGCAAATTGCCATCGCCGCGCGGATCGCGGGCACTCTTAGAATTTTCGCTGTGATCATCTTGATATCTCCTCTTGATGCGAATACACTGGCAACGCCCCCGGATCGAAACGCTCCGCGCGACGCGCGGGTGTACGCCAATACCGCTTTCGATTCCGGGGGCATTGTCATGTAATTGATGTTGCCTTACACTCGAAAATAATGACAAGCCCATTTAGGGCAAAATGTAACAAATGCCCGAGTTCTTGTAAAAACTGGCCCGCGGCAAATGAGGAAGGTATAGCCCCGCTTCCTTTCTCCCCTTGCTCTGCGCATTGTTTCGCGCTATAGTTACTGCATGACCATTAAGCAAACTGTAGAAATCCCGGCTCAAGGTCGGCGGACTATTGAAGTTCCTCAAGAAGTTCCGGCGGGGAGAACTATTATTGCTTTTACCCCTGCGCCTGTGGAACCTGTAGAAAACCCTTCCGGCAATCCTTTGAAAGAGCGCGTGTTTGGCTGCGCAAAAGGGCAATTCCAGATAGCGGATGATTTTGACGCCCCGCTTGACGATTTCTAAGATCACGCTCCTCCCTATAAAAACCGATCATCTTTCCGCCCTGGAAACACTGCCCATGATACACCGCGACCCCTTTGACCGTTTGCTTATTGCAACTGCTCTGGCTGAGGGAATGACGCTTATTACCGCTGATGAAAATATCGCGCGCTATAAAGTCCCTCAAATCTGGTAGCCCCCATTGCTCCCCGATATTGTAATAAATGCCCGAGTTTTTGTAAAAACTGGCCTTCCCTCCCTTATTGCCCATTTTTCACGGCTCATTGTATAATGTCCCTGTGTATAAAATAGCCGTCTGCGACGATCACAAAGAAACCGCCGCGCAGTTGGAGCGCTATCTTTCGGACATCGCCGCCGATTTGCGCCTTCCCTGCGCAATTGCCGTGTTCCATTCCGCCGAG
>Ga0209755_10005325_pt1 | contig 14682 bp, 15 predicted proteins | sample TergutCo191P1_FD_187301 | JGI IMG/M metagenome (GOLD analysis project Ga0209755, IMG submission 187301) | Cornitermes sp. P1 segment gut microbial communities from Petit-Saut dam, French Guiana - Co191P1 (SPAdes) (version 2) | ecosystem: Host-associated > Arthropoda: Insects > Digestive system... | reverse complement strand
CGATGAATAACAATACGATTGGCGGATCGTTTGACGATTTTCTTGCCGAGGAAGGCATCTGCGACGAAGTGGAGGCTGGAGCGGTAAAAAAAATTATCGCCTACCAATTGCGTGAAGCTATCGAAAAGGAGCAGTTCACAAAAACCGCATTGGCGGCCAGGCTTGAAACTTCCCGCGCGGCGGTTGACAGGCTTCTCGATCCAGAGAACGAATCGATCACGCTACTGTCTCTTAAAAAAGCGGCGAATGTCCTAGGGAAAAAATTGCGGCTTGAATTGGTGTAGGCGCAGTCCGCACCCGCAAGATCCCGAAACAGCCAAGATGATTGGCGCCACATTAAGGCCGGCCAATTGAGATGTGTTAATATCCTGTAGCAGGAAAAAAGTGCCAGTCACTCTGCGCGGGGAGGTTTAAAAATCGTGCCGGTCACCCACGCGCGCCCCATGAAAATTGAAGCCAAAAATAGTTTTGACACAGCCTCACCGTTGCGCCGCCGTGGCGGCGACATCTACATTATCAACGGATTCGCGGTTTTGAAAGGCTGCAACTATAGCAAGGGCTAACTCACTTACAAATTCCTCTTGGTCTAAAGAGATATTTACATACATGGTTCTGCCATCTCCAGTAGTTTTCCATTGGTTAAAATTGGGATCCTTTTCAGCTATCACTACAATTCCATCTTGTCGTCCAAAAGTCGTTAAAAGGGCATTTTGTAGGGCTGTAGATGATAGATCAAATATTGTTTGAATCACGGATTCAATTCTTTCTGCGACGCCTTCCCATTCTGCGTTGGTCATATGGCCTTGTACGGTCCCGGTATGATCGCCTGGCAGGTTTATTTGCGCGGTTTGATCGCGTGGCAGGTCTGGTGTTGGGGTTTCGGTGCCGCTTCCGTTCCCCGGCCCTGTTCCCGGCGTTCTGTTGTTGTCGCAGGCCAAAAAGGCCGCCACAGAGATGGCGCCAATGGCCAGTAATACCAGGAGTTTGTTCCCCATGATTTTACCTTTGTCCGGAAGGGATACGGTCTTGTACAATGCAATTAAGATTCGTGATTTAAGCATGTCGTGGTTCTCCTGTTTTTTTGTGGCGTGGTAAAGATGTACGCGCTTCCCGGAACTGGTTTTGTCGGGGCGCTACTATACTTTTGAATGAAATTTGTTTATTTACGTTCGGGGGGGGTAATGTCGCTATTAGCGACATGGTGCGATTCTGGATGCTTTCATACGAAACTATGCTCCTTCCGTTCCCCAGACGGCAGAAAGCGTAAATACGGCTGTTTCGGTTGTCGCCAATCATGGTTATGTGTACACGAAAGGCGCGGGAATGTCAATATTCTTTCGCCCGAACGGGGAAAATTCGTCCTGAACGCGCGTTGAAAACCGATTTTGGTGTCCCCGGGCTCTTGCCGCTTCCCGATCCCGCCGAAAATACGCTATAATACTCGCCATGGATGTCAAGGATCCTAGGGTGGGGGAAAATATCGCCGAGATTGCCGACGTCCTGGCAAGGACGGACGACAGGGGCTTTATCGTGGACTTTCTGCACTGCCTGCTGACCCCCGCGGAAGTGGCCGACATTGCCGCACGGTGGGCGCTGGTCAAGGATCTGAAGCGAAAGGTTCCGCACAGGGAAATCGCCAAAAACCTTGGCGTTTCCCTGTGCAAAATCACCAGGGGTTCCCGGGTGCTGAAAAAGCCGGGCTCGGCTTTGGCGCGGATTTTTTCGCCCGACGAACGGTAAGGTAGGTAAAACATGAGAAAATTGGTCGCCCCGGCGGTTTTGCTTGGGTTTGCGCTGTTGGCCGGGTGCCGCACCGTGGAAGTCGCGCCGCCGGCGCCGGACGGCGACGGTATCGTCGGCCGGATGGACGCCGTCCCGTTCGGGATTTTTTCCAGCGAAACGCCCTGCCCATCGGGGGTTTATTTCTTTAACTCGCGAATGCAATGGTACGAGGTTATCCGCCCGGTAAACGACCTGGCTACGTTCCTTTTTTTTACCGGCCAGGAGGAGGCCGACGCCTACGTTCGCGAAAGGTTCCGGGCCGAAAGAAGGCCCGAGGTTCCACTCTTCGAGTCCTGGCCGCCGCCGGCCCTGCGCCCGGACTTCGACTCGTTCGCGCGGCGCGATCTGGGAGACTACCTTGATCGCCGGCTTGCGACGGTTCGCGGCGACACGCTTAGGCACCCGGACTGGGGGGACACCGGGCATCCGACTTTCAGGTACGAGATGACGGGGCGCGCCACGGAGTACATGGTCTATATTCGCTACGGCCAGGTCGCCCAGGCCAGGCGCCTGAGCGTGATGTCCGCCAACCTGCACTTCCACAGCGTTTGGTGGGGGGATTCGTAAACCGCCTATGGAAAAGACCGTTTTTCTTCCCGCGGATCGCTACGGCTACGATTTCGTGCCGGGGGACTTTTTGCCGCCGGGCAAGGACGAGTACTGGCTTCGCGACGCCCGGCGGCGGGACCGAGCCTGGCGCAAGCTTAGCCGCGACGAGACCGAGACCCTGGTGCGGAACGGGAACCACTGCCGGGACTGGGGCAGCCTGCTGGTAAGCGATCCCTTCGACCCGTCGCTGGTTCGCGGATCCAGCTTCCACGGGCTGGTCAGGCTGGGCGCTTTGCGGAACGTGCTTCTGAAATTCCACGACTTCTGCGTGCCGGCCGGCATACGGAACAGCACGATTATCTCCTGCGACATCGGCGACGACGTCGCGATCCAGGACTGCTCTTACGTCTCGCACTACGTCATCGGCGACGGGTGCATACTTTCCTGCATAAACGAGATGCAGACGACCAACCACGCCAAGTTCGGCAACGGCGCGATCAAGGACGGCGAGGACGAAAGCGTGCGCGTGTGGATAGACGTGATGAACGAGGCCGGGGGGCGCTCGATCCTGGCCTTCGAGGACATGATTCCCGCCGACGCCTTTCTATGGGCGGCGTACCGCGACGACACGGATCTTACGGACAGGCTTGCCAAAATAACCCAGGAGCGTTACGGGGGTTACAGGGGCAGTTATGGAACCGTGGGCGACCGTTCGGTAATCAAGAGCTGCACGATAATAAAGGACGTTGCGATTGGCGGCCATGCCTACATCAAGGGCGCGAACAAGCTTAAGAACCTGACGATCCTGTCGTCGAAAGAGGAGCCCACGCAGATCGGCGAGGGGGTGGAACTGGTCAACGGGATAGTCGGCTACGGCTGCCGCATCTTCTACGGGTCCAAGGCCGTGCGCTTCGTCATGGGCAGGAACTGCAACCTGAAATACGGGGCGCGGCTTGTCCACTCGGTCATGGGCGACAACTCCACGGTGTCCTGCTGCGAGATTCTGAACAACCTGATCTTCCCCATGCACGAGCAGCACCACAACAACTCGTTTCTTATCGCCAGCCTGGTCCAGGGAATGTCCAACATGGCGGCGGCGGCCACGATAGGCAGCAACCACAACAGCCGGGCAAACGACGGTGAGATACGCGCCAAGCGGGGTTTCTGGCCGGGCCTGGCCGTCTCGCTGAAGCACTCAAGCTGCTTCGCGTCGTTCGTCCTTATCGCCAAGGGGGAGTACCCGGCGGAGCTTAACATTCCCCTGCCCTTCTCGCTGCTTAGCAACAACACCTACAAGAACAGGCTGGAGCTGATGCCCGCCTATTACTGGGTCCACAACCTTTACGCCCTGGAGCGCAATTCCTGGAAGGTTCGCCGCCGCGACCAGCGGGTGGTCAAGGCGCAGCACATAGAGACGGACTATCTGACCCCGGACACGGCGGAGGAAATAATCTCCGCCATCGCCATGCTGGAAGGCTGGCTTGACGATGAGGGCCTTTCGTCGGACGACGTCCTTAGCGAAAACCTTATCCCGTGCCGCCACCTGGAACACAGCAAGCGCGGCCAGGTGATTCTGCGGCCACGGGAAGGCATTGCCGCCTACAACCAGATGCTTCGCTGGTACGCCGTCAAGACCCTGGCCCTTTTTATCGACGAAAGACCCGACCTGGACTACGACGGGCTGGCGGCGATTCTGGGTGCCGGGGAACGGGTAAAGGACTGGGTAAACATGGGCGGGCAAATCGTGCCGGCCTTTCGCGTGGACGAGCTTCGCGGGGAAATAGGCGGGGGAAAGCTTGGGACATGGGACGAAATCCACCAGGTTTACGCCCGTTGGCAGGAGGCGTACCCAATGGACAAGACCCACCACGCCTGGGCGGTATTCTCCCTGCTGAACGATTCGAGCAATAGGCCTCTGGCGGGAGCGCCGTTGTTGAAGTGCGAGCTTGCCGCGTCCCTCGATATTCGCCGCCTGATAAGCGACAGGGTTTACGAAACCAGGGAAAAGGACTTCCGTAACGCCTTTAAGAAGGCGACCTTCCGTAACGCCAGGGAAATGGAGGGGGTTCTGTGCCCAACCGACAACGATCCCTTTATGGCCCATACCCGAGAGGAAGGGCAGCGTTACGAGGAACTGGTCGCCAGGGTCATGGCGCGTCTGTAAAATGCCGATACATTAGCATGAACACTGCCGGCTTTGAGGACACCGTTTTCCTTCTGAACATCCGCATCAGAATGGTCCGGGACACCATGCGCCTGAATCCCCCGGGCGAGCTATTCATGGAAAGATGCCTGAACGATATCGCGTTTATAGACAATGTCCTTTCCCTGCTTGTCCAGCAGATAACGCAGGACGACGAAAGCGGCGCGGGCGAGGCCGACGTCGGCAACACCGCCATTGGGGCGGTTGACTACGCGGCGGACACCGAATGGCAGTTCAGCCAGCTTCTTACGGAATTCCTGCTGGAGTCAAACGCGTTCTCCGCCAAGGCGTCCCCGCAGTCCCGCGAAAAAATCGTCTCGTTGCGCGACGAAAGCAACGGCAGAAGAAAAATCTTCGAGAAGTTCAGCACCTCGTCGCAGGCCGACCTGGCGGAGCCGGTGGTCAGCCCGACCGAGCTTTCGATTCTGTTTGGGGGCACCTAACGGCACGCGGCGAGCCTAGGGCTGGGGGACGCGCTAGGGCGTCAGGCACCCTGCGGATCACCGGGGGGACCCTGCGCGGCAGGCGGGTAAGGGTGCCCGGCGGGATCATAAGGCCGAGCATGGATCAAATGCGGGAATCGGTGTTCGCCTGCCTGGGGGATCTTGCGGGGCGATCTTTCCTAGACATATTCTCGGGTTCCGGCATAATCGCGCTGGAGGCGGCATCCAGGGGGGCGGCCTACGTCGAGGCCGTGGAGAACGATCCGGGCAAGCGAAAGAGGCTTCTTGACAACGTCTCGATAGCGCCGGTCAGGATTAACTGCCGGTTCATTAGCGCGGAACTGTACGTGCTTAGGGCGCAAAGGGCCTTCGACTGCATATTCCTGGATCCCCCGTTTCCCTACCGTTTCAAATGGGAACTGTTGTCGCGTATAGCGACATCGCCGCTTGTTTCCCGGGAAAGCGTCGTCCTTATGCATCGCCCCCAGGGGGACTGCCAGGCGGACGCGACGCGGATCGCGCTGCAAAGGACGGAGTCCCGCGAGTACGGACGGTCGGTCGTTGATTTTTTCAGGCTGGAGCCACATAAATAATTCAACTTGCTTTTTTCACGGGCAAGCGGTACGATGGGATACAGAATGCGCTATGGATTTTAAAAAGGTTTTCGGGAAGTTCGGGACACCGAACGCGTTTGTCAAGACAAGCGTCCCCCCCGGCATAACCAGCGCCCAGAAGGTGGCGCTGAACCGCAGGGGCAACGCGCTCTTTAACTCGGGGGACGTCGAGGGGGCGCGAAGGATATTCGAGACAACCGGTTATTCGGACGGCCTTTCCAGGGTGGGCGACCATTACAAGTCGCAGAATCGTTTTATCGACGCCCTTAGGATGTACTGGATAGCCCCCGATCGCACAAAATGCGAGCCCATGTTCATGAAGATTGCCGAGGTTATGCGGACGCTAATCCGCGAAGACGAAGAAGGAGTGGGAGAGGTTTCTAACAATGAATGACTTTGAACATAACGAGAACATGCACGAGGACGCAATGCTGTCGTTCGGGGACGACCCAGGGGATCCCGCGTTTGGCCCCACGGAAATTTCCTCGGTTTCAAAGAACGGCTACAGACTGCTCAGGGAAAACAAGGTTGCGGAGGCCATCGACTGCTTTGCCAGCATTCTAAGGATCGACGAAAACAACAACTACGCCCTGGTGGGGATGGGGGACGCCGCCCGCAAAAAGGAAGCGTTCCACGAGGCGGCCGCCTATTACCAGCGGTGCCTGGACCACCACCCCGGCAACAGCTACGCCCTTTTCGGGCTTGCCGACTGCCACAAAACCCTGAACCAGTACGAAAAAGCCATAAGCGTGTGGGAGCAGTACCTGGAGCACGACAACAGGAACATAACGGTCCTTACCCGGGTGGCGAACGCGTACCGCAAGGTCCGGGACTTTAAAAGCGCGAAGGCGGTTTTCCTTAGGGTGCTGGAAATGGAGGAGGACAACCCCTACGCAATCATCGGGCTTGGGCACCTGCACTACGACTTCAAGGAGTACAGGGAAGCCCTGGCCTACTGGGAGAAAATGCTAAGGATCAACCCCGAAAACGTGGACGTTCGGGTACTTACATCGATAGGCAACTGCCACCGCAAGCTTAAAACCTTCCAGGACGGCATTCCCTTCTTCGAGCAGGTTCTGGTTAAGGAACCCAACAACTTTTACGCGACCTTCGGCCTGGCCGACTGTTACCGGGGGCTAAAGCAACAGCACCGCGCCCTGGAGTACTGGAACCGTATCCTGGAAAAGGATCCCCGGAACAAGGTGATTCTGACCCGCGCCGGCGACGCGCACCGCGGCCTTGGGGATTTGGAAAAAGCCCAGGATTTCTACGAGCGCGCCCTTGACGTCGAATTCGACATATACGCGGTTCTGGGTCTCGCCCTTATATCCAAGTCCCAGAAAAAATACAGCGAGGCGGCTCTTTCCCTGCAAAGGCTTGTGCAGCAGGACTCGAAAAACCACCGAATTTCAATAGAGCTTGCGGACTGCCACCTTAAAATGGGCAACAAACGCAAGGCGATCGAGGTTCTGGAGGACTTCCAGCGACAGGGGGTTCGCAACGCCCATATCGCCGAAATGCTTGAAAAGATCTAGTCCCTAATGCACAAGCCGGCCCTAAGCGGCATGAGCCCGGAGGAACTGGCGGGGCTGATTTCCCCGGAGCCGCGTTTCCGCGCGACGCAGATCTTTAAATGGATTGCATCGGGGGTTTCCTCGTTCGACGAGATGGGCAACCTGCCCCTGTCCCTGCGAAAAGACCTTGCCCGGCGTTTCCTTCCGCGCCCCGAAACCAGCGTGACCAGGCACCGCGGAAACGACGGCACGGTAAAGCTGGCCATAGGCTTCGCGGACGAAGCTCGCGTCGAGGCGGTGCTTCTGGCGGACAGCTCGGCGGGGGAGCCTAGGCACACGGCCTGTCTTTCCACCCAAGTTGGCTGCCCGGCCGGTTGCGTGTTCTGCAGGACCGGAAGCATGGGCTTTGCCCGCAACCTTGGCTGCGCCGAGATCCTGGAACAGCTTTTCCTGCTTGGGATGGCGGAGGGGCAAGATCAGGGGCTTCCAATTTCGAACATCGTCGTCATGGGCATGGGCGAACCTTTTCTAAATCTAGAGCAGTTGCGCAAGGCTCTTACGCTGATAGGCGACAATCGAGGGTTAAATTACTCCCATCGGCGCATAACGGTCTCCACCTGCGGAATTACCGGGGGCATTATCGATCTTGCCGACAATGGCCCCGCCGTGCGCCTGGCCCTTTCTCTGACCACGGCGGACGAGGGGCTTAGGCGGCGGCTTATGCCGATTACCGCAAAGTACCCTTTGGGCGAGGTCAAGGAAGCCCTACGCTATTTCCAGGACCGCGGCGGCGGAAGGGTAACCCTGGAGGCGGTGCTTCTGGGCGGCGTAAACACCCGGGGCAAGGACGCGCAGGACATCGCGGGGTTTGCCCAGGGACTGGACGCGACGGTGAACCTGATTCCCTGGAACCCGGTCAAGGGCCTGGAGTTCGAGGGCAAACCCCTGCGGGAACCGTCCCCGGCGGAGGCCGAGGACTTTGCGCAACGGCTGAAGGCCCTGGGATTGAACGTCACCCGGCGTTTCCGCAGGGGGCGCGGGGTCATGGGCGCTTGCGGGCAGTTGGGTGGCACCGGATTGCGGCCCACGTAAAGCCGCTGCGGAAGCCCCTGCCTTACGGTAGCTTCCTCATCTTCATGCTTACGCTTACCTCCCCGGTCCTGTCCCACTCGGACAAAATCCGCACCGCCTCGGAGGCGGCAAGACACGCCCTGTCCTCCCCGCCGGAGTCCCCCCAGCGGTCGAGAACCCGGTTCGAGATTACCGAGAGTATCGATCCCATCCTCATGCCGTGGAGTCTGCCCACCACGTACTGCGTGGAACATTCCATCTCGATGTTCGTGACCTTGGCGGCGCTAAGATCGCCGATGATGTTGTTCGCGAACGATGGCCAGTAGCCGGAACCGTCTTCGGCAAGCGGGCGACCCTGGCCGATGTAAAACGAGCCGACGCTGTGGGTAAGGCCCAGGCCGTAAGGAAAGCCCAGGCGTTCGCAGGCGGAAATCAGGGCAAGGGTAACGTAGAAGTCGGCATAGGCCGGGTACTCGGGCTCGACGTAGGACTGGGATGTGCCGTCCTTGCGGACACAGGCCACCGGAATGATAAGATCGTTAAGGTCGAATTCGGGAACGATGCAGCCGGTACTTCCAACCCGGATGCAGGTATGCACGCCCAGAACGCCAAGCTCGTGCACGCAGATTTCCGAGCTTGGCCCGCCTATGCCGCTGGAGGTGCAGGCGATGGGTACGCCCTTGTAGGTTCCAGTTATGGTTTTGAATTCGCGGTACGACGCGACCTCTTTGGAATCGTCCCAGTGTTTGGCGATTACGGGGCAGCGTTCCGGCGCGCCGGGTATCAGGACATAGCCCGGCACGTCGCCCTGCCTTAACTGCAAATGATACACGCCGGCGTTTTCCGATTTCGGCGCGGAAGCCTTGTTCACTTCGCCCATTGTCTCCCCCCTAACAAAAACCTTAAATTTCCATGGCAATTTTTTCCGTGACCCGACGAACCCTTGCGATTATGGCCGAAACATCGGTGCCAGTAAGAACGCCGTCCTTTACAAGCCTTTTGCCGTTTACAAACACGTCAGTCACGTCGCCGCCGGTCGCGCTGTAAACAATGGCCGAGGTAACGTTTTCGTTTTTGCCAAGCACAATGGGCTGTAAATGCGGTTTGTTGGCATCGACAAGAATCACGTCGGCCTTCATCCCTTCCTTTACCATGCCGATTTCGGACTCCATGCCAAAAACCGCCGCGCCGCCGGTTGTCGCCATGTCCAGAATGCCTTTTTTGGAAAGACTGCGAATCCCGCCGCTGACCGTGTGCAGAAGGGACATGCCCTTCATCTCCCTGAAAATATCGTTGCTGTTGTTCCACATCGCGCCGTCCGTGCCTATGCCCACGGTAAGCCCCTGCCTAGCCATCTCGGGAACCGGGGCAATGCCGTCCGCGATCTTCATTTCGCACAGGGGCGTGTTGGCGATTTTTACGTTTGCCTCTTTCAAAAACCCAAGCTCGTTCTGGTCGGCGAAAACGACGTGGGAACCTATAAACCTGTCATGCAGAAAGCCGTTTCGGGCAAGGTATTCGATTGGGCGCAGGCCGTATTTTTTTAGGATTATTTCCACCCGCCAGTCGTTTTCGGCAAGGTGCATGGTTTGCATCGCGTCGATGTTTTCGGCCTTTGCAAATATTTTTTTCAAAAGCCCCGTGTCCCAGTCCTCCTCCGCCGGCAAGCCGAGGACGGGAACAAGGCCGGCCTCGCGGCAACCGGCGGAAAAACCGCGCAGCACTTCGTCAGAAAGGAACGATTCGGGATCCGTAAAATCGGAGCGGATATCCTCGACAAGCGCGCCTTTTATGCCAATATCCCTCATCGCCTGGATTGACCTGGTTCCCATTCCCCAGTACATGTTCTCGCAGACAAAGGTGCAACCGGCCAGAAGGGACTCGCAGTACGTCAGTTGCCGGGAATAGTACTTGTCGTCGTCGTCGATGAAAGCCTGGAACCAGCTATGGGACCGGTAGGCTTCGTTCTGTTCCAGTAAGGTCAAGTCGTCGCCCAGGCCACGGGCCAGGGTCATGTCCCCGTGGCAGTGGCAGTTTACAAGGCCGGGCATAAGAATCTTTCCGCCGCCGTCGATCCATTCCCCGCATTCACCCGGGGACACGGATCCCCTGCGAACCTCGGCGATTCGTTCCCCCTGCACGCACAGCGATCCCATAAAAGGCTCGTAGCCAAAATTCCCGGAAACGATAATTACGTTGTCAATCCCAAGTGTGCACATTTTACCTCCATCGAATGCGCTACAACAGCTTTGAAAATTCCTAGAGATCCCGGCCGGACCAAAAAATCAGTCCGTTTTGTCCTTCCTGAACGCCCCAAAAATCCTGGAAAGGATTCCTTTCTTCTCCGGTTCAGGCGGTCGCTTCGAATGTTCCAGGGCTGGCCTTGTGTCCCGGCCGCCTTCCGTTTTCCTAGGCGGCCTTTTGCCTTTCCGCCTGGGCCTGTCGCCGGCGGCGCCGTGTTGCTTACGCTCGCCATGGGGTTTTCCCCCCGGTTTAGATCTTTCGCCTTCCGTCGGCCTTGCCGCGGGCCGCCCCGAACCGGGCTTTCCCTGATCGTACCTTTTTTTGTACAGAGCCATGCGCTCCTCGGAAGTCATGCGGGAAAGATCCTGTTCTTCGGATAGCAAGACCCGGTTCCTTCCGCCTTTTCCCGCGGGATCGGGGGCACCGCCACCACCGCGCCTGTCCTCCCTACGCTTGCCGCCACGATCGTGCGCGGGGCCGCGATCACGATCGCGGGAACGCCCGCCCCTGCCCTCGCCGGCCCTGCCGGAACCGTGGCGATCGCGCGACGGACGACGATCGCCAGAACGATCCTCATAGATGTCGGTGCGGACTTGCCGCCCGGCGCTTTTGTCCTCGCCGTAAAGCTCCGCGCTGGCGGTCTCGGACGGGATTTTCTTCCCTATGTAGCGCTCGATTGCCGGAAGCTCGTACACGTCCTGATCGCTGGACAGCGTTATAGCCCGGCCCGATTTGCCTGCCCGAGCCGTCCGCCCGATCCGGTGAACGTAGTTTTCCGCCTCCACCGGCAGGTCGTAGTTTACGACCAGCGCCAGAGCCTCGACATCCAGACCCCTCGCCGCGACATCGGTCGCCACGAGGAACCTGACCTTCCCGGCCTTCAGGTCCTCGATAACCTTGAGCCGCTTGTGCTGGGGCAGGTCGCCGATTATGAACTCGCAGTCGTAGCCGTTCATCCTTAGCCGCTTCGCCACGATTTCGGTGTACCGCTTGGTGTTGCAGAAAATGATCGCGCTTTCCGGCTGCTCCCTCTGCAGAATGCCCAGCAACAGCCGCATCTTCTCGTCGGATGGAACGTGGTAGAGAACCTGGTCGATCTCCTCGACCGTGACGACCTCCGGCTGGATTTCGATTTCCAGGGGGTTGCGGGTGTATTCCCAGGCAAGGTTTTTCACGTAGATGCTCAGGGTCGCGCTGAAAAGCATGGTCTGCCGGCGATCGGCGGACGGCACGACCTTGATAAGCTTCTGCAGATCCGGGTAGAAACCCATGTCGAACATCCTGTCCGCCTCGTCCAGGACAAGGAAGGCAAGATCCATAAGGTTCATGCGACCCGAGCTGTTCAGATCCAGCACGCGCCCCGGCGTTCCCACCAGAATCTGCACGTTTTCCCGAAGCAGCTTTTCCTGCTGGGCGTAACCCACGCCGCCGTAGAAGCTGCCTATCTTAAAGGGGAGATACCTGGCCAGGAGCTTCGCCTCTTCCTCGATCTGGACGGCGAGTTCCCGGGTTGGGGCCATAATCAGGGCCTTTTTGCCCGACAAAAATTCCTCGGTAAGTAGACGCTGAAAAATCACGACTAAAAAGGCAGCGGTTTTCCCCGTCCCCGTCTGGGACTGGACGTACAAATCCTGCCCGCCAAAGGCGTGTGTAAGCACCTGTTCCTGTACGGGCATACAGGTAATGTACTCGGCCTCGGCAATCCCCCGCTGCAAATCGGGATGCAGTGTAAAATCCTTAAATTCCATAAATACCTGCCCCATGATAGTACATTTCACGGGGCTTGAATAGCCGGGTAAAAATATGTCCGCAAGGGAAAGATTTTAAGCCGTGAGGCAGGTGAGCCGGCCGACGACCGGCTCGACCTATGTCATTTCCTGTGGAGGGTGTATGATTTGATAAGCCTGCTTCTGGGACTATGGTTTTCGCCATCGTGGTCCAGATGCAGCCGGTCCTTGATTTTCAGGCCGATAGCCCTGTTCAGCTCCTCCAGCCCGAAGTGGTTTACGTTGGTCATGTACTCCCTCATCGTCGCGTCGTCACGTTCGATGGCAAGAAAAAGGTGGTCCGTAATGTTCAGAATAAAATCGTTGACTACCCGTTCGACATACTCGTGTGAGCTCATGCCTGCCTCCGTGGTTCTGTTTTTCGGAAGCCCGGTTTTGGGGGGATCCGATAGCATAGAATATCGCCAAAAGCCAAACGGCAGTCAAGAAGATTCCGCCCGTCAACAGCGTTTGCCGGCGGACTTCTGCGCCGAGGAAACCCGTGGTGTCCTTTTGCCTTCGTGTCTTGACATTGTGCGCACAATGCGATACATTGTGGACAGGAGGAAAACCATGGTAAAAACGGCAAACCTGAACATACGTATAGATCCGCAGACCAAACAGGGGGCGGAGCAGTTGTTCTCCACTTTCGGAATCACCATATCCGACGCGGTGAATATTTTTCTACGACAGTCGCTTATGGTTGGCGGCCTTCCCTTTGAAATGAAACAGCCGCGCTATAACGCCGAAACCGAAGCGGCCATGCGGGAAGCGCGGGAAATCATGAGCGGACGAAGAACGGCAAAAGGTTATTCCAGCGTCGATGAATTGTTTGCGGAACTGGATGCGGGTTCAGGGAGTGCCACATTCTGCCAAACTGGCTCCTGATTTATACCGTGGACAAAGGGCGGCTGGTACTTACCGCTTCCCGAACGGGAACGCATACCGATCTTTTGGATAAAAAAAGACGGCAGAAAAAATCTTGACTCCCCCGGGCTTCCGTGGTACAAATATAACCATGTGCGGCGAGGATCGAAACAGCCCTATTTACGCCCGGTGCCGTTCAGTACACGGGGGAAGCATGGTTACGAATGAAATCTGTCGAAGCCACGCCCTGTCGCCCACAGTGACATTTACCCCCCCGAACGTAAGCTAAATACTTTCATTCGAAATAATACAGCGTCCCGACAAAACCGGTTCCATGCTTGGCGGCGCCACGGAAACGGCGCGGGCGGACAACCAAGACAGGAGAACGACACCATGCTTAAATCACGAACCTTAATGGCCCCAATCGCGTCACTGGACGATACCGCATCCCTTTCGATGCAAAGAGGAAACATGATGAAAAAACATCTTTTAACATTATTGGCCATTGGCGCCATTTCCGCACTGACTTTTGTCGGTTGCAGAAATAGTACAACCCCACAGGTAACGCCCGATCCTGATCCGGAACCGCCAATTGTACAGCCCGACCCGGATGCAGAGGTTGTAGACGGGGTGACGGAATTCGACCATGAAGAAAGTGGTATAGAATTTACTGTTCTGGGTGGTTTAACCCGTGGACAGGTTAATGCAATTATTGCGATGGTTCAGGGCATGGACCTGACAGAGTTTGCAGATTATATCAGCAGTGTAACGTTTGATCCGGCATTGGCAGGCTTTACGTATACGTTGACCGGTGAACAGGGTGCCCAAATGGCGGATGTAAGGCTTACGCACTTGGCGAATGCGGATGCTGTGAATGATGCATTGACCGAGGTTAGTGATATCGTACAAACTGCCAACCAACCGGTGCCGGAACGTGGCTCGCATGGTGACGATACGCCGATTGCCTTTTCTCATGGTGAAGTAATAATCCGTGGTGAAAACCTATATCCCTCGGAATGGGAAGGTGTTGTAGAAAGAGTTATTGCGGCACTTGATGATGATTTTAGTTGGTCTTCGTATTTTGGTGCTGTAATTAGCCAATTCGGCCCAATTACAATAGTTGTAAAAAATACAGATGAATTTGATAACTTCTCGACAGTTGTTGGTGGAGATACAATTTATATAAATATTAATTCTGACAATTGGGAAGAAACGTTTCAAAATGCATTTATGGGGATAGATGGTTTTGGGCCGGAGATTGGTTATGCCACGTCGTTGGATGATGTCCGTATGGCGATGCTGAAAGGGCAGGAGGGCGCCGTTAGGGCTTCATAATTTTCGTGGGCCTGCTAGACCAAAACGCCTTGCTGCATATTCTTGTGTAAGCGCGGGAGTGTCAGTCACCAAAAACCCGTAGCGTAGGTACACACTGGGGTACACTACCGGTAGGCAATGTTCAATTCAGGCTGAATTATCAAAAGATTTACGGATAAAGAAAAGCTTCAACGTACAATCCAACATTTCATAGGATTTTGAGTAGCGCTTGCTTTGGCGGTTAAAACGCGCAAGATTGTCACGGATTGAACCGTTGGTCGCCTCGATCAGGTGCGTCTGGCTTTTGCCTTTCGC
>Ga0209755_10005324_pt1 | contig 14683 bp, 14 predicted proteins | sample TergutCo191P1_FD_187301 | JGI IMG/M metagenome (GOLD analysis project Ga0209755, IMG submission 187301) | Cornitermes sp. P1 segment gut microbial communities from Petit-Saut dam, French Guiana - Co191P1 (SPAdes) (version 2) | ecosystem: Host-associated > Arthropoda: Insects > Digestive system... | reverse complement strand
GCCTTGATTATATGGCACTTCAAAAATAATTTTAAGGAGGTTGTCATGGACAGACCAACAAAACCGTATAGTGAGGTAAAAGAAATGCTTGGCGATGCAAGTGCCGCATGGGAAAAGCTAATCGGATATGTTCGCTTTCATTACGAAATGGACGAGAATTGGGCAGAGGGTAAGCCCACTCATAAGCATTTCAATAATTTATTCATCAAGCGAAGCGGTAAGGCTTTACTGTCTTTGCATTTGCGTGAGGGTTTCTTTTTGGTGAGCGTTACACTCGGCGGCAAAGAGCGAGATAAATTTGAAGAACAGAGGGCAACATTCGGAGAAACCGTCTGCAACATATATGATTCTGCCGATACGTTACACGATGGCAAGTGGCTTGGTTTTAAGGTGCGAGATGATTCATTGATTGATGACATATTCCGCTTGGTGCAAATTAAACGCAAGCCCAACCGAAAGGTTTTCCCCAAAGACATTGAAAAATGTGGACATTTGGATATTGGACTCTCGCATGATACCATTACAAAATATATATTGACTTAGCGTAGTAGCTAATAAGCATTAAGCATTTCATGCAGTAAGGCATGAGTTGCGAAGAAAGGATATATTTTCGGAAGCCCCATAGGATAAGGCATTTTCAAGCCTTAACTTGTGGGGCTTTTCCTGTATAAAAAACGTTCCTCTTGACAACAACCCAAACTGAATCATCTGAGGAACCTTGCATACGCCTGATGATAGTTTCATATTCGATGAAGGACAATGAGCGACACCTGTTCGTGTTTTTGCAAGCAGCATTAGCTCATCATCATTGAAATGTATTCCATGAGCGTACCATACATCGCTTCCAAGCCAACCACATGTTTCCATGTATGCAAGAGGGCGCATGCCAAATCTCGACAAACAAAACTCTTCCTCATCACGTGTTTCAGCGAGGTGAGTATGGAGTCTCACGCCATATTGCCGAGCTAACTCAGCTGATTCTTTTAGCAACTCGGGAGTGACTGAAAATGGGGAGCATGGAGCAAATACAAGTTGTACAGCCGTACTTCAGTAATTCTCCCATCCCAACCAGAGAACTATGATAAATCATCTCTGCATTTAATCCGCGCCAAATCTCATAAAGGGTTTTAAGCCAGTCAAACAACTCCATTTTTTGAACCTGAGGAAGATTCCTGGTAAATGTTTGATACAGATGATGATGCGTGTTCACAAGTCCCGGATACACATAGCAACCTGATGCATCAATAACCAAATCAGCGTTATCGGGAGTTTCCCCTATTGCTTCTATGCGATTGCCGTTAAGTAAAATATTACCCCCTCGTATGACCCTGTCATCATCATCAATAGTGACGATTGCCGCACAGTTTTTTATCAAAGTCTAAGGCATAAATATCTCCTTGTTTTATAATCATCCACCCGGTTTAAAGTTATCGATTTAGTTTATCAAATCGGTAAATTGCTTCCAGAACCACCCTTATCTCATCTTCCCAACCTTGATATAAACGCTCATTCTTTTTTTCATACACAACATCTGCGTTGACAAGATTGCCTGATACCGCACTGATCATGGCTCCTCTGCATTTTCTGCGATGACATACCGTATAGATTGCACTGCTTTCCATTTCAACGTTCAAGCAACCTAATTTTGAAATCTCCGCAATCCATTCCGGAGTCTCTCCGTAAAACGCGTCATCGGTTGCGTTTATTCCATAGTGTAATCCATACCCCAGTTCAGCTTGCATCTCTTTAGCGGTATCGATCATAATGCGTGTTAAGTCAAAATCAGGTATAGCGGGAAAACAGTCCGGAACATAAAATTTCGACGTGCCTTCATTCTTCATGGAACCAGTAGATATAATCAAATCGCCAATCTCTATTTCTGGTTGCAATGCCGCCGTGCTCCCAATTCTAATCAAGCATTTTGCGCCAATATTAATTAGCTCTTCAGCAGCTATTGCTGCAGACGGGCAACCCATTCCGGTAGAGGTTGATGATATTTTTACGCCCTTATAGGTTCCCGTGAAAGTCCGATGCTCACGATTCTCTGCGACGAATTTTGCATCATCTAAATACCCCGCCACAATATCACTGCGCTTTGGATCGCCGGGCAACAGCACATACTTGCCAACGTCACCCGGCGAGAGGTGAATATGGTATTGGTGCTTACCCAAAGTTTTCTCATCCTTGTTAAGTATACTCATTAATTTAGTCCACCTTCAAAATATTTATGCTAGAGAAGTGCGTTTTTAAAGCATAGCGACTAAGTGTCGGAGCTTGCCAAAGATTCAGACTCAAATCCTCTTTTAGCTTGCGACATTTTCCTGCGTTTTTCTCGTCTCGCCTGTTGGATAGAAAATATCGTGAGCCCTGCGATTGTTGCAATATAAGGTACCATTTGAATGAATTCTGAAGGTATCGGCAAAACCTGAAGGATATTAGAAAGCCCATCAAAAAAGGCAAAAACCATAGAAGAAACAAATGCTCCAATTGGATTTGACTGCCCCATTGCACTTGCAGCAAGACCTATGAATCCTCTCCCCGCCACCATATCGCGTGTGAACCAGTTCAAATAACCCATAGACATAAACATACCGCCGAATCCGGTCAATATACCGCAAAGAACTATCGCCATATAACGGACTCTAATGACGTTCACACCTACTGATGTAGCTGCGCGAGGATTTTCACCTACACTACGGATACGTAAACCCAACGGGGTTTTAAATAGTATAAAAGTGACGACTACGACCATCAAAAGTGCAAAATATACCAGAAAGTTATGCCCTGAGAGAACTGCCCCAATAATCGGTATATTCTCAATAATCGGTATATTTATGGTTGGGAAAGAGAAGCTGCGAAGTGCAAGGCTTCCTCCTCTTTCACCTGTAATGTGATACAACACAAACACTGTGAATCCAACAGCGAATGTATTTATTGCCGCACCACAGAGAACGGTATTGGCTCTTAGGTTCAAATGGAAGTAAGCATAGACCAAACTAATTAGTACCGCCATTCCGAGCCCTGCAAGGATTCCCCAGACTAAATGACCACCAAAGGCTCCCCCTAAAACACCAAACAATGCTGAGCAGAGCATAATCCCCTCAAGGCCAACATTCACAACTCCGGCACGAATACATATGACTGCGCCCAAAGCCGGAAATATAATTGGTGTGGCAACGCGAATCCACATAAATATAAAATCAGTACTGAAGATTACACTACTAAATATATCAGCCATTTGATGCACCTCCACCTGCTTGTTCCGCAGCCCTCGACAACCTTTCTTCTTCATCTGATGCTTTTACAATCATGCGTTGTCTTAGTCTCCCCAGAAGTGCTTCAGCAGCAATCAACAGCATCATTACAGCCCGTATAATAAATACCATATCGGCCGACACATCAGAAGACCGCGCCATTATGTGAGCACCGACATCCAAATAAGCCATAAACAGTGCTGCTATTGGTATAAAGAGCGGATGACTTCGAGCAAGCAGAAACACAACTATCCCTGTCCATCCGAAGCCGGGCAGACTGTCAAATCTGAATCGCGTATGCATTCCTATAACCTCTACAGCCCCTCCGGCACCGGCAATTGCACCTGCAATAAGCTGGGAAAGGAACATCACTGTTGCTGTACTAATTCCAACGTATTTAGCAAAACGTTGATTATCTCCTGTTACTCTCAGTCTAAATCCAAGCTTACTGCGGTAGAGGAACAGCCATACCAAAACGCAGAGAATCAGCGCAATTATCGTTCCAATGTGTACCCTTGTTCCGTAGATTATTACCGGTAAACTTGCAGTTTCCGGAAAGGTGTAGGAGTGAAAAGCAGTCGTAGCTGTGTCTCGAAAGTGAAAGTTTAGAAGATATATCCCAACAAACAAGCATATATAATTTAGCATAATAGAAGTTACGAGCTCATTTACGTTCCAGAACAGCTTCAGTAATGCCGGTATTGAAGCTGCAATAAGCCCCAACATTCCACCAAAAAGTATAATCACAATAGGGTGAACAATCGCCGACATATTCATTGTTAGAGCGATAATCATTGCTCCGACCGTTCCCATGTAGAAGGCACCTTCTGCTATAAGCGAAAAAAGCCCTGAACGAAAGATAACTGTAACTGCCAGAGCTGCAAAAATCAGAGGTGTCATTGTTTCAATCAGATTGCCAATTCGTCTAAATGTGGCAAAAGGTCCAATAAAGAAAGCATGAATTGCTACAAGCGGCTCTTCGCTCACTGCAAACACAATGATAGACACGAGTGCAAAAGATATGGCGATAATGATAAGCAATTTCAGCAAATCTACTCTTAGGTTGATACTTTTATTATTCATAGTACGCACCTTTAATTTCATCGCTTGACTGTTTCTCAAGTCCAAGCATGAATCTACCTAATACTTCTTCGTCAAAATTTTCTGTTGTCGGGAAATATGCTGATATTTCCCCTCTGTACATCACAAGCAGCCTGTCGGAAAGTCCGATTATTTCGTTCAAATCGCTTGACACCAGAACAACTGTTTTTCCGGCATCCCTCATCGATAACAACATGTTGCGGATTAGCTCTGTGGCACCGACATCAACACCTCGAGTTGGCTGATCAGCGATTATAATCTCGGGATTTGACGACAATTCCCGAGCCAGTACAGTTTTTTGTATATTACCTCCGGAAAGACTTGTTATTTCAGAATCCGGACTTCTCGTGACTATTCCATAGTCTCTTACCATCTTTTCCCCATATTGTTTTAAAGCCTTCTTATTAATAATGCCCATGCTGCTAAATTGTGGGTCATCAATTTTATCTGCAATCATGTTTTCAGTGATGCTCAAGCTAGGTGCAATGCCGGTTGTCATTCGGTCTTCAGGTATATGGCTAACTTTTTGCTTTCGCAACGCAGATATTGACATACGGCTTATAGTATTGCCCATCATTTCTATATTCCCGCCGTGATAATCTCCGAGTCGCGTCAACGCCCGAACAAGTTCAACTTGACCATTTCCCTCAACACCGGCAATACCGACTATTTCACCCTCCCTTGCTGTAAACGAAATACCGTTAACAGCAACAGTGTTTTCATCATTTACTATCCGCAAATTCTTTACATATAGCGAGGGTTTGCCGGGAGTAGCAGCGTTCTTTTCTATATGGAGCATTACGTCCCGCCCCACCATCAAGCGTGATATCTCCTGCTCACTTACCTCGCTTATAGGAAATACACCTTTTGACTCGCCTCTACGTATTATTGTGATTCTATCGCATAATTCTCGAACTTCAGCCAACTTATGAGAAATGAAAATGATTGTATACCCATCTTCCTTTAAGTTTTTTAACTCAGCAAAAAGCTCTTTGGTCTCTTGCGGAGTGAGCACTGCTGTTGGTTCGTCCAAGATTAGAATGCGAACTCCTCTAAGAAGTGCTTTCAGAATTTCTAGCTTCTGCTTTTGCCCTACTGTAAGGTCTCGGACTTTCTTATGTGCGTCTATATGCAAGTTATATTTTTCAGCTACATCATGTACCATTTTTTCAGCACGCTTACGATCAACCATGATTTTGCCTTTAACGGGTTCTATGCCAAGAATCATATTATCTATAGCCGTTAGTGAATCTACAAGCATAAAATGCTGATGCACCATGCCAATTCCTAATTTTATCGCAGACATGGGCGAAGTAATGTTTACCAACTTGCCATTTACATAAATGTCCCCGCGTGTAGGCTGCTCATCACCAAATAAAATCTTCATGAGGGTTGTTTTCCCTGCTCCGTTTTCGCCACTCAAGGCATGTATTTCGCCTTCATTGATGCACAGGTCAACATCTTTATTTGCAACGACCCCGTTCGGGTATACTTTTGTAATACGCTCCATGCGTAAGACTTCTCTAGAAGTCATACTCAACCTCCTTTAGGTTGGGGATTTTCCCCTCGCACATTTGCGCAAGGGGAAAATCCGAAATAATGTTTGTCACTAAGGAGCCATGCCATCACGCAGTGCAGCGACGGCAGCAGCATCCATACCAAAAGCTGAGCCTACAGTGATTTCTCCGGCCGCAAGTGATTGTGCCACCTCATCAAGACGTTCTATGACATTTGCAGGAACGTGCTCTCTGAAGTTTTGGTTATCGGCAAGACCAACAGCTCCTTCTGCGACACCAAGAGCATGGTTTTCTCCCAGTACAAATCTACCCTCGGCGTATCCTGTGAGCATTGTGAAGATAGCATCACCCATATTCTTCATTGTAGAAGAAATGATATACCTAACAACATTGGGATCTGTTTCGGACATTATATACCAAACATCATTGTCACAGGCGATAAATAAACCTCCAGAGTCAGAAGATGCTTGTACAGCTCCCATAATGCCTCCGGCCGCGGGTGCATATACTATTTGAGCACCCATACTATATAGCATCATAGCCACTTCATACGCTGCTGCTATGTCACTAAAAGATCCTGCATAGCTTGTAAGAACTCTGACATCGGGGTTGATGTAATTAATACCGTCAATAAACCCAATCAAAAAGTCGTTGATATTTGGAACATCCATTGCTCCTAAAAATCCAACAACAGAGTTTTCAGGGTCTATCATCGGGTGATCTGTTTCAAGCATAAGTGCTGCCAGAGCTCCACCAAGGAAACCTGCATGATTGCCAAAAAATTCAAGACCCAAGGCGTTCCCCTCAGTCACAACATCCCAATTAACAGGGAAGTCAATCCCAAAGAAAACCTGCTCAGGAAACATGGCGGCAGTCGTCTCTACTAAATCCTTCATTGAAAATGTTGCTGCAGCAATCACATCCCATTCGCCGCTTTCGCTCTCTTCAAGAAAAAAACTTTCCCATGCAGCCGGATCTAATCCCATTTCTACAACACGCACATTCCAACCCAGCTCATCGCGTAAACGAAAGAATCCTGACGCAGTTGCATCCGTAAAGCCACGATCGCCTAAATGACCGTGAACGAGGAACAGTACACTAAGTCCATCATCGGCAGCTTCAACTTCAGGTGCCGGGGTGGGATCTGGATCTTGCCCAGTTTCCGCCGCTGGCGGTGTCTCCGGCGCTTGCGGGGCTGCACAAGCAACTACAAGTGCAAACAACATCATCATTGCCATTATCAGCGCAATACATTTTCGTTTCATTTTTTGTCCTCCAAAAATTTTAAGTTTATTACTACTATTCCTTCGATACACTATCCATTTAGAATTTCGACAAACACCTCCCTTTTGCCAAAAATGCGTACATCTGCAACTTTAATAAGGATTTTTAAGAGTAATTTGTATATGCATCTAAAGTTGTGCGCATACAAAGCTCAGCGTCCATTTTGTATACTATGAAAACTGGTTCGGACGGGGTGGTCGCGAAAGCCCGTCTGTCGATTATGAGTTGTCCGTCACCCCAACCGCCTCCTATTTCCACATCACAAGCTTCGTGTCGCATTTCCAACACACAGTTCGGCTCAACTACACCACATACAGTGCTTAAATCATGGACGGTAACGGAGTTTTCGGTTCTGAAGCCGAGTAAATTAAGGCGCTCAATGAAATTTTCAGAAATTTCGGATGCAAAAGCACCTGCAGCGGAACATTTTTTTAATGCATTCAAATCATTTTGGGAAAATTTAAATGTCTCAGTTGCTTCCAGTGTGAAGATTTTAAGTTTACATCCACTCTTTAGAACTATTTGCGCAGCTTCCGGGTCATCATGGAAGTTTGCTTCTGCCACAGGTGTCCTGTTTCCGGCTGTCACAGCACCGCCCATAATTGCAATTTCTTCAATATTTTCCATTATGCTTGGATCCATTCTCAGTGCCATGCCAATATTTGTAAGCGGTCCAACTGCAATAATAGTTATCTTTTCAGTTGCAGCTTTCAGCGTCTCCACGATAAAGCTACACGCATGCTTCGACTGCGCTACACGTTTTGCAGGGGGGAGGTTTAGAAACTCGCTATGAATAGATATCTTTTTCCCATCAATCTTTTTATTTGTTGTTTGACGTCTGACATTCATAGTTCTTCCGGGCGTAAGATACTGCACAATTGGTTCAGGGCATCCCGGATATACAGGGATATCCATTTTCAGAAATTCGATAAGTCTAAGGGTATTTTCGACAGTATTTTCCAGAGGTAGATTTCCATGAACGACCGTTACACCAAGGATGTCTAACTTGCCTGACAGTGCCGCAGCCATGAGCGCAATTGCATCGTCATCTCCCGTATCAACATCCATAATCACTTTTTTCTTATCCAACTTATACCCTCCATTTTAAAGATAATGTAAAACTGTTATTTACTGAGTCAGAACTATTGTTGTTTAACAATCCATGCGAAAAATCTATGTTTGCGGAAGCCGTAGTGGTCCAACAAAACGACTTACCGGATTTTTGATAAACTTCAAAGTTACATCAATTATGGGTCCTGTTGCAAAAACACCAATTATTGTGCCAACTCCGACAATTCCTCCCATAAAGAACCCTATAATAACAAATAGCGCGTCTTGGGCAATCTTCACATATTTCATTTTAAATCCTGTTTTCTCTGTGACTGTCAACAGGATAAACTCTAGTCCTCCAATACCAAATTCCGTAGCAATATAGAAGCCAACTCCGATAGCAAAGATTATTGCACCTACCACCATCACAAGCACTCTGACAAACATAACGTCTCCGCCTGCAACCAAAGAAGCATAAAAAATAGTATGAAAAAAATCAATCATCGGACCTATGGAAAATGTCATTATGACAGTGCCTACTCCGATATACTTGCGCCCAAAGATAATCATAAGCAGCAATAAAATCGAATTGTTTATGATGGTAATCTGCCCTCTGGATAAGCCGCTCAGTGCATGCTGACCTTCGACAAATACCGAGAAAGGGTCTGACCCGAGGCGGCATGCATAGAATGCTGCAATACCGAGTGGCATCAAAATGACCGGTATTAAAAACACTATCAATCTTTTGAGCATTGAGAACCAATTCAAATCGAGAAGAAAAGAAGGCATATAATATTTGAGTTCCTTTCCTAGAAGCCTACGAAATCGAGACGACTTTTTTGTCAAAAATATCCAAGAGTTCTTCTGTTCTGCTAAGAATCTTCTCTGTGTTAAGCCGGATGTTTTCACCATTGCTTATAATCAGTTCGCCGTTGGCAAACACTGTGTGCACATTATGTCCGCAACCGGCATAAAGCAAATTGCTCAGACGAGTGTTTTGATTAGTTACAGATACATCTCCGGTTAAATCGACGAGGGTGATATCAGCCTTATACCCTACTTCGAGTTTTCCAAGGTTTTCAAAACCCAGAGCGCGGGCACCATTTATCGTCATCATCTTGTAACTTTGCGATAAATTCAAAGCTTTTGGGTTAAGTGTGACACCTTTTTGTAAATACGCACCTATTCTTGCTTCGCGTATCATATCTCTTGTCGAACTGCTGGCTTCACCATCGCAGCCCAGACAGACATTAATTCCTAAATCCAACATTTGCTGAATTTTTGGTATTCCATCGCTAATTTTCAGATTGGTATTCGGGCAATGAACAGGATTTGCACCTGACTTTCTTATGAGCTCAAGTTCGTGGTCTTCAAGCCAAATGCTGTGTGCGAGCAGCGTATTTTTATCAAGCACTCCATATTGATAGAGCGTTTCACCCTCCCACCAACCGGTTCGTTTAAGTACTCCCTTAGTCTCATACTCTCCCTCCGCTAAATGCGTATGGTAGACCAGGTTTCTTTCTGATGAAAACTTCTTCAGCGTCTGCACCAGTTCCTTCGTACAAGCGGGTAATCCTGCAGGCGCCACACTTGTGCGCAATTGACCGCCATGTTTGTTATGAAACCGTTCGTAAATGTTTTGTGATTCACGAACGCACTGGTCAATCGAAAGCACAGGTGTCATTTCGTTTTCCGCTATATCGGTATGCCCTACGCCCAGAACTGCACGAATCCCCGAATCAATCACAGCTTGAGCAACGACATCAGCGTTTTCGTAGCTCATCATGTCGTTAACTGTGGTGGTCCCAAAGCGCAAAGACGACATGCACGCCAGAAGAACTGAATAGTAATGCGTTTCTTCATCCATCAAATCGGACAGCGTAAACATTCTGACAAGCCACTCTGTAATGGGATAATCATCTAAATAGCCTTTGAGAAACGTTTGATCTAAATGCGTATGTGCATCAACAAAAGCAGGCAAAGCCATTTTCCCGTTCGCGTCAATAACAGTTGTTGCTCTTTCTGGAGTCTCAATGTTATCCGCAATCTGCTCTATTGTGTCATCTTTTATCAAGATGTCTTTTCGAACACATTTTAACGTGTCGAAATCGGCCACATCACAACTTTTCAACAAGTAACTTCCCATACAACACTACTCCCCTTTCCTTACTAATCCAGTTTGTCGAGTTTCTCTATTGCACGCAATGTTATTTGAGTCATTAACTCTACTTTCTTTGGATAATCAACATTGTTTGATGTGCTCATTCTTCCATGCCCGTTGACATTACAGATACACTTGCGACAAACCTATACTGCCTGCACTGTTAATAAGGTCACTACATCATGAACTCTTTTTGGCTATGAATTTTCACACCAGCATCAACACAGTTGGTGCCACCTATGCTGTTAGAAATCAATGCCATACGTTGATCTTATTTCCGCCAATGTCGGCAACGAAGGTTGAGCCCCTGCACGACTTACTGTGATCGCGGCAGCTTTTGCAGCTATATCAATTGACTGTTCAATGCTTTGCCCTTTAGAAAGGCCAAAAACAAAAGCGCCAATAAACGAATCGCCTGCTGCAGTAGTATCCTTGACCGTTGCAACTTTATATGCAGGGAATTTCTGCACTCCGCCGGAGTTAACAAGTATACAGCCTTGTGCCCCCAGCGTTACCAATACATGACCAAATCCTTTTTCAAACAAAGTTTGAGCTTTCTCACTAATATCGCCTGTTCCCGGAACCAGAACATCAAGCTCACTTTCATTTGGAACTATCATCCAACTGTTTTTTAATTTTTCAAAATCTAAAGCTGTTGCAGGAGCGGGGTTTATAATAAGTTTAACATTAGATTCACGGCAAAGCTCCGCAACATAGTAAAGTGTGTTCACAGGAATTTCGAGCTGAATGATGCAATAGGATGCATTTTCGATTATTTTTCGGTATTTGTCTACAACTTCTCTCGTCAAACAACTGTTCGCACCTGCGTTGACAGCGATGTTGTTTTCACCTGAATCGGAAACATAAATATATGCTGCACCGGACTTGATTCCCTGCAACTGCAAAACTGTGTCTGTAACAACCCCAGAATCACGCAAATTATCCAGCATTGTATGTCCAAAATTGTCGTCCCCCACACAAGCAACAAACGTGACATCGCCACCTAACTTTGCCGTTGCAATTGCTTGGTTTGCACCTTTGCCTCCAAAGTATAATTCAACATCCTTTGCCATAAGGGTTTCTCCGGCAACAGGAATGTGGGGAACCGAAACCACTGTATCAACATTTGAACTGCCAATAACAACAATTTTTGCCATGCTTCTCTCCCTAGCGAACTTAAACTATGTTAGGAAACGCGTTTCTTAAACGCTTTTCTTAACATAGTGATTCTACTTCTGCCGGATACATATGTCAACAAAAAAATACCGAGAAATCACACTTTCGTGCAACCTCGACAAAATGTTCGCCCGATTGTTGTGAATTTTGACGGTGCTAGTTCCTTCCCTTTAGCTTATACTTCGCTTCGATTGTGCTTCTGTCGGCGAGTGCAGATTGAACGCCAATCCGAGATATGCTGATTCCTGCCGCAATATTTGCAAAATCAAGCGCGCGTTCCACATTGATACCTTCCGCAAGGTATACGGCAAGCGCACTGATGAACGCGTCACTTGCACCCGCAGTGTCAATCACTTCAACTTCCATTGGTCTGAAATATTGCTTTTTTTGCTTGCTGGCGTAGTAGCATCCTTTTTCGCCCAATGTCAGAACAACTTCCGAAGCACCTCTGTCCAGCAATGCTTCCACCTTGTCTTCTAAGCTCTGCTGTCCGGGAATCAAATAGTTTAGCTCTACTTCATTAGGTATCAGCATAAATATATTCCTAAGCAATTCGTCAGACAATACTTGCGCCGGAGAGGGCTTTAAAATCATGCGGACGTTGTTCTCGGCACAGAGCTGTCCGATATATTCAACGGTATCCATTGGAATTTCGGTTTGGACTAAGCAGTATGACGCTTGTTTTATCATATCCGCATAATTATTTATCTGTTTGCGGTCCAAACCATCGTTCGCCCCAGCATGAACACCGATTGAGTAGTCAGCATGGTCTGTAACATATATGTAGGCTCTCCCTGTTTGATATTTATTGTCGAAATCAATACCCGCAACATTGATGTTCGCACTGTGCAAGTTGTGAAAGAGCTCTTTTCCGTATAAATCGTTTCCCAATCTTCCAATCATTCCGACTTCGGCTCCTAATTTAGCTGCACCTATTGCTTGATTGGCACCTTTTCCTCCCGGAAGCACTGTCTTATCGGTTATGATTATTGTTTCACCTGCACTTGGCAGATGGGGAACCTCCATCATTACATCCATATTTATGGTGCCAATGACAACAATGCGCGGTCTTTGTTTTTTGGTGTTTTCAGAAACGCTTTCTCCGAGACACAAAACGGCATCTACAATGTGCAAGTCATCCGGCAACTCTTCTCCCTCAACAATATTCAGAGCGGCAAATGCAATAGTTTCCGCCATTTTACTAAAATCGGGTTTTACACAAGTCAATGGCGGTGATAGGACTTCTGCATAATTCTGGTCGTCGAATGCAGCTATTGAGAAATCATTCCCTACATTCATGTGCTTCATATAACTGCTGGTGTAAATCGCATATGCAACGCTCATACTATCCGCCAAAATTGCTCTGTAGCCTGCTTTAAGTACGGTATCTAAGATTTTAAAACAATTAGAATTGTCGTTACACATCTCAAACACCATACTATCGTCAAAAACCTGCCCGGACTTTTCAATCGCATCCTGATAGTACGACTTGAAGCGTCTTTCCTCCGGCTGTGTTACTAATGCGACTTTGTTGTGATTATTGTCGAAGAACACCTGCATCAATGAACTGACAGCTTGTTGATAATTTAGTTCAACCGCAGCATTGTATGACATGCTTTCTTCGGGATTAATGACGATACGGGGAATACCGCAAGCCATAATGTTAGCTCCGAGCCTTGGACTTGATTTTTCGCAAAAAACAACTATGCACTCCACATGTCTCGCTTTTAGCATGTTAAGCGCATCAATTTCCGCTTCACTTTCCTCGTCAGTGTTGCAAACAATGAGATTATAGCCTCGCTTCGAGAGCACTCTTTCCAAATAGTGGATAATTGTTGCAAAATAATTATCCACTATATTTGGAGTAACGACTCCTATTAAGCGTGTATTGATTGAAGACTTCTCCAATGCTTTTGCAACAGGCGAATATTGATATTGCTCCACAATCTCCAGTACGCGGCGTCTCGTTTCCTGGCTTATGTTTTCATCTTTTCGGTTAATTATTTTTGATACTGTCGATGGAGATACGCCTGCAAGCTTAGCAATTTCCTTAATAGTCATTCCCACTTCTCCTCATTCTCACAAAACAGAGCGTTTAGCTCATAATAGCACATAGTTTTGTGAGAAACAATATAGACGTTAATTATCTCTTGATGGGTAAAGGTGATGTCTGCGATTGAACATCGTGCGGAGTTCTCAAAAGATATGCCATACAGTTTCCCGCTATATCCCAAAGCTGACCTTATGCCTCTCAGCTTCTTTTATCGTACCTCGCAAATCGTAGTATTTCCCCGGGATATTTAGCCGTACACGGCTTTTTGCTTATTTTCTTACCATCGTCTACCTTTATGAACTGTATTCCAATTATATACTAACTCTTGAAACGTAAACCAAATATGACATTCAGGATTAGGGGTATAGTATACTTTTCCAACACATACAAACCCAAGGTATACAGATTTATTATCAGAGTAACACTCTGCATTACACTCAAAACTCCATTTTCCGGAGTTTATGTTTTGAACAAGATCATTCCATGAAAACTTTTTGCCACCAAAGATAATATCCTCGCATCTCGCATTTACAAGCGTTAAAGAAGAAGCACCTGTTTTTATAGTTTTATTATATGGGTTTTGAGGGTTTGATTCTATAATCCAATAACCATCCGAAAAATTTAGTATTATATTACCATGATTATTTTCAATGCCGGTTATTCGGCAATCATGTAAACTAAAATCGCCATATTTATATGATGCCTCAAAATTCCACATTGAAAATATCCTCCGAAAATATAAATTTTGCCGTACTTCTGCCGACAAGTGGGGCGACACAGTTAACAATTGTTAAGCAGTGTTGCAATTTTTCCGAGCCTTTCTGTCGGTGCGGAAGTTTTGTGATAAAGAAACCACGTCTCATATTCAGGATAACGAGTAATTATCTCCTGCTCAAAACCGAGAGGAATATCCGCAAGGTCTTTTACTTGGATGAATTTGTCAACTTCATCAACAAAAATTTCAACATTTGCGATAATGACCGATTTCATTTTGTCTATCCTCCAATTTCAAACAAGAGTTTTTACATTTTGTAGTATATAAAATTCTGACCCTTGCATTCAGCATTTTTTTCGTTTAAGACAATAT
>Ga0209755_10005322_pt1 | contig 14690 bp, 17 predicted proteins | sample TergutCo191P1_FD_187301 | JGI IMG/M metagenome (GOLD analysis project Ga0209755, IMG submission 187301) | Cornitermes sp. P1 segment gut microbial communities from Petit-Saut dam, French Guiana - Co191P1 (SPAdes) (version 2) | ecosystem: Host-associated > Arthropoda: Insects > Digestive system... | reverse complement strand
CTTCGGAGATAGCAAGACCTGCAGCATCGTCAGCTGCGCTGTTGATACGGAAACCGCTGGAAAGTCTGTTAGACGCTGTTTGTTGGTCTCTTCCCACGTTAGCCATGTTTCTGTGCGCGTTGAGCGCGAATACGTTTGTTCTAACTACCATGTTTGACATTTTTCTTCCTCCTTGAAGATAGGGTGTTCCCCTTAGATTTTTGGCCGTTTAGGCCGCAAAGCGCACAGGTGACTGTATGCTTTGCGCCCTCTACGGACGGGGCGCATTCTTTATGAAACCGCTGTTTGAAGTCGCTCTTCTTTTCGTTTTGCGGTGAGGATTTTTCTTTCCTCAATTTTTGCTTTTCGTTCAATTTTTGCGGTGTCCAGTCTTTTCAGCTCTTTTTGTGCTTGTACATTTCCTGCTTCGGCGGCAATTCTCAACTCTTCGGCTGCGTGTTTTGTGCGCAAGATTTTTACGTCACGTGGTGCGTCAATTCCCATGGTTACGGCTCCGTTTATGCCGGATTTTGTGAAGTACACTTTTACGTTGTCGCCGATTGTGAAAAATTCGCCTTTTTGCAACTGGACTTGAAGCATTTTTTTCTCCTCCTTGGAGACTGTAAAAAAACGTATAGATTTTTTTACAGGAAAAATTTTTTTGAAAATTTCTTAAAAAATGTGTTAAGGTTTTTTTGAAATCAGCCGATAAGTATTTAGAACCCTCCGAAAACAACTAAAATTGCTACCTAGGAGTGTTCTTCAAAAAAAACACAAAGTGTTGCAAGTTTCGGAAAAAATCGCTGTAAAAAAATCTATAGATTTTTTTACGTATTCCTACATAAGTAGGCACGCAAAAAAGAGTGGCGCAAATGCGTCACTTTTTTTGCGTGCCGGAAAACAGAATCCGGCTTCGAGAGAATACTCACGTTTGAAAACGTGTTACGGAATTTAGTGTGCGCTCTGCGCACCGGTCAAAGAGAACTGGTTGGTCTCACTAACCGGATGTGTTTGAAAACTTTTTTGCCCAGGACAAAAAAGTTGTGTGGCTTACGCCAAGTTCTCCCCCTGCCGTGCGAGACGAAATATCGCCGCAGACCCACTTTGCGTAAATTTCGTCAAAATTTTCAGGCAGTATGCTTGCAGGCCGTCCCAGTTTTACGCCACTCTCTTTTGCGGCGGCAATTCCCTCGTCGCATCGCTGGCGGATAAGCCGCCGCTCAAACTCGGTGAAATAGCTGACTATCTGCAAAAAAAGCTCGGATATAAACTGTGACGTAAAATCGCCGTCTTCCCCGTGGGAATTAAGTAGCGGCATATCAATCACGCAAATTGCCGCACCAACTTCTTTTGTGATTAAACGAAACTGTTCTATCACTTCGTTTCTGTTTCGCCCAAGTCGGTCTAGGCTTTTAATTACAAGGGTGTCCCCGGGTTTAAGCCGCTTTAGCAACGCCTGGTACACCGGTCGGTTAAAATCCTTGCCGGATATTTTTTCTACTGCGATGCCGTTTTTTGGAACGCCGAAATTTTGCATGGCCAATATTTGCCGTGTGGGATTTTGTTCCCGCCCGGATACACGACAATATCCGAAAATGCTTCTTTTTTTCATTCTCATCCTCCCGCCCAAATTTTCTGGTATTTTTTGTCGCAGTTATGTTACACTACATAAAACGGAGGTGAGCGAATGATTAATCGTGAAATGCAAAAATTTCAAGAGGAACTGCTGTTTGAAAATTGCTTTGCACAAGAAATGCTTGCTGCAAAAAAATTTGATGAATACCAACGCTATTTAGATGTACGAAAGGCAAGTGCCATAAGCGGTATGACCGCCGAAGAAATTGACGCTGTTATGAAACGTGCGCAAGATTCTGCCAAAAAATACGCATAGTAAAGGAGCTTTAATATGAACGAACGAAATTTGCCCGGGGGCGAGATGTCCTCTCGGATTTTGGACTTTTTTTGGATTGCGGACTGTAGCGGCAGTATGAATGGAGAAAAAATTCAGACGCTAAATTATGCAATTCGCCAAACAATTCCCGATATGCGCAAGGAGGCCGATGCCAACCCCAACGCATCCATCATGGTGCGTGCGGTGAAATTTTCAGACGGTGCGGCATGGCATATTCCCACCGCAACCGCAATTGACGATTTTAATTGGGTAGACTTAACCGCCGGCGGCGTAACTGCCATGGGTATGGCACTGGAACTTGTGGCGGGCGAGCTTAGGCAGTTTCCCACAGATACAAAGCGGCTTCCGCCGGTGCTTGTGCTTCTTACAGACGGTCAGCCTACAGATGATTTTAAGCGCGGCCTGGACGAACTTTTGGCTACACCATGGGGCAAAAAAGCCGTACGCATTGCAATTGCCATAGGCAAAGATGTTGACCTCTCCGTTCTTGGGCAATTCACAGGCAACGAAGAACTTGTACTGGAAGCAAAAAATCCTCAGCTTCTTGTGAAGTTTATCAAGTGGGCATCCACGGTTGTAAAAAATGTTTCCGCACCCTCGGTTGGCGAGTCCTCGGGTGGTGCTATTGATATTAACGCAATCCCTGCGGCTTCCGATGATGACGATGAAATATGGTAAGTGGCAAGCGGTAGGCGGCGTTGTAACCGGCGCAATTCATCTGCGACAGGATAAACCCTGTCAAGATGCCCTGCTGGTGTCGCCTGGGCGTGTTGCGGTTGCAGATGGGCATGGCAGTGCGTCTTGCCCCCACAGCGATGAGGGGGCGGCTTTGGCTGTGAAAATTGCGGGCGAAATAATGGAAGAAATGCTTCCCAATTTGGAAGCAAACAAGGACATTCGCCTACCAAAACTGCTTGAGGTGAAATGGAAAAACGCAGTGCGGAAACATCACATACAGCAAAAACGTGAATATTTTGAGCCGTTCCCGTATATCTTGTACGGTACTACTTTGCTTGCCGTTACCGCCACGGATGAGTTTATCTTTGCGCTGCAAATTGGTGACGGCGATATTTTGCTGTGCGACGCTACATCCACCCCCAGGCAAATTCTCGCCACAGAAGAAAGGGTGGGGGAGGACACGTATTCTCTATGCCTAGACGATGCGTGGGCGCATATTCGCACACAAATTATCCCCTGGAGTGCGGCAAACGGTCCGGCTATGATTTTGCTTTCCACCGACGGTTATGCAAACAGCTTTGCCAACGCCGCAGGCTTCCTTAAAGCGGGTACAGATTTTTTTACACTTTGGCGTGAGGAGGGGCTTTCCTACATTAGTGAGAACTTGCCGGATTGGCTACGTGCCTCCTCCGACAAGGGCAGTGGCGATGATATCGCAATGGCACTTCTCATGTTTGAGGGCGAAAAAAAATGAGGCAAATGCTTATCTTTACGGCAGTGATTTTTTTTCTCGCATCCTGCGGCAATATCGGTACGCTACTCGGAAGAAACGCCGAGGTCGTTTTCGTGGAAGCCGGGGATTACGAACGGGCAGACATTCTTCCGCCGGTGGAACTATCACCCGCACAAAATCTTATAGGGAGATGGTACTGGTACGGCTTGCTGTACTACGAGTTTCACCCCGATGGAACCGGCACAAGAAACACCGGCGAAACCATGCAGAAAATCCGCTGGGATATTGCAAACGGCGAAATGCTTTTTGTCTGCACCTCTCCGGACTATTGCGCAGATTATTGCCACGCTCCGTCACAGTGGTATTTTCACTTGCAGGGTAACAATTTGACCCTTGCACACGCATTTTACCCCAATGAAATTTTTTTCACATACAAACGCCGATAGCCCTTGCACATTACGTCGAATGTGATAAAATTGTAAGGAAAATGTAATATACTTGCCCAAAGGAAGTGCTTGTCATGATAGATTTCAAAGAGGAAATTGCAAAATATAAGCCGATTCGCCCCGTTGATGAAGTGGAGGAAGCGGTTAAGGATGAAGTTTTAGACATCATGGATTTACTGCAATATATTTCCGGCAAATCGGCAGGAGGGGAAAATATTGAAATGCCCTAACTGCCAAAAACTATTCGAAAGCGGCGTAAAGTGTCCAAACTGCAAGGTGGATACCGTGCTGTACACAAAAACGGTGCGTCTTTCGGATAAGCTGCACAATATGGGACTTGAACAGCTCAAAAACGGTGACATCTACCACGGGATTCAGTCACTGTCCAAAAGTGTGGCAATAAACAAAAATAACGTGCCCTCGCGAAACTTGCTGGGGCTTGCTTTGTTTGAAGTGGGACACGTTGGCGATGCTTTGAAGCATTGGGTCATTAGCTCGTCTATGCTGAAAGAGGACAATGCCGCCACAAAGTACATCGAAAACGCAAACAAAAACGCACGCCATCTTGAAAAGCTAAACGATGCCGCATATATGTACAATCAGGCACTGGGGCATATCCGCCAAAAAAGCGATGACTTGGCGATTATCCAACTTAAAAAAGCCATTGAGATAAACACAAAATTTGTGGATGCGCTAAACTTGCTTGCGCTGTGCTACTTGATTCGCAACGACAAAGAACGTGCGCTTGCTACGGTAGAGCGGGTGCTTTCTGTTGATGCGTTTAATCCGGTTGCGCTAAATTATCATGCGATTATTAGCCCGGGCAAAAAAGTGTCACGCCCTGCCGCACCCAAGAATAATCCCGCACATTCTACGCCATACAGGGCTATGGGGCTTGATGGGAAAAAACAGCGCAACTTCCATTTTGCGGAGCTTTTCACGTTTCTAATTGGTGTGGCTGTTACTTTGGCGGCGTGTTATTTTTTGCTGATTCCTGCGCTTAACCGTGGTTTTGAGACGGAAAGACGGGCGGCTGTGCAAGAACTTGCCGATGCACGAATTGAGTTTCAGAGCGAGCGTAGCGAGATGGAAAGCAGAATCGCCGAGCTTAACACGCAAATTTTTGGTATGGAAACGGAGGGCGAAAACCGTGCCGCCGAAGTAGACCGTGCCCAGCGCATCAACCAGATAAACAGTGCGTATTTGCGATTTGTTGACCTGGGTGGCGATGATAATTTGACGGTGCTTCGCAGCATAGTTGAGGCTTTGCACGGGATTACGTATTCTGATTTGCCGCCGGACATTATTGACCGTGCCAATGTGATTTTCGATGAGGTGTTTCCAAGGCTTGGGCTTGCGTATTACAACGCCGGGCTTGCATCGTTTAACCCGCCGCGGGATTCCTATATGGCGTTGAACCAGCTTGAAAATGCAAGGCTTTTCCTCTCGGAGGATGCGACCCAGTGGAACCGTATGCTTTTCATGCTGGGCACACTTTATTACAACGAAGACGGACGCTTGGAAGAAGCATACGATACGCTTTCGGCATTGCGTGAGCGTGTGCCGGGTTTGCCGCATCCCTTTACGGGAACGGAACGTACGGCGTTTAACAATATGATGACAAGCATTGAGGGGCAGAGGTAGTTGGAGCTATTCCTTATCGCTTAAACCGCCGCTCCAGTTCTTTCCTTGTAATTTCAATTATCGTTGGTCTGCCGTGTGGGCAGGTAAACGGATTTTTAAGCTGAAGCAGTTGCGCAATTAGGTCATGCGCTTCTGCTTCATTTTGTTTGTCGCCGGCTTTTATTGCGGCTTTGCACGCCGCCATGGCAATAAGTTCCGTTTTGTGAGGGCTGTTTTTGTTGAAGCCTACCTCGTCCATTTTATCGAGAAGCTCTGTGAAAAATGTCGTGCTAAGCGGACCTTTCATAAGAAATGGCACAGAGAGGATTTCCGGTGTTTCGCCGTTTGAAATCTCGAAGCCAAAGCTGGCAAAAAGTTCGAGGTTGTCGCTTAAAATTTGCCGCTCACGCAGAGTTAGCCGCAAGGGTAGGGGAGTGAGTAAGGCTTGCGCATGAACGGTTTCTTCCCTTGCACGTTGCAGGAAATTTTCAAACAAAACACGCTCGTGGGCGGCGTGGCGGTCTATGAGGTAGAGGGAGTCGCCTTGGGCTACTAGCCAGTATGTTTCGAAGATTATGCCGAGGGTTTGGTAGTTTTGGAAGTTGAGAGTTGAGAGTTGAGAGTTGAGAGTTTGGGGTGGTGTTGGTGTGTCTTCACGTAGGGTGATTGGGAATAGGGGGATTTCGCCTGGTTCTAGTTTGGGTGGTGTTTGAATTTGCGTAAATGGTAGTGGGGAATTTGTGGGTTTGAAGTGGTTGGTGTCACTAACCAGTTCGATTTGCTCGGGCTCGGGCGGGAGGGGGATTTCTCGCCTGGGGCGATAATTTTTGGGGATTAGATTATGCTCCTCAAGGGCATCTCGCACAGCATCTTCGATGAATGCGAAAACGGCATCTTCCTCCGCAAAGCGCACATCCATTTTTGTGGGGTGAACATTTACGTCCAAACTATCTGCGGGAAGCGTGAAGTTTAGCGCATACACCGGAAATTTTCCAACAGGCAGCATGGTTTTCATTGCGGCTTCGATTGCCCGGGAAATTAGTTTGCTTTCCACATATCGCCCGTTTATAAAAAAGCTGCCATGGCGGCGATTGCCCCGTGCGGTTTCGGGTTTGCCAACCAGACCGTGTAGGCGCATTTGGTTTGCGGCGGCATCTATTGTGGCTGTGTTTTGCGCCACTTCACGCCCGTAAATGTTTAGCATGGCGGTGCGTAAATCGCCGTTTCCGGCAGTTTGAAACACGATTTCGCCATTGTTTATGTAGCGCAAAACCAAACCGGGATTGCCCAGGGCAAGGCGTTCAAGGCAGTGGGAAATAAGCCCGGCTTCGGTTGCTGGTTTTTTTAGGAACTTGCGGCGTGCGGGTGTGTTGAAAAATAAATTTGCAACCGAAACGCTTGTGCCATCTGCCGCACCAATTGCGCTGTTGGAAATCAGCTTGCCGCCGTGTATTTCCACCCGAGTGCCGGCTGTTTCCTCCCGGGTTTTCGTAATCATTTCAACCTGGGCAACCGCCGCAATGCTGGACAGGGCTTCGCCCCTAAAGCCCAGTGTTTGCACGTTCATTAGGTCGTTAAAGTCTGTGATTTTGCTGGTGGCGTGGCGTGCAAATGCCAGCGGCAAATCCGCCGCAGAAATTCCGCCGCCGTTGTCTGTAACCCTAACCAGGGTTAGCCCGCCGTCACGTATCTCCACGGTTATGGTGCCGGCTCCTGCATCAATTGCGTTTTCCGTTAGCTCTTTCACAACAGAAAGCGGGCGTTCAACTACTTCACCCGCCGCAATTTTATTTATTAGTGACTGACTTAGCTGGGTTATCTGGTTCATTGCCGCCGCCCCCTTGGTTACAACTACTATACCATATCCGCATTTTTTGCGTGTGATGAATCCAACCAAAGTTTCCAAGTTGCGTAACACAAAATTGTGCGGTATAATGTTCTGAAGTGTGTATAGTACGGGGGAGAAACCACCCTTTTTTCCGGGAGCGTGGCCTGCAAAATGAGAAAAAAAGAAGCACTTATCGGTATAGCAATCGTAACCATGGTTGTAATGATAATACGCCCTTTGCCACCAGTTTTTGTGGATTTTCTTTTGATGGTAATCATTGGGCTTGCCATTATCATTTTGCTTAATGCTTTGTATGCCAAGGAAGCATTGGAAATGTCCATGTTTCCCACTATTTTATTGATAGTAACTTTGTTCCGTATGACAATGAGCGTCACCACAACCCGTCTTATTTTGGGCGGCGATGGCACAGAGGCTTCCGCAGGTGTGGTTATTCAAACCTTTGGACATTTTGTTGCCGGCGGAAATCTCATTTTGGGTCTAATCCTGTTTTTGGTAATTTTGCTGGCTTCGTTCTTGGTTATCATCAAAGGTTCGGAGCGTGTTGCGGAAGTAACCGCACGCTTCACCCTAGACGCAATGCCGGGTAAACAAATGGCTATTGACGCAGACCTTAACACAGGGCTTATAAATGAAGATGAAGCTAAAGCCCGCCGCAAAAAAATCCAAGACGAATCAAATTTCTACGGTGCGATGGATGGTGCCGTTAAGTTTGTAAAAGGTGATGCGATTTTTAGTATCATCATCGTTTTTGTTAACCTTATCGGTGGCGTTGCAATGGGTGCTACAGGTGCCGCAACAGGTCAATCTATGCCCATTGGCGAAGCACTTAATATTTACGCACTTCTAACCATTGGTGACGGTCTTGTTTCTCAAATACCCGCACTGCTAATTGCACTTGCAACAGGTCTTATTGTTACAAAAGCAACCGCAGAGGAAGATGTTTCCGGTTCCCTTGCCAAACAGCTTCTTTCGCAACCGCTTGTGCTTCTTATTACCGGTGCCGCATTAATTTTCCTCGGATTTTTCACCCCACTGCCGTGGTTTTTTATCCCGGTTGGGTTGTTGATGATGGTTTTGGGGCAACGGGTCACAAAAAAAGAGACACTCGCATCCATAGAATCTGAAATTACCACAGATGACGTTGAAGCAGAGGAAATGCGCCGCCCGGACGATATGCTACCCCTTACCGATGTAGACATGATTCGTTTGTGCTTCGGCTACGGGCTAATTCCCCTTGTTGCCGCAGACCAAGGCGGTGACCTCCTCGAAAGGGTAGTTATGATTCGCCGAAATATTGCGCTGGAGCTGGGTGCGATAATCCCACAAATTCGCTTGCAGGACAATATTAAACTAAGCCCCAACCAGTACACCATATTTATCAAGGGCGTGGAAGTTGCCGGCGGCGAAATCATGTTTGACCACTATATGGCAATGAACAGCGGCTACGTAGAAGAAGAAATTGACGGAATCGAAACCGTAGAACCATTTGCGGGCTTGCCTGCAATGTGGATATCCGAGTCCCAACGTGAACGTGCCGAGGCATTGGGCTACACAGTTGTAGACCCCCCTGCAATTATCGCAACTCACCTTACAGAGGTTGTGCGCCAGCATTTGCACGAACTTCTTTCCCGTCAGGATGTGCAAAAACTTATTAACCACGTAAAGGAAACCCACACGGTGCTTGTGGACGAGCTAATTCCCAAGTATATGTCTGTGGGTGAGGTGCAAAAAGTCCTCTCGAAATTGCTAAAGGAAAGCGTTTCCATCCGAGACCTCGTTACGGTTTTAGAAACCCTTGCAGACTATGCCCCAATAACACGGGACACAGATATGCTTACGGAATACGTTCGTGCCGCTCTCCGCCGTGCTATTTCCAAAAAATTCTTTGGTCAGGGCGTAAACACCGTAATCACCCTAGACCCGTCACTTGAACAAACCCTAACCGGCAACATACAAAAAACGGAAATTGGTAGCTTTGTTAACATAGACCCCGGTTTAAGCCAGCAAATCTTCGACAGTCTCAAAAAAGAAGTGAGCAAACTCACATCCCTTGGGGTTATGCCAATCATTCTAACTTCACCGTTTGTTCGTATGTATTTCAAACAACTTGTAGACGAAATTGCCCCCGATTTGGTAGTATTAAGCTACGGAGAAATTGACCAAACGGCAGAAGTTCAATCGGTAGGTATGGTGAGTGTGTCATGAAGCTAAAGCGATATGAGGGAAAATCGGAAGCCGAGCTTATGCCCATTATAATGGAAGAAATGGGCGAGGGTGCTACGATTATAAGCGTGAAGCAGAAGCCCCAAAACGGGTTCTTCGGCTTTTTTCGCAAGCCCAGCATAATCATAACCGCTGCCCGTGAAGACGATGCAGATTTCATGAACATCCTTAAAACTCCCGGCACTCCTGATGACGAACCCGAAAAAAAACCGCCTGTTGAGAAAAAAGAGATAAAACCCCTTGCCAACTTAGAAGCGGCAAACCATGTAGCCATGGAAGAGTCTATGGAAGAATCCATGACGCTTCTCCTGGAAGAAGCCCGCAAGGCCGCAAACCAAATGGAGCGCAAGGACATCAAAAAAGAAAAGAAAGAGCCAACCAAAAACAAAAAAGCAGAACCACCTACAGAACCTGCGCAAGTTATGGATACCCCTGAAGAAACCCCGGCGTTACCTCCGGAAGAAAAAAAGTACAAGCACAGTATGTTGCAACAGTTTTACGATTCGATGTGCGAGCAGGAAGTTTTGCCCGAAGTTGCCGCACACATCCTGCGAGACATGGAAAACACAGAGGAATCCGATGAAATAGACGTGCGCAATCTTGTGAAAACCATCTACGGTAGCATTGTAGAAATGCTGGAGGGTTCCACCCTCATAGACACAGGCAAAAACTCTGCGCAAACAATCGTTTTTATGGGCCCTACAGGTGTTGGTAAAACAACAACGATTGCAAAACTGGCATCACTTTTGTCTATCAAACACGGGCTTCGTGTGGGGCTAATCACTGCCGATACGTATCGTATCGCCGCAGTAGAGCAGCTTAAAACCTATGCAGATATCCTAGGGCTAGACATACGTGTCGTGTACAATCCCGACGAAATGGAAGAGCATCTCACCGCCCTGCGCACAACCAACGACATCATCTTCATAGACACAGCCGGGCGAAGCCACAAAAATCAAAAAACTTTAGGTGACATGAAAGCCTTGCTGGATGCAGTTCCCAATAGCATACGTTACCTGGTACTAAGCGTAACAACGCGCTACAAAGATATGTGCAAAATTGTAACGGCATTTGACCATCTTACGGATTTCAATTTAATTTTTACGAAACTCGATGAAGCGGAAACTTTGGGGGCTCTCATGAACATATGTTGCCTACTGGGGAAAAAAGCCGCATATGTGACCTTTGGACAAAACGTACCGGACGATTTGGAAGCAATCAAGCCCGACAAAATAGCAAAATCTTTACTTGGGCTGGTTGACGGCGAAGCGCATCCCTACGTGGAAGGCGGTCTGCCATGATAGACCAAGCAGAACGTCTCCGTGAGTTAATGCTGGAGCAAAATACCCAGCAATCGAAAGAAGTAAAATCCGCAATGAACGCACGGGTTATTGCCGTTGCCAGCGGAAAGGGCGGGGTAGGGAAGTCTAACTTTTCTGTGAATTTGGCAATACAAATGCGCAAACTGGGCAAGCGAGTTGTAATTATAGACGCAGATTTTGGGCTTGCAAACGTAGAAATATTACTGGGTGTGGCACCAAAGCACACTGTTGCAGATGTTTTAAGCGGTGCCGCAAGCATGGAAGCGGCACTCACCCCAGGTCCAATGGATTGCCTGTTTCTCTCCGGCGGCTCCGGGATGCTTGCCCTAAACGAACTTACAGACAATCAAATCCTGCGCCTAACCGACGGATTTTACCATTTGGATGCCTTGGCCGACTTCATTCTCATAGACACAAGAGCCGGTTTGTCCGGAGCTGTAACAAATTTCATACGAGCTGCATCTGATACAATAGTGGTAACTACACCAGACCCAACCGCAATTGCCGACGCATATGCACTTATCAAAAATGTGAAAGCAAAAATGCCGGAAACGGAAGAACTAAAGTTGGTAGTAAATTGCGCAGCAAGTGATTCGGAAGCGGCAGATGTTTTTGATAAATTAAACGGTGTTTCATCACGGTTTTTGGGCGTAAATTTGGTACTGCTTGGGAGAATTCCTTTCGATTCTTTCTTGGTTAGGGCTGTGCGCAAGCAAAACCCGGTATCTCTGCAATATCCCTTTGCCGAAAGCGCAAACCGTTTCGGCGAAATTTGCGCAAGGCTCTTGGAAATGGAAACCGGCAGAAGAAACAGCATCCAAAATTTTGTGCTAAAGTTCATTGGAAGATTTGGGTCGTAGTGCAGTACCATATATTTTTAAGAAATGCGGGGGCTTCATTTGTTTATCGAATATTTGAAAGCGGGCGCACGTGTGCAAATCCAACGCCCGGGTGATTCGCCAACAGGCGGTTTTATGTGCAAAATTATTGCGCTAAATGCCAAAACACGTGAAATTTTGGTTCATACACCCATGGAAGGCAACAAACCCGTGGAACTTTTGGCAGTAGGCAGTATTTCGTTGCGCCTTTTAACCGATAATGCGATTTTCAATTTTCGGGCGAAAATGGTATCTAACGTCACAGTGGATGGCTTTGATGCTATCAGAATTGGTATACTGGACGAAGGAGAAAAAATTCAGCGGCGTTCTGCTTTCCGTTTTAACTGCGCAATCCCAATAACCTTTAACGTGATACTAACCAGCGGAGAATACACCGAACGTGACGAGGGGCTTATAATTGACCTTAGCGCAGGCGGTGCAAAAATTTTCTCAAATAAGGGGTTGCTTGAGGGGTATCTTCTCAATATATCAATCCCATTGGAGGAAGAGCTAATCGTTGCATTTGGCGAGGTTCGTATGAAAAGTGACCTGCCAGACAAATCTAAGTACAAGTACCAATACGGCATAAAATTTTCCATGATGCCGGAGCCGGACCAAGAGAAAATCATAAGGCATATGTATAAGCTACAACGTGAGGCACTAAAAAAGGTACGAGGATAGCCAAAGCAAAGGAGCGTTTATTATGTCGGTGAAAAAGACAAACGCAGAGAGTTTGTTCAATGATATGCACCTTGATATCCTGAAAGAAATAGGAAGCATGGGTACAGCTCACGCGGCAACAGCTCTTTCGAAAATGGTTAACAAAAAAGTTACAATGCCTGTTCCAAAGGTTGCCTGGCTGGATTTTCAAAATGTGGCAAACTTTGTTGGCGGGCCTGAAAATATAATCGTTGGCATTTTGGTTTCTTTAACGGGAAATATTCAGGGCATGATGATGCAGCTTATGGAGCTACCATCGGCGCACAATATAGCCCAGTTAATTATTGGCACACCTCCACCAAAAGATGAATTGGAATTTGGTGAGATGGAGCGTTCTGTCGTTCAGGAAGTGGGCAACATTATGCTAAGTGCATATTTAACCTCACTTGCAGGGCTTACAAATTCTCAAATACGGCAATCCATTCCGTATATGTCTGTGGATATGGCAAATGCGATACTTTCCGTACCTGCAAGCGAATTTGGACGTATGGCAGATAAAATGTTGTTCATCGAGTCACAAATATTCGTAGAGAATATAAAATGTTCCGGGTGCTTTGTTTTAGTACCTAATTTGCACTCATTCTTTAGAATTCTACGCAGCTTGGGAGCGGAATAATATGGCGGCAAACGTAGTCATTGTGGGCATGGCCGATTTGGCAACCGCAAAGGCTCCCGGTGTGTTAAAAACATTGGGGCTTGGTTCGTGCGTTGGCATTGCCCTCTACGACCCGCATAAAAAAATTGCGGGTCTTGCACACATTATGCTTCCAGATTCCAGTGCAATTTCCAACAATGAAAATCACGCAAAATTTGCGGATACAGGCATTGTGAAGCTGGTTAAAGATATGGAAAAACTGGGGGCAAAAAAAGTAAGCATCTATGCAAAAATTGCGGGCGGTGCGCAAATGTTTGCGTTTAATGCGTCAAGCGACAGCTTGCGTGTAGGCGACCGCAATGTAGAGGCAACAAAACGCAAGTTGCAAGAGCTTGGCATAAGAATTGTTGCGGAAGAAACCGGTGCAGACTTTGGGCGCACGGTGGAGCTTTACGCCGAAGACGGGCGATTTTTGATAAAAGCAGTAGGGCAAGCGGTACGTACACTGTAAAGGAGTGAGCTGTATGTCTTATCAATTGAACAAGGCACATTTGCTGATTTGTATTTTTGCGGGGTTGGTGCTTACCGGGGGATTTGTGTGGCTGATATTCTTTGGCGCACCGTTCCCGCTGTTTACGATGGCAATGTGGGTTAGTGCTGGCATTATCATCTTTTATGTTATCGGTCAGTTTGCACGCAGCATACTGGTTACGGATATTTTTCCGCCTCCTGAAGAAGAAGAGGAAGAATTAGAAGAAGACCCTGATGCTTTAATGGACGAAGAAGGGGCTATGCTTGAGGAAGCAGAAGATGCTATGCCGCAAGATGTTATGTATAACGAACCTCTGCATCATCCCGAAATGATGGAATATGAAGATGCGCTGGACGACCCATTTATGAATCCTTCTCCGCTCGATAATGCCTCGTAAGGTGGCTTGCAAATGACAAACATTGATAATATATGGCAAGAATACGCCAAAAACAAAAGCCCAGTATACAAAGAAAAACTGGTTGAGCATTATGCGCCTTTGGTTAAGTATGTAGCCGGGCGGCTTTCGGTTCACATTGGCAGTTACATGGAATTTGACGATTTGGTGGGCTATGGGGTTTTTGGGCTGCTTGATGCCATAGATAAGTATGATTACACCAAGGGTAACAAATTTAACACTTATGCGGCGTTTCGTATTCGTGGCACAATTATGGACCATATCAGATTTATGGATTGGGTTCCTCGCACGATTAGGCAACAAAGCAAGCAAGTGGAAGAGGCCGTTGCAGAACTGGAAGATGAACTGGGCAGATTTCCTACAGATGAAGAAATTGCAGAGCATCTTGAGATGACGCTGGAAGCTACACAGGAGTTAATGCGGAAATCTACAATTTTGTCTTTGGTTAGCCTGGACGATTACCTGGAGCAAAACCATGAGCCATCGTTCCCGACTTTTGTTGCCAAAAGCGAGGATGAGCCGGAAGCACGGGCGGAAATGCAAGAACAAAAAACGATTCTTGCCGATGCGATTAGTAAGCTTAGGGAAAAGGAAAGATTTGTTTTAACCTTGTACTATTATGAAGACTTGACGCTAAGGGAAATTAGTAGCATTATGAAAGTGTCGGAATCACGGGTGTCACAACTACACACCAGGGCAATTGTTAAATTACAAAACAAACTTGGAAGATATAAGGGTTCGCTGTTTCAGTAGCGGCCAGGGAATAGGGGACGGTTATGGCTAAC
>Ga0209755_10005321_pt1 | contig 14690 bp, 17 predicted proteins | sample TergutCo191P1_FD_187301 | JGI IMG/M metagenome (GOLD analysis project Ga0209755, IMG submission 187301) | Cornitermes sp. P1 segment gut microbial communities from Petit-Saut dam, French Guiana - Co191P1 (SPAdes) (version 2) | ecosystem: Host-associated > Arthropoda: Insects > Digestive system... | reverse complement strand
TTTATTGATGCAGGACATGGCGGCCGCGACCCGGGAGCTGTTGGAAATGGTATGCGGGAATCCGATATTGTTTTGGATGTTGCCAAGCGGTTTGGGTGTATTTTGGCGGCACAGGGTTTTGAGGTGCGGCAATCACGCACAACGGATGTTGCCGCTACCATCAACGAACGCTGGCGAGCCGCCAATGCATGGGGGGCGGATTTGTATATCAGCATCCATGCAAACGGTTTTCATTTGACAACTGCAAATGGCTATGAAACCTTTATCGCCGCCACAAAGCCTAGCGACAGAGATTTTGCCCAAGTTGTACATAATGCGCTGATTGCCGCTACAGGGCTTCGTGATAGGGGTGTCAAGGTCGATAGTCAATCGCAGCACAGCGGCGGCCTAGGGGTTTTGCGCCATAGCGCAATGCCCGCAATCTTGGTGGAGTTGGCTTTTGTAACTGCCGCTCCCAATAGTTTGGATGTCGCCACTTTGAGGGAAAAACGCCAGCTGATGGCGCAGGCTCTGGCTGATGGTGTGATGAAGTATTTGGGTGTGGCGACTGACAATCCGCATCCGCAACCACAGCCAAAGCCAAAATCATTTCCTATCCAACCCGCCAACGTCCAGCGGATGGTTGATTTGGGCGTGATTCGCTCCCCCGAATATTGGCTGGAGATGGATGGGATTGAGTGGCTCGACCAGCTATTTATCAATGCCGGCGGGGATGATGTTTTGCATAGAGATGTGACAAACGGCATAAGCGACATTGCAACAGCCATTAAAGTGCTGGAAATGGCGGGTGTGATGAACACCCCCGAATATTGGCGCAATGTTTTGGCCGGCAATTTGTCAAGAAATCTGCATCAGCTGATTATCAACATGGCCGACCGCTGCCTTGACCCCCTCGCCAGAATTATTTGGGCAGAAGCGCGGGGCGAGGATTTGCATGGGCAGATATTGGTTGCCAATGTGGTTATAAATCGGCATAATAGCCCGAATTTTCCAAGCGGCCTTTACAATGTGATTTTCGCACCCAACCAATTTACCCCTACCAGGGACGGCTCATATGACCGGGCAGAACCTAATCGCACACAAAATGATGCGGCGACTCTGGCTCTGGTTGGTACAGACCATTCCCAAGGCGCGACATTTTTTCATAGCATCAGCGGCATCAGGCGCGCCGAGCAGGAAGGGCGCGAGGTCTGGCATGAAAAAGCCGCCAGAGAGGGCAGGCTGATTCAACTTTTCGACCATGGCAATCACAGGTTTTATAGACAACCATAATCACGCCAAACCAAACAGCCAAAAGCCGCTCCTTTGGATTTTGTCCGAAGGGGCGGCTTATTTTATTTTTGATAAATGTTTAACTTTTGATATAATCTATCGCATTTTTTAGATTTAATATCAGTATGCGATAACCCCCTTGAAATCATGGGGCTGCTCATGTAAAATTAAATACGAGCAGCCTTTGTGATAGTCGGTAGCTCCATAGCGGCCAAAGCCTGTGGTAGGGTGGGTGGCCGCTATGTTGTTTATGCCGATATGCCAAGATGCTTTTTCCCGCGCTCCAAAAGAACAATGAATGTCTTTCTGCCGCCGCCAATAGTGATAAATTGCTTGCGCTTCAACGAAACCATCAGCGCGCGGGATGTGCTTACCTCTATATTGTGCAATTCCTTGACTTTTTGCAAGAAGTTTTTTCCATTGACTTCGCTAGCAGGGTTTTCATAGTCAGCCAAAAGCGGGATAGTTTCAAGCATCTTACGCTCATTATCATTCATGGGGCAAAATGCAATTAGATTTTGGGAGAGACGACTCATTATGGATATAGTTAGCGCCTTGATAGTATCTTCGCCATCTGGCCCATCAGCAGCGACCTTGGCGGTTACTGTATCGACCACAGCTCTCTTGAATTCGTCTTTGTCAATGCGGCGAGCTTTTACAGACTTTTTGTTTTCCTCATAGGTGGCGAGGATGATTTTGGTGATGGGGTCGCTTGATTCCTCATTCTCTGGCTGTGATTCTGATTCTAGCCAGGGTGCGCTTGTTCCATTTTCGACTTCTGCTGAAGGTTGAACAATTTCGACCTTTGGTTGTGCTGCTGGCGCGGATTCGCCATCTGTTCCATTTTCGTCAATTTCAGCCACTTGGAACTTTGCCGCAATTTCCTCTAGCTCGGACTTGTATTTTTCAACCAAATGGGTTTTCTTGAACTCCATTGTGTTCTCCATAATAAAAGTTACTAATTGAGTTTTTGTCATAATCTTTTCCTCCAGGATTTGAATTTACGGCGGGGCTTGTGACCCACCTTGCCGCATTACTGTCATTACGGGTGAGACCCGCAATGACATCACTCTGCGCTAAACCTCATAAATGGATGTTTCCATGCTTTTGAACAATTCGGGGATTTCTCTCGGGTGAACAGGGATATATCCGCTGTCAATGATATTTTGCTTTGGGTACATGTCAATGTTCACTAAAACGTGCTGTACGCTGGCATTAGCGCCATTCTCCAAGCCGCCATATACGAAGAATTGGCGAACTGCCTTTATCGTGTTAATTCCTACATGAAGGTTGAACCCATCCCTCACCGTTGCGAAGCTGCACCCATCATTTGTCATTGCGTACCGAGCGTCTGTAATTATGTTGCTCTGCTCAACGAGTGACAAAGCCTTTTCGACTTGCTCCAAACTCGGATTCATAATTGCCATAGTCGCTACCTCCTCTAAAAAGTGGTTTTACCGAATACTGCTCTAACCATTTGACGAAGCGTGTACGCCATGCTGTTCACTCCGGGCTGTTCCTTGCGCCATTTCCACCACCAGCGCGCCCTTTGATATCTCATGCAGATTTGGAGCAGTATGGCGTTTCCTGTTCTCTCGCCGCTCTCAGCGTCATAATGCTTATAGAGATACCTTTGAGTGAGTTTAAACATTGTCACGCCCCCTTTCTTTCGAGCCAAGCGTCCCGGGCGGCCCTGCAATCGGCCAGCGTGGGCTTTGTGCAAGAGAATAATTCGCCGTCATAGTGCCTGTAATCGTAGGAGCAATATTTCTTTGATTTGCGCCCGATTTTGAGGGTGTAGATTTCGTACTGCTCTTGGCCGGGTGTGTTTGTGGTGGTTACGCCGTTTATCGTCATATTTGTCATGGTCTTATCCCTTTCCAGCCTATCTCATCAGCGTTGGGAGGCTATCCCCATACGGACGCTCCGTGCGGAGCGTTTCGATTTATGCTACTTTGCTCATCATGTCGAACAACATTGCTTTGAGCTTCATTATCTCTGTGTCTTTCTCATTGAGCATGGTGGCGGCGGTTTGTAGCTTTTCTTTTGTTCCGCAGACGTTTTCTTGAAGCTCCCCTATTTGCGTTTCCAATTCCTTCTCGCGGGTTTCTGCCGCGTCCCGACGGCGGAGGGCTTCTTGCAAATCCCGCTCTGTCAATCCGAGTTTGTTTTTCAATGTTTCGTTTTCCTTCTTTTGGCTTGCAGCTTCGGCTTTTACTTCGTTCAGCTCGCTCTTCTGGCACTCTATCACTGCAACATCCATGTTCATTTTGTTAAAGTCTGCAAGGTGTGTTTTTACGATGAGCTGCTTATTCCTTTTCAGCCAGTCTGCACAAAATTCGTCTTTGTCCACATTTGCTTTTGTGTACATGGGCTCGATTGCGTCCCGATAATATCTACCGGATACTTCGACTTTCGTTCTTTCAGTGAATTCTTCTCTCATCATGGTTGTAATCCCCTTTCGATTTTTGGTTGCTCTGCCTCATCTAGTGCCGAGAGGTTATCTTCGGCATATGTCCTACTCTTGTTTCGTTTCTCATATGATTATTTATGTTTCGCTTGTAATTACATTGTACACCATAGAAAAACATCTGTCAACCCCTTTTTGAAATTTTTTTGATTATTTTTTAAATATTTTTATTGACAAACGTAATCAATAACAGTATAATAAAGATGAAAGGGGATGAGCCTATGGCTGTATCGGATAAAGTTAAGGCAATGCTTAATTTGAAGGGCAAAAAAATAATGGAGCTGGCGGGTTATTTTGAGATGTCACCGCAGGCCATGAGGAATAAACTCAATCGTGGGAGCTTTTCAGCAGAGGATTTAATCAGGGTGTCAATGTTCTTGGATGCGGAGTTATCATTCCGCATTTCGGAAAATCAGATTATAACCCTCGACAAAAACGATTTGAGAGAAAACATAGAGGCGGCAGAGCAGGTAAAGCGTTACAAGAAACTTGACAAGCGCGTAGATGAAATCAGACGCGACAAGATGCATCAGGGTGATTACCCCGAAAATGAATATGGGGTCAAGGTAATTCCTGCCGTTTCTGATGACGACAAGCCCAAAGATGTGAGTGAGGATGAATGGCGCGGATATATGGGTTGGAAGTTTTTGGAGGGTAGATAAAAAACCACCCTGCCCGGATTAGCGAGCAGGGTGGTTTCTGTTGAATTCGACACCAAACAACCCATTGATGAAAATGTATCGCGGGGTTCGGATATCGAATAGGGTAGCGGAGCAGTTGCCACAATATAAGAACACCGACCGCCGCCCTCATCCCCATCTTCCACCCCTTCAATTTCTTCCTTCAATTCACAGTCAATCTCAACAGGTCTATCACTAGCATTAAAAACAATCCTAGCTTTATCATCATATAAGTAAATCGCATTTACAAATATTGCTACCAATGCCCTTCTGTATTCCAAACTGTCAACATTACCCTTTTTCAAGTTGTGAAGAAAAAACTTAATCTCGTTTTCGTCAAGCTCTGTTTTGGATAGTTTTTCAGATGCCAGCATTTTTTCGAGGCTTGTTTTTTCATCTTGTTTTTTCGTGATTCTCTCTGATAGCAAACTGATATGTTCACCGCTCTCTATAGCTTGCAGTAAATTTTCAATAGCTTTTTCGGCATCCTTGATTTTTCTTTTGAGTTCAGAAATCACATGATTGTTATTTTCTTTTCGGGAAATTTCAGATACGGCATGAGCAATCAATGATATGTTTTCATCTGTGAGTTGCTCTCTGGCTCTGGCAATCATGAAATCCTCAATCATGTTTTTGTGAACGTTCTTTTTCGTGCATCCCTTTTTCTTGATTTTGCTTTTGCACCCATAATAATGATGTACCTTTCCAGTTTTGCTAGTGCCGCCAGTACCGACCATCATTTCACCGCATAACCCGCAATATAATTTTGTAGTTAAAATGTATTCTTCGTAAGCGCGGCCAGCGGCTTTTGTTTTCTTCTTTTTATTTCTTATAAGCTGTACACGTTCAAAAAGCTCATCCGAAATAATTCTAGGTATGGCATTCTCTACAACATGGCCGCCCCTTGTGTATGTGCCTATGTATTGGCGGTTTTCAAGAATTTTTCCGATAAAGTTATAAGGATTGCCTACTTTTAGTCCAAATTCTTCTGTTATGGCTACGCCTGCTTCCTTTAATGAATGCCCACCAGAATATAACTCAAACACCTTTTTCACGATTGGAGCGGTAGCGGGGTCTATTTCATATCGCTTATCCTCGGTGATTCTAAAGCCCAAAGGAGCTATTGAGCCTATAAATTTTCCTTGTGCTATGCTCGTTTCGATGCCGCGCTTGATTTTTTGGGATAGTTCCGCGCTGTAATACTCCGCCATTCCCTCTAAAACTGATTCCATCAATATTCCGCTGGCATCATCCGAGATATTTTCGCGTGCAGATACCACCCTAACACCGTTCTTTTTAAGGCGATATTTATAATTCGCGCTATCAAACCTATTCCTTGCAAATCTGTCTAACTGGTAAACTATGACGATCTCAAATTGTCGTTTGGAGCTATCTTTTGCCATTTTTTGGAAATCAAGGCGTTTCTCAACGTCTGATTTTGCTGTTTTGGCTCGGTCTATATACTCGCCGATAATTGAATACCCCTCGCGCTTTGCGAATGCTCGGCATTCTCGCAATTGCCCTTCTATGCTTAGTTCTGTTTGGTTTCTGCTGGAGTATCTGGCGTAGATTACTGCTTTCATTGTTTTCCCTCCACATTATCTTTTGTAAGTGGTATATTAATACCACGAAGAAATAGATATGCCTTCTTATCGTCGGAAGACATGGAATCAAACTGTTGTGCCACAGTTACATAGGTAACAAAGAGGGCGCGCACATGCTCATCCCCCAAACCTTTCATTATTCCTTGATGGCCTCCATCTTGGTCTAAAGAAAGGTTTCTTAGTTTGCCGATGGTAACCAAAATATCTATCATACCCTTTTCAAGCCCTTTTGTAAGGTATGCTCTAATAATCATTTCCTCGTCAAGCTCTTTGCTGTAAATCTTATCGCTATGTGTCTTTCCGCAACGCTTACACAAGTATCTTTGATTTTTTCGTAATGCTCTCAGATAGTCCCAATGAAATTCACCCCACTTTATCACTTCGGGACTATTGCAATTCGGACAAATGAAACCCTCGTTCCCCTTTGGCGCAATAAAACTTTTTCCGCATGAACACATATATCTTTGCCTGCCTTTTTTGGTAAATCCTGATTTTTTTATTTTGTCGCTCGCATTGCAATTAGGGCAACAAATTTTTGGAACATCTCTTTCGCCCAGCTTCTGTTTGCATTCCACAAAATCGCTCCTCACAATTTATTTCTTCTAAAATTTAAGTATAACACGGTTTGTTAGAAAAAGCAACACAAAAACAACAACGGCATGGTGCTGTTCAAAAGCATACGGCAGTTTCAAAATTTTTTGTTTAAAGGAGACTGCCAAAATGAAGCAAAAAGTAGCGCAAGAAATGGCGCGGTCATTCGCCGCAGTTTTGAGCATCAAAAGCATTCGGACTTTTGTAGACTCAAACAGAACCGAGTACGAGAAGTGGCTGGAGCTAGAAAAGCAAAGTCAAGAGCAGAAACAATCAACCCCCAAGAAACACCGTGTTTCACGAAAGGGGGTGAAATGATGAAATCATTTCTTGGTATCAAAAAGACATTTTTAGTATGGAAAGACCCTGCATGTAACGGGATAAACCCCGATTGGTTACAGGTTAGCGGCCAAAAGTTTCATGCAATTGCATCTTCGACACAAGGAAGATTTTTTGAGAAACTCAACAGCACAGAGTACAACCGTGAGGACGGAATTATTTATATCGAAGTTACAAAAGAGCGGTATATCGAGGGGCGCAAAGCAAAAGACCGTCAACGATACCTCGCTAAATGGAAAGCCAAAAAAGGGTATGCGGAAATTTCATCCGATGCATTAGGTGTAAATGCAAATGGGGAAATGGACGTTGATATTGTTGAAAATCTGCTTATCGATACGTCCATCAGCATTGAAGACGGCTTCATCAAAAAAGAGGAAATTGAATTGCTTTATACCGCATTGCCTCAATTAGATGAAGATGAAAGAGAGATAGTAATTTTTATGTATCTTTCGGGCAAGAAAAGGTCGGCCGAGGATTATTCCAAGAAAACAGGAATGCCACGCCGCACCGTAAACCATAAGAAAGCAAAGACTTTTGAAAAAATTAAAAAAATTATGGGTTATTGATTGCCAATTTTGATTTTACGTCCACAAGTAATAAGTATAGGGCATATGCTCAAAAAATTATTGCTTGTGGACGTAACCAAAATTCAAACCTATCAACAAACTTTAGTTTTTTGAAAATTTTTGTTGCCAATTTTATTTTGAGGTTCACAAATATAGATTATGAGGAAAATTTCAAATTAAAAACGACTATTAATTCCCTTTGGGATTTTTATAGATATATTAACCCAAGAAAGGAGGGCGAACTGATGACAGTTAAGTTAGTAGGCTATGCTAATCTGGACTTTTCTAGCAAAGATGGCGATGTAAAAGGTACTCATTTATATCTAAATCTACCAGACCCTGATGTTATTGGAATGAGTGTGGCAAAAGTATGGGCAAAAGACGGCTTTGAGTTACCGCAGTTAATACCAGGAAATGAGTATGATGCGGACTTTAACCAAAAAGGCAAGCTTGTTGCCATACGTGCAGTTCAACAACAAGGATTCGCCGCCGTACCAACACCAACACCAGCGGCAAGCAAAAAACAGTAATAGTCTAGTGTGTTGCTAATGCAGCAAAAGGCAGGGGCGGGGAATGCAACCAGTTTCGCCAATCAAGCCCCCGCCCTGCCTACACCAAAATAACATGGAGGTAATCACATGAATAAAGTTGATAAGTTTTTTGAATGGATGCTGAAAAACAAGTTAAAAGCCGCATTGTCGTTTATGTTTGTGGCGGTTGCGCTGGTTGTTGGATTTTTGGCATTGCAGTTCATTGTTTTGCCAATTCTCGGCATTTCACTTTTGATATGGATTCTAGCGGATTGCCCTGTCCCTGCCAGAAAACAAGCGGCTGAACCAATTCCAAATATTGGGGATTTTTGCGGCGTGGTAACTGGCTGGGTTCACCACAATACAACGTCCCTGTGTCAACAGGGCGTTCTAACTGCACCCATTCGCGCACCGATAGGCAGAAATGAGATAACAAGATACCCACCCATAGTAGATTTTGGAGGGATTAGCAGTCTGCAATTTTATATCCCGCTTGCTATGGATAAATTGGAGATGGAGCTTGATTTGGAAGTGACAAAAGCCGTCTGGCAAGCTGGCATGGATAACTTACTAGCCGAGGGCATTTTGCCTGACCAGCCCCATATGGCGGCTTTGGACGGAACGCCCATACCCATTACTGGTTTTGGCGGCCTTTCGTTGCTCCATGTTGCCGAAATTAGACGAGAACATATGCGCCTTGTGGTTACAGCGTATTGGGTTAATAGCGCAATGGTGGCATTTCGCGCAAAATTGTCGCAGAAAAAGCCGCAGAAAGCGAGGGGTAGCAATGTCGATATCACCGATAAAGACTATTGATGATGAATGTGCCGTGCCGCTAGGTTGGGATAAAACAAGGCTAGATATGGGTATTAGGGACAGGATTATGTGGCATCCAGCCCGTGCCAGCCCGCATTTGTTAGTTTCCGGACAATCTGGGGCGGGCAAAACCAAGTTTTTGGAATTGTTTTCCAGTAAATGTGTTCAAAATTTGCCAAACTGCCAGCTTTACCTTGCAGACCCAAAGTGTATTGATTTTGAATTTGCTAAAGGTTCAGCCCGATTTTGGAGCGGTATGGATAGCGGGGAGGCTCTCCGAGCTTTTCATTCTTCTATGATGGCGCGTGTGAATGGTGAAGGTTGCTCGTCAAATTGGAAGGTTCTCATATTTGATGAGGTTGCGGCGTTTTCGCTGCTACAAACCGACAAAAAACGCCGCGCAGAATTTCAAGATATGATGGCATCCACTTTGCTTCTTGGGCGAGGGGTGCGGCATGTGCTGGTTGTCGGGGTGCAAAAATCTCTAATGGAATTCCTGACTAGTTCGCGCTCGCAGTACGCAACTATTGTGTTAATGGGAAATATTTCCAATGATAAGGAGCAAGTCCAGATGTTAATGTCAACTCATAAAGATGTTATCCAGTCCACGCATAATGGGCGCGGGCAATTTTGGGTTACTTCTGATGGCGCAGGTGTTCGCAGGGGGCAAGTGCCATGGATAACCGATATTACCAAGGTTCATAGCCTTATTGTTGAGGGTTTGAATAGAACATAAAATTTTCAGGGAGGAACGAGTATGAATGATGTTACATTCTACAGTTCAACCGCTAACGACACAAGAGATGTGTTCTTGTGCAATTCTTGCGGGAACAGAACAAACCCCGAGCTTTCGAGCGCGGGCAGTCAATGTGCAGTCTATGGTTGCGCTGGTCATATTAAAGCATATGGCAAAGAGGGCGCGATTATAGTTAATGCCATAGAGCGTGCGGGGTACGAGGTTGAAAGCTGCTCGTTTTGTAGCGATGCGGATTTTAAGCGCGAAATCAAAATCCGCTTTCTGCATGGTTTTCATAGTGCCTTATATCCTGTTCCGAAAGGGTTTGAGGTTTTAGACAAAACCGAGGGCGGCTTAGTAGTGGTGAGAGATGTATACAAAATTTACTCCCCTAAGACACCCTATCTCGAATTTGCTAAAATTTTTGCGGCAGATAAAATGATTTTGGTTAATTGGGCGCATAAACTTTGCTCTCATGCCGATTCCATACGAAATCATCGAATCTAGCTAAATCGGTGATGCGGCTAAGGTCGCGGGGGTGTAGGGCGAAGCCCGAAGCTCCCGCGACTACTTGACTAAGGTAACAAATTCTACTTAATCGCACATTTTAGCAAATTTTAAGGGGGGTGTCGCACATGGAATTATACGATAAAGACATAGCTATATTGAAAAAATTCCGCGAGGATTATTATAGAATAGTTCTCTTTAATACGTTGCCGAAACTCAAAAAAGATTTGGAGGCCGAGGCCGATTCAGAAAAAGGCGAGAATGTCGGAGGTCATACAGGCACAGGACAGAATTACGATAATACATTTGAAAATATCCCTAAATCAAAAATCCGCGGCAAGAATGACGAGAAATTATATGCCAGCCTAGCAAGGTCGAGAGCGAGGATTCGTGAAATTGCAATATGTAACAACTGGGAATATTTTATCACTATGACGATAGATGGAGCGAAGCACTCTCGAAATGATTTGTCTGCATTTAGGAAAAAATTATCAAAATGGCTAAATAATTATAACACCAAAATGCAATCAAATGTCAAATATTTACTAATTCCCGAAACACATAAAGATGGAATAAATTGGCACTTACACGGCTTATTGATGGGCTTGCCCGAAAGCCATCTGCGCGAATTTACTCTTGATGAGAAATTGCCTCACTATATGCGAAAGCTATTGAAACAAGGTCGCAAACTTTATGATTGGAGCGCATACTCCACCGCCTTCGGCTGGGTATCGGCAGAAAAAATCCAGAGTAGCGAAGGGGTCGCTCATTACATAACGAAGTATATCACTAAGAATCTTGGCAGTCAAATAGAACTCAATCAGCACGTTTATTTTTGCTCCAAAGGCTTGAAGCGTGCCGAGGTGATTTGCAGGGGCAAGCTCGCGCATGATTTGGGTGCGGATTATGTTAATGAGCATTTGAAAATAAAGACGTTTCGGGGGTCGTTGGGGGATGCTTTGGGGTATTTTGGTAGTGAGGTCGGCGAGGTCGATTGTGAATAAAAATTTAACCCGCCCTGTATGACTTGGGCGGGTTATTGGTTTTTAATTGCATTCATTTTTTCGGTATTTCAAAATTTTTTACCTACCAAGCAAGCTTCTTGCACCGTCCACAACGCCCCTGCACCTTTGGCAAAAATCATCAAACAATGTCGAATTATGGTTGCACAATGGCGTTATGCATGTGCTAGTCACCCCCAGAAACGCACCCACACAAAATACACCTGTGAAACTCAATGCTCCGAGTGCGACGATTCCTATTAAGATAATAATGATTATTGTTTTCATTTTATACCTCTCCTGCCATATGTTGCGCTAGTTGTTCCCTTAACCTTTCCGCACCGCGAGAATAAACCCATGCTTTATATTGCCGCCCCGCCGCATTAAAAGACAGCACATTTCCATTGCTTTCTACATCAATTGACTGTATCTGATTATACTCCAGCCGATAACCCACACCATAAAAGGCTTTGCCAGTTATATATGTATCAAATGCAGAAATTGACGAATATATTTTTTTACCAAGCCATGCATTATACACAAAGAACAAGCCGCCAAAAATTGCAATGCCGATTCCTGCTCCCTGCAATCCACGCGCCAAAGTCATTGCCTCTTCAATTCTTCGCGCACAACATCTAGTGCACGGTGCAGTTCTGAATCGCCTAGGGTCGTTAAATGGCATATTCATAACTTCGGTGGTTCTCATTATGGGCTCGGGAGGATTTGCGTATTGGTGTATACCTGCAAATAAAAACACAAGGCCGCATATTGCGATAATAGCCATTATTCCAGCTATTATTTTGTGTCCTCTTGCTTTTTTAACGCCGCTTTCATCTGAAAATATTGGGTTCATCTTGAATATCCCTCCATTTATTTGATTCACACTATTGGGAAATTGAAGTATCTGGCATAGCTCGTCTAAGCACTTCAATCTGTGTACTGCTGATTGGATTTCCGCCTAAAAATAGCATCCGCAAATTTGAAAGTTCTTTCAGCGAGCTAAAGTCATTTATTCGATTGTCTGTCAAAAATAGTGCCCCTAAGTTTTCTAGGTCTGATAACGAATCAATGTTTGCAATTCCGTTGTTGCCTAACATCAAAACCCTCAAGCTCGTTAATTCTGCCAGCGCATTTATGTTGTTGATTTGGTTGTGGCTCGCTTCAAGTATTGTCAAATTCACTAATTCGGATAATGGAACGATATCGCTTATTCGATTACTAATTAAATCCAAGTTTAGCAAGTTCACTAATTCTGCCAAAGGGCTGATGTCGCTTATTTGGTTAAAACCTAAATCTAAGCTTGTCAAGTATACCAATCCCGACAAAGGACTTATGTCGCTTATCTGATTTCCTCTTACATCAAGTGCAGTTAAATTGGTTAGTCCAGCCAAGATGCTTATGTCTCTGATTTGGCCAGCGTGAACCCATTCGTCTGATGGCGTAATGCGTCCAGGGCCAGATATTCCTAGAGATGTCAAGTTGGTTAGCCCAGCTAATGGATTGATATCTTGGAGCGGATTGTTACCTATAAACAGCTCTGTAAGGTTAGTTAGTCCCGTTAATGCGCTAATATCGCTAATTTCATTTGCTACCAAGTTCAACTTTGTCAAGTTTACTAATCCAGCCAGAGGGCTTATATCGGTAATACTGTTAAAACGCAGATTCAAAACCGTCAAATTCGTCATATATCTCAAAGGCTCTATGTCGGAATTCGTAAGGTTTTGATACATAAAATCAAGCTCTGTCAATAGTGTGCTGTGCTCCACTCCTCGTATAGTAATGTATGTTCCTGTTCGGACTTGTGTTGGCGCGGTCGTTGACTGTGTTGGCATTTGTGGATTTGTACCGACTTCGGTGTTGGCTTCATTGCCTCCGCAGGCCGCCAAAATTGCCATAAGTGCGATTGTAAGCAAAATATGTATGTATTTTGCCCCTTTACTTTTCTTGATTGCTTTCAAGATAAAACCTCCCTAAAATATTATAGTAATTTAATTATATGCGAAAATCGCATAAATGTCAATATGCAATATCCGCATACTTTAATATTATATAGGGTGATTATCTTGTATGAACGAATCAGAAATTTGAGGGAAGATAGGGATTTAACGCAGAAAAATATTGCAGACGTTTTGAGTGTAACTCAGACCACGTATTCAAGATACGAAAGTGGAGCTTTGGATATCCCAAGCATTTCATTGATTAAATTGGCGAATTTTCATAAAACCAGTATAGATTATTTGGTTGGTATTACTGATGAGAAAGTTCCATATCCGCACAAAACAAAAAGAAGATGTTAGGTGATACCAAAAGATTGAAAGCACTAGAAAAATAAAAGTGACGATTAGGAAAAATTCTAATCGTCACTTTTCTGTTAAGGTTTACAAATTCACCATCACGGCAAATCCGCCATTGAAAACTATGGTGTTCTTATAATAACCTTGTCGCGGAGAAGGAGGGATTTGAACCCTCGCGCCGGTTGCCCGACCTACATCCTTAGCAGGGACGCCTCTTCGGCCACTTGAGTACTTCTCCTTTGGGGAGTATTTATAGTATAGCGCAAAAATTGTGGGTTGTCAAGGGGGGAAAGGTGTGATAAGATGATATTGTTGAAATTTTTTTTGGGAGGTTTTGGTTATGCTGGATGGGAAGGCTTTGCGGGGGGATTTTGAGGGCGCGGCGGCGCGGATTGGGCGGCGTGGCGGGGAGTTTGGGATGCAGGGGTTTTTGGGGCTGGATGAGCGGCGGCGCGGGTTGATTGGCGAGGTTGAGGGGCTGAAGGCCGCGCAGAATGCCGCCTCGAAGAAGGTGCCAGAGATGCGCGCGGCTGGTGCGGATGCGACTGCGGTGCTGGCCGAGATGAAAGAGCTGGCCGGGCGCGTGCGTGAGCTGGAGAGTGCGCTGAAAGATGTGGAGGGCGAGCTGGCCGAGCTTTTGATGAATTTGCCGAATCTGCCTAGCGATAATACGCCCGATGGGGCGGATGCGGATGAAAATGTGGAGATTCGGCGGGCTGGGCAGGTGCCGGCTTTTGATTTCGCGCCGCTGCCCCATTGGGAAATCGGGCGCGCGCTGGGTATTCTTGACCCCGAGGCCGCCGGGCGGGTTGTTGGCTCGCGCTTTCATTTTCTTGTTGGCGCGGGGGCGCGGCTCGAGCGGGCTTTGATGAATTTTATGCTGGATTTGCATATCGGCGAGCATGGGTATACCGAAATCGCGCCGCCGCTGATGGCCCACCGCCGCTCTATGACCGGCACCGGGCAGCTGCCCAAATTTGAGGAGGATGCCTTTAAAATCGAGGGTAGCGAGTATTTTTTGATTCCGACCGCCGAAGTGCCGCTGACCAATTTCCATCGCGAGAGTATTTTGGCCGCGGAGCAGCTGCCCATCAGCTATACCGGCTATGCGCCCAGTTTCCGCGCCGAGGCGGGGGCGGCCGGGCGCGATACCCGCGGGCTGATTCGCCAGCACCAGTTTGGAAAGGTGGAGCTGGTAAAATTTACCACGCCCGAAACCTCCTATGCGGAGCTGGAAAAGCTGACCGCCCATGCCGAGGAGGTTTTGCGGCGGCTGGGCCTGCC
>Ga0209755_10005320_pt1 | contig 14691 bp, 5 predicted proteins | sample TergutCo191P1_FD_187301 | JGI IMG/M metagenome (GOLD analysis project Ga0209755, IMG submission 187301) | Cornitermes sp. P1 segment gut microbial communities from Petit-Saut dam, French Guiana - Co191P1 (SPAdes) (version 2) | ecosystem: Host-associated > Arthropoda: Insects > Digestive system >... | reverse complement strand
TCCAGTGACTGTTGAGAAAGATGGTACTGAAAAAGAAGCTAGACAGAAGTTGGTTACCATCTGTTTAATGTTTGTTGCTTCCTCTCAGGACTGAATGTTTCAATGGACATAATTGCTGAATACTTTAAAAATGTAATACGAAATTAATGTTATGCACGTACATACAGACTTCTAACAGTTGTCTTAGTGGGAAATAAGTTTACCTGAAACATTGTTGTTACACAGGATTTATTTTAAAAGAGGAGTGTGCATTAAATGAAGTCTTACCCATTTGCTCACTGACTGAAAAATCCACTAACTGTTTTCTTTTGGTGAGTGTGACAATCAAACATAATCAGAGTTGCATATGATGTACAACTTCCAATAACATTTTGGCATATCGCTGTCATCCACTCTTCTTCCACTCACTGGGAGTTACCAGTTATTTTGCAGTCATTTTAAACAATCTCTGTAATAATCACACTATTATAAATGCTTGAGGACCTTTCACTGGAGATAAAGTGATCAAACCATAAACTGGAATACGATTCTCATGCAGTGTTGAAGTTGAGAATGCAGGCAGTTCCACTTCCATATGTCACTGCAGAACAGGCAGCTTTAACTTGTGTTATGTATTACTACTAGAAGTAATATATGTCATGGCACACGGCGGTGCAGTTGATGGAGGCACTGAAATACAAGCTGGATGTATGCGGGTTCAATTTCCAATGGTGTTATTAGAATTATTCCCTGACATAATCCTTCTGGCCACACAATGGCCCTGGGGTCAACTCAGCCTCTAACAGCAATGAGTACTGGGAATATTTACTAGTGGGGTGGGTAGAGCAGCTGGTGCGTAGGGCTGACAACCATTCCACCTTCATGTGCCGAATGTCTTGAATTCTGGGATCATCAAACTTCTGGAACCCTCGGGGCCTGTCCAGGCCTGTGCAGGGGTTGCTGTACCTTTGGTAGTAATATTTGTCAGTTACTGAGCTGTTATCTATTTATTTTTGGCTCTTTTAACAATGCTCTCAGAAATTCATCAACTATAGGCAATCAAGTATTGGGTCACTGTGGTCAAAACGTCACATGGAAAATTATGTCTGCTATGCATGCTGTGTGTGCGTACAGATATATATACATGCCCAAACACACAATGCCCATGCAAAGGCAGACAAAGATGTCCCATGCCATTGTGGCAACATACAGAGAGACAGAAACATGCCACATGCATAATATGACCAGACAGTAAGCTAAGGCACAAGAGAAGTGTTTTACTAGTGCTACAGGAATGTGAAGAACTTCAAGTAGGATCTTTGCTTTACAGTCACCAACTGAAGGTGCAGCTGAGTAATACACTTATATTAGATTTAGTGGGACTTCAGTAAGTTTGGTTATCTTAGGTGAGAATTAATGAAAACAGAAGGTATTTATCTTACAAACAAAATTTTCTCACCATTGGGCTCCTTATGTTTCTCCCTTTCTGATTGCTGTGGTCAGTATCCTGTAAGGTGACACTGAATACAGCAATTTGAACATACTAAAGTAACATAAATCTCTAAATGGGATTGATATTAGTTTTTAAACTGACGGTTTGTGATCATTTGCTTTGTTCCTTGGTTCCTATTTCTTTGGCATAGCTTCCCAATCACAGAATTTTTTTTTTTTAAATTTCAGGTGTTAATAAGAAGCAACACAACAGAACTGAAGAAGGCAGAGATTTCTATAGCTTTCATGCAACTGGGAAATTTGTTTGGAAAGTATCAGAAGGAACCAACAGCAGAGTTTCAAATGTTTGCTCCATTTGATAATGAGAACAATGTCTTATTTCAGGTAAGGTTCAATTACAAAAGTTCAATTATAAGCACAAAATTATACAGCTTAATTATGTCATAGTCACCCCTGCCCTACAAACTAAATTAATATGAAAACTGTATATTCTGAAGATTGAAACAATACTGTCTGAATAAGAACAGGCAGTCATTCTATGGGCTGTCACGGACTATGAATCTATAAATAAACATTGTATATCTCTCCAGTCTCTCTTGCTAATTTGTAATTCAACCAGAAGTACCATTCACCACGGAAAATGGTTGCATGTCCATATCCCATTATTTAATACTTCTAACATTACCAAAGAAATAGCATTCAAATTAAGAAATTAAACTTTACAGAAGCACTTCGTTTACTGTGAACACAACTTTTATTAATGTTACAGTTAATGAATCATATTAATAAGGCAACATGTTTCAAACAATCATGGTCTTTTTCAGTATAAATATTACAGCTCCAGTAAATATGTGTTAATAGACTGACATCGCCATCTATATTGTATATGGTACAAGTATTGATAAAATGATGAGCAACATGTTCTAAACGAATTGTAAGAGTGAGATCTCAATCTATGAACACATACATAATGCAAATGTAATGTTCATACTTTCTGTTGAACCACATGACCTGAAAGATGATCATGATTGGTTGAATAATGTTACCTTATTAATATGATTAATTAATACTAACAAAAATGAAAGATTAGCTGATGGTAAACAAGTACTTCCTTATTGTCTTATACAACACAAGGAGATGCATAACATTAAACAAATATGAAATTATGTTTAATCAATCAGCAAAATATACTCTGGTAATAAGGACTTCATTGCCAGTAAAAACTGTACCACATAACATGAACATTACCTTAATGACATCTGAATATGGAGTACATTTCTTAATATCTTTGGGTGTTCTCTGTTTCATATATGTATATATATCTGTGTGTGTGTGTGTGTGTTTGTGTGTGAACTGAAGTTACTTTGGTAGTACAGTACAGTACTTGTTGCTGGCAGTACTACCATTAGCTGAAAAAGTGTCACTTCAAAATTCCATACTCATTTTCATTATACCACACAAGAAAGAAAAAAAATTACAAAGTTTATTGAGAGTTTCATCTGCACCAGTATTATACTCAACTGTGGTCCCAGTTTTATGTATTTTTCCTTTGGTTTATTCATAAGTTGAATTCGAGACTTACAATTACATCCCTCAATTAAAGCACTCATAAATGTAATGCAGTGTAATATTTGCATGACACAACACTTGATATTTCCTATCAACATTGTTTTACAGGATGTGACACACCATTTTGAGGAATATGCATCGCTTCAAGAGGACAAATCCATGGCTCATAACTATGAAAGGATGATAGAAGCACTGTCACAGTGTTCATCTGCACAAACTATGGGATTCTCACATATTACTTGGCTGGCATTTCTGTTCCTGCATTTGATCTCCAACTGAACATAGATGCATGAATTTTGCGTGCTCAGGGACTATACGCTATGTAATGTTTTTAGTTCTGTAATGTGCGTGTAGTAAGTGGAGTTGTTTCTGTATACTGCAGTGTAATGAAGAATCATACAGGGTTATTGTACATAACACAACTTTGTATTGTTGACAGATATGTTTAAATATATATAAATACATAGAACTGACAATTAGACAGATGAGAATAAATTTCTGCAGGAACTTAATGCAGAGCAAGTAATCACTTTGCCTTTGTGGGCCAAGATAGCTCAATCAATATAGCAACTTGCTACACCCTGGATGGTTCAGGGATCAAATCCCAGTGGGGGCAATATTTTCCACACTCATCTAAACCAGCCCTGAGGCCCACCCAACCTCCTATACAATGAGTAGTGGGTCACTACCAGGGAGGGAGGTAAATTTGCCGGAGCTTGCTTCTGACCACCCACCCCTATGTAGTGCTGAGGTTAAAGACAGAGTAGAGCTGTACTTACTCCACCTCTGGGCCCTTTTGGCCTGTTCTAGGGTGGACTTTACCTTTACCTTTGTCATGTTATTTAACTCCTTGCTAACATCAATTGCTCCCAGCCAATCAGTACAATGAAATCCATTCTGAGTAGCCAGGAAGCTGGCAAAGTCAATCTGTCCTGGCATATATTTCATACTCTTAACAGATGGCATATCATACCATATTTTTTATTAAATACTAAGGTATCAATTTCAGCTGACTTCAGTGGATTTCATGAGCTGTGCCAACAGAAACTGAATTTAAAATTTTATGATTCCCCAACCACATAAAATTAACAACTATTTGGTGTGTATTTATGAGCAGATCATCAGCCAGTGGGCTAAATTCACTGTTTCCAGAAGGTAACTGTTTTTGGAACATGACACCACACAGTGGATGAACAAGCAGGTCAGAGAACAGCTAAAATGGATACACAAGAAAGTGGACCAGGACAAGGGTCTGAAACACACTTCCAACATACTACATGCCATCACATTCCATAAGACTGTAATCTTCAAAGCCGTCACCATGACAGCCTCAAATATCTCGCTGCATAAATCCATATAATTTAAATGTCTTCACATTTTAGTGCAGACAGTTAATTTTACAATGCTGTAGCCACTAGACACAGCAGAACATTGGTGCTTAAAAGTGCTAAGATGTCTTGTCATACAGTGCTAAGTATATAAAGAAATTTCTTGAAATTCAGTAATAACTGGAAGTAAATAAAAGCAAATTTAATTTCTGTAAGTTTAATGTCTATAAATTTCACTGTTCCAGTTTTATCACACAAAACTCATTATGAAAAACATAATAACATGTCCCAGGAAACAGCTTCCATGTCCTATAAGAATGTCCCGTTTCAAATTCTGCAGATTATTTGGAAGTTATACAGCTCTGACTGGAAATGTCATTGATAAACCTCTGCCTATTCCTGCTTCTATAACATCACCTGGAACAATGGGACCAACACCAGCAGGTGATCCAGTGAGAATGAGGTCACCAGATTCCAGAGTCATGTACTGTGATATATAACTGATAAGTGATTGAATGGGGAAAACCATGTCTGCAGTTGTTTCATTTTGTCGCATTTCACCATTTACTTTGCACCAAATTTGTACATTATTAGGATCTTCTATCTCTTCACAACTGACATACCGACTGACTGGGCATGCCGTATCAAAGCCCTTGCCAAATGTCCATGGTAAGCCTTTAGCTCTTATTTCTTTCTGAAAAGCAAAAGTTTATTTCATTGACAAGCAAAAACAATCACATAACAGGATTATAAAAGTTTGAAAAAAACATACAATGATTCTGTGGTTCATGTATATGGCATGTTTCAGATTTGTAACTGTAACATAATTGATCTGAATTGGACATTTCGTGCATGAATTAACTGTACTGTTTATGTATGGCAAATTCTTTAAAGTTTTGTAAAGATGCACTTGTACTTAATTAAGCAACACATCATGAAGTCATATGGATGAATGGAGGTATAGCTTCATGAACTCTTCACCTCAATCCTACATGCAAGTTAGTAGTTACCCTCACTATCTGGCCACTTGCCATGGGAAAACAGACCCCAGTACTCACTGAATGGGCCCCAGAGTCAGTATGAACACTTTTGAAGAGATAAGAATGTGAAAAGTAAGAGATTTGAGGTTCTCACAGTGATGAGGTTTGAAATTATAGTCTTATGTGATGTGCCATACTGTACATTGGCTGCTGCCTAATAAGGTGCATGGTGTTACATCCCAAAAGGTCACAATCTTGATACCCAACACGTTCATGGAAGTAAATACTCCAGGAATCAAGGTGCTATGTCTTTAAGTAAGAGTGCAAGATGATTTGGTGTTTCTCAAGGCCATTTGCAGGGAGAACAGGCACAGTGACAGGCATATTTATTGTGCTGTCCATTCAACAGATAGTGTCATTTGGTCCTTGAATATCCAACCTCGGTCACTTTCACGCCTTATATCCCAGCAACCTTCAAATGCATCAGTAGTGCTCTGTCTAGACTCAGCGTTACATGTGTTGGCCTGCCATCTAGTAAGTTTTTTTTGTCACAGCATGAAGTACAGTCTGGGACTGTAGGAATGTCTGTTATCTTCTGTGACTGGTCTGGTTACAATGGGCAGACTGACCAATTTATTGAGTGCAGTGAGAAGGAATGGACAATCAGAACATCAGTGGCCGAATGTTGCATCATCACGGGGCATCACATCCAACTCCAGAACACCAAAATCCTTTCCACCAAACCCTGACACATGGACTGTGTTATCTGGGCAATCACTTGAGATAAAACTTCAACCTTACAACATGAACAGGGAGAATGGTCTTGTTTTGAGAAGGTTACAGAAACCTGTCACTCTTCCTCAAAGGACAAATTATCCCCCCAAGCATAAGCATTGCTGAGTAGTACGGACCTTAACAGAGCCTTCAACACACCAGTTGTCCTGAGTAGGCTGGTCCTGTCTCCACCTTTGGCTTTCCCTACTCCTGTTCCCTAACCACCTCAGTTTCTCCCATTCCTCCCCTATTTCTCTCACTTCCCTTGACCTCGTGTAAGCATCTTTGATCACTATAGCTCACTTCATTACCACCAACTGACTACAAGACACTAGGTGTCCTGAGAAGGCTGGTCATTCCCTTCCTATTCCATCCTTCACTTTACTACTACCCACCATGGCCCTCTGTTACCTCAGATTATCTCTCACATCTTTTCCTCTCCTGTGCATACATTCTATCTACACCCCCCACCCACTGTTGAATGGAAATATCTTTTCTCCCTGATTTATCTTTGAAATCACCTAACACAATTTTCACATGGAACTTAGAGAACTGATAGGTACATGGTGGTGCAGTGGTTGAGGCACTGTGCTACAACCCGGAAGGTTGCAGGTTTGATTCCCACTGGTGTCACTGGAATTTTTCATTGACATAATCCCCTGGCCACACTATGGTCCTAGGGCTGACTCAGCCTCTAACAGAAATGAGTACCAGGAATATTTTCTGGGTGGTAAAGGCGGCCAATGCATAGGTCTGACAACCTTACCACCCTCATGTGCCAACTGTCTTGAAATCTGGGAGCATCAACCTCCTGGATCCCTCGGGGCCTGTACACTCCTGTAGTGCGATTGCTTTACCTTTACTTCGAGAACTGATCAAATATCAACTCTCATTCCTCACATAAACTGTCCCTTGAGTCATAAATGTTATCCTCAGTTGGGGAATGCACTTTCAGAACAATAAGCTCACCAATTAACCTTGCTGCACTATATACAACATCTTATTACTATGAAACTGTGCTCTTTTAAAGTACTGATATAATTCTCATATCTACAAAAATCCTTTTCTGTCCTCCTACATAACACCCATTGTTTCCACACATCTTACTCTTCTTCAACTACCCTGAAGACAGAGGCAGCAGTCCCTTCTGGAATGTCAATAACTATATTCCATTTTACATGGTATATTCCAAAGAATAAAATCATCATCAGCACTGCTGTGAGAACCTCAAAATTTGCATATTCTTCAGTTCCATTCTCATACCTCAAATGCTCAAGAGTTACCAAGTATTCAAACTGTTCACTTTCACTTTAAGGGTTTGTCCAGAAAATTAACTTAAAAATTAGAATTGTTTAATATTGACACATCATGTTTACTTTTAAGAAAAATTAGTAAAGGCAAAGGGCCATAAATATTAAATTTCATAAAATATCTTTAATGAAGCAGACATTTTTTCATATGTTAGATGGTAGGAGTCATTGGGGGCATCATTTTAATTTAAAACCTGAAAGAAAGACAGAAAAAAAAAGACTAAGAAGCCAAACAAAGCTACCTTTAAAACACGATACCAACCATTAGTCTGACTTCTGTCAGGTCTAGAGCTAGACAGTAGCCACCAACATACTGTAGACTTTGTGATTCAGGAATATTCTTGCACTTCTGTTTGATGATTACTCCAAGTTCAACTTCTTCATGCACTTCAAACCCTTTTGGAATCTGTAAAATATTATTTTCAGAATACGTATTTTGAGTCCCATTGAAAATGTGAAACCATTAACATAAAGTGCTCAAACCGTCTACAAGGAATTGTGGAATTGGAATGTAACATAAGTAAACATATCTACATTTGCTACTTATATACAGATATGTGCCACTACTATCTATTCCTCCAGTAAAGTTGTCCTTATTGATGCCACAAAGGCGTAGGGAGAATTTAAGGTACAGCTCCACTCATTCTTAACCTTAGGAATATAAACAGTAGGCTGAATAAGCCCAAAAGCCATTCTGGACACTTTGGAAAAACTATAAATCTCTAGCCCTGGCCATGTATTGAACCATGTTTCCACAGATGTTCACCCCATAACCTAGTTTGTAAACCAACAAAGCTCTCCGACTCCTACATATTCCTATGATTTGAAAATTAAGACACACAATTTCCAATGAAAACAGAAACACTACATTGAAACCGTACTTATAGTTTCTAGCATCATGTGTGAGCCTAGGTCTCTGCATGTTCCAAAACAGAAAGAAGTAAAAACTTACTTCAATACACTGACCCTCAGTGACATATGATGAAGTAGGTTTCAAAAAAATAACAGGTGCTTTGGGTAAAGGGAGGTTTCGTTCTGTCAGAAGAGACCTGCAACAGAAAAGTATCCTTTAAAACTTCAGTAGTTTATAAAATTCAGTTAATATCTGATCAGAATATAATTTTATGCAATTCAATCTTCAGCATATTTACACCGTACATTTTTTACAAGACATATTCATACCACAGTTAAAAACATGATTTCCACTTCGTCATATGAAGGTCTGGAATATGTACAGAGACTATGCAAACAGATTTTCATATATTACATAGATGTATAATACCTTCACCCCAGGCTGGCCATCTTCAATCCATAGTAAGGCCACATAATTCGTTAAGGACTCACCTGAGGCCACACTTGTGTGTAATACATGTACCAAAAAAGGTGGGGAGGATTAAATTAATCAGGTCATAATTTACAAACAACAAATTATTCTAAACATATGGTTAGATGACAAGGTAGTAGGCCGTACTAAGTCAGTAAAACACAAAGAATGACTGGTTTACTGAGTACTGTCTTAAAGTGATGAGCTATAGTTTGTAGACATTTTCTCTGTTAATAAAGTGGCCATATTTTGTTCTGTAGACCTACTACACTACATTTGTTGAATTGTATTACTGCAACTATTCAGATGACCAAGGGCCGCATGTTGGCCAACCCTGCCTTAACCCATGGTACACTCTTCATATATTTTTAGGTATTCAGCTAATCAAGACCTTGCCCATTTATATATCTAAAAGGCTCATTACAACATTTACAAAATCCTGCCACTGGACCCATTACTGATCCAAGACTGCCCAGTCTGCACACTTAAACTCACCATGATACATTTTAATATTGTTTTCTAAATGATTTTTATATACTTTTTAATTTCACTATGCATGCTACATACCCTACTTATCTAACAGCTTTTGGACTACCACACTAAAGGCATTACATGAATTGTACAAATGACCTCTTTCAACACACAGAAAATGTGAAGCTGCATCCAAGCACAGGTTCTGTATTGGGTGGCTATATATTGCCCGTGTTCAGGCACAGCAACTTAATGTAAACATACAAGTTCCAAAAGACCAGTACCTGTGATTACTTAAGTATATATGGAACAGAATATGAATAGGTTTAGAATTTGTTTGTCTGAGCTACAATAGCATAGTCAGTACAATTACGTGGCTGTGAGCTACAGATCTGTTCTTTTTTACAGCATCCAGAATAGTTCTGGGGCCAAACAAGCCTCACAGCGAATGGGCACTGGGACCTCTTTCCCCACAGGTAATGAAGACAGTGCTGAAGCAGGAATGTGTGAAGCAATACCTCTGCTCCCTCTTATGCCTTCTAATCATTAACACAAACAACTTTATCTTTTACCAAGTTCCTCTTCCACCACTTATATTGAAGGCAGAAGATGAGTGACAGCTCTTTGATACAAACTGTTAATAAGCAGTACATGTACATGTATTCTCAATGAAACAGAAGCATATAGGCTAAGAATGAAAGATATGCCTAGAATATATTTTCATGCATCCGGGTGATCATTTACAGTTTGAACACACAGCATTTTAAGATTAAATTTAACTTGTCAGTGAAGCCTACCAACATTATTAAATAATTATTTGTACTTAATTCCTATGATCACTGTCATCACATGGTGGAGGTCTGGGTTTCATGTGATTCCAATATCAGGGATTTGTGGTGGATAAATTGGCACTGGGACAATTTTTTCTCCACACATTTTGGTTAACCTTGTCACTGTTCTTTCTTAAATGCTCCAATTCAGTTCCATTTCAGTTTATTTGTTAATCCACTTAGTTACACATGTAACATTGGACACGTCAATTACAGATCCATATTCATATTTTATTCATCTTCCACCAGTGAAATATAATCGTAGAACTTCACAGTGTTAAAAAAAAAGCTTCTCTCTCACACAACATTCTCATATTTTTTTATACTTCATCGAAAGCAGATAAAAGTAAAGAACCACTGGATATTTTTAAAGTGTTCTCCATAATATTTAACTATGTTCTGTTGATTTTTGATACAACTGTAAGAATCACAACAATTAAGAACTCTGATTGTAAATGTCACTACTAACCATTAACAAGTCTTGGTATGGAGGTCGTAGCCATGTCTGGTGTTGTGTTGGTATTACAAGATACAACAAAAGAACAGTTATTTTATTTCCAATTCGTACACTGAGAAATGTACCCGTATTTTTTAACTAATAATGACATTGCATTTTACAGTATCCATCCTTAACATATATGACAGGAATTAAATGCTAGTTGTATCTTATGATGGCATAAATTTCTCTGGTTTAGCAGGCACACTTAAACTGCTACCAAGCAGACAGACGGTGCAGCATATGGCATGATAAGCCATTGGCCAGTGCATTTTAGAGGCCAGCATATGATCACATAGGATGATAAAGGTTAACCTTTAGGCACCATGCATCCTATATATAGGACAGACACACCGCTACTCCACAGAGTACACTTTTTATATATTTAGTCAACAAATATATTTAACTATTTTTTTAGACTTTCTCTCGCCATCTTCGTTTATTCCTCCACACAATGTTGTGTATTTCCTAATGTTACCCTTCTTGGTTCATAAAATACTCAAATTTTACATAAATGGTGTGCTAAACTGTAAATGTCCAGATCCAGGGCCAAAGGGTTAATAAAAAGTATGGTAATCTCGTGAAACAAATTTATTTCCTTAAGGAAGGAACACAGGTAGTTCATTTAGAAAGGGCTCATTACATGTACAGTTGTTCCAAGGATCCGAAATAATTTCTGTGGCAAGAACATGCTGTTTTTCGAGACAAGTGAGCAAGGCAATTACATATTTGACTTACATTCAGGAGATAATTTTTCACTTCCTCTTCTAGTAACAATTATTTCAGAATAATGTGTGTAAATATAAGCATGTGTTTCACTGTCAGCACTACTGCAGAGCTAATATTTTTTTACAATTCATCTGTCCATGCAGCTACAATAAACTGATCTTGGCAGTTCAAGAAATTCCCTGCCAGAGTTTGTAATTATAAGTATTTCAATTGCAACAACAGTGAGTTTGCAATCTAAATATCTATTGTACATACTACAGAAACATACCTATAATTTAATCCTGCCCCTGCAATCTTCTTTCCATTTCTCACAAAACTCACAAGTTCTACAGCTGCCATGTTTAGTTTATAAACTGTTATTTCTGTGTTAAGCCTGTTGGAATGCTGCCAAAAACTGCAGGGACACAGACAGAATCTTTGTGTCTTGCTGGTCACAGTATGTTGAAATATTTAGAACTGATAACAGAAGTAGAAACCAACTGATGCGTCTTTTTTTTTTTTAAGAGATTATTGCATAGAGAGTATATACAGTATGTACAAGGATAAATTACAAAATTGTTCCTTTACACAATTTGACTAATAATGACACTATGGTACAAGTGGAACTGAGAAATATGTATATAAATATAGGTGCAAATAACAGCAGTGAAAAATTATGAACAAAAAAACACTGTGACTTCCAGTAAGCAAATTAAAGCAGTATATGCTTTATCTGTGTTTATATTTGTTGTACAAGTTAGTCAGGTCAGCTAGAGTATAATTCCCTATTTGTTGCACTAGGGGGTTGGGGTGTGAGGAGCAATAAGCAAAAAATTTGTAAGGTGGTGGATGAGAACATGGTCGGGCTCAATGCATATTGGTCTTCGCATAAGGAAATAAAACATGGAGTCCCTTAGTGATCAGTTCTGGGGCCCCTTTTGTTTTTATAATGTATAAATGATTATCTTTAAATATCCAGGATGCAAAATTGGTCCTCTCTGCTAATGATATTAACATACTCATTACAGACAAAAATAATGCTACTGTACAGGCATGGTAATAAAACAGTTTGAAACTTGATTCTCAAATAACAGCCTTATCATTAATACAGATAAAACAAAGGCAAATGCTATTTCACTTGAACAAAACTTGTAATTTAGTTATGCCTAAGATAGTTTTTAAAAATGTTGAAATTAGTTACACATCTGAAGTTAAGTTCTTAGGAATTAATATCTCTAATAATCTAAAATGGAATAGCCACCATATGTTTTAATGACTAAAGTTAAACAAGGTATCCTATATGATCTCATCATTGAGAGGTGACTGAAGCTTATTTATGTTAAGAAATATATATTTTACAAAGTTTCAATTTTTGATAAGTTTTGGTATAATTTTATGGGATGGGGAAAAAGAGTGTAAAAGTATTAGGAACACAAAAAAAAATCTTCATACAATTGAAGGGCTGCATAAGAGAGAGTCTTGTAGGCCAATTTTTAAAGAGTTAAAGGTTCTCACAGTGACCGTATCATACATCTTTGAGGTGTTTATCTACATAAAAATAAAAACATGTATATAAGAAGGAATCCAGATATATATGAGTAAAACACAAGAAGAAAATGCGATTTCCATGTTCCCAGCTGTAATGCATCACTCTTTGAGAGAAGTGTGATAAACATGGAAATTAGATTGTGCAACAAAATGCCAACTAGAATAAAAAAAATAGATAGTTGTAGGGATTTTAAAAGAAAATTAAAGTTGTTTTTACTGGAATATCCATTTTATTCATTAAATGCGGTTTTTATATTTGAAGAAGATAATATAACCAATAAATAACAACACAAGTAAAACAAGACGTAAATAGCTATTATGTAATTAGACTAGTTTACTGGACAATTTATCACACATGTGTGGTTGTCTGAACTTATGATATTCTGGTTAAAAGTTTGTATCTGATGGTAATTTATATCAGCTATATCTATGGTACCTTATATTAAAATAATGTATTCTACTACCTTCTATTAGTGCATTGCTATTATATTATTTATAAATTTACTTTATTGTGTACATGACTTTCTACATATTGACAAGTCTAATCTTACCATGTAACTATATGGACATAAATGAATAAATAAATGAAAAACATTTAGGCAGTGTGATAAAATGTCACTCAAGTGTACTTAAAATGGGTACTGAATATTTATTACAAAGTTCATCATTTTTAAGTCACACTTATTATGATTAGCTAGTGTCTTATATTATTTGTTGAAACTGTTTATAAACCTTTTATTGGTAGTTAAAATTAGATTTAAAGAGGGAAATTGAACCACTTACAGGCAGAATATTGGTTTCATTCAAGGAAAGAGACAGTTTCAATTTAGAAGCTTGTATATTCAGACTGTCTGGAAACCACTGTTCTGGCAAGCAAACCATTATTTCCTGTGAGCTTCTGTGAGTAGAAATGTACATATAAAAAATCTGTATTCCTTGTAAATGTTGATAATGGTTTCAAAAGTCTCAGTCTACCACATTATGCTACTTAAAAACATTACTTTCTCCCTGTTGGCTCTATTACAATAACACAAATTGATAACCCATTAAATGGAAATGGGATGAGTTTCCCATGCATAAGTCATCTGAGATGCTCCAAGTGAGGGTTATTTTCTTGTGGCATGTAATGGTATGTCATAGTAACACTAATTTAAATCGAATAATGATCTGTTACTAAAATGAGTGAATAATGGAGGTTAAACAACTATTCTCTTTTCACATGAATTTCAGTTTCTGAAATATATATGATTCATTGGGCATGAGCATTGAGGGAGCGAACCTGCTCCCACCTTACCCTTGCCACATCTTAGTACAAGTATCTTTACAATAAACAATTACTGAATTTATTCACGTCTTAGACATTACTATTATAAATGACCAAGTGTGTCAGAATAATCCTCTCATCTTGTGTTCCAAAATTTGTGTATGTGAGAGTGCAGCTCTCCTCACAGAGGAGCAAGCTTGTCTGCCACACAAATGCTGTTACATTTCACTTTATAATGACAGGCCATGGGCTGGATAAACAAAAAATTGGAGATTAATTCTGCCAAGAGGCAGAAATTCTTTTCTCCCGTAGCACTCAGAGTAGCTCTGCAGCTCAACCAGCATTCTAGTCACCGGATACCCAGGTTCTTCCCAATGGTGAGGCAGTCAAGGTATAAAACTGACCACCCACCTTCATGAAATGTTCTGGTTAAGAATGTATGGAGCTGTAACTCCACTTCCTATACATTTCACAACATCATATTTAATGATATACAAGGGCAATTTCACTTTAACATATTACACATTATGCTTCATGCACAAGTGGCATGTAAGGGGCACATTTACTCTTCAAGATTTAATATTTCTGTTTCTCATGGCAACATATGTGAAGAATATCATTTTCTGGGATGTAACGCCATGTAGTCTGCTAGAACTTT
>Ga0209755_10005319_pt1 | contig 14692 bp, 11 predicted proteins | sample TergutCo191P1_FD_187301 | JGI IMG/M metagenome (GOLD analysis project Ga0209755, IMG submission 187301) | Cornitermes sp. P1 segment gut microbial communities from Petit-Saut dam, French Guiana - Co191P1 (SPAdes) (version 2) | ecosystem: Host-associated > Arthropoda: Insects > Digestive system... | reverse complement strand
GGAGGGAGCCGTTTTTGAGGAACTTTTTGGGCGAGCAAAAAGTTCCCCGCCGGAGGCAGAATGCCCGGAGGGCGAGAAAGCGCGGGCCGCAGGCCCAGGAGAAAACAATGCCCGGAGGGCAAAAAAAGCGTGGGCCGCATGGCCCTTAAAAACATTCTCAGTTAAAAAACCCCGCCCCAATGGGCAAAAAGAAACCTTCCAAAAAATGGCCCGGGCCGCAGGCCCAAAAAAAACATTTTCAGTTGGCAGCAGAACCCCGCCCCAATGGGCAAAATTTATGGACGACACTACCTTGGGGGCTAGGCAAAACTTTGCACAAAGTTTTCCAAGAGGGCACAAAAGCGGGAGGAGGAGAGGGCGCTCACTTGGCTAACCTCGCTGTGGGAAAGCATGGGGCCCAGGCCTGCGGCAAGGTTGGTAATACAGCTGAGGGCGGCCACGGGGGTGCCCATATGGTGGGCGGCCAAGGCCTCATAAACAGTGGACATGCCGACGGCCTGCGCGCCCAGCAAGCGCAGCATGCGTATTTCGGCAGGCGTCTCATAGGAGGGGCCCGCCATCATCGCATAAACACCCTCATGCAGCGGAATACAGGAGGCCTTGGCCGCTTGGCGCATACGCTGGAGGAGGTGTGGGCAATAGAGGTGCGTCAAGTCCAAAAAGCGCGGCCCCAGGCTTTCGTCGTTGGGGCCCGTCAAAGGGTTGGCGCCGGAGAAGTTAAGGTGGTCCACAATGGCCATAAAGTCTCCCGGTTGCATTTGGGGCCCCATGCCTCCGGCGGCATTTGTCAGCACGAGGGCCTCAATGCCCAGGCGGCAGAGGACGCGCGCCGCAAAAGCGGTACGCCACGGGGCAACCCCCTCATAGGCATGCGTACGGCCCTGCATGGCAACAACGGGTATGCCGCGCAAGTGGCCAAACACCAACTTCCCCGCATGGCCCTCTACGGAGGAGAGGGGGAAGTTGGGTATGTGCGCATAGGGCAGTGTAAGGGGGGCCTCCAAGCGCTCCACCAGCATACCCAAGCCGCTACCGAGTATAAACCCTACGCGGGGGGTGGCGGGTTGGGGGAGGAGAGTTTGTAGGGTGGAGGCAGAAGCCTCAACGAGGGGGGACAAGGCGGCAGGCGGCAACATGTTGCTTGGTTTAGCCCTGCTGGCCAAGGCGCGCAAGGCCCCCCTCTCCCAACCCACCACCCTCTCTAGGCAGTGTCATCCATAAATTTTGCCCTCCAGGCGGGGTTCTGTTGCCAACTGAAAATGTTTTTTTTGGGCCTGCGGCCCGGGCCATTTTTGGAATAGTTTTTTTCGCCCTTCGGGCGGGGTTTTTTAACTGAGAATGTTTTTAAGGGCCATGCGGCCCGCGCTTTTTTTGCCCTCCGGGCATTGTTTTCTCCTGGGCCTGCGGCCCGGGCTTTCTGCCCTCCGGGTGTTTTGCCTCCGGCGGGGAACTTTTTGCTCGCCCAAAAAGTTCCTCAAAAACGGCTCCCTCCGGTGGCAGAATGCCCGGAGGGAGAAAAAGCCCGGGCCGCAGGCCCAAAGAGAGCAACGCCCGGAGGGCAAAAAAGCGCGGGCCGCAGGCCCAGAAGAGAACAACGCCCGGAGGGCGAAGAGAAACATTTCCAAAAATGGCCCGGGCCGCAGGCCCAAAGAGAACAACGCCCGGAGGGCAAAAACATGCCGGGCCGCAGGCCCAAAAAAAACATAACTCAGTTGGCAACCAAAACCCGCCCGGAGGGCAAAAAAGCAAGCCCACAAAAACTCATGTTACCTTGAAACCGGCCTGGGCTTCAACACCACAGGCGCAAATGCGTGGTTGAGTGGGCCTTTGCCTTTGCCTGTTTTCACCGTTTTTCCGGCAACCAGGGCTTGGTGCACATAGTTACTGGCTTCGCTGACGGCCAAGTGCAGAGGTTTGCCGTGTGCAAGGTGGGCGGCAATGGCGGAGGAGAGGGTGCAGCCGGTGCCGTGCTCATTTTGCGTCTCAATATAGGCATGCTCCAACTGCAAAAAACTGCCGTCGCGTTGCGTGAGGAAGTCCACCACCTTTTTCCCTTGGGTGGTGTGCAGTGGAAGGTGGCCGCCTTTCAACAAAACGGCCTGGCTGCCAAACTCAAGCAAGTCAACGGCGGCTTGTTTCATTTGTTGGGCGGAGGAAATGTTGCGTCCGCCGAGGAGGGCCGCGGCTTCGTCAAGGTTGGGTGTTATGAGGGTGGCAAGAGGGAACAAACAACGTTTGAGTGCCGAGGGGACGTCCTCCTTTGCAAGCGCGTCTTTGCTGGAGGCCACCAAAACCGGGTCCACCACGAGGTTTTCAAGCCCAAACGCCCTGCAAGCTTCGGCCACCACCCCACAAACAGCCGCATTGGGGACAAGCCCCACTTTGGTTGCGTCCACCTCAAAGTCCAAAAGCACGGAGTTTATTTGCTGGAGGACAAATTCCGGGGGCACCGGCATAATGCCTTGCACGCCTTGAGTGTTTTGGGCCGTCAACCCTGTTTGGGCGACACAGGAGAAACAACCCAGGGCCTGGGCTGTTTTGGTGTCGGCTTGGAGGCCGGCGCAACCACCACTGTCAGAGGCAGCAATGGAAAGCACAGTGGCATAACGTGCCAGCATGGGGGCTTAGAGGCTTTTAATGGTGTTAATTAACTCCACAATTACCTTTTGGGCGTCGCCATAAACCATGCGTGTGTTGTCCAAATAAAAAAGGTGGTTTTCAATTCCGGCAAAACCCACGCCTTTGCCGCGTTTTACAACCAGCACTTGTTTGGCCATGTCCGCATTTAATATGGGCATGCCATAAATGGGGCTGGACTTGTCGGTGCGGGCAACCGGGTTGACGACGTCATTGGCGCCAATAACCAACACGGCGTCCGTAGAGGCGAAGTCAGCGTTAATTTCGTCCAAGTCGAGAATTTTGTCATAGGGCACACCGGCCTCTGCCAGCAACACATTCATATGCCCCGGCATACGTCCAGCAACGGGGTGAATGGCAAACTTCACTTCAACACCGTTGTTTTCAAGCAACTGCGTCAACTCCCAAAGTTTGTGCTGGGCTTGGGCAACGGCCATGCCATAGCCGGGAATAACAATGGCTTTGGCGGCATAAGCCAGGGAAATAGCCGCATCTTGGGGGGCCGCCTCCTTCATGCTTCCCTTCACACCCTCCGCACTGCCCCCTCCCTCACCAAAATTGGAAAACAACACATTGCCCAGAGAGCGGTTCATCGCCTTGGCCATCAACTGCGTCAACAAACCACCGGCAGCACCCACCACAGTACCCGCAATAATCATCGCATTGTTTTCAAGCGCAAAACCTTCAAAGGCCACCGCCAAACCTGTGCACGCATTAAAGAGGGAAATGACGACGGGCATGTCGGCACCACCAATGGGCACAGCCATCATCGCCCCATAGGCCAGGGAGGCGGCGAAAAAACCGAGGGTGAGGGCCATGGGGGGGTCTGGGAGGACAGCCATGGCGACACCCATGCCGACAGCACACATTAAGACGAGAAAATTCAAATATTTCTGTCCGGGAAAACGCCACACGCGGTTCATTCTCCCGTCCAGTTTGGCCCAGGCGACAAGGCTTGCTGAGAGGGAGACGGAGCCAATGAGGCCGCCGGCAATGGCAAGGCTCAGCAAAGCTTTCGAGTGCGCGGAGTGGTGCAGCAATGCAATGGCGCCAATGGCCGCAGCGGAGCCGCCGCCCATGCCGTTGTAGAGTGCAATCATCTGCGGCATATTCGTCATTTCTACGCGCTTGCCGGACCACCAGGCCAAAGCCCCGCCCACGGCCAGCGCAATGAGAATGAGAAGGAAATTCCCCATGCCGGGGAAAAGGAAAGTAATGCCCGTGGCCGCCGCCATGCCGACGCCTGCCCAAATAATGCCCTTGCGGGCCGTTTTGGGGTGAGACATTTGCTTGAGGCCGAGAATGAAGAGGAGGGCCACGACGAAATAGACAATTTCAATCAAAAGTTTGCTCATGGCGCTCATTTCCCTTTGCTGCTTTTAAACATTTCCAGCATGCGCTCGGTGACGACATAGCCGCCGGCAGCGTTTCCAGCTGCAAACACCACGGCAATGAAGCCGATGGTTTTTTGCAAGGTGTCCGTGGCTTCTCCGAGGGCCACCATGGCGCCGACAAGCACAATTCCGTGGATGAAGTTGGAGCCGGACATGAGGGGGGTGTGCAAAATGACGGGCACACGGGAAATGACCTCAAAGCCGACGAAACCGGCCAGCATAAACACATAGAGAGCGGAGATTACGAGAGTGGTTGCTTCCAAATTATCCTCCAATCAACGCCAAAGTGGGGGCATGTTTTATGTTGCCCTCATGGGTAAGGACACTCCCTGCCAACACCTCATCCTCAAAATTCAACGTCATTTGCCCGTCCTTCAAAAAGGGCGACAAAAAATTCAGCAGGTTTTTGGCATAGGTTTCGCTGGCCTGCACGGAAATGGCGCTGGGCAAATTCAGCGGCCCCAAAACCAAGACACCCTTGTGCACCACCTCCTGTCCGGGTTTTGTCAACTCGCAGTTGCCGCCGTTTTCAGCCACCATGTCCACCACCAGGGCGCCGGGTTTCATGCCTTCCACCATGGCCTTCGTAATAATTTTGGGAGAGGGCCTTCCTGGAAGCCCTGCTGTCGCAATAATGACGCCGGCCTGTGCCACATGCTTGCTGAGTACCTCGGACTGCTTGGCCTTCTCCTCCTCCGTCAACGCCCTCGCATAGCCCCCCTCCCCGGAAGCGTCCACCCCTGTGTCAATCAACTTGGCGCCGAGGGACTCCACTTGCTCCTTGGCGGCTGCGCGAATGTCATAGGCTTCCACTTGGGCGCCCAGGCGCTTGCAGGTGGCAATGGCCTGGAGGCCTGCGACACCGGCGCCCACCACAATTACTTTGGCCGGGCGTATGGTGCCTGCGGCGGTGGTCAGCATGGGGAAGAAGAAGCTGGCGCGGTTTGCCGCAATCAGCGCGGCCTTATAGCCGGCGACGGCGGCCTGAGAGGAGAGCACGTCCATGCTTTGGGCACGCGTAATGCGGGGAATCAACTCCATCGCAAAGCAGGTTATTTTCTTCGCGCACATGCGCTTTACCAACTCCAGGCGCTGGTGCGGCTGCACAATACAAAGCAAGGTGGCGCCGTCGCGCATGGCGTCAAGCTCCGCCAGCGTGGGGGGTTGGACTTTGAAAACCACGTCGGCTTTGGCGAGCACCGCCCTCACGTCCTCCGCCACCACCGCCTTCCCCGCATAGGCTGAGTCCGCAAAAAAGGACTCCGCCCCCGCTTGGCTTTCCACATATACCTGAGCGCCCAGGCGGCCAAAGCGCTCAGCAGTGCCAGGGTCCAAAGCGACGCGACGTTCCCCGGCTTGGGTTTCTTTCATGACAGCAATGCTTAGGCTCATCTCTTCAACTTTCGGTGGAAGGTTGTCCCCGTTGAGGCAGCGAAAAGTGTGCCCTTGCTATTTCTCAAATTTTGCCCGGAGGCAACCATTTCTATGCAAAGAGTTGGCAATTTTTGGCCCACATTGCAATCACCATAAGCAGCGTCTATTCTCCTGCGCTGCTATACGGCTCCTACTTATAGGTTGAAGCGTTATTGGGTAGTGCTGCTTATGTATTTGGGCCTTGTCCACAGCCTCGCTTATGTGTTGGGAGGCTTGGTATATTGGCCCAAGGGTTTTGTTGGGAGGCTGGTGGCTTTGCGGGGGGCTATAGCAGAGGAGGGAGGGGAGGGAGGGAGAGGCCGCCTAGCGGCAGGCGGGGGGTGCCTCGTTGCAGAGGTTTATTGTTGAGTTGTCCCCGCAGGGGGCCATGGTGTTTTCAACGGGGCAGTCTTCGCAGCAATACCAGCTTCCTCCCATGTTATTTGCCGGGCTACCGTCGCAATAGAGGTATTGCATAATGTGGCTTTGGTTGCAGACGAAGGCCTGTCCGGAGGGTGCCTGTCCGCAAATGGGGGAGGCGCCTTCTGGGGAGCCCAGCGGGTAGGCAATTTGGTAGCCACACATTTCTTTTTTGCCCTGGGTGCTTGCGCAATATGCGCAGTCAGCGTTGGGGTTGGGGGTGGTGCGTGTGCCATATACGGCGCACCCGGAGCAATAGCGGGCGCACGAGGAGACTTTGTCGGATGTTTGGTTGTGGTTTTCCGCATTGTCCACGTCAAAGCCCAGCGTATGGAGGAATTCATGGAGCAAGGCGTGTTGGAATTCGTTGGGGGGGAGTGTTGTATTGTGAAGAAAGTCTCTGTTGAATTTGAGGGTACAGGGGGTGTTTATGTTGCAGGCCCACGCTCCATGTTGCAGTGCGCCGGCGCGTGCGAAGGCCATGGCTCGCCGTCCGGTGGGCAAAGCCATGAAGTCCGGCTCACTCTCGAAGCCGCAATAAACGTTAACGGTGTGCTCTCCGGAGAGTGCGTTGCTGATAACGTCAGCCATAAGGGGGTTTGTGAGTGCGAGGCAGCCCAGGCTTTGTTGGGAGATGTCGGCGAGGGCCCCCAAAAGTTTTTCGGTTTCTTCTAGGGTGCAGCCGTCCTTTTGGTTTTCGCTGTTTTGGATGAAGTGAAAGCCAAAGGTAAAGGCCACGGGGGTGGGCACGGCCTGGCTGGGGGGGGTATACGAGAGGAGTTGGGTGGCAGGGGAGGGGAGGGTTGACCATTCGAGGGTGGTGGGTTGAAGGCTTTCCTCGGAGAGCCATTCATTTTTATTGTTGAGTTGCTCTTGGATGACGCGGATGAAGAGGGGGCTGTCCGAAGGCAGGAATGTCACGCGCCTGTCGAAGTTGCCGTCTCTGTTGGTGTCATAGGTTTTGAGGGTTTTCCCATGGGTGCGCTCTTCCTGGAAGTCCACAATGCCGTCGGCATACTCGGAGAAGGTGTGCAGGAGGGAGCCGTCGGGCCATATTGTGAAAGTGGAGCGGACTTTGTCGTCTTGGTTTTTTATTTCGACACGGCGTATGCCGTTGGCGGCAACACTCTGGGTATATTCTGCAAAACCATCCCCGTCGAAGTCCACGCTTTGCCCTTCGCGTGCCCGCGCCACCTTGTCTTCCAGTTTTTTCACTTCCTCGAGAATACGTGGAAGCTCTGTCTTTTTGGGTGAGTCACAACCCCCAAGTGTTGCAGTCCACAGCGCGGCAGCAACCAACACCACATAACCTCTTTGCATTGTTTTTCTCACTCCCTCACTGTCAACGGATGCTCGGCGTATGTTTGTCCGCCGTTTTTTGTGCTGTTTTTTTCCCAAGGCTGAGCGTATTTGAGGCAACTTTGAGCAGCGCGGGCAAGCATAGCACTGCACACTATTGTCCAGAAGGCCTAAGTTGCGAGGGCATTGTTTTCAAGGTGTTGTGGGAGGGCAGGAGGGGCATAGAGGTTTGGGTTTTGAAGGTTTTTTAAGCGAGGGGTTGACGCGGGGGGGGGAGGGGAGTCAAAATGTTTCCATTCTTTGAATGTAGCCAGAGGTTGTCCATGCGGAGGAAAAGGGGTCCAAAATGGGGGGCAATACTATTAGGGGTGGGGGTGGCAGGGTGCTCCATGCCCGACGGGGTGTGTACCGAGAAGGAGAGTTGGGCATGTCCCGAGGGCAGCTGTTGTATGCAAGGTATAAATGAAGGCCTATGTATATGGGGGAAGATGGGCGAGGCGGGGAAGGTTTTGCCGGACGTGCGCATTAGACTCACCGAGGGGGAACTCGACACGGAGGGGCGCACCGGCAGCGGCATTTTGAGGCTCCGCATAGACGTTTATGGTGCTCCGCAGGGGGTGGAGGCGCGGGTGGAGGCGCCGGATGGGGTGCATTCTTTTGTGTGTACGCTGCTCAGCGAAACGCCCAATGGAGGGCGTCGGCACTTGGAGTGTGTGGTGGTGAATGAGAGGGAGGGGAGGCACCGGTTAAGGGTGCATGCGGACGGGTTAGAGGGCAGCACAGTGGAGGAATTCTCATGGGCATATGTGCGCTAAAGCTTGCGAGCCGGAGCCAATGGGGGCGCGCCGAGAACCCTATATGCCGTTGCAATACCGTTGCAAGTGAAGAGCACCCGTGAGGGCATGGGCAGGGAGAAGCGTGCGTTGTTTGCAGAGGGGGGCCTGCAACGCAAGAGGTGCGGGGCCAGAGAGTGTCCGTCCATATCGCCCAGTGTGGGTGTTAACCATAGGTGTCGGCCATCCAATAAGCCCTTTTCGTTATGTGCAAAGATTGATATAAAGTGGAGTAGGAAGTAGTAGGAGGTAGTTTGAGGCATACAAACGAGAAGAGGGGAGAGGGGCACATGGGGGTGCATGGATATGTGGATTTTGGACTATATTATTAGGGAGTCTGCCGTGAGAAGGTGCATGTTAAGGGGAGCAGGGGCATTGTGTTTTTTGATGGGCATATTGGGGTGTCCCTCAAACGAAGGGCTATGCAGGGAAGATACGCAATGTCAGGAGTGCCAACGTTGTGTTGTGCAAAAGGGTGTTGGCGTATGCGTATGGGGCAAGGCTGACTTGAGGGACCCGTCCCGGACAGTACCCTATGTGAATCTACAGCCTTCTGGTCAAACGTTGGTTTCGAACAATCGCACACGCGGTGAGCATTTTGGCATTCAGGTGGACATTTGCGGTGCTTCCGAAGGGGTGGAAACGCGGCTTCAAGTACCTGGAGGAGAGAAGCGGCCTTGGGCATGTGCGAAGCAGGAGACGGGTTATGGAGACGGGCAACGCCAGCGTTTGGAATGTTTGCCGACAACGAGTGAAGCAGGAGAGCATCTCTTTGAGGTGAGGGCACACGGGGCTGAAGGCGACACAGAGGAGTATTTGGCGTGGACATATGACACCATACCGCCCAACATCATCCACACTCACCTGGAGGAAGGAAAGAGGGATTGGAAGCCGAATGAGGTGCTTTATGTGCAGTTGGAGAATGTGGATAGCGACATCAACTGGGAGGGGTGCAAGGTGTCTGTTGATGGAGGCTACCAACAATATGCTGCTACCTATACCTCGTGCCCTCCCGGTTTGCCCAACAAACCCAATGCCGCATGTTTTGGGGTGTTGCTCTCTGAATTGTCAAATTTGACGCATGGGCAAAACTATGCCCTGAAGTTGGAAGTCCAACTCGTGGATGTTTTGGGCAACAAAGCCCAGCAGTCACTGAAGGAAATGAGCGTGCCCATCAGCCGTGTTTTGTGGACTTTCTCAGGAGAGCAGAGGGTTTCCAATTCAAGCGCATATGCAGCCGTTGTCAGCAGCAGTGGCTTGGCCATCATGCAATACAGCGCGACGGAAATGGTGGCTTTGGATGTCAAGAATGCCGGAAACGAGCCGGTATGGAGGGCCTCTTCAGGCGCCTCCCAGTGGAGTGAGGGTGCGACTTTGCTGGGCATGCACCGGGGCAAACTCGTTTTGGTGAAGGCGTGTGAGATAGGCGCAGCCTTCGGTTTGGTTGCATTTGACGTGCAAACCGGCAAGAGGTTGACACCGGAGTGCTTTGCTGCGGCGGAAGGGAAGCGCACGGCTGTTGCGCTCCTGCAAGGAGGCTTGAGCCAGGACTTGATGCTGGTGCAAGCCATTGAAGGCAGCAACCTTCAGCTCGCCGTCTATCGATTGAACGAACGCGGTGAGAGTTTTGAGCACATTGACAGCACAGAACCCGGTTTTCACAGAGAAAACTTCGTTTCAGACGGCACAGACTTAACCATTGTGGTTCAACCTTCACAAACGGAAGGCGACGCCACCCTATACGTTTCCACAAGCAGCAACGAGTGGAGAAGTTTCCAGTGGAAAGCTTCCCAAGGGTTTGAAGACGCTGTTTTGGATGAAAGCCTGTTTGACTTGACCGGCCTTTCTCAAGAGGCCTTACTCATAGAGGGCGGAGACAGGCTGTACGTGGAAAACCGCTTTGTCAAGGTTTTGGACTCAGCGTCGGTTGTGCGTTGGGAGATGGAGCTTCCCGGAGAGTTTGTCAGAGCGACGGGCAGGCCGCTTGCTCTTGTCTCCATTTCTTCAAAGTACAGTGTGGTGATTGTGGCAGCGGAGAAAGAGGGAGGTGGTATCATTTATGGTGGCATTCTCATTGACTTTCCCGGCCTCAAGCAAAACGCAACCTCTTGGCCCATGTGGGGGCATGACTTATGCCGAAGCTTCAACCTCGGTGTACCCATTGGCAGTTGCTGGGATGGGACAGAGCCTCGCCGAAGCCTACTGTTATGAGACTGGCCCAAAACTTGCGTTTGGGTTAGCCTAAACAGCTTTTATGCCGAAAAAACTGGAAGCTCACTTTTTTGCTGCACACCCATGGCACGGCGTGTCACCCGGCGACAACGCGCCGGAGCAGTTGACATGCTATGTGGAAATGGTGCCAACGGATGCTGTCAAATATGAACTCGACAAAGCTTCGGGCTTGCTGAAGGTGGACCGCCCACAAAAATATTCCAATGTGCCCCCCAGCCTCTATGGTTTTGTACCCCAAACCCTGTGTGCCCAGAGGGTTGCCAAACGCTGTGCGGAGCGTACGGGCCATGAGGAGGTGCAAGGCGATATGGACCCCATTGACGTCTGCATCCTCACGGAGAAAACCTTCACCCACGGCAATATTCTCGTCGAAGCCATTCCCATAGGCGGCTTTCGTATGCTGGACGGCAACGAGGTGGACGACAAACTCATTTGCGTGTTGAAGGGGGATGCCGTCTTTGGTGGGCTGGGGGATGTGTCACAGGTGACAACGGCGATGATTGACCGCCTGCGCCACTACTTCCTCACCTATAAACAGTCCCCGCATACCCTCAAACAGGGTTGCGAAATTGTGGAAACCTATGGGCGGGACGAAGCCCTTGAAGTGTTGAAACGCAGTTTTGCCGACTATAGCGCCCACTTCTCCCAGGCACCAACGAAAGCCTCCAAAACCTAAAGCCCCGTCTGGCCTTTTTGCACCCGCGGCGAGGGTGGCCTACCCCCGCTTGCCCATTTAGGTGCCACCTGTCCAAACAAGCTGTGGCATGCTGGGCCAATGAATGTGTCGAATTTGTGTTTTCAGCTGAGGCTTGCCGTCGCAACCGCCACCCCCTCCCCGGCCCCGCCTGAAGAGTGGCAAAGCAACCTGGGCCTATGGCTTTTGTCCCAATTGCCTGAAGGCCTGCGCCAAATGGGCCCCTACCAACTCGGCTATTGGCAATGGCTGGCGCTGCCTTTGCTCGTCGTCTTTTTTTGGCTGGCAACGGGGCTTTTGAAAAGCATCTCCAAACGGTTGCTCTTCAAACTCGTTCCAAAAACACTGGAAGGGGAAAACCAGACACTCGCCCAAAAACTGGCAACGCCCATTCGTATGTTGTGGTTTTCTATTTTAATGCGGCTTTTTGTCCCCGTGTTGAGTTTGCCCACTCAAGTGGCTGCCTTCGTGGACAACATATTCGCAGCTTTGTTGATTGCGGTGTTGTTTTGGAGCCTGCTGAAGCTGGTGGATGTGGTTGCCGAAACCATCAAAAAACGACTCTCCTCCTCTCGGGGCGGTAACTCGGCCAATGTCCTCATCCAATCCACCAGCCAACTTGTCAAAGGCCTTCTCGTTGTCCTGGGCGTCCTAAGCTTGCTGAGTTATTTTGGCTACCCTGTTACCAGCATGCTGGCGGGGCTTGGGGTGGGTGGCATTGCGGTGGCTTTGGCCTCTCAAAAAACCATTGAAAACCTGCTCGGCGCCTTTCTCATTCGCCTGGACCAGCCCTTTAGGATGGGTGACTTTGTACAAATAGGGGAGTTGAAGGGCCATGTGGAGTATGTGGGCTTTCGCTCAACGCGCATACGCACAGCGGAGAGGACACTCGTCACTTTGCCCAACGGTGCCTTGGCGGACCAGCGCATTGAAAACCACGCCAGCAGAGACAGGTTCCGCTTTTTTGCCACAGTGGGCCTCGTCTATGAAACTCAGGCCACGCAAATGAAGACGGTTTTGGCCGGCATTGAGGCCATGCTGAAAGCCCACCCCAAAATTTGGGAGCCCAACTCCATTGGGGTGTGTTTTAGGGAGATGGCCGCCTCCTCCCTGGACATTGAGGTGGTTGCCTATTTTGTTGCAGCCAATGCCAAAGAGTTTCATGCCATTCGCCAGGAAGTGCTGCTGAAACTCATGGAAATTGTAGAAAACGCAGGCTCCGCCATCGCCTTCCCCAGCAGCACCGTCTATTTGGCCAAAACGAAATAAGCAAAAAGCGTTTGCCAGTGAAAACCAAAGCCTATATGAAAATACACGCGTCTGCGTTTGCCCGCACGCACCACAAAACGCTCGAGGTTGGAGCGCTGTTTGGGGTTGGAGTGCTGTTTGAGGTCGGGGCAACATGAGGCCGCGAAACCCGCCAGGTCCGGAAGGAAGCAACGGTAGCGTCCCCTCGTGTGTGCCCTGGCCACTTTTTTGAGTGGTGTTCCCGGTTGCCGTCATACTGTTTGAAGCGCCGTGGACTAAGGAGCATTCATGTTTGAAACAAAGCGTTATTCACCCAACCCCGAGTTTGTCGCACAAGCAAATGTGAAGGCCGCAGAATATGAAGCCATGTACCGCGAGTCCGTGGAAAGCCCGGAAGCATTTTGGGCCAAACAAGCCCAAAGGTTGCATTGGTTCAAACCCTGGGAGAAGGTGGTGGAGGGGGACTTTGCCAAGGGGGAGGTACGCTGGTTTTCGGGTGGAAAGCTGAATGTCGCCTATAACTGTTTGGACCGCTTCCTCAAAACCCCCACCAAAAACAAAGCCGCACTCATTTGGGTAGGCGACAAGCCCAGCGAAAGCAAAACCTATACCTACCAGCAGCTGCACAAAGAGGTATGCCGTGCCGCCAACGCCCTCAAAAACCTTGGCATAGGCAAGGGGGACCGCATTCTGCTCTATTTGCCGATGATTCCGGAGTTGGCCATTTTCTCCCTCGTCGCCGCGCGTATGGGCGCCATTCACTCGGTGGTATATGGCGGGTTTTCAGCCGAAGCGCTGCAAAGCCGCATTGAGGACGCCAAGCCCAAAGTTATTGTCACCTCCAATGCGGGCTTTCGCGGCGGGCGCATTGTGGACATGAAAAACAACGTCGACGAAGCCCTCTATAACTCCTCCTTCAAAGTCCCCCATGTTATTGTCGTCAACCGCGTGAGCGCCGACACCCACAACTATTGGAAGGCCGGCAGGGACTTGCATTGGAGTGACCTCATTGCAGACCCGGAGTTGTCCTTCGAGTTTCCATGCGAGGAGGTGGGGGCGGAGGACCCGCTGTTTATTCTCTATACCTCTGGCTCCACTGGCAAACCCAAGGGGGTTTTGCATACGACGGCGGGTTATTTGCTGGGCGCCAACCTCTCCTTTGACACCATTTTTGACCATAAACCCGAGGACACCTTTTGGTGTACGGCTGACTTGGGGTGGATAACCGGCCATAGCTATATACTCTATGGCCCCCTCTCCAACGGCGCGACGACGATGATGTTTGAGGGCATTCCCACCTACCCGGACCCGGGGCGTTTTTGGCAAATTATAGACATGCACGCCGTCAACGTTTTTTATACGGCGCCCACCGCCATCCGCTCCCTCATGAAGGCCCCCCCCAAACACCTCCACCGCTATAACCTCTCCTCCTTGCGCCTCTTAGGCAGCGTCGGAGAGCCCATTAACCCAGAAGCCTGGCAATGGTATTCCACCCACATAGGCGGTGGACAATGCCCCGTCGTCGACACCTATTGGCAAACCGAAACCGGCGCCATAATGATTACGCCTTTGCCTGGCGCGACACCCACCAAACCCGGCGCGGCGACGTTGCCTTTCTTCGGCATTCAACCCGCGCTGTTGGACGCCGAAGGCAAAGAAATTGAGGGCCCCGGCAGCGGACATTTGTGCATTAAGGCGCCGTGGCCTTCTATGATGCGCGGCATTTATGGCGACGAGGGGCGCTTCTTCCAAACCTATTTCTCCCAATACCCCGGCTATTATTTTACGGGTGACGGCGCGACACGCGACGCGGACGGTTATTATTGGATTACGGGCCGTGTTGACGACGTCCTCAACGTCTCCGGACACCGCCTGGGCACAGCTGAAATTGAGGGCGCCATTTTGGAGCACAAAAGTGTGGCCGAAGCCGCCGTCGTCCCCTTCCCCCATGACATAAAGGGCCAGGGCATTTATGCCTATGTCAGCGTGCGGGAGGGCGTTTCAACGAATGACCAACTCAAACAAGAAATTATAGAGTTGGTGGCCCACAAAATTGGAAAAATTGCGCGCCTTGACGTCATTCACTGGGCCCCCGGCCTGCCCAAAACACGCTCCGGAAAAATTGTGCGACGCATTTTGCGCAAAATTGCCGAAGGCGAATTTAATGCCCTCGGTGACACCTCCACCTTGTTGGATGCCAGCGTGCTGAAAGCACTCATAGAGGACAAAGCCAAATACCACTCATAAGAGAGAGGGGAGGGGGGCCCGCCCTCCGGGCGTTGTTCTCTTTGGGCCTGCGGCCCGGGCCCTTTTTTGGAAAGGGTTCTTTTCGCCCTTCGGGCGGGGTTTTTTAACTGAGAATGTTTTTATGGGCCATGCGGCCCGCGCTTTTTTTGCCCTTCGGGCGTTGTTCTCTCTGGGCCTGCGGCCCGGGCTTTTTTTCCCTCCGGGCATTCTGCCTCCGGCGGGGAACTTTTTGCTCGCCCAAAAAGTTCCTCAAAAACGGCTCCCTCCGGTGGCCC
>Ga0209755_10005318_pt1 | contig 14693 bp, 8 predicted proteins | sample TergutCo191P1_FD_187301 | JGI IMG/M metagenome (GOLD analysis project Ga0209755, IMG submission 187301) | Cornitermes sp. P1 segment gut microbial communities from Petit-Saut dam, French Guiana - Co191P1 (SPAdes) (version 2) | ecosystem: Host-associated > Arthropoda: Insects > Digestive system >... | reverse complement strand
AAAATGGTGAGACGTTTGTAACCCACGACCCGTACAGCTTTGCGCCTATTTTGGGCGAGATGGACTTTCATTTGTTTGCACAGGGTACGCATTACAAGATTGCGGACAAGCTGGGTGCAAATGTGATGACTGTAGATGGCGTGCAGGGCGTGCTGTTCGCTGTCTGGGCACCTAATGCCGCACGTTGCAGCGTTATTGGCAGTTTTAATAATTACGACGGGCGGCGGCACCCCATGCGTTTGTTGCGTGATTCTGGCATTTGGGAGCTATTTATCCCGAATTTGACAACCTACGACCGCTACAAATTTGAGGTCAAAACCCGTGACGGCGTGCTGTTGCAAAAATCTGACCCCTTTGCCAAATTCAGTCAGTTGCGTCCTAGCACCAATTCGCTGGTCTACGACCTTGGCAACTACAAGTGGCGTGACGATAAATGGATGGCGGAGCGTGATGCCGCCCACCCCCTCAGCGGCCCTGTCAACATATACGAGGTCAGCTTGGGTAGCTGGAAAAAGGGTAAATGCGCTGGCAAGGATACCGAGTTTATGACCTACGTGGAGCTGGCTCACGACCTTGTGCCATACGTGGTCGAGATGGGCTACACCCATATCGAGCTGATGCCTGTGCTGGAGCACCCCTTTGACGGCAGTTGGGGCTATCAGGTCACGGGCTATTACGCACCCACCAGCCGCTATGGCAATCCCGACGAATTCAAGTATTTTGTGGATTATTGCCACCAGCACGGCATTGGGGTGATTTTGGATTGGGTGCCTGCACATTTCCCCAAGGACGCCCATGGTCTGGAAAAATTTGACGGAACGGCACTCTTTGAGCATGAAGACCCGCGGCAGGGCGAGCATCCCGACTGGGGTACGCTTGTTTTCAACTACGGCCGCAACGAGGTCAGGAATTTCCTGATAGCCAACGCCCTGTTTTGGATTGAAGAATACCACATTGACGGCCTGCGTGTGGATGCTGTGGCGTCCATGCTACACCTAAATTATTCCAAAAATGACGGCAATTGGATTGCCAACCGCTATGGCGGCAACATCAATCTGGATGCTGTTGAATTTGTCAAGCATATGAACTCAATTGTGCTGTCAAACCACCCCAACGTCCTGATGATTGCGGAGGAGTCCACCTCGTATGCAGGTGTCAGCCGTGATGTGAATGACGGCGGCCTTGGCTTTAGCCTGAAGTGGAACATGGGCTGGATGAACGACTTTTTGGCGTATGTCAGCCGCGACCCCATCTATCGCAGTCACCACCACACCCTGCTGACATTCGGCATGATGTACCACTATTCCGAGAATTTTATCCTTGTGCTGTCTCATGACGAGGTTGTCCATGGCAAAAAATCCCTGCTGAACAAAATGCCCGGCGACATGTGGCAGCAATTCGCCAATTTGCGGGCGGCTCTAGGCTTTATGTATGGCCACCCTGGCAAGAAGCTGTTGTTCATGGGCGGTGAATTTGGGCAATACATCGAATGGAACGAGAAGCGGCCGCTGGACTGGTTTTTGCTTGAATACGACCACCACCAACAGATGCAGGATTTTACCCGCGATTTGAACCACCTGTATCTGAATGAACGCGCCTGCTGGTATGATGATTTTGCGCCGCGGGGCTTTAGCTGGATTGATGCGGACGACCACAGCCGCTCTATAGTCACATTCGCACGATTTAGCGACAATCCCAACGAGACGCTGATATTTGCAGTCAATTTCACGCCAAATCCTATCGAGGACTACCGAATCGGCCTGCACCACGCCGCAGATTACGTGGAAATCCTGAATTCTGACGACCCGAAATACGGCGGCAGCGGCGTTGTCAACGCAGGCGTGTTGCGTTGTGAGGAAGTGCTGTGTAACAATCTGCAATACTCGGTGGGGCTGAGGTTGCCGCCGCTGGGGGTTGTGGTTTTGAAGGCGAAAGAATGAAGAAAAGCTTGCTTGACCGCATGAACGAGAAAAATGCCTTGACTAGGGCGTTGGAAGCTGGTCAGGGCTATGTTGAAGCCTCGAAAAACTATGTAAAGAGGGATGCCGCATTTGCCTTAATTGCATGTGCGGCTCTCTTCGTATTCCTAAATGTCTTTGGCATTTTGGTCAGCTTTATCTTTACACGAGGGCAAGTCACCGAATTTAGCTACATCTGGAATACCTTGATTCAATTTTTGTCTTTTGTGATGCAGGTCGGCATAGTGCTTGTCATGTTGAGGCTTAGAAAGCAAAAAGCATCGCCGCTTGGGCTTGGCTTCAATGTCGCCGCCGTCAAGTCGCTTGCCCTTGCGGTTATAGCTGGGTTAGTCGCCACTTTGCTATTTTCAAGCAGAATCGGCGGCGGCGTTGTGATGTATGGCGGCACTTTGCTTATCATGCTCCGCATTTTGCAGTTGCTTTTTTACTCGTTTAGTGAGGAATTGTTCTTTCGTGCCTACGTTGGCCCAAGGCTGTACGGCGTTATGCGGAGCAAGGTATTATCCATTCTGCTCACAGGCTGGTTATTTGGCATAGCACATGTGGTTGGCTTGTTTAGTGCCATACTGACAACAGACATTTCGCCAGATGCACCCACAGGCGTGATGCAGCTGCTTCTCATATCAATTTTGTACATTCCGTCTCATATTGTATACCACTGGTTGTACGCAAAATACAATAACATCTGGGGAGCAACGCTGTTACACGCATACTGGAATTTTATGATGCTGTATTTGGTGATGTGAAGGCCAAAAGCAGTAGGGTGGGGGCTTGCCCCCGCCCCTGCATGTACATTACACACCACGCCCGAAGTTGCGTCATCTGGATTGCTTCGGGCTTGGACGTTACGTATATACAATGTCCATAGCCCTCGCAATGACGATTCTATACCGTCATTGCGAGGGCTCACGAACATCATGCAGACGGAGTGCTGCCCCCGAAGCAATCCAGTTACGATACTTTGGTTGGTAACTATTTGTCCAAAAAACAGCATCAAACCATCAAGGTTTGATGCTGTTTTTTGCGTCAATTGCCGCGGCCGCAAAAGCGGCAAAAACAGGATGCGGCACATTAGGCCGCGATTTGAATTGCGGGCTGAAAATCGTGCCAAAGTAAAACGGGTGCAGGTCGGCGGATAGCTCCAGAATCTCCAGATGCCGTGCGTCGGGGCTGGTGCCTGTAAAATGCAGGCCAGCGGCCGCGAAGTCATCCCTATAGGCGGGGTTAAATTCGTAGCGGTGGCGGTGACGCTCCTCGGCGAAGTCCTGCTTGTAGATGCGGTGGGCGGTGCTGTCTGCGGCGATTTTGCACGGATAGCTACCCAGCCGCATTTTGGCGGATTTGTTGTGGACAATGGGGTGCGGAGTGCTTTCATCAAATTCGATGCTGTTAGCACCCGCAAGCCCTAGCGTGTGGCGGGCAAAGGCTATCGCCATGGCCTGCATACCCATGCCGATGCCTAGACAGGGGACTTTGCGGGCGGCATAAGCATGGTGTGCGGCGGTGATTTTGCCCTCTGTGCCGCGCTCACCAAAGCCCTCGCCGATTAGGATTGCGTCACAATCTGCAAGGAGGTGGAATTCGCCAGCCTCGATAGCCTCCGCATCAATCCAATTGATAAGCAAATCCACGCCGTGAAACGTGGCGGCGGCTTTGAGGGCCTCGACTGTGGAGAGATAGGCGTCATGCAGGGCGGTGTATTTTCCGACAAGGGCTATGGTGATACTGCCCTTGGTATTTTTTTCTTTGTCAACAAGAGCTTGCCAGTCTGCAAGGTCGGGCGGGGAATCGGGCAGTCCAAGTTTTTCCAAGGCACGTGCCGCAAAATTTTCCGATTCCAATAAAAGAGGAACTTGGTAAACAGAATCGCAGTCGATATTTTCAATGACGCAATCCGTCGCCACGTTGCAATACAGGGATATTTTGTCCTTAATGTCGGGGGTCATAGCCTGTGCTGTGCGGCACACAATCATGTCGGGCTGAATACCCATCGACAACAGCTCTTTCACGCTGTGTTGCGTGGGTTTGGTCTTGATTTCGCCGCCTTTGTCAAGATATGGCAGCAGCGTCACATGGACGTACAGCACATTCTCGCGGCCGACGTCAAAGACCATCTGGCGGAACGCTTCAAGGAAGGGGCGGCTCTCCATATCGCCCACAGTGCCGCCGATTTCGGTGATAACTATGTCAAGCGAGCCGTCCTTGGCAACTTGGCTAATCAGGCTCTTGATATGGTCGGTAATGTGCGGAATCACCTGCACAGTCTTACCCTCATAGCCGCCAGCGCGCTCTTTTTCCAGCACGAATTGATAAATTTTGCCAGCGGTGATGTTGGAGTTTGCGGACAAGTTTTCGTCGGTAAAACGCTCATAATGCCCCACGTCAATGTCACACTCAGCGCCATCATCCGTAACAAACACTTCGCCATGCTGGGTCGGACTCATATTTGATGGGTCTACATTAATATACGGGTCAAATTTCTGATTGGCGACACGATAGCCGCGGGCCTTTAGCAGCCGCCCAAGGGATGCCGCCGTAATGCCCTTTCCAAGGCCGCTGGTGACGCCGCCTGTTACGAATATGAATTTTGTCGTGTTTTTCTCCATTTTTCCTCACAACTCCCCTCATGGGAATTATATCACAAGTGTAACAAAAATTCCAAGCTATTTTTGTTGGCTATGAAAGCAGAATTAATTTAACATAACTGAATGTTGCTCCAAGTTGCGTCAACTGGATTGATTCGGGGTTCTAGAGAGTAGTGAGTAGAGACTAGAGAGTGGAACGCCCTAAACCGTCATTGCGAGGGCTCACGACCTTGAGCAGATGTAACTGGTAGGGTGGGGGCTTGCCCCTGCCCCTGCATGTACATTACACACCACGCTCGAACTTACGTCAACTGGATTGATTCGGGCTTGGACGTTACGTATATCCAATGTCCGTAGCCCTCGCAATGACGGCTCTGACGTTCTAGTCTCTAGTCTCTAGAACAAACGGAGTGTTCCCGCCCGAAGCAATCCAGCAACGGCACAGTAGGGTGGGGGCTTGCCCCCGCCCAGAGCAATGCGGCAACGTAATGTACGTGTTGTTTGGCGCATTGGGCGGGGGCAAGCCCCCACCCTACGTTTCCGTGGCAATGATAATTCTACTCTTGATATTTGCCAGTATCAATGCTACAATAAATACCATGAATATATTACCAAGGCTTTAGCCAGTCAAATATCAAACAATTATCTAGGAGGAGATTCAATGCTAAAACGAAAAGCAACAGCCCTAACCGCCTGTCTGCTGATTGCGGTCTTAGCATTAGCCGCTTGTGGCGACGGTAATGGCAACGGCAGCCCAGCGGCCGCTGGCGGCTCCACCCAAGAAATCCGTCAACTCCTAGCCGATTGCAACACCCGCCCCGCCCTTGGCACATTTGACGACAACGTACGCTTTGATGACGTGAACCTTGTTGACATGCGGTTCGAGCTTGTGTCGCTGGTTTTTAGGCTTACAGGGCACGGACGTTTTGCAACCAGAGCAACCATGTATCAACACAGTCTACACAATACTTTCGGCGATTTTGCCGACCATCCCGCTGCCGAATTTGCGTCTGGCTTGCCAGTGATGCCTGATGCTATGTCATTTTCCCAAATACTTGGGCTGGCCGCACATTTGCATTACGACAACGGAGGATTTACGTTACTTGATGATTTGAGCGGCCTTCACTTTGAACGGGATGGTTCGCTTTGGACGCACGAGAGCGTCATCGAGCTTGTGTACCTGCTCAACCATTTTTATTCCGACACCGAATTTGCCGCCTTTTTTGCCGAGAACATGGATGTCTATATGACTCAATCAGAGCGTTCTTTGCGGCTAGCTTTCAGGCCGTTGCGTTTTGATTGGTTTGAGGTGCGCGGCGTGCGGCGTGACAATATGCGGATGGTAGCCGCGCCATCAACATTGTATTCAAATGCGATACATATTACTGATAATGGGGAGCATGTTGTCTACATTATCATATCCGAACTCCGTGCTGGTGAAGCATGGGATTCATTTTGGCCGTTTATGCTCGGCAATTTAATCATGCCTGTGCAAGAGCGAGTAGCAGATGAGCTATTGGCACACAATCCTGAATTTTACACCCTTATAAGCGACCTAGCGTCAGAATTTGGATGGGCAACACGTGACTTTGCATTAAATTCGGTTGCCGCCGCATTGATGACGCTGTACAGAATTGACACCGAGCCAAATATCGACATAACACCCGAGCTTAACACCCATAGTAACATGTGGCTTGGTATGACTCCCGACGGCATGGAGGACGTGCTGAGGATGGTTATAGCCCACGAATGTAATTGCTGACGCAGGGTTTACAATCAACGGAAAATGTCAATACTTCCTAAAAACGATTGGAAGCTGATTGACTATGAAAAAATATTTGCGATTGTGCATAGTGTTGATGATGGCGGCTCTAGCGGGCTTTGGGATTGGCTTTGTGCTAAACTTTGGCAACGGCGGCAACGGCGGCGAGAGTCTTGCATCCGCCGAGCTTGCCACAGCGGCGTTGCTGGCAGATTATGCCGAAAACGGCGGCAGGGCTGACGATTACGCAGATGCCGCCCCGACCCCCGCCTACCCGCCAAGAATCACCGCCTACACCCGCATGGTCTACGACTTTTATTCCGCAGAAACAGAGGACTACGACCGCATCGAGGAATACCCCGCCGAGGCCCTATGGGGCATGACCCAAGCCGAGCTTGCAACAAAATTCGCCGACTGGCAGGTCATATCGTTTGACCACAACAGGGTGTACCTGCGTCAAAACCGCACAATCGAGTACCAGCACTTCATCATCAGCGTCCACGAAGGCTACATCGCCGTATTCTACGACCACGACGACAACCTCCGCGGCATCAAAGAGCTGACAAACCGCCCCATCGCCGCCCTGCCGCAAGAGGAGCAGGACCGCCTGCGAGAGGGCATCCGAGTGACAGGCAACGAGGAGCTGATGCGCGCGCTGGAAGATTTTAGCAGCTAGTCCGCACAGCACAGCCGTTTGTAAAAAATGCTTGATATTTTCCGCAAAACGAGTTATAATAGAAATAACAAAGGGAGATGCGGCTAACATCCCCCTTCGGCAGGCTGCTTGACGGCTAGGCTGCCCGATTACTGCTAAATTACATTAACAAAAATAACCGCACAACTCAGTCGCAAACTAAGGGCGGTTATTTTTGTCGTCATCGTTACCTTTGCTGTCCCTGTACATCAATACCGCAATGTACACCATGATATACGCCAAGACCAATTCGGCCAAGCCTATCATTGAAAACAAATTTCTCCGCACTCACAAAAAAGGCAAAAAATGCTTGATATTTTCCGCAAAACGAGTTATAATAGAAATAACAAAGGGAGATGCGGCAAACATCCCCCTTCGGCAGGCTGCTTGACGGCTAGGCCGCCCGCATTCTTGTTAAATTACATTAACAAAAATAACCGCACGACTTAGTCGCATACTATGGGCGGTTATTTTTGTCGTCATCGTTACCTTTGCTGTCCCTGTACATCAGCACCGCAATGTACACCATGATATATGCCAAGACCAATTCGGCCAAGCCAATCATCAACAACAAATCATTCAACGTCATACGCATCACCACCTTCCCTACGAAAGGGGGCAACCCTAACCGCCTAACAACCCACCCCACCACTATACGCCATTTCCCTCCACATGTCAACAAAATTTCCATCATTCCCCCACCGCCCCCACTTTTTGGTTGACATATTTCCCCCATTTTCGCAAAACCTATTCCAGCACGCAAAATAGAAAGATACCCCACCCCATATGTCAAAACCATTACAAAAAAATTACACTTGCGTATTTCCCATTGACGCGCACAGGGGTATGGTCTAAAATGGTATCTGTAAACAAAAATCATGGGGCGTTACCCGCGCATCCAATATGACCACAGGCGCTTCCCACCGACTGTGCCCCCATATACGATAGCCGCATAACGTATCCCCAAAAAATCAAAATTTCTTTGAAGGAGGAATTTTAACTATGAAATTTAGAAGAAAGATTGCATCGTTGCTAGCTCTCTTAATGGCCTTCAGTGCAATCGCTACGTTCACTGTAGTCGCTGATGATGCAGCACGCTTTAACAGTGCAGCTGCTGTTGGCGAGTTTATTCGCGGCTTAACGCCATTTTTGTACAGTGAGGAAATGGCTCCTATCAGCAATCGTTTTGTTGACCGTGCTGCACTTGACGCATTTATCGGCAATATTGAACCTGTTCCTGGTGCATTTGGTGTTGGTTGGGTATGGCCTAACCCACCTACTGGGTTACCTGCTGGCCTAACAACGGCCGCAGTAAATGCTATTGGTACTTTCATGAATTTTGTGAATGAGTCCCATGCACCTAACACTATGGACGCTACGTATAGAATTGGCGTAGATGTTCTTAATGCTGGTAGTGCTTTTGTTGATGCTGTTGATTATGTGGTAGGTTTAGCTCCTACTGGATTCTTCAACACTCTTACAGCAACTCCTGCTGAGTGGAGACTTCCAGAAGTAGTTGCAAGCGGTGCTACTGGAGCTGGTCAAGTAAACTGGCCACAAGGTACGTCAACCTTAACTCAACGTAATGCACTTAACGCTTTTATTGATACTGCAATGGCAGGACCTCATGCGACATCTACTGCTGCTGTTGCGGCACGCAATTTGATTGATACTGCTGCTGTTAATGCTGCGTCTGCTACGCTGAACGCTGGTAATATCATGTGGCCTGTTGGCCCTGATGCTACTGATGAAGCTGCTGCTACTATTGCTGGGTGGCGCGGAACTGGTGGTACTGTACCTTCTGTGCATGGTGTAATTTCTGGTGCACACAATGCTATTTCTAACGCTCAAGCTCATTTGTTTATCCCTCATGCTCAATTAGTTGGCGGTGCTGCTTCTACAGCAACTGGTCCTCGTGCAATTCGTTTGTCTGTCCAAGAAGCTGGTCTCCTTGGCTTTGCACATCACAACTTTGTAGCTGATGGTAGTTTGCTGGGTCTAGCATCTATGCCAGGCTTTGTGCCTAGTGGTTCTGCTGCTGCTGGATGGCAAACATATTTCCGAGGCGTAATGATTTATGACGGTGATGTTGTGTTTGGTCCCGCTACTGAAGCTGGCGGTCTCACTATGACATTACCATCTCCTCCTACTCCAGGGGTTGGTTTCGGAGGATGGATTTCAGTTCCTTATACAATCCATCGTGGCCCTGGCAACACTAATTTCATTGAAATTATCTACGAAATTAGCCACGCTAACTCACCTGCTCCTGCTGTAGCTGGACACACTGGTGCATTCATGTTGCTGCCATTGTGGTTTGCTATCGGTGCTAATATCGATGACATGGCTCTCCTGTTTGCATCAAACTCTCAAGTAGCTGCTAACTTGAGACTTCCTTTCAACGTTGGTTTGTTAGGAAATAGCGTTACTTTGGGTGCTGTTCGCCCTAGTCATGCTGTAAACGCTCAAATCAGACATATCAATATTGTCGAAAATCAAACACATGCACTGATTGCACAAAACGGTACTGCTGTTGGCAATGGTACATTTAGAATTGCTTTGCCACAAGACCATGCTTTTGCTAACCCTGCTCACATCAGACTTGAATGGTGGGGAGTTACTGCATGGAGCATCCACAATGCTACAAATGGCTTCATCCCTGTTACTGCAGGTGATGAAAATGTTATCCACAACGGTATTACTGCAGCACGTACTGCTGCTGGCGGTGCGGGTACACTTCCTGCACACATAATGGCTATGCCTGCTGCCGACCGTGCAGACGCGTGGTTGCGTGAAGTTAATGCTGGCACAGCTACAATCGCTCAAATTAGTGCTTATGTAAGAGGTAGTAACGGTCACGTTGCATTCCTTACACAGCCTGATGTCATTACTGACCCACCACAACTTATTATCGTTCTCGGTAATGCTACTGGTGCTGCTCCTGTAGTTGGTACTCGTGTTACTGGTGTTGGTGCTCAATTACGCATCAGAAACGCAACTGACTTAGATTGGGGTTCTGTAACTCACAGAAATCATCTGTTCCCATTCTTTGGTCCTGTAAATGCTGTTATTTCAGGTCAAGGACTTGTTACTGGTACTCATCAAATTGCTACTCTGGCTGAATCTGGCATGACACTTTCTGCCGCTCCTGCACAGGGTGCAGTAACTAACATTACCTCTGGTAGACTTTATGGACAGCATCCTGGCACTCCAATAGTCAGAAATGCACAGCTTGCTAATTTTGCAGTTAATTACACTCCAAGTGCAATGGGTTGGAATAACAACCACTTTGCTACAGGCGTTGGCGCACCAACCTCTGGTGGTGTGGCTATACTTGGTCAATCTGCAAGAGTAAGATTGCAAGAAGTTGTTCCTATGTCTGCTCCAAACCATACTGAATTTAGATTTACACTTACTGATGCTAATGGTCAACCAATCCCTGGCGCGACTATCGCTGCAGTAGAAGTAAATACTAACGTTCAAGCTGCTGGCGTTGGCTCTACCTCAAACAATGGTATCAGTGGCGCATGGCAAAACCGTGTTAACACACAAGCTCCTATTACTACAACCAGACACAATGGTACAAATACTGGTGCACCTGTGCGTGCTGGCAGCATCAATGCTGGTAACGCTCCAAACATTTCTGGTAATGCTATGCTTACTTTCTCTCCAGATGGTCATAGCGTAACTGTATCTGGTGTAGCTGTAAATAACAGCGGTCTTGAAATCCTTGCTATGGATTTGAGATTCTGGATTTCTACTGCTCCTGATTTTGACGGCAACGTGTATGTGACTGTTGACACGCCTCGCAGCGTATTCACAGGCTTCCACGGCGAAGTTGAAATCGATGGTAACACTCATCATATCGCAACTATAAACCAAGTTATCGAAGCTGCTGCTCCACGCACTCCTGTGCAAATCGGTTTCGGTCGTGTTCCTGTTGGTAATGTAACAATTACTGAACTTGCAATTGGCGCACTTCGCCAAAATTCAAGAATTGAGCTTGCTCTTACAGAACACGTTGAAATGGCTCCTTGGACTTCTGGTATCAACTTCTGGCCAGTAAATGCTAACCAAGTTACTGTAACTGGTCATACTAACCCAATCTTCCAAGGCATTGTTACTCCTGTTACTGCCACTCTTGCAGAAGGCATCATGCTTAACGTAGGTCGTCCTTCTCGCGAAGTTGCTGGTACTGTAACTGTATCTGGTCTTGAAACTCGTATTGACTGGACTGTACCACACGTTGACATTGCACTTGTTGCACGTGGCGACGCTATCCTTAACAACGACCACTTTGTTATGAACCTTATTGGCGACCTTGGTTTGGCTACTGGTGCTGGTGGTGCTGGCTTCGGCGGCGTACGTATGCTCAGCCCAACTGAACCTGGCTTCCGTCGTTATGGTCATACTGGTCTTGTTATCGAGCGTTACTTGGATGTCTTGACTCCTGGTGCTGGTGCTGGTCTTGGTGCTGCTACCTCTAGACTTGCTGTTCCACACGCTCCAGGCAACACATTCACACTTGATGGCGTAACACAACAATTCACAAACGCTGCTGGTACTGTTCTCACATCTGAAAACGTAGACGGCAGACTGTTCGTGCCAATCCGTGCTATTACTGAAGCTTTCGGTGCAGAAGTGCATCCTGTGCTTAATGACAATGGCATCGGCGTACGCGCTGTCAACGTAACACTTGGTGCTGTTACAGCAACATTTGTTATCGGTAGCCCGAACATGTATGTCAATGGCGTAGCTCGTGCTATGGATACTGACAACGTTATCACTCGTCCATTCATCAGCGCAGCTGGTGCAAACGCTGGTACAACATTCCTGCCAATCAGGTATATTGCTAACGCGTTTGGTCTGACGCTTGCTTCAGACATCCAAAGCCAAGCTGTAATCAACCCAACTGCTGCTGAATTGGCTGCATACCAAGCTGGTACTCCAGCTCCTGCTACTGAAGATATCAATGGCAATGGCAATGGTAACGGCAATGGCAATGGCGACAATGGTAATGGTAACGACTAATTCAATCGTTATGCGATAGAGCGAGGCCCCTTCGGGGGCCTTTTGCTTTTGCCGTCTGCGGCATTTGTACGCGGTCGGGCAAGCGGCGGGGGCAAGCCCCCGCCGCTTGCCCGACCGCCTACCGCCTACGCAAAAATATTGTGTGCAATTGATGGAAAAATATTCGCTGTTTGGGAAATTTATACTTGACAGAATTGGTCAAGTATGTTATGATGAGATTATGGAGGTGTGATGTGATGCTATTGACTAGAGAATGTGACTACGCGATGCGGATTGTGCGAGCGCTGGCCGACGGCATGAAAAAGCACGTGGCGGCGATTTGCCACGACGAATTAATGCCCGTGCAATACGCCTACAAAATCATGAAAAAGCTGGAGCGGGCGGGGCTGGTGCGTAGCGTGCGAGGGCGCGAGGGCGGTTATGTGCTGCAGCGCTCCGTACAAGAGCTGACGCCATATGACGTGATAGTGGCCGTGGAAGAACGGCCGCTGGTGACGGATTGCCTGCGGTCGGATGCACAATGCCCGCGCAACACAGGCGATGCTCCATGCAGTCTGCACGGCGAGTTTGCGAGGGTGCAGGCCATGTTGGAGGTGGAGCTGAAGCGTTGGACGTTCCACGAGTTGTTGAACGAAAAAAATTAAGGAGGAGTAAGAAATGAGCGATTGCAAGAAATTTAGCTGTAGTGTGTGCGATAGCGCGGACAAGGTGCTGGCGGGGTTTGTAGCGGATTTGCCGCTGGAGACGGCGTTTCACCGCACGGAGGGGCAGGAGGTCAAATGCGGCTTTGGGCTGCAGGGCGTGTGCTGCCGCCTGTGTGCGAATGGCCCATGTCGTGTGACGCCGAATGCGCCTAGGGGCGTGTGCGGCGCGAATGCGGATACGATTGTCGGGCGCAACTTCCTGCGGGCGGTGGCGGCTGGCTCTGGGTGCTACATCCACGTTGTGGAGAATGCGGCGCGCAATCTGAAAAAGACGGCGGCGGCGAAGGGTGAGCTGAAAGGGCTTGGTGCGTTGCACCGCCTGTGCAAGATGCTAGGCATCGAGGGCGGTGATGATTACGAGCTGGCACAAAAGGTAGCAGATGCGGTGCTGTGCGATTTGTACAAGCCGCTGGATGAGAAAATGTCGCTGGTGGAGGGCATGAGCTACGCGCCGCGGTATAAGCGCTGGCAGGAGCTGGGAATTGTGCCTGGCGGTGCAAAATCGGAGATTGTAGCGGGCGTTGTGAAAACGTCAACAAACCTAAGCTCCGACCCTGTTGACATGCTGTTGCATTGCTTGCGGCTGGGTATATCCACAGGGCTGTACGGCCTTGCATTGACAAACCAACTTAACGACATATTGCTGGGAGAGCCCGAAATCCGCCTCGCCCCTGTGGGGATGCGGGTGATTGACCCCGATTACATAAATATCATGGTGACAGGGCATCAGCACGCTTTGTTTGCAGATTTGCAGAAAGCGTTGGTTAGTGATGCGGCGGCGAGCAAGGCGGCGGCCGTTGGTGCGAAGGGCTACAAAATCATCGGCTGTACCTGCGTAGGGCAGGACATGCAGGTGCGCGGCGCCCATTGCGGCGGCTTTTATGACGGCCATGCGGGCAACAATTTCACCAGCGAGGTGATTTTGGCGACTGGTGCGATTGACGTGGTTTTGACAGAGTTTAACTGCACTCTGCCGGGCATTGAACCGATTTGTGACGAGCTGAACATCAAGCAAATTTGCCTGGACACAATCGCCAAAAAAGCCAATGCAGAGGCGGTTGACTACGGCTTTGACGGCCGCAATGCCGCTAACGACAAGATTATGGACGATGCCGCCGCCAGCTACAAGGCACGCCGCGGCACTATCAAGGTCGAATTCCCGCGTGACCATGGTAATGACAACACCCTCACGGGTCTGAGCGAAAACAGCCTGAAAGCCTTTTTGGGCGACACTTGGAAGCCGCTCATTGACCTGATTGTGGCTGGCGAAATCAAGGGGCTGGCGGGCGTTGTGGGTTGCTCCAGCATGACTGGCAAGGGGCATGACGTACTGACCGTGGAGCTGACCAAAGAGCTGATTAAGCGCGACATTCTGGTATTGAGCGCGGGTTGCTCGTCAGGCGGATTGGAAAATGTTGGATTGATGTCACCTGAGGCGGCAGACCTAGCAGGCCCACGCCTTAGTGCAATTTGCAAACAGCTGGGCATCCCGCCTGTGCTTAACTTTGGGCCATGTCTTGCAATCGGTCGGCTGGAAATGATTGCCGCCGAGGTCGCTGAAGCAATCGGCGTGGACATTCCCGCTCTGCCGCTGGTAATTTCCGCCCCGCAATGGCTGGAAGAGCAAGCCCTAGCAGACGGCGCATTTGCCCTTGCCTTAGGCCTGCCGCTCCATTTAGGCCTGCCGCCATTTGTTACAGGCAGCCCTGTTGCAGTACAAGTATTGTGTAAGGATATGTTGGAGCTAACGGGCGGCCAAGTGCTGATAAACAGCGACGCGGAAGAATCCGCAGAGCTTCTTGATGGAATTATCAAACAAAAACGCAAAGAACTGAATTTGCCATAAGGGGGTGCTGTATGCGACGGATTATAATTGATGCCGACAAATGCAAGGGCTGTCTCAACTGCTCAATCGCCTGTATGCAGGCGCAGCGCGGCGAA
>Ga0209755_10005317_pt1 | contig 14695 bp, 12 predicted proteins | sample TergutCo191P1_FD_187301 | JGI IMG/M metagenome (GOLD analysis project Ga0209755, IMG submission 187301) | Cornitermes sp. P1 segment gut microbial communities from Petit-Saut dam, French Guiana - Co191P1 (SPAdes) (version 2) | ecosystem: Host-associated > Arthropoda: Insects > Digestive system... | reverse complement strand
ATACCTATTTTCAACACAAAGAAATTATGTCTTAGACATAAATTATCATTCATGTACATCAAGCTATTTAGATCTTTCCTGAGTTACTGCCATGACACCAGTTGGGGATACAAATCAACTACATGCTACAGTAATGTATGGCTGTTACTGTGATAGCAAAGATCTAATCATAGGAAACATAGCTTTTTGGACCAACACTGTAGATTGGGCTAAATGAATACATCATTCAGATGGGAATACCTCACAAGAATTATCCTTTGAAAATTTAGAGGGAAATGCTGTACATAAATGGTGATAATGTGAACTGAATTGAACTGACCCAGGACGTACAATAATACACCTTGATGTACCTAAAAAGGAATATTTATTTCAAAAAGTAATCTAATGATTCCTCATGAAACACATATGACAAAGTAACCTGTATAAACAATGAACACAGCATGGCTCTAAAAATTTTCTTGTGCTCAAATCTATACACACTCTGAGGAACATTTCCATACAGGAATAGGTCAAAACTGAACATAGTTAACATTTAAATGAATATAAAATGCACTAACCTCAAATTAACAAGTCCCATGTAATAAGACATAAATGATCAACTACACATTCTCTTCAGCTGTAGCTATGCTGCAATTTGACTAGTATTTTATAAAGTTTCACAAACATTGGCAATTTGGGTAAAAAATTCAAAGTGCCATTTCTGTGACACAGTAGGTTGAATTACAAGTAATCTGGGAGACAACCCACAGAAGAAATTACCTCTTATTTATCTACTAAAGTTCACCCCGATTTAGGCTGTCACCTGTCTCTCTGTGTCTCTCACACACACACTTCCTTAATATGTGCATTAATTTCCCTACCCCCCTCCTCCTCACCTTCACAACACCCTACATTAAATTTGTTTTACAAGAACAGAAGTTAACTCACCTGGATTGCATTCTTCACCACCTTCCGATAAGTCCAAGTGCATGAGTTGATTCTTGTAACCTTGAAAAGAACAGTAAGTCAGCTCCACAGTTTCAGTACATACACAATTTTGTTCAAGAGTAACTACATGAGAATTCAAGTAACAGGAAAGAATCACTCTCTTACTTCTTGTTAGAGGTCTCCCAAGATCATGCAATGACACTCCTCTGACTTTCATAGTTCCAGCAGGGGTTAATGAATTTTTTCTTGATGAAACTACATCAACTGCAGATTCTAGTGCACTGCATCTAGAGTTTTCATTGGCTTTGCCCTCTCTCACTGCACTGGGAGTTGCAAAATATTTCTGATATCCTGGAAATATGTAGAAAAAACAAGAACACATTTATTTTATGAACACTGCTATAACAAAGCCCTATCTTTCAAAGCATCTGTGACTTCTGGTTCACCAGGCACAAAGAGTTGTTTTCAGGAAATTTAATTGAATATAGTGGATTTAAACTTCATACATTGTATAAATTATATTTGACTGAGGCAAACCAAAATTAAACTTTCTGACAGCTTTCTATGTTGACAACAAATACCAAATTTAAAACAAACCTGTTCAGTAATTTTAAATTTTGAACATGCAGACAAGCACACATACACAACCTCCTCTGATCGCTCCAATAGATGAAATGGGTACAAAATGTAACTAAGGCCACACCCTCTTCAGAAACTGTGACAATGTGAAAGCAAAAGTTGTAGCAAGAATTCTGTTTCCAGAAGTTTCACTGACACACTGACACTACACTGCATTCATATTATAACTGTCATTAAGTAAATGATCCATGTTGTAATAACCAACTGCAGAACACCAAAAAGTATGACGCCATAATCGCCGTCAACAGATAACACTTATACAAAGTTCTGTGGAATTCAGTAAATTGGTCCAAAATGGGCCGGCAGGGCACAAGACAGCACAATGATTTCATAAGCCTCCTTTCTATTCATGTGAATATGATGCAGGGGATGAGATGTGGAGGTATAGAAGAAAAAGAAGTGGTACTTTTATAAAATGGATCTACTGCAGTAAATGCTCCAAGTTTCATGGCCCAATAATGTAGAGTATGATTCCATTTCACGCACAATTTACAAAGAATGCATAACAAAGAGTACAACTGGCTCAGAACACAGCATACAACATGTTTCATACAGCTGTTAATATGAACACTGTGAAATGGGCTATGTAAGGTATAAGGGGTAGGTTTCAATGGTCATGACACTACTTCTGACTGTAGGTAAAAATTTTTGGAATGGATGAATAGCAGACAAGCAAGACCTTATTTCAGGAAATTTTGGTAAGAATGCCAAAGGTGGCAAAATAATGTGGACACATTTGCCCACACATGTCACTGCAGAACTTACTAGCTTTAAAACCTGATGCTGGGTAAAAACATTAGAACTCAATAAACTGTAACATACCTTTATGAGAAAATTCAGCTGCTGAAAGGGAAGAATCATCTTTATCTAGCTGAAAAACTGTCATCCTTGGTTTTGGAAATCTGGGTTCTGCTCAAAAAAATGAATACACATATGTCAGCAAAACTTTGACTGTGACTTACCTGTTTACATTATCAACACCTGTGACATCCCTTGGTGGCATGAGATGAAATTCCTTCAAGTGAAGGAGATAAAACTGTTCACAAAATTAACCACTATTTAGCATATTAATTTTATGTCACAGTCTTGCGAGTCATGTGCACATCTGAAGTTTATCTTATCAGTTCATTAAACATCCAACACTGCAGTTACCTTTCAATGTCTAGGAATGGCAGTTGGACCGTACTGGGGATAATGGAAGTAATACTGAACAAATACAATATTTGGAGAGTTAGACCATATACTGCTAAAGCATCATCAAGCCAATAAAGGTTCAACTTCAAACATTCATCCATTACATAGAATGTTTTCTCTTTGATATCAACAATTAAAAGATTCTTCACATTGCCTATGTTTTTACTTAAGGAGTGAAATAGACATCTGAACACTAAATGTATCCTAACCATTCTTTTGCACAATCCAATTCTATATATGATACACAAATTTCCTACTGTATACATGTAAAAAATACTTCTAATTTAAATGTTTAATAACACAGGCTATCCATATGATACCTTTATGACAGTGTATTAGCCTATAAATTTCAAGTGGCACTGCATAACACAAAAAAGTTCTTAGGGTATGGTCAAGCAATTATAAAAGTTTATTGTAGGACAATGCTTTTGCATTCCATTTGGTTACAAATAACTGAGAAATGCCCACAACAATCAAACCCCAGGACAAGTCTCAGTGTTTAGCAGCATATGGAGACCAAAACAGATGTTCAAGTGTACAGTAACTTTTAAGTAAAGGAGCAAAGAACAACACCAAATAGACTATCAATATGCAAGTGGCATAAGGCGTTTATGGTCAACAGGAACCAGGTGTGTGAGCACAAGGGTTAAGGATGTGGAATTCATCAGAGAATCATTTGCATGTAGTCCACAGAAACACATGCATAGGTGCTGCAAGGAAATGCAGGAACCACATTAAACAGTACGCAGCATGCTACACACACAGGTTGTCATGCTCCATCTTCCAGATTCTAAGTTTGTGGCAACTTAAGCCGGGGACACACTATCATCACGTCATGTGAGCTCATGTGTTGTTATGTGTGCATTTGGGATGTGAGAGCCAATTTAACACTGAATTCTACTGCGCAGATTCAAACTTCTGTCACTCTGCTTACGGCACGCAATCTCATGTGTAGCTCTGGTCCACTCACACGCAAGTTCGCCTCTCACATTTCTGTTGTTGCACACATTTTGTGAGACATGATCTACATGGTGGGTGGTCTTCAGACATTCTTACCAGTTGTTTCCAGAAATGGACGAAATGCTTATTGAAAAAGTGTGCCAACGGACCTTTTTATATGACACCAAGTCACCAGATTATAGAGATCAGCATATGACAGCCAGCGCATGGGAAGAGATAGGGAAGGAGTTGAAAATAAAATGTAAGTTTTATATATTCACTTGCATGTGTATATTTATTTCAGCTTTCATTTAGAGGAAAGTTCTAAAGTGAGTTCAGATATGTACGCCACTCATTACACATAAACAATTTTCCAAACATAGGTACACGCATTTTATGTTGTTCTTCATGGTGAATGCAATCTTCCAAGGTGAACAATGGCTAGTTGCCATGGTAATGAACCAACAGGCGAATTAAAATAATCTTTGAAGTAATCTTGAACATCTTCACTGGGTGCATTTCTCTTAAGTTGTTGTAAATTTTGTAGGCCAGAAGTTCTGGGACACAGCAGTTCAATTTCATCTGGTGGGTTACGTTCTTTACACTCCATGTTATGGAGGCAGCAATAAGCTAGCACTACTTTGTCGACAGTTTCAGGTTGTACCTCTAACAGCCCACGGAAGACTCTCCAATGTGAAGGTAGAATACCAAACACATTCTCAACAACCCTTTGAGCTCGTGACAATCAACAGTCATAAATTTTCTTGCTTTTGTCTCCTCCTTGGTAGTGTTCGCTGTATGGACGAAGTAAATATGTTTTCAGGGGGAACACCTCATCTCCAACTATAACATATGGCACGGGAACAGCATTTTCAACCAAGGGCGTATTTGGGGGAACATTAAGTGTTCCGGTTTCTAGTTTTTTTTTCAATCACTGACTTAGAAAAGACATTTCCATCACTAATTTTCCCATATGAGTCTACATCTACAGCTAGGAATTTATACTCAGCATCAACTAGTGCTAGAAGTATTGCTGAATGAAACTCCTTGTAATTAAAGCATAATGAGCCTCCACTTATCAGACACTGAATAGAGACGTGTTTCCCATTGACAGATGCAAGGCAGTTTGGAAAGTGCCACAAATCTTGGATTTTACTTGCTGATAAATTCCAAACATCTTCTGATGGTTCTGGCATAACGAGAGGACCCAACCGTCTCCATATAGCTTCACAAACAATTCTCACTATCAGTCCTACTGTATTGAATCCCAGACAATATCTGAATCCGAGGCTTTGGTAAGAGTTGCCAGTGGCCAGGAACCTGAAAATGAATTATTACAACTGAATTAGTTTTGTATGTGTTGAAAAATAAATGTTTACTGTTATTTTTTGTTGTTTCAGTTGAAACTGCAACAGACACTTGGGAAAAGTTATGGCAATGTTTTCTGAATGTTTTGAATTGGCGCCGGAATAAAAAAAGTGGCGATGGAGCGAAAAAAATGGTTCCTTGGAGGTTCAACTTGGAAATGTCTTTTCATCTGCCTTTGCTTGACAAAAAAATACTCAGAGCAACACACAGAAGGAAGAGAATCTGGAAGATGTACAAATTGATGAACAGGAGATGGATGAGCCAGAAATGAACACCTACGAAATACCACAAGGCCAGAGCAACATTACACATGAAGAAATTTCACCCTCATCTCATGTTGATTCACATACACAAGGCTACTTTCCTACAAAAAGAAAGCAACAAGGAAGGGACAGCACCATTCAGCAGATGGTTAACATCATGAAGGAAAACTCCTACCTTAGGCAAAGAAGACACAAGGAAAAGACGACAATCCGGGACATGGATGAGACGGATATGTTTTTCCTCAGTATGGCCAAAATGATGAAGAAACTTCTTTCACTTGAACAGCAAAAATTAAACTGCAGGTGAGTCAGGTTGTCCTGCAAGCTCAAATTGCATTAGAGGAACAACAAGAAGGTCCGTGATCAACTGCTTCTGTAGCAACCTCCTGTTTATTGTAAAATTTGGCTTACGCCATACCCCTAAGCAACATTGCAATGGACAGAGAATACATGGGGCCTAAAGAGAACACACCACAAAACCTGCTAGATATCGCGGGCATTCACATGGCCATCAATGCTTCTCATGAGATGAATTAATGTTCAATTTTGAATTGAACTGAAGAAAATGTGAAGTTACGTCAAAAGACTTCGGTATTCTTTTTAACTACTAATTACTAACTAAATTTTTATTTAACTTTCCAGTTAACCTGATTTTTCAAAATGTTATTGTAAAATAAAAGTATTTCTCTATAATTTGCCTTATAACTTACCTTAAACATACAGCCATTTTTTCCTCCATACTGACTGTTTCTCGGAACTGCGTGTTTCTGGTTTTTATGTCGCCCCTTATAAGATCATGTAAAAAATAAAATTCTTCCTTTGTCATTCTAAAGTACATCTCATAGCGATTTGGATGTTCTTCAAGTTCCTTAACCAAATGATGAAATTCACTCTTCTCCTTCCGTTTCATATTGATGTCATGAACTCACACTTTTCTCCAGACACTCACTGTGTCAGCTGCTAGCATTGCACAAACACTTTCAAGATCCTCCTCATAATCCGATGAACTAGTTCAGCTGCAACACTCCATGACTGTTTCCTGACTAAGAACTCTACTGTGTGTAACCCAGCTCACATGAGATAACGTGACATGATGATATACATGTGCACCACCTCATACCACGTGAGCTCACGTGATGTGAGGATAGTGTGTCCCCGGCTTAACTCTCCTGGCAACAAGGAAGGTAGCTTCATTAGTCAATATTACACGCTTTAGAAATCTACTGACCTCATCCAATAACTGTATCATGTCCATAGTTAATGCACATCACGCTGAGCACTGAGCTTGACAGCCTACACATGTTGTATCTTCTATGCATGCAATCTCCTGCTGAAAGTGCTATCTGCACTTATCTGCTGCACCTGTATATTTATTTCTGTGAACTATGCACAAATAATTCTTGGAAGCAATCCATATTCTCATGAGTAATGAAGATTCCAAGGAAGATAAACAAGATGCTAGAGTGGACGATTGGAGGCAGCTAAATTCAGACTCAGTGACAAAGTACTCAGATTCTGTTAATGCTGGTGAAACCACTGACTGTAGTTAGCCACAGTTTTTAACTTTTAACAGAGTTCTTCCACAATGTAGAGACCCTCGGTTAAAAGTGAAAAGAGGAAATGGCTAAGAACGTGGTGGCAGTGATGAACAGGCAGATGAGGAATCCCAAATTCTAACATATTGTGAGGGAGTCTCTGGTATTCAATTTGTCCAGAAACATTTTTGCTCCTACAAGATTAACAATGACAGTTTGCACACATTTGAACATTTGAAATCATCAAACCCAACCACACAGCAGACATAACTCAATTATTTTAAGAAATAACATTACAGCTCTGTGTGTGTGTGTGTGTGCAACTCATTTTGTAATTACACTTTACTGGTAGTGTCTGACTCTTCTAAATGGAGTCATATTTTGAACACCTAGATGATGTTTTCTTTCCAGACCTGCTGACAGACAAATGGGCTCAGCATATCTTGTTCTGAGAAACCCTAGTTTTAGTTTATTTTTGAAGTTTATTTTTTGCGTTCATGTTCCATAAAAAATATAGAATTATAAACATAAAATGGGTTGAAGAAATACATCAGCCAATTTACATTATAGTGAACACAGTGTCTGTGTACTCACGACACTGATTTTATGTTTAATAGCGACACAATGCATATTTAAGATACATCTTGGTTTAAGACGTGGATTGGGATAACATAGGCAGTAAAGTGACTTGTTACAGCCTAGGTGTGCTGGGATTTGAACCCCGGTGGAGGCAAGATTTTTCTGCACCTGCCCCGACTGACCCTGAGGCCCAACCAGCTTTCTGTACAATAGGCACTGGGTCTCTTTACTGGAGGTTAAGCAGCCGGGCATGGCATTGACCACCCACCCCCCATCTAGCCCCAGAGTTGAAGGAAGAGTACAGCTACACCTTTATTCCCCCTCTGGGCATTCATGGCCTGTTATAGGGTAAATATTACCCCTTTTTTTTACTTTGGTTTAAGACATACAGCTCTGCCCACAGAAGAATCTGACTGCAACATATGATGCCAAAAATTACAGACAGCTTGATTTTGGTGCTTCATAAATATATTTTAAAAGTGACACAACAAACATTTAATCAAGAAGTTCAAATCATAACATAATGCATAAAATCCCTGATATCCTTAACCAGTCCACTATGTTTAGATGTATGTCATTTTGTCACTGTTGCATTATCACAGCCACTAATGAAAGTCACTGTGTAACAGACACTGACAAGTACATGGGTTCCAGCATGCCAAGGCATACTCCCTTGAAGCCTGCATGAAACCAGCAGACACACAAAAGTGGCACAATAACATATGGAAGTATAGCATGGCAGCCAAGGCCCTGTGACGTAGCATTGAGTAAAGAGCCTACAGTAGACAGCAGTCACTGCTGTATCAGTGTAATTAATAAGTATGTATTAAGAAATAAGAAGTAGATTTCAATTTTTTGCCCATTATAATGCATTCATTTAGTAGGGATTGAAGGTGCAACTGTAACACTGACTTTCTTGCGAACAATTCCACATTCATGCACATCACAATAGGCACATTTTGTTACTACTGGTTTAAGATACATGTTTTTCTTACAACAGCATTTTTCACGCAACACAACTGTTTCTCCTCTTTGTATTGGCTACCTACATATTTTATTTTACAATAATTCAAACAGCTTATCCTTACTTTTGGGCAAATGTGAGCTGTCTACCACGGTCACAGCAACCATGTTCAAGTCTTCCTGTTCAACACACATAAGGTGATTAACCGCTTCACGCTATAATAAAGAATAACAACACAAAGAGCTGATAAACAAGAATGACAAATTTAAAAATCAAAATATTTTTGACTCTCCAGTGTATATTCATACATTTTGATTAAATACAGAATGAGTAAAATGTCTTTCTACAAAGCACCACTTTCTTTAAAATTAGTTAGTAAGGTGTGTTCCATGTTGGGGCTCAACAATCCAGTTTGAATTCAACTACAGAATGCAATATTGCTAGCCTAAGAAAACATCGCGAGTGCATGTAGGTATTAAATTAAAAAGGTAATTTCACAATATGACACTGAGTCTGAGATCTAAAGTCATGAACTAATGCAGTCACAACAAAAAACCCAAATGACACCTGTCTCGCCGCTCACCAAAGCCAAACAAGCAATTCTAATCTGTCATTAAATCTTAGTTTCATTTAAGATTATGTGTTCCAAAAAATATTTTTCAACTATTTACTCACTTCTGAATCTGTTGCAAATGATGGGAAAATATTACACCCACTCATTACCTTTGTGTTAGCTTCTGATCTGTGCTGATGTTGTGAATTTATTGGGTGAAAATACATATACCATAAAAAAAAGAGCAAAAAGGCTTTATAAGTAATTAGTAAGGAGGACAATCTTGAAGTAAATGCTCCAGGAACTAACTATATGTTCATGAGTTGTGAAGAGAATGCAGGACAAAGCCACAACACAAAGACAGCCAATAATTTGAAGGTTATTCATCCCTCTTATGCTGTTAATCAAATGTTTATATTTCCCAGTAAACAGTCACACACAACACCAGACATAAGTTGATTAGGTAACAAGTTCTCAGCTTATCACTAACCATCAGGCCTTCTCTTTTAAGAACCATTCAATAAAAAATCACTCCAGCCAGAAAAGAGATATCTTCCTTACAAAGTAAATCACAGAAGTACATTAAGAAATTATTATTAAAAATCACAAGGAAAGTATTATTCATAAAAATATGGTACAAGAGTAATATATATTACTCCTTTAACATTACCCTATACCATATTTTATAAATACTTTTATTGTAATTTTACTAATAATTTCTTGATATATTCATATCTTGTACTTTGTAAAGAAAGAGATCTCTTTAGTAACTGCAAGTCATAAGTTCATATTAAATGGTTCTTAATAGAGACAGCCTGATGATGGTTTGTAATAAACCAAACTTGTTGCCTAATCAGCTCATATACGGCGCTGTGTATATCTGTTTAATGGGAAATATATATATATATATATATATATATATATATTTGACACCTCATAAATCCTTTTAAAACACAGCAAAGTTGATATATATGGGAACAACAGTAACATATCAACAATTCATGCATGAAAAGATTTAGTGAAGTTCAAATTCAGGGAATGCCTGGTACCATTCACCTTGCCTTCCCCTTTGCATCTAAAGTTATAAAGGTTAAATAAATTACAGAGTACTACAACTTTGTCTAGTGTTTGATACCGGGGTGAAATACACGCCTCCCACATGAAGGGTTAAACACAGGATGAAAGTTTCCCAGAAAAGTGCTCTCAGTAGGACATTTGGCCTAGATGGCAGTAACTGGAGACTATAAAATGCAAAATGCGTACCTTCATGATCAGTACCTCTCACCAAATATTATTAGAGCGATCAAATGAAGGACAGTTAGATGGGTTGGGCAAGTGTCGTGTAAGGGCGAATACAAATGGATAGTGTTAACTGCTGGAACCTGAAGTAAAGAGATCGCTTGCAATACTTAGGCATCAATAAGAGTATAATATTAAAAGAGATCTTAAAGAAATAGAAAGAGAAGGCGTGGAGTTAGTTATTACCTTGTTGGTCCAGCACTGAGAAATACTCTTCTCTCTGGCAAGCCTTTTCAGTTCCTTAAATGTCATACTTTCCAGCTCCGATTTAGTATACATCTTGCAATCAGAAAACGGCAAAATCAATACCTAATTCAAAACACACGCTTGATCTTTTACACCTACAGTTAGATAACATAAACTGCTTTTACCACACGCATTCAAAATCCATGTCTCAGCCAATGAGCATGTCCAAATCAGGGGCACCAACAGCAACCGTAGGAATTGCTAAATGGGTTTGAGGCAAAGTGACTGACCAGTAAGAAACAAAATCCATAAATAACAAAAATCAATACCAACTTCACACATACATTACACAGATAAAATAATTGCAATTATATGAGTGGTATATGAATTTTCCGGCTCACGCGACTAGAAAGTTAATGCCTCACCGTTGCCATTATGTATCGTGATTTCGAAATCTGATTGGTTACAAAAGAAGGAAGCTGTGCTACTACATCGAGCAACAGACAAAAACAGACCAATATCCGTGTCCGTCCGTGTCATTCATCGAACACGTTTGTTTTCATGTGATGGTTTGAGTCAGTCTGATCCATGGTTTGAGTAGTACGGCAAATTTGTGAAATGTAGGTGTTGTGAAGGTGGCCATAAAACAAGTTGGACTGATGAAAGTATGTGGAAAATGCTCTGTATCTTGTGATACAGAAGAAATTTGAGTTAAACAGGTCCTCGAAGTGGGTAAGCTATAAACATCAAGTGTTTTTATTGCCGTATTCTGCACTGTGTTTCTCTGAAAAGGTTCTGTTGTACAATCAATAGTTTGAACCAGTCATCAGTCGAAATCTTCGTTTATTTTCATATGAACTTTTTACTTCAGTTTATGCGGTTGTTGCTTTCGTCCGGTCTAATATAATGCCGCTTACAATAAGGGCTGATTCACACTATACGTCACGTTTCCGTTCCGTCACCGTTCCATCTTCGTTCCGTCAGATTGGCCTGTGTTCGCACTTTCCGTCGTGTTCAGTCACTTTCATGCAGAGCACGTGATAGGAGGCGCGCGTTTGTCTCCATCAGATATGGAGCCTCATTCGTTTTCTAAAAGACAACAGCAATAGCATCGATGTTAGATGAAGAGAAGAATGCTTCTCTGAGTGTAAAAAGAAGCGCATGTGGGTTCACAAGTGTTTCAGAGGCAGAAAGCCAGAAGGCGAATACTGGACCCTGTACGAAGAATTAGCTGATAGTGAAATTAAATTTTATCAGAATTTTAGTATGTCCAAGCACCAATTCATTTATCTGCTTCAGAAAATCGAAAAAGATTTGAAAAAGAAGAATACCACCGTCTGAGAAACAATATGTACTTTGAAGGTTACCACATTGTAGTTGATGAATAAGTAAAATAATTTTTTGGAACCACTGTCATTAATTTGTCAGATCGTGTATACATCACCACAAAATTGTAATGTAATGTTTTATGCTATGTAGGTATGCATGTTCTGAATTCACTAGTCACTCTTTGGATTTTGGTGTGTTATTGATACATAATTATACCATATATTAAAAGTTACATTAAATTTCTTGGTGTAGCTTGCATGATGCGTATTATTAGTTGACATATGTGTAGAAGTTGCACAGCGGTGTACTGTATGTTACAGGCAGCCATTGTTCACTGCTATGCACTGTTGTTGTTGTGATGTATGCTTTGTGAATTCTGTAATCCTATTTAATGTGTGTATGTATATTTCATATATATATATATATATATTACATATAATATTCCATTATGATGTCAGACAAGATTTCTTCAAAACAGCACATGACATTTTAATTTACAGTTCATATCACAATTGTGTATTCACCCTGTAGATGACTTACAAAGCTGAAACATGTCGTTGCTGATAAATTATTAATAAAGTTGTGTCTAGACTTGTTTTTCTATAGTTTTATTAATAGTATATTCAACAAAGCGGGGAGGCCCTACTTTAAGAATGGATTCTGCCAGTACCGTGCTTTCTGAAGAAGAGAGTAATTTTAACAGGTTTTTTTTATTGTTCTTGTGCAACAAATTCACGATGTAGACTTACAGTGGATGCGCACCCTTACTGCTAGACGCATTTTAAATACAGTTTGCCTCTTAGGAACCACAGTCTTGTAACTTTGGCACATCAAACTGTCGACCCGTTTGAATTCGCCCAGATTTAATGTGTAAGTATAGACGCTAGAAGGATAAAATCGTTGAACAGGTTGTTAAACGAAACCTAGTAATTTCCGGGACGGACGTATGTGATGGAACGGATGGCCTATCGTGCGCTGCTTGTTCCTCCATTGCTCGGTTGTAAGTACGTGCCCAGAGGGGAGAAGAATACCCAAGCTTGTTGCGACTTCGTTAAGCCAGTTAAATGTGTCTCTTGACGGACAGTAATATTATGGCAATTAATGTTTTAATACTGATGGTTGCACAGTGTATTGTGTGAATCTAACAAAGTTCTATTTTTATTGTGAAATGCGAAACTAAACATTGTGTGGACAGTATTGCTCAGAATCTGTTCAGTTACCGTCTGTCTGTCGAGCAATAAACATGTTCAAGAAAGACAAATTTGGATCTTCAAATGTATTTCCAGTGACCAAATGGGCGTCTCCGTTTTCATCCACGGTAATTGCCTACCCTTTGTGAGGATAAAGGTGTTACCCGTTTTCGTCCACTATCAGCAGGTGTAATATATTTTTTGGTCCACGGCTCGTAACTGTGCATTAGCCTAATGCAGTTGCGTAAGATATTTGCTTTGGATGGCAGAAAATTGTTTGATATAACGTTGACCAAGTTTAGTGAGAACTCCTTTATTAAAGCTTTTTTTTTTTTTGTCGAGCATTGTAACCGCATTTTAATTAAATTCGTAAGATAGGTATAATTACAACAAGCACTAAAATAAAGTAACAGTTGTAGGCACGTTCGCAAATTTGCGAAGAGCGACAATAGCTTCGTCATGTCTGTCTGCCTGACTATATTTTCTCTGTCTATCCGTCCGTCCGCCCACATAGAACATCTCGGCTCCCACCAAACAGATTTTCATGAAATTTGACATTTGAGTATTTTTCGAAAATCTGTCCAGAAAATTCGCGTTTCATTACAATATGACACGAATAACAGGCACTTTACATGAAGACCAATATACATTTATGATCACATGTCACTCAGTTCTTTGAGTGAGCAGTATTTCAGACAAAAGCTGTAGAGAATATCAAAACATACATTTTATATTCAATAACTTTTTTCCGAAAATCGTACTTTTAATGAGATAACGTGGAAAATATAGTGGAGCCAGAAAGGCCACGCTTGACAAACGGCACATGCGCATTGCATGCTGGACAACTAAGGCTACAGACACACACTCGGAATATGTAATACTTACTGCTTTCCACAGCAACAATGGCTATACGAAGGCGCCTCAGTGTTACGTTATACGTACATTGCCTTTCTTGTTTATCAAGCAATGCAGCCTTCGTTTATTGAAATTCTTAGTATAATTACAACAATTAGACGCGTAACTCTTTGTATTATCACACATTATACGCATATCACATGTTACTCGTTTTTGTATATGTAACTACTTTAGAAACAAATTCTAACCCAGAAATTTCTCCTGTGGCCATTTTTTTTAATCACGTACCACTTCATAAATTCACGCAAATCATATATTGATGTTCTTTTAAATACATTGTGAATAAATTGATGACGGGACGAGGATAGTGGAAGTATTTCGGTAAGTAGGAGTGAAGAGTCTCACAGGCCTTCGTTACCAGCTGCATTAGTGTGTTAAATAACGCAACTTCGTTAATAATAACAATAATAATAAATGTGTCCGTCACTATTCAGACTGAATGATCGTGCCGCGCGTCATTAAACATCACGTTATATTCCCTGAATGAAGGCCCACCCGTCCCATCATTCTGACAAAATATGCAGCTTTTTAAATATTAGGCCTATGAGACTAGTGATCTCGGTGCCTAGATGGGGACATGAAGTGGTGACGCCAGAACACAGAGACAACAGTGCATGAACAGGTGAAGGGCCAGCCGATCCTCTAACGTATCCGCATATTGCTAACAGAAAAATAAAAATGACGGCTTGAAACTGTGAGCAGAGAAGGTAAGAGCAGGGATCATTTAGAAACATGGTAATTGAAATTGATTGGCCAAAGAAAAAAGTAAATAACATGTTAATGGAACTTAATTGACTAAATATGTTGGTAGATAT
>Ga0209755_10005316_pt1 | contig 14699 bp, 11 predicted proteins | sample TergutCo191P1_FD_187301 | JGI IMG/M metagenome (GOLD analysis project Ga0209755, IMG submission 187301) | Cornitermes sp. P1 segment gut microbial communities from Petit-Saut dam, French Guiana - Co191P1 (SPAdes) (version 2) | ecosystem: Host-associated > Arthropoda: Insects > Digestive system... | reverse complement strand
GGGAGGAAGCATACATACTCTAAAGGAAAATGCAGAAGCTTTAGTAGCTGCTACTAGGGAGATTGGACTGGAAGTAAGTGCTGATAAAACTAAGTACATGGTCATGTCTCGAGATCAGAATGCAGGATGAATTCAGAGTGTGAGGATTGATAATAATACCTTCGAGAGGGTGGAAGAGTTTAAATATTTGGGAACAACTTTAACAAATCCAAATTCTATTCTGGAAGAAATTAAGAGCAGATTGAGGTTGGGAGGTGCTTGCTGTCATTTGGTGCAGAATCTTTTGTCTTCCAGGTTGCTATACAAAAATTTAAAGATCAAGATATATAGAACTATAATTTTGCCTATTGTTTTGTGTGGGTGTGAAACTTGGTTGTTGACACTGCGGGAGGAAAGGAAGCTGAGGGTGTTTGAGAACATGGTGTTGAGGAGAATATTTGGACCTAGGTAACGGGGGAATGGAGGAGATTGCATAACGAGGAGCTAAATGATTTTTATTCCTCACCGAATATTGTGCGGGTGATAAAATCGAGAAGAATGAGATGGGCTGGGCATGTGGCGCATATGGATGAGGAGAGGGGGGTGTATAGGGTCTTGGTGGGGAAACCGGAGGGAATGAGACCAGTGGGGAGACCTAGGCGTAGATGGGTGTATAATATTAAGATGGATCTCCAGGAGGTGGAATGTGGGTATATGGACTGGATTGGGGTGGCCCAGGATAGAGACAGGTGGCGGACGCTTGTGAGTGCGGTAATGAACCTTCGGGTTCCGTGAAATGCGGGGAATTTCTTGACTAGCTGCAAACCAATTAGCTTCTCAAGAAGGACTCTGCACCATGGAGTAAGTAAGTAAGTTTGCTCAGATTTTATAAGAACTTTATAAGAACTGAGTTTTCCGTTATCGCACGCTATTACCATCGCTACCACAGCTGTCTGGTAATACTCAGAAGTACCAAAGTAGGGATTATGTTGTCGGTCAACTTGCCGCATATCTGAGGGGTAGTGTTAATTCATTGTAAATGTAAAAAGTTTATCAGTTTTGCTTAAAAGGGAAGCGTTTGTAGTAGCATCCCGAAATAGATCCCGGCACCTACCTTCTTGTAGTGCAATCATTGTTACTGTTATCAGCGGCCTTCGTTAGTCGAGGTATTTGTGGATCTGTGGATTGGACGATTCTGTTCGTTACCCGGTAGCAACGGGCGATTTTTCCCCCTCCATCCATTCCAGACCGGGTCCAGGCTTTACGCTTTACTTTGTTGCCACTGAGATGAAAGGGTGAGATCGTGATCAGCTCTGTGTATGGTTTGTATTGCAACGCCCTCTCTCCGTGTGTACGGCGTGGCTGTAATGCCCACAGGGAACCGAACTGTTCGAAGGTGCTTTAAGTGGCTACATTGGGATAATTGCAAACATCTTTGCTTTTAATGCCACGGTTATACTTGTCTTAGCAGTAGCTTGACAGTAAACAGTGGGATTGCCGCTTGAGGACTTCCGTGACGTCGATACGTGAAATGAAACGCGTACTTCCACAGATTGTCCAAAACTGGAACAGGCTGTCCAAGAGGCACACAGGCAAACAGAAAACATTTTGTGCCATAACAAGGCTTAGTTTGCCCCAAAATAACTGGAACACAAAGAGTGGTAATGGTGTTAGTGTTACATTGTTTCGTATTCGTTATTTTAAGAACACAAGGCTGTTAGAAGAAGATGATTTCAGACATGTAGTAGGGTCATGTACCAGATGTGCGGAGACGGAAGAAGCCCATGGAAGATAAGGATTGGCAAGGCCTGTGTAAGGTCGGAAGAGGCTTGACTGTCCGTGCCATGAAAAAGTGGAAGACATATTCCCTAATCAGCTCTTATCTGTTCGTATTTACACTGGACACGTTTCTGTAGTTCTGACGTTCTCAGCGACACGTGTCGACATAGACGTCAAACTTCTTGTAGTACTCGTGCGGTAGATGATTTTGGTTAGCAAAGTAGACATTGTACCTATAATGTAACGTTGCGGTGCCTTCACGTAACCGTTGCAGTGGAAAGGCAAGAGTTCGTTATGTATGTTTTGTTAGGCTACATGTCACTGTCAACAGTGTAAAAATACTGAGTGTCGCACAAAAATGCTTCAATGGCAAATTTATTTCGCGCATAACAGTAATCAGTTCTTATGTGATCATGTAAAGTACCAGATTTTTTGTCCATTTATAACCAAATTTGGTATGTCTGGACAGATTTTCATAAAGTCCCCAATATAAAGTTCCATGGAAATCCGTCCAGTGGGAGCCTCACCTATGCATACGGACGGACGTGACGTAGGTAATAAGGCGCTTTTCGCGATTACGCTAACGCTCCTAAAAGCATCAAGCTGTTCATCAAATACGATATAAACTGCTTGTGGGCTTACTTGCAACGTAAATTGTTTTGGAACGAAATCATTTTTGTCGCGGAAGCCCCTTGTAGTGATATTTTTCACTGTCAGGGTGTTCGATCGTGCAGAGTGTGTAATTAAATTTCACACAGCTTGATTATGTCACATGGCAGTATTTGTAGACTTGGCTATGTAAAGAAGAAAGGTGTGCGTGCGTGCGTGCGTGCGCGCAATCGTAACTCGTCAGAAATCTTGGTACTGGAATGAGGAATGAGATAAAAACAAGAAACTAAAACAACTGTTACATTTTCATGACTATCTGTATAAACTTAGCGTTTGAAACAAACAGTTGTATCCGACATTTTCTCAAATATTAGACGGCATTATCATAACTGAATATCTTGTATATTTTAATGTTTTGTGTTTGGCCCAATGAAGTCGTCGATAGAAAGCCGAATTATGTAGTCTTATCTTTTATGAAATACGGTTGTTGCCTGAAATTTCATTGTAGTGATTTTTCAGTAATGTTGTACCTGAATATATTAATATAGACTTTAAGAACCGTGGGACTGAATGCCGATCATTCATAGTTTTCCACTTGCAAACTGTGACTTTAACCCTTGCTGTTTTGGGCATCCCCGGTCGTGACGTTTATATATTTTACATTTTGTTTGTTAACAAACCCACTTTTTTTCAAAGCAATCGCTTTGGTTGAAGCGGCAGTTCTTGCTTAAATATTCTCCCCTCCTCCCTCCACATTTCCACGTAATACAGTTCGACCACCCCGCTGGCAGTGCACTATTTAGCGATTAAGGTTTAAGTCAAAGGCCGCCTCGGGACATTGAACAGAATTGGTCATATGACTGTAGGAAGAGATTTCAGTAAGATACCTAAAGTTTAAATGTTTATTTTGATTGCATTTAACGATATTACTCTGTCATTTTAACTCGAGCAGTCATTCAATAGTCCTAGGCGGTGAAGGACCTCAGGAAGGCAGCTGCATTAGCAGGTTCGACCTGGAAGGCACCTGCTAAAGACTGGGGCTCTCTGTTGGGGAGACGAAGCACGGTCATTGCTGTATCAAGGTCTCTGACCTACAAAACCTGTTTCACGTGATTCATTTCTGTTCGAACGCACCCTTACACTGCCTAAGCACACATTTTGCTTAAAATTTTCGCCATATTCTCCATGTGGTGTATTTTTCTTGAATATGGAGTTCCCCGTTTTGTATTCGTATCTTCTTGGCCGTTTCTTGGTATACGTTATGCCCTCTTTTTTCCGGATCGTAATTTTTCCGCTGAAGTTCTGTTATCCAGGAGCTTTAATAATGAGAAGATGCAAATCTTGTTTTTAATATTGGTAAGCACCATTTTGTGTTGGGAGAAAATTAAATGGCAGGGAACATTATTAAAATGTCATGAGAAGTCATGTGTATTAAATTAGCTGTAGTGCGGTGAAACAGGTACTTAACCAGAATTACATTAGCTTATTCAGGTCGCTCTTCTGGTTGCATCACTTTTTATCTTGCAATAATTCTCTTGTGACTTGCTTCGTGGAATTGGATAGTCTGGTAAAAATGAAATCCTCATATCTTAATTCTGATGTCATCAGAGTGAAAATGAGAGTGTTGACACTTATCATGAAATACTCAGAAAAATGTAATGACGTTTACAATCTTTCATAATGTTTTATCATTACAATGGACGTCATAAATGAACATACTGAGAGTGATCGTTGTCATTAATTTCCATATAGATTTTCACGCAGAATTATAATATACCAGTCATCAGCTGAAGGAAAAATCACGTGCGCGCGCGCACACACACATCCACACACACGCGCGCGCACATACACATAAACTCGCGCGCGCGTAGAAAAATCCACACTGGACCTGGCTGGTCGGGGACTGGATTTCTGCATGGGAATATCCAGTTTAAAATTTGATAATTCAGTTAATCCACGCTTTTGACATAGTGGCATAGATTTTGGTGCTTTGATGTACAAAAATTCAGTTTAAGTTTTCCATGTGTGCTGCTAAAAATCCCAATGTTGTGACACATTTTAAATGATAGGAAGGCTATTATTATTCAAGATAAAATCTGTTACAGAGTAAGTCAGTGTTATGCAATACACACATTAGCATACAAAAATTCCACCAGAACTTGCAGAAACATTTCATCACAACAGGTCATAATTGTACTTGAAACTGTTGTGGGTCAGCCGTTCAAAGTTACATGAAAAATGCATGGACAGATTCATTTTCATAGTAATGGTTGTTCATAGATCCTGAATGTGAGATAGTAATGAATTAGCCAGGAATTGATTTGGCATACACTTTGTTTAGTAGTAGTAGTAGTAGTAGTAGTAGTAGTAGTAGTAGTAGTTTATTTAACTGCAGGTATGTCGCCCGACGGCAGTAGTTATAATGCATGTACATAAATATTAAATAAGGGTCTAAGAAATTTAAGTTGGGACGGTTACATGAGAAGCGTGCAGTAGCAACTTGGGGTCTTGGAAACCATCTCAGCATTCGCTTATAGACACAAGAAAACCAAGAAAAACCTGTGCTGAGGTGGCCGGTCACAGGACCTTCCAGATACTGGTTCTGGTGAAGTCACATACGTTATGTGAGATTACACCCATTTATGGTTACACATTGGACTGCCTATCTTGAACTTAATGTGTATATATTTTATGAAATTAAAGTGTTGTTGAAGCTAATATTTAAGCTTATTGCCATCTGATGTATTGTAAATAATGTGACAGTAATTTAAAGACTTGATAGGCAACTTAGCATGGTGTGGGAAAATGAGAGCTGCCAGCCTGTGTAAGTGGGTTTTAGTGTTTTGGAACACAGTTATTATTTATCCAGTGGGTATTGTGTCATGTGTTTACAACATGCTACAGCTTGTTAGGAAGACTATGATTTCCACAAAATAGTTTGACTTTAAGTGTCACTTAAAAGGGGTAATACTATTCTAAATTAGTGGATTAATTTGAATTATCAGTGTTATTCATTTGGACACTATGACTCCTGGTAGAAGTATTATTACCAGCATAACACCAGACATCACAGTTGAGTGTGTTGTGTTCTGCCTTCATATTTGGGAGGTTCCAGGTTCAAATTTTGGCCTGGAGGCTGGATATCCTGAATGAGGTTTCTTGCACTTCTGCTGATTCCATTTGTGTGACTGCCAGTTGGTTCCTTGAAATCAGTGTATGGCCACTTCATTCCACAACCTTTCAGATTAATTATATATGAACCATGTTATCATTTGACCATCTAGTCAGCGATACTGAATGCAACATAATTGAAAGAGTAGAGTAACTCTTGTGATTCTCATAAAATTCATTGCAAAACCAGCCTTTCTGAACACTCTGTTTTAGAGAAAGATACTAAAATGCCAAAATGGTGATATTTGTTAGTAATACAGATGTGAGGTATGTACAGATCCTTGTAATAAACTCATTACTTAATTTTGTGTGTGTATGCACTGAGGGAAATTCCTGTCACAGACGCAATGTTTTGGTCCATTTTAAGTGGTATTTGGTGTGTTGTGTTGCAGGATGAGGAGGAAGAAATCAAACTGGAGATAAATGTTCTGAAAAAGTATTCAAATCACAGAAACATAGCAACATATTATGGGGCCTTTATCAAGAAAAGTCCACCAGGGAAGGATGACCAGCTATGGGTAAGTGATATTTTGCTTCAAATTAGTATAATGCCCGTATGTCAAACTGAGCGTGCATTGTTATGTGTCTGTCTGTCTTTATTAATGTGAAAAAATAAAATGAAGTACTTTTTTTGGTACTTTACACAGGGAACCCAAATCTTCAGTAAGTGTAACTGTTATAAGCCCACTCCATGTTTTAGGCATGTGTTATTAGTGAAGTCAAAGTTACTTTTGGATGAGTTAGCACACTCCTAATACAGCTCATGTAGGCACACTTGTTTTTATTACTGCCCAAATACATAGACTTTCTATTTCCTGTGCAGACAAGAATAAACAATGAAGGAAACATCCACACACACCTGTATGTGTTTTGAGCCCATAGTAAAAGGTATTTATTTTCTTGATAATTTTTTCCTGAATACTCCAGATTTACCTAGACCTGGGAATTATTATTTCTACCTGAGCTGTAAACATTGGCAGTGATTATAGATTCATGACTAGGTATGATATGAAATAGAGTCACAGCTTTCACTGTTTTAATGTCATTGTCACTGGAATTGGCATAAGGAAGATTTTTTTTTGTGTCAGTACAGCCCTACTAGGGCCTAGGCTGCCTCATTGTTGGCATTTTGAGATCACAAACACACACACACACATATACCACATTTTGTAAAACTCTGGATGAGAGATCGGTCCATTCCAGAGACCATAACAGGGATATACCATTTGAAATTCATGCAAAATTGATGGTAACTTTATTATACGAAAGAGGTTGCTTTTCATTACTTGAACTGGGTAATGTGTTGTATGTTGTTTCCTTATTAATACTTTAATTTATTTTAGTATTTCATGTTATAAATTTTCTCTTTTTTTCAGCTTGTAATGGAGTATTGTGGAGCTGGTTCTGTAACCGATTTAGTAAAATGTAAGTTCATAATGTGAGTTGGTATAAGTATTTTTTGAAATGGAAATCAATGAGCTTCTCTCTAGGTGTGTCATTGCCAGATTATTGAAGTACTGTTCACTAGCTGCCATATTTTGACATGTTTCAGTGATTGTTGCCAATCCTGTTAGGTCTTCTGACCATTCATATTTGATCACTTAAAAATGCTGGGTGTCTGGAACTTGTCTGTTATCTGGTATTATGAACAGAGCACAGTTGAGAAATGAACCGTTTCCCGGCTTGGTTGAAATGGTGGGAGAGGCAATAGTCTGTGAAGTCCTTAAAGAAAAGTCACTGGATGATGGAAAGAATCCAGAAACCTCATAATCATAACTGAAATATGTTATTATGAGGTCCTTTAGTATTGATATTTGATCTGTTCAAGGTCTGTCTCTACTGATGTGAACAATTTCTCTATAGTTTGCATGAATGCATGTTTTAAGTTTAAGTACATAATGAATATTTGATCTGCATGCAGATTGCTTTTTTTCTGTTTTAAAATATACTTCTTGTCTGATATTGTCATTATAGCTACCAAGGGACAGAGCCTAAAAGAGGAATGGATAGCTTACATCTGTAGAGAAATACTTCGTGGTCTGAGTTACTTACACTCCAACAAGGTGATCCACCGTGATATCAAAGGGCAGAATGTGTTGCTGACTGATAATGCTGAGGTCAAACTTGGTGGGTACATAATATATGTATCTAGTTTACTGATCTCCTTTAGTATCATATAAAATATTTTTTTCAATTTCTGATTGTGCCTGTATAATCTTCCTGTTGGAAGATAACTTCATCAGCAGTGTGTTCTTTTAATACTGTTCACCTGCATGTTGCATATCAATATTGTAGACATTGCAATGGAGATGCAACAGCATTATGTCCCTACATATGTTGCTGTCAGCAGTGCTTCTGTGGTGATTTTATTATGCTGGCAACAAGAAAACCTACCTGGGTCATCACATAAAAGTCCCCAGTATTTTTTTCCAGTTTGAACAAAATTTGGATTTTTTGCGACAGATTTTAATGTTTCCAGTATCAAAATGAACAAAAATCAATCCAGTGGGAGCCGAGTTCATACATTCAGACAAAGAAGTAGATGGACAGACATGACAAACACAATTGGCATTCTTCACAGTTTACGTAGATGTGCCTAAAAATGGCAAGTGAATGGATAAAAAGTGTTTGGGTGGAATATTGAAATGTTGTAGCCAGGAAGACTGCTACAGTACTGATGAAACTGGATGTATATTGAATGTGAATTTATGGATGGGGCCCAGTTCAGCTTGTAGCACATGACACACAAATATTAGTTTTTTGTTTCACAGTCCGCATTGTATGGATTGTGAACCACTGTTGTCTTACATGATTGCAAATGCCTCAGTTTTCTTCTTTTAATAAGGTAGACATGTCTGTTTGCTGTACATATTGGGATAAAGATTTTCTTGGAGATGTCTTCATCCTAGCCCAGATTTTATCAGGTGTTCCTTATTTAGTACGTATGTTTCTTCCACAAGTTCTCTTACAGTGTAAAGCAAAACCTGTTGCTGGAAACCTGTTCACCTATTCATAAATTGTTTCCCTGTGTGGAGCTGGCATTTCAGAGAATTTTCATGTAAATTTTTCATGATAATTTTTGTAACAGCTATGTTTGGTGTATGTATAAAAAATAAGTCCACATACTCTTTGTAGAAGAATCTGGAGATCATGTAACCTCTCCAGTAAGCAGTGTGGAAATAAGTTGGTGAATTGGTGAGTGCATTTTGTGTATAGTATAGACCTATATGACCCAGCAGGAAGTGACTGGCATTTGAGGTCATTTAAATTGATGGCTCTATGTCAAAGAAAGGGCAAAGTTCAGCATGTCTCATTATAGCAATGCAGAATGTCAGTCTGTTGTTAATTGAAGTTGCTTTATTTTCTGGCGTGGAGGGCTAAAATTCAAGATCGCTTAAAATTTTCTAGGTCAGTTCACATGATGCACTGTTGTTGAAATTTTTTTTTCTATTGTGCTGTGAAGAGCTGAAATTGAAGCTCAGTAACAGCTACCTAAGACCATTTGGGTAGCATCATATGTGATTCCAGTTATATTGAGAGGATGATTTTGTCTCCAATTCTTTGCCTTATTAATTAACTGCTGATTTCCTTTATCAGTCGATTTTGGTGTGAGTGCACAGTTGGATCGTACAATTGGACGGCGGAACACATTCATTGGTACACCATACTGGATGGCACCTGAAGTGATCGCATGTGATGAGAACCCAGATGCCACGTATGACAACCGAAGTGACCTGTGGTCTTTGGGTATCACAGCTCTTGAAATGGCTGAGTCCCAACCTCCTCTGTGTGATCTCCACCCAATGCGTGCTCTGTTTCTCATTCCCAGAAATCCTCCACCTAGACTGAAGTCAAAAAAGTGGGCCAAAAAATTTCATGGTGAGTGTTCTGTTTGTAACATGTAAAGTTGTGGGATTTTTGTGAGTTGTACTGAGTGTGGTAGTCTTCTAATGGATTACTCCAGAGTCCACGTGTGAGTCATGGAAGTATGTTATGACACTGTTTACTGTTGTGAAGAATATAGATAGAGCATGAGAATTCTGTAGTTTTTTTTTTTCAAGTTTCATGTTAAATGCAGCTGAAAAAAAAATAAAAAATGAACAAGGAATGGAATGAGAATGTTGAAGTATATGAACAAGTTAGGAGATATATTATGTGTAGTGTAACAATTCTGGCATGTGTTCCAGCTTATTCAGTTATATTGCAAATTATGTGACTTCTAGAAAACTTGTTCTGGGCATGGAACATGTGTTTCAGTTTTATCTGTGTTTGGTACATGTTTTGCATAACTCATTGTGCTGATAGTGGGCTGTGCAGTTGTGTGAAGTGTTTGTTTATCCGTTGTCTAAGACAGGGTTCTGAAACTTATATTGTCCATGACCTATTTATGGATCTCATATGTCTTGCAACCCAATTAGTACCAGCTGCCAGAAAACTGCTTCAGACTTACAACGTGATGTTAAAATAAATGAGGTTAAATGTTGAATAGATTTCAGTTTTATTTTTTCATGCATGAAGTATAATTGTGGAATACAGAAAACTCCAAGCTTGACTATTTTGGACTTAACCTGTAAGCAGTGGAAATTAGTGTATAAAGAATTGGAGAATTTTCTCTTATTCCCCCATCCGCAGTAAGACTTTAATAACAGTGATGAACTGTATGTTGTGATGTCAAAGAATTAGATGTCTTTGGCAAGTGTATGCACTTCTCTGTACAACAGGTTTCATCGAGACAGTGCTTGTGAAAGACTATCACCAACGCCCTTACACAGAACAGCTTCTAAAGCATCCATTTATCCGGGACCAGCCCACCGAACGGCAGGTTCGAATACATCTTAAAGACCATATTGACCGCTGCAAGAAGAGGAAACAAGAGAAAGGTAATAGCTGAACTACTGTTGTTTGTAATTTCTGCAAGAAAAGTGCTGCAGAGTCTTTAGTTGGTTCCCCAATCATATGGAAATATGAGCCTCCATAGGTAATTTGAGTGATCGAATGGTTGCATCATATTTCCTATGAACATGGGTTGCTTACTCAGTTGTATGTTGTCTCTTGTGTAGAGTAGGTCGGTGTATATGAGAAATGTTTCCTGTTTGAACACACAGTATATATCTGCAGTACTGTTACAAAGTACATCATGGAAAAAATGTTGCTGAAAAGTTCGAAAACAAAGAAAAAAAAATTTTGCATCAGTAGTGCCATGTAAAAATTGACATAACAGATAATGGAAACATTTTCAATGAAGGGATCAGTGCTAAACCAAAAGAAAATATGAAAATGTTGTGTTTTAACTGAAGATAAATCATAAGACATATGTTTTTCAAAGAAACAAATTCCTACCATTATATTCATTTAATTCTGGCACCATGCTTCAAAGAATGAACAGGAGGAGGGTAAACAGCTACAGGGAACTGTCAAAGAAATGGTAACAGTAATATAGTACAATATAAAATTGTAAACTTGATAGCTGAAATTTGGAGGCTGTGTCAAGTTGACTTCGGACAGATTCACAGATATTAACACAAGTCTTGGGGTTAAAAATTTTGTATCATAATAAGCAAAGAAGGGAACGTGCTTTCTGGCAGGAAAACATTACATGAGATTTGAGGTTCCTGTAGCAGTGTTGCTGAAGATTGAAGTCTTGTGGGATGTTGTCTCATGGGACAGGTAGTATATAATGTGTGAAAGGATTTTAGTGCCTTCAAAACATAAGGAACAACCTACTCACTGAGACAGCATAACATCCCAGAAAACTTGAATTTTTAATGTGTGTGTGTGTGGCTAATGTATGTAGAGTTTTAGGTTAAACTCATTGCACTGCTTGTTAAAAGAAAGAAGGTCTATGTGTGTAATGCTGTGCATTTTGACAGACTAGTTGACAAAGCAAAATAATGGGAAATCGAGGAACACGTTACCTTGATCTTAAAATATCTGATTTTGTGAAAGGTGTATTTAATTTAACTTTGTGTGTAACAGAACGAGAAGACTATCGGTATAGTGGATCAGAGAACGAAGAAGAGGAACCAGCAACTGCAGGGGAACCTTCTTCCATAGTTCAGGCACCTGGTGGTGACACACTCAGGAGAAATTTCCAACAAATCCAGGTACTGATTCTTTCAGACCATAGCTTGTACAATAATATTTGCATACTGTTTTGGGGAATTTTTATGTCCATCATACAGGAAGCTAGTAGATCTATATTTTGTAGTTCTTCTTTGTGTTATTAAATAAATATATGTGTGTGTGAATGGATAAGAAACAAATATATAATGGTTGAATGAATGAATGAATGAATATTTAAATAAATGACCATACAAAACACTCATACCTTCAAACACCTGACATGTAATCTTTCCTATCTCAGTTCCTCTGTCTTTGGCACAGAATTTGTGGGTATTCCCTTTGTCTTATGATGAATAATCTTGCTGCTTTGTGTGTGGTTAGTGGGAGGTGGCATGTGTGCATGTGTTGTTGTACAAGGACTGGAAGTGGTAATAGAAATTATTCTTGAACAACTCACGTCTGTTACCTTTCGTTGTTTCTGTAGCTAAATAATCTTGTCCTCTGTACTCTAGCCACAGCTGTCACAAAGCTTGCACAGTTTTATTCTAAATATTTTTTTATTTTGTGGTATGCTCAGACAAAAAAAAAACACTTCCCACGAATTTCACATCGAAGTTGACCAGAAATCATCTGATTGATACGTTTGAGTGGGTACCTATCCTGCTTTAGGTTCAAGTGGTCCAGTTTCTGCCATATATTGTCACTTACCACACTACCTGTGACACGTTATAATTAGTGCAATTGAGAGTGTTGTTATTCTTTTCACTGTTTGTATTCTGACAACAGTACTTTCTTCCACTGTTTTAATTGCCTAACTTTTTAAGTTCTCTGCAATAGAAAAGCAGAGCATTGTAGTTGTAAACAAGGGGTTGTCAAGCAGGCAGAATATTTTCAGATAGTTCCATTTCTTCTCCAGTAGTGTAGTGACAATCATATTTCTTTCTCCAAATGAAATAGTGTGGCAACAACAGACAGAAGTTGAAGCAGAATATTGGAGTGAAACTCTGTGTTGAAAACAGCTTGGTGTGTCTCAAGTCTCATGGAATTATATTTCAGAAACAGCTAAGGGGTAAAGTAAACCAAGAATTCCTTGAATTCAGCAGTATTGCATTATGGATCCTGGTCATCATGTCACATTAGAATTGTTGGAGCTAGGAAACTACACTTCATCACTGTTATATCTGGGCTGCATGGTTTTGTCCTGTTCGCCTCCATGTTGCTGGTAGCAGTGATTTGACTTTCCCAAACTAATGTTACTGATTTATTACCCACATATTTAAACATATTTTACTAACTGCTCTGATTAAGTAGTGTCTCTGACGGGTGCTATGCAAGTGATGTCATATGATGTACTAGAAACGATGTGGCCCATTTTGTGGAACTGTTTCATTGTTAGTGTAGACACACTGAAGAAAATGAGAGGCTGGACAGCTGGTTCTTAGCCTGATTTCTTGACTGAGGCCCTTCAAATACCAAGTGAGTCCATTGATATTGGGCAGAAGGAATGATATTGTTTGGAATCTGCACTATTATGAGTACAACAACACACAATTCAAGCCAGGATAAGGAAAGAGTGGGCTAGTGTACTGGAGCCCTTTCTTTTTCTTCTGTCATGCTGTGTAAGATTGGTAGAATGCCATTATTTCTTTGTTCTGATAAATTACATGTGGATTCAGTAGCAGTCATGTAAGGTTAAATAATACTACTACACAGTTTATAGTACAACATCAGTTCATTCTCACTGGCATATGTAGTGGAGTTAACAGAGAGCTGAAATATGAAATAAATTTGAAGATTCACATCTTCTGGGATGTTACACTATGTAACATGGCATATAGTTTTCTTGACTTTCTGACAGTTATGCCTTGTCACATTATGTTAACATTTATAACATTTAGCATTAACATTTATTACTTAATATTAATTATATATTAATATAGATTAACAATGTACTAATATTATTAATCAGGTTGCTTGTGTTCCAGGAGGGCCGAACATTGACACAGAATGAATCAAAGGAATCAAAACACAATTGGAAAGGGGAACGAGAGGAAATACCAGAACCTGGACCTCCATCTAGGCCCCCAATACCACAGAGACTCATTGGTGAGTTAAAACATAAACATATGGTGAAATCTGTATTGAAAATTTTTGTGTGGGACATTGGATTTGGCCATTAACCATGGGATGTTTCAAACAGAGGAAGTTTTACATTGCGCTTACTGAATACGGGCTTACTGAAATGAAGAAAGGCCTTATATTGAAGAACAATAATTTGGAGAACCTGCTGTACCGTGTGTATTATAGAAAGGTGTAATTTGTTTTCATGCTTATTTTTATGTGTTGAGTTATGCATCGAGTTTTATGTGTACGTGTGTATGAGTTATGCATCGAATGTTAATGTTGTACTATACTTGGAAATTTCAAAGGGGTTTTTTTTTTAAAAAAACTTGAAGGCTCTTAACTACTACTTGAAGAGAAATAGAGAGAGAGATGCGCACGTGCCCACCCACCCTCCCCATCCGTCCGACCGTCCATTCTTCAAATATTGTTGAAATTGATGTATCAGTGCAATAGTCACGATGTTGATACTGCGCAGCCGTGGTGGGGACAGTATCGGGTAGTTCAGTTGGGGTAGTTCAGCAGTGTGTTTCAAGCAAGCAGCTTGAATGATGAGGCTTGCAGTGTCTCCAGTTTGTCATAAATATTTCACTGATGATGGACATTCTTCTTCTTCTGGGCAACCTACACAGGCCTGCTGATACCATTTGTGATATTACTGTTGCAGGTGAAATTGTCACTCTTTTATTTCAAAAATGGAGATGATGGTACTTATATAAGTGTAGTATATTTTAACATTTCAGCTTGGTACAAGTTGCAGGTTTGGTTGTGATGAAGATGGGACAATGTATTGCAGTAAAATGACTTCAGATTTTGTACAGTGGTATAAAATTTGGGAAAGTGTAAACTCTGGGAAATTTGTTCTTGTGGTCATTTGGTTCTGTACAAAAGTGCTTGAAGTCATGGAAAATGCAAAATACACGAACATAATATCTGGATTTTACTGTATTATGAAGCATTTTATCCGCTACCTTGCA
>Ga0209755_10005315_pt1 | contig 14700 bp, 12 predicted proteins | sample TergutCo191P1_FD_187301 | JGI IMG/M metagenome (GOLD analysis project Ga0209755, IMG submission 187301) | Cornitermes sp. P1 segment gut microbial communities from Petit-Saut dam, French Guiana - Co191P1 (SPAdes) (version 2) | ecosystem: Host-associated > Arthropoda: Insects > Digestive system... | reverse complement strand
ATTTTTTCTGCTGTCATGTATGCTGCTGTCATATACTTCCGCGAAATTACCGACAAAGGGACCTGCAAAATCATATTTCGCGTTTATTATAATTTCTCCTGTATCTTCATCCAGATAACCCCATATTTGTTCATTTTCGGAATCAAAATCGGCATAAGGTATTAGATTTTTTCCATGATTTTCCGCCGGAGAATTATTTTTTAAATTGGCACACGTAGGCAAAAGAAACAGGATAATAAATGCGGAAACAATTAAATTTTTAATTTGCATTTGACTCCCGTTATCTTATCTCGTTCGCTATTAAATCTCCTGTTTCTTTTGTGCCGATTAATTTTTTGCCATCTGAAAAAATGTCGCCTGTGCGGTAACCCTTTGCAAGCACAGCTTTAACGGCACGTTCGATTGCGTCCGCTTCATTGGAAAGAGCGAAGGAATAGCGCAGCATCATCGCAACGGACAAAATTGTCGCCATTGGGTTTGCCTTGTCCTGCCCGGCGATGTCAGGCGCCGAACCGTGAACAGGCTCGTACATTCCAAGGCTGCTCTTTCCAAGGCTCGCCGAAGGCAGCATTCCGATGGAACCTGTGATCATGCTTGCCTCGTCCGACAAAATATCGCCGAACATATTTCCGGTTACGATAACGTCAAACTGGCGCGGGTTTCGCACAAGCTGCATTGACGCGTTATCGATGTAAAGATTTTCGAGCGTAACATCAGGATAGGTCTTTGCGACTTCGGCAACGACCTGCCGCCAGAGACGGGAGCTTTCCAGTACATTCGCTTTGTCTACGCTTGTAACTTTTTTATTGCGTTTCATTGCCATATCAAAGGCAACGATCGCGATGCGGCGCACTTCCTCCTCGGCGTAAATTTCTATGTCATAAGCAGCCTTTCCAAGAGGAGTATCTTCAAAACCTTTTTCGCCGAAATAAATGCCGCCAGTTAATTCGCGTATAACAACCAGGTCTAACCCGCCCTCAACAATTTCTTTTTTAAGAGGACACGCGTCTACAAGTTCCTCGAACATTAAAGCCGGGCGTATGTTTGCAAAAAGCCCGAGTTCCTTGCGAAGACCAAGCAAAGCCATCTCGGGGCGTTTGTTGCCGGGGAGCGTGTCCCACTTCCAGCCGCCAACCGCGCCAAGCAGAACCGCATCGCTCGCTTTGCACGCGGCGATTGTTTCTTCGGGGAGGCAGTTACCAACAGCGTCAATCGCCGCTCCGCCTGCCAAAAGTGTTTTGTATTCAAACTTATGATTGTAAACGCCTGCGATTTTATCTAAAACTTTTTGCGCCTGTTCAGTAACTTCCGGGCCAATTCCATCGCCGGGAATAACCGCTAGTTTTATGTTCATTTATCTGTACCTGCTTTTATCGAATTGAGTAATCCGCCCGACGATATTATTTTTTTTATAAAATCTGGGAAGGCAACAGCCTGAAATGTTTCTGATTTGGTAATGTCTTTTATTACACCTGTGTCAAAGTTCACTTCGACATCATCACCCGCGGCGATTTTTTCTCCTGCCGCTTCACATTCTAAAATAGGAAGCCCAATATTGATGGCGTTGCGGTAAAAAATCCGCGCGAAAGATTTTGCTATCACGCATGAAATGCCCGATTCTTTTATTACGATTGGAGCATGTTCGCGCGAGGAGCCGCAGCCAAAGTTGGAACCGGCAACCATAATGTCGCCTTGTTTTACATTTTTAACGAAATTAATATCGATATCTTCCATACAGTGAGCAGCAAGCTCCTTATGATCTGTTGTATTCAAATACCTTGCCGGGATTATTACGTCCGTATCCACATTATCACCGTAGCGGTGTACCTTTCCTCTTGCTTCCATTTGTTTCTCCTTCTCTATGTGCCAATAATAAATGAAAGGCAAAAAAAAATCTAGATATTATGATTAAATTTTATTGACCCTTTTACACACCTACTGCTTGTAAAATAGCGTCCTCGACTAAAGTATTTAACGAAACACCGCGGGCGGATGCGGTTATAGCTAGTTTGCGATGAAGCTCTGCTTTTATCCGCACATTGAAAGAACCTTTAAATGGTCTTTCCGGCTCCTTTCCTTTTGCCGCGCAAAACTCCAAATATTCATCTACCGCATTATGGAAATCTTTGGTAATAGCGCGGACACTATCTCCTTCATAAGATATTAGCGCTTTTATCCCGATTACCTTGCCGTAAAAAACAGCGTCTTCTTCGGAAAAACATACGTTTCCTGTATAGTTTTTATAGTTCATGTAATTGTCTTGATTTTTATTTTTCATAATAAACCCTTTTCTTTCAAGTTCGAAATAATATCATCTATCTGATACTTCTTTAAAATATTTTGCGGATGCGGTTTATGTAAACGCAAATAATCGCCGCTTTCATTAGAAAAAACTACACGAGAACCGCTTGTTTTTCCTGCTGTTTCCATAGAGTACCCCATAGACCTTAATAATGTAGTCAATTCATCAAATGTAAAATCCGCAGGTCGAGATAAAAATCGTTCGGCAAGTTTTTCCTTTTTGCTCAATTAGCCGCCTCCTATAATTATACACTAAAAGTCATTAAATTGCAACTATTATTAGTTACATAAAGTATTTTTAATTTCTGACAATATCACTATACATCTGTAAAGGTATATTGTCAAGGTTTTTGAAGATTTATTTTATTCAAAAAAACACAGTAAAACATGAAAGTATAGATTTACGCTTGGGTTCAACGTAAATTGGGAGAGGTTTATAAAACTATAAGAAATGCCTTTGTTGGAACTGCTACCCCATACTATGTAGAAAGTAATAAAGATGGATATTTTTATTTGGAATCAAATAATATAAAAGATGGTGTAATTAACCGCATTAAGGAAATATTTATCAACGAAGAATTTTATTTAAGTCAAAGGGACAAATGGCTATACGAAGGTGACTTAGTCATGGTTCAATCGGGACATGTAGGACATACCGCTGTTATCCCTAAAGAGCTTAACGAAACCGCAGCTCATGCGCTTATTATATTTCAAAACCAGAGCAAGCCTACAGACCCACACTTCCTAAATTATGAGTTACAAACTACTAATTCAAAAAAAATGTTGGATAATATTACTATTGGCAATACCATAAAACACATATTAGCATCTGACATGAAAGAATTCAAAGTATCCTTACCTAATAAAATTGAACAAACCGCCATAGGCAATTTCTTCCGCACCTTAGATAACACTATTCTTCTTTATAAGCGTAAGTTAGACAGCTTAAAACAGCTAAAAAAAGCCTACTTGCAACAGATGTTTCCTCAAGAGGGAGAAACTGTACCTAAGGTTAGGTTTGCCGGGTTTAAGGGGGATTGGGAAGTGTATACTCTTGGAGAATTAGGTTCAACTTATACTGGATTATCTGGTAAAACTAAGGAAGATTTTGGTAAAGGCGAAGCCAAATATGTAACATATTTAAATATATTAAATAATTTACTTACAAATAGCGAGGAAATGGGGGCAGTTGAAATTGATAATAAACAAAATGAAGTAAAGTATGGTGATATATTTTTTACTACTTCTTCCGAAACGCCGGAGGAAGTTGGTATGTCATCTGTATGGTTACATACTTTAAAAAATATTTATTTAAACAGTTTTTGTTTTGGATTCCGTCCATCTAGAAAAGTTTGCCCATATTACATGGCTTTTATGTTACGTTCACCATATGTTAGAGTAAAAATTCAATTATTAGCACAAGGAATATCACGTTACAATATTTCAAAAACTAAATTGATGGAAATTGAAATAAATATGCCGTCACTTGTAGAACAAACCGCTATTGGCAACTTTTTCCGCAATCTCGACGAACAGATAACTACCCAACAAACAAAACTGAATAACCTTAAACTATTAAAATCTGCATACTTGCAAAAGATGTTCGTTTAACAAGTTAAAAACATATAATATTTTAAAATAGTCAAGATTACTCATATATCTCCCGAATTACTATTCAGGAGGCATATTATGTCAATAAAAGAAAGGGCTACACAATTTTTTCATGGGTATTTTGCGGATTGGATGGAGATTTACAAAAATGGGGCTGTGCGTCCCATCACATATCAAAAATACTTAATGACATCCCGGCGGCTTACTGAACTTGCACCTGTATTAAGGATAGATGAGCTTGATAAACGGTGTTATCAAAATTTAATAAATGAATACGCAAAAACTCATGAAAAACAGACTACAATGAACTTTCATCATCATCTAAAAAGCGCTATTTTGGACGCAATTGATGAAGGTTTGCTTTCCTTTGACCCTACACGTAAAGTAACAGTAAAAGGCAAATCTCCAACAATTAAAAAACCCAAATTTTTAAGCCAGTTTGAACTTCAATCACTGTTAGCAAATCTTAACCTAACAAGTGAGCCGAATTGGGATTGGTTTATTTTACTTATTGCAAAAACTGGTTTAAGATTCTCGGAAGCTCTGGCTTTAACCCCAAACGATTTTAATTTCATCGAACATAAAATTAAAATAAGCAAGACATGGAATTATAAATGCGCTAATGGCGGCTTTACAGAAACTAAAAATCAATCGTCACGGCGAACATTGCAGATAGACCCTCAGTTGAATCACAGTCTTTTAGATTTAACCAAAGGATTAACAGCGGATAATCCCATTTTTGTAAAAGGCAGAGTTTTTAATTCTACAGTAAACGACCGCCTTGAAGCATTATGCAAATTAGCTGAAGTACCTATGATTTCGATACATAGCCTTCGTCACACTCATGCTTCACTTTTAATTTTTGCAGGCGTATCTATCGCAAGTATCGCCAAAAGACTTGGACATTCAAGTATAAACACAACCCAGGAAACGTATCTGCATATTATTCAAGAGTTGGAGGATCAAGATAATGATAAAATAATTAAGCAGTTGTCTATTCTTTTGTAATATTTATATTATTTTTTAACTTGACATATATATTATAATTATGATAAAATATTTGAAAATATTACATACTATGTTAAAATAATTATTTGGAGAATATATTATGAAGAAAAATCTTACAATAGTAAAAATAGGTTATGTAGATCATTTAGTAAATTTTAATAAAGTAAAAAAATGGAAATCAAATATATTTGATATTGTTGATATTCAAACTGTAGAATATTTACCAAATAGTGAAAGTGATGATGGATATTTAGATCAAAAATTTACAAGAGAAAGTTTACAAAGTATTATATCATGTCCCAAAAACTCTGACTTTGCGGTTGCTATTACATCATATAGATTTACAGATAATTTTTATTTACATCGTATAAAGAAGAATTGTGCAGCGATTTCTCTTTACGGAATTAAAGAAATATTAGAATCAGAAAATATTTCTACTGAAAATTTTATTATTAAACAATTTTATGAGATTTGTGCACTTAGTATTATTGTTAATGGAATTACAAATGATATGGAAGTCTATAATGTTGTACATGGAGATACAAGAGGTTGCCTTTTTGATATGAATGGAGACAGAAAACATATTATATACAATACAGAAAAGCCAATTATTTGTAATTCCTGTAGAGAAAAATTTAATAAAAAGCAAATATCCCAAGGTATTGTTTCTACATTCGATAAAGAATTAAGAAAAATAAAAAAAACAAATATTTTAAAAATTGAAAGATATATAAAAAAATATCCATTTATTTCAATGAGCATAAGTGCTATAATTGCATTAACTATTAACTTTTTGTTAAAAGGTATTTGGAAATTATTAGAACTATTGATAGATAAAGTTTGCAAATAGTAATAATGAAGATATTCTAGAATAAATAATTTGGCGTATTGCGTTTAACAATCATTAAACGAACATCTTTTGCAAAAAAGCTGATTTTAGCTTTTTAAGATTGTCTAGTTTGGCTTGCTGGGTAGCTATCTGATCGTCGAGATTGCGAAAAAAGTTACCAATAGCGGTTTGTTCATCAATAACTGGCAATGCAATCTCAAATTCGGATAATACTTCTTTTGTGATTGTTTTTATAGTTCCTCCAGGTGCAGTCTTTTTTTCTATATCAAATTTTTGTTGTACAACATAAGCCCAATAATAGATATCGGTACTTAATTTATAATCATCAAATATGAGCAAAGTTCTATCAACAAAAGCTGGATACTGAGTTATAGCTACTCGTCCAATACTACCTTGTAGTGTTACAATAACTTTTCCTGTAGGCACATATACACTTTTGTGTTGAGCGAGTTCAGAAATTTTTTGTTTTGTATCATCAACAAGTCGTAAATCATTTCCAACATCAACTACCTGGACAAAGGGCATTCCGTTATCTTCATCGTACCATTCTGCATTTCCATATGGTTGTGGAAAAGATCCACGCCTGAAGGTAGAAATTTCTCCCAATTTCCTCATTTCCCAATCCCCTTTAAACCCGGTAAACCTAACCTTAGGAACAGTTTCTCCCTCTTGAGGAAACATCTGCTGCAGATAGGCTTTTTTTAACTGTTTTAAACCGTCTAACTTACGTTTATAAAGAAGAATAGTGTTATCTAATGTGCGGAATAAATTGCCTATGGCGGTTTGTTCTTCGCTTGGTGGTAATAATATTTCTTGAGCCTTGACTAAATCAGAATTTAAATTTACTTGACTACCTGGTTGTCCATATTGTTGCCATTGTAAACGAAACATCTCAAACCATTGGAACATGAATTCTTGTTCAAACTTAGGATTTAAAAAAATTAAAAATCCATCGTGAACCCCCGTTTTAATGTAGTTGATTACAGGTCTACCAATTGTTGCAGCAATACTAAGTAAAAGGTGTGGTTCTGTAAGCACACGAGTTTTTGACTGTCCAGCTTCGGATATTTTCTGATCTAGGTAATAAATCCGTCCGTTTTGTTCTGTTACATCCGATATGCGAAGCCATCCAATATCAGAATTATCGTCAAACCATTTTGGATCTTGAATAGGTCTTGGCGAAGCTCCTCGAACAATATCCGCAACCTCCCCCAACCTACGTTGAACCCAAGCGTCAGTGAAACCTTTGAATCTTATTTCCGGCGTGTTCTTCATTGAGCGCCATCCTTTGCCCAATCGATTAACTTACCTATCCAGCGTTCAAAATGCTTACATTTTGCAGAAATCCCATCGATCCCAATTCTAAGCGCAATACTTACACCATCACTCACTTTATGCTTTTTTGAATAACCTGGTATAATTTTCTCAAGCCTTTTAGAAGGAGCGGTATCATAAGAGTTGTTTATATGTTCAGGAGTTTCAATGTCTTTGTTTTCACAAATTTCATTTAATGCAGCAAGCTGCTTTTTATTAGCAATGATTTCAAATGCAGATGTGCACGCGAACAGAAGCCCCTCATATTCATGTATAATCAAGTTGAAGAACAGGTTTTCCAATTCCTTCATATCTTCTTCAACAGCCGCTTCAATATGCTGCGCTTTTTGATAAATAGTACCAGATGCGGTATCAACACCTGGCGTTTCCTTTGGTAATCCATAATAATCAAACATTGTTGTTATTGTTGCTGTTGGATCACCTTTGCAAATTCTTATTAGATCTCTTTTTATTATACTGTATTTACTTACTCCACCTGCATTAATCGGTGTAATAATCATATCTTTATCAATATTAGTTAAATATGGATCGAGAACTGTTTTAATAAAATTTTCTTCTGTAAGACCTTCGCAAAATATTATTAATCGTTTCATCGTGCGAATCTCCCACCCAAAATATTTTTATTCCATAATTCTCCCACTTTGTAGTCTTCCAACCATTCTGCAAAGTCAGCTTGTTCACGCCGTTGAATTTCTGAGCCTTCTTTTCCGCTATCTACAACAACAATATCTTTTAACTCAAATTTATTAAGCAGCTCAACAGACTGCGTAGCAAGAATTATTTGCTTATTATCAGCTGCTTTTTGCACCATCTCAGCTAAAATAGTTATCGCATACGGATGAAGTCCAAGTTCCGGCTCATCAATAATTATTGTAGCTGGCTGTAACTCTGCTGGCTGTAAAAGCAATGTGGCAAGGCAAATAAAACGCAGAGTGCCATCGGATAGCTGTGAGGCATTAAAAATCTCATCACAATCCTTTTTCTGCCAATGTAAAATGATATGTTCCTCGTTTTCTTTCTTTGGTTTTAAAATAAAATCTTTAAAGTATGGAGCTATTGTTCGTATATGTTCAACAATGTAATTATATTCTTTTGTGTAATGTTCCCGTAAATGAAAAAGAAAGGCTGCTAAATTAGCGGCGTCTTTTTGAAGAAACTCATTATTGGATATGTTATAGTTTTTAGGTTTGATTATTGAATGACTATCGTGGAAGTGGTAAACATGCCAATGTCCGCGTAACACAATTGCAATAGCATCTTTAATATTTTTATCAATATTTGGATTATCACTATTATACCAATCTTTTAAATTGGACTCACTATAACTACTGCCAGACCAAGGTGAGTTTTCAAGACCAACATTTTCCTCGAAAAATTCTAAGCTATCATGTTTGGTCATTTTTAATTCAAAGGAATAAGTACTTGAGCCGAAATAGAAACCAACAATAAAACTATCTGTTTCTTTCGTACCATTATAAAACAAAGTACCTGCACCTTCTTCCTGAGCATAACTGGACAAACGTTTTTCAGATATTTTTTTTAACAACTCAAATATTGAAATAAAATTAGATTTTCCTGCGCCATTGCTGCCAATTAGCACATTAATATTACTTAATTCTATTTCACATTCTTTTATAGATTTAAAACCTTTTATATAAATTCGACTTAATTGCTCTTGATTGAGTTCATTCATTTCTTTCCCTCCTGTGTAAAGACACGCTTTGTTGCTTCAATTATATCTCTAGTTTCGCTTGTTTCAGCAAGTTCATTTAACAAACCCAAAAACTCGGTTTCACTTTGTCTAATCTGTTTATTAAGGTCTATCATTTCCTTGCTTAGCGCCACGATGTCAATTTGTTCTTCTTCTTCAAAAGTGTCTACATAACGAGGAATATTCAAGTTATAGTCATTACCGGCAATTTCTTCAAAAGAAGCTACATGAGCGTATTTTGAAATATTTTTTCTTTTTTTATATGCGTCTACTATCTTTGCTATATCTTCATTCCGTAAGTTGTTCTGATTCTTTTGTTTTTCATAATCGTTTGAAGCGTCAATAAACAGAACATCACGTCCTGTGCGTTTCTTTTTTAAAATTAACACCACGGTTGGTATGCTTGTTCCATAAAAAATGTTGGGAGGAAGACCAATAACGGCATCTATCGCTCCCATTTCCAGTAATGTTTTTCTGATAACGCCTTCTGCCGAACCTCTAAACAACACGCCATGCGGCAATACTATTCCCATTGTTCCCTTTTCGTTAAGGTGATAAAAACCGTGCAGTAAAAAAGCAAAGTCAGCTTTAGATTTAGGCGCAAGCCTGCCGTATCGTTCAAAACGAGGATCGCTTAAAAATTTATCATCTGCGCTCCAAACAGCGGAGTACGGAGGATTCATAACAACGGCGTTAAATAAATACGGTTCGTCTGTCGGCCAATCCTCGTCAAGAGTATCGCCGTTTCTTAACCGCATTTGATTCTTCTCTACATTGTGAAGAATCAAATTCATCCGAGCCAAGTTGAATGTAGTTGTATTTAATTCCTGCCCGTGGTAATGAACTAATTGCGGATTCGCCACAAACTGGCGAATGTTTAGCATCAGTGAGCCCGAACCCATTGCAGGATCATATATATGGAATGGAGCAGTTTTTTCCTGACCTATCGCAACAATTTCAGAAATAATTCTGCTCACCGCTTGAGGTGTGTAAAATTCACCTGCTTTTTTTCCGGCACCTGCGGCAAATTGCCCTATTAAATATTCGTAAGCATCGCCGATGACATCCCCATCATGACCAAAAAGGTCAATTTCATCGAGGGTTTTTATAACTTCTGTTATGGTTACATTACGCTGCTGATCACTTGCGCCCAATTTATTAGAATTTAGGTCGACATCGGCAAACAACCCTTCAAAACGAACGCCTTGCTTACTAAGGGCAACAAATGCGTTTTGCAGATCGGAACGCTGAAACTCGTATTCGGCGGCTTTTTTGCATAAGGAGCAGAAAAGGTATTCCGGTTCAATAAAATAACCCAGTTTTTTAGAGATTATTTCTTTTACTTCCTTAGCTTTATCCTTGTGCCATTTTTTAAATCCTGCATACTGCTTTTCCCTTTCGGGGTATTCATTTACCTTACCATGCTCTTCTTTGTATACAGTTCGCAATTGCTGATCGGATAAATATTTATAAAAAACAAGACCAAGCAAATAATTTTTATATTCGCTTGCGTCCATTTTACCGCGTAGTATATCCGCGCTTGCCCACAACTTCGCGTTTAATTCGCTCATATTTTTCTACCTCCATTCCCATGCGCTGTTATTTCATTCTTTAAAGGCAGAAGTTTTTCTATAATAATTTTTCTCCAATAGTCTTCTATGACTATTGTCCTTCTCCTGAATTCTTCCCCAGGAAAGTTTTGCTCGAATCTTTCCTTTGTCAAAGCGGATTTATCAATTATGGTATTTAGGTAAGGAATTTCATTTTTACCAATATTATACTCATTAAAACTTGCCTGTAATTCTTCTATTGGTACATCAAAAGTAACAGCGGTTTCTGAAATTATACCATCTATAATGCTTCTAAAATGCCTGTCTACACTATACAAAACTTCAGGTTCTGCGACAGAGAGACCTTTCAAAGCATCAGCATAAGCGATTTTAACAATATCAGGTTTGCTCTCTATGAGAGTATCAAATTTTTGACGATTATTCTCATTATTAATATCTTTTAAAAGCTGGCTAATATAATAACTGTCAATTTTATCTGTCTGCGTTGCGTTCTGTTCTGAAGAAAATTCAATTTCAAATGCCTCGTTTATCTCATCCTTCCCTACGCCTTGTTCTGCAAGAATTTCTTTTACAGCAGCTTTTTCGTTTTCAATATATCCAAAATCAGCTTTAATGAGATTAACCGCTTCAGAAAGTTTTGAAAAGTCATCCTCGAATTCTTCATAGCTTTTTATAGCTTCACCAAATTTTTTAAGAGCCTGGAAAGTTTTTATGGCGGTAAGGCGTTTTTTTAAGTCTTGAGGAGCCTGTTCCAATTCCTTTTTTGCTTTTATATAGGTTTTATGAGCAGATTCCAGATCCTTTCGTACTTCAAAATATTGCCTTGGTAAAAGTTTTTCCCAATTTCTTGCCTCATTCGAAAATAATTTAATAGCTTCCCTAACATTGCTTATCATTGTTTTTGGCTTACGAAATGTAACTATCATTCCTTTGTCCTTGTCATTCATTACGCGATTAGTGCGGGAGAATGCCTGTAAAAGCCCATGCCACTTTAGTTCTTTATCAACATAAAGAGCCTGAATGGTAGGAGCATCGAAGCCGGTTAACAATCTGTCTACAACAATAACAATATCTAGCCATTCTCCATTTTTCTGGTATTGCGCGCTTTTTCTTGCTAATCGGTTGTTAATATTTTGATTATACAAATCTACATCTTCGTAATTTGAGCCATACATAGCGCTGTATTCTTTCATTATTTCTTTTATTTCTGTTTGCGCCGCATTCATTTCATCCTGATTCTCTGTTACTGAATACGTTATAGCAACACGAGGGAAGTCAGGATCGTTTAACCGCCGCATTTCATTTTCTCTTCCTTTTATTAATTCGCCATTTTTCTTTAATTCAATCAATTTACGATATATTCGTTTTGCCTGAGCAATCGAATGGGTAGTTAAAATACCGCTCATTGTCGGTAAACCGTCAACAACTTTAAATTTTTCCAAAAGATTGTGCCGTTTAAATATTTTTCCTAACATCGCCGCAATGTAATCGTCACGTTCATAATAATCGTTACCCAATAAAGATTCTTTATCAATGTCAGACATATTTTTTAACTTTTCAGCAGAATTGGCTTTTGGATACTTCTCTTTAATTTTTCTCTCATATACATCTTCTTCGTCTTCTGTGTTCATAAGCGAGTGATATTCAACTTGAAAATCCAGAACTGATTTATCATCCATAGCGTTTTTTGTTGTATAAGCATGAAGCAAATCTCCATATTGATCATTTGTAGTCCGAGCGTATGCGCCATTTTCCTGCTTTTTATTTTCATTAAAAATAGGTGTTCCAGTAAACCCAAACCATGTAGATCTTGGAAAGTATTTCCTTATATCTTTCATTTCTTTATCAGAAACTGCCCTGTGACACTCATCTACTATAAATACAATATGCTCGCCTTTTAATTTTTCAAATTTATTTTTCTCTAATTCTCTGCATTCTCTAATGGCGGCGCTTAACTTCTGGATTGTAGTAATAATGATTGTATTATTGTTTTTCTTACTTAAAATGTTATCGATAAGTTCGTATCTATTATCAATACTAATAATAAGCGTGTTATCTGTAACATCGCCGGATGTAAGACCCGTATTATACTCAGATGCGAATTTACCAAATTCGTTTTTAGTTTGATTGTCTAAATCTTTACGATCAACGATCATAACAGTTCGAGCAACGCCGATGGCTGTTTGCGCTAATAATTTTGTCGCTACAAAGCTTGTTATAGTTTTACCTGAACCAGTAGCATGCCAAATAAAGCCGCCTTTGCGCGCTGATGCTTGTTTTTGAATTTTTTTAATTGCGTGTATTTGATACGGACGCAGCACCATCAAATATTTTTGATTTTTTTTATCATCAACTAAAATTGTAAAACGGCTGATAAGCTCGTGCGCCGCCGGGATACTCAGCACACTTCTTGCAAAGTCGAACAAATCCTCAACAGGCGTGTTGTTTTCTTCCCGCCAATTAAACAGGAATTTTTTTACCGCATTAAAATCATTATTTGAACCTGGTCTCGCAAAATATTTCGTAGATACTTTATTACTCACCACAAATATTTGAACAACAGCAAAAATACTGTCAAAAAACCCTAACTGCGCGTATCGTTCAATTTGGTCAAACGCCTGACGGTAGCCGTCTTTGGCATACTCACTTTTTAACTCAATATGTATGACTGGCAGCCCGTTTATAAGCAAGGTAACATCACCGCGTATTGTGTTTCCAAACGTTTCAGGTACGATTTGATTTACAACCTCATAACTCGAAATACCGCCAGCAATATCTTTGTTACTGAACAACGTGAGTGAAACATTACCTTTAGAATCATCCCTCTCAATGGCAATTTGAGCTATCCCGTTCTCTCCGCGTAGCCATTGCGAGGCTAAAAAAGGCGATTGCGTTAAGCGCTTGAATTCATTTTTTACTTGCGTAAACTCATTATCAGTAAGAGACGAACCTTCCAACAGAGCAACATTAATTCGGTTAATATGCCCTCGTAAATTATTCCAAAGAGCTTCTTCCGTTTTAATGTCATTCCTATATGTCCACTGGTTTTCCCTTTCAGTGAGGATTTCAATTAGTGTTTTTTCAATGTACGCTTCATTATTCATAGGTTATTATCAGTATAACCTACAACCAATTCATTTGCTACAATACTTTCCTATTTTGCAGGTCCCGCGATCTTTCCTGCTAGCGCCGAGAATGCGGCGATTGCGGGACTCGCGAGGTAGACTTCCGATTTAACATGACCCATTCTGCCGACAAAGTTGCGGTTAGTGGTTGCGACGCTGCGTTCGCCTTCTGCGAGGATTCCCATGTGTCCGCCAAGACAGGGGCCGCAGGTTGGCGTTGATACAACGCAGCCTGAGTCAATAAAAATATTGACATAGCCTTTTTTTATACATTCCTTGTATATTTTTTGCGTTGCGGGAATTATAATCGCGCGGACATTCTTGTGAACTTTTTTTCCTTTTAAAATTTTCGCCGCGATTTTCATGTCGGAGAGTCTGCCGTTTGTGCAAGAGCCGATAACAACTTGATCTATCGAAATACCTCCGCATTCATCAATTGTTTTTGTGTTGTCGGGCAGATGCGGAAACGCAACCGTAGGTTTAATGCTGCTAAGGTCAATTTGTATTGTTTGCGAGTAATCAGCGCCCTTGTCTGCTTCGTAAACTTTCCAAATGCGGCGCTCTGCCTTTCCGCGAGATGCCTGGCTCTTTTTCATGTACGCAATTGTCTTCCCATCTACAGGGAAAATACCATTCTTTGCGCCGGCTTCAATCGCCATGTTCGCTATGCAGAAGCGGTCGTCCATAGATAAATTTTTAACGCCGCTTCCGGAAAATTCCATCGATTTATAAAGAGCGCCTTCCACGCCGATCATTCCAATAATATGAAGGATTAAATCTTTGCCGCTTACATGCTTTGAGAATTTTCCTTTTAATTCAAAACGTATCGCTTCGGGAACTTTGAACCAAGTTTTGCCTGAAGCCATGCCTGCCGCCATGTCTGTGCTGCCAACGCCGGTTGAGAACGCTCCGAGCGCGCCGTATGTGCAGGTGTGCGAGTCCGCGCCAATGACGCAGTCCCCTGCAATAACAAGTCCTTTTTCAGGGAGCAAACCGTGTTCAATACCCATGCTTCCTACATCGAAAAAGTTTTCGACGTCATATTGCCTCGCGAAGGTGCGGCATTGTCTGCACTGCTCCGCCGCTTTTATATCTTTATTCGGAGTAAAATGATCCATTACCATTGTAACTTTTTGCCTGTCAAAAATATTTTTAAAGCCCGCTTTTTCAAATTCATTTATCGCTACA
>Ga0209755_10005314_pt1 | contig 14700 bp, 10 predicted proteins | sample TergutCo191P1_FD_187301 | JGI IMG/M metagenome (GOLD analysis project Ga0209755, IMG submission 187301) | Cornitermes sp. P1 segment gut microbial communities from Petit-Saut dam, French Guiana - Co191P1 (SPAdes) (version 2) | ecosystem: Host-associated > Arthropoda: Insects > Digestive system... | reverse complement strand
CGTAATGGATTCAAAACTATGCCATAGGCAGGGAGAATTATCATGCAAACACTTATGATTGATGAAAGTGTTGTAGGACACACTGGATCGAAGATTCCTGGTGAATTTTTTGCAGGTGGATACATGAACGAAACGTATCAGTCTACTATACCACAGGCACAGATTGACGACCGAGGCTTTGTCCACAAAACCCATGAAGGGATACCTGACAATATCGCCAACATAAATTTTGACCAAGCGTTCGGAACCTCCGAAAAAATAAGCATAGGGCATTTATCCAAACCAGGATATTGCTTTTTGCCCGACGAAAAGGCAGAGGATGTCTATGAGACATTGAAACAAAACCCTGCCGTTACGGAATTCATCGTTGTAGACGACAATATCGCTATCGGTTTTTTGACAAGAACGGCTTTCAATGAAACACTCGGAGGCCAATACGGCTTTTCCCTCTTTGCGAAAAACCCGATTCGGGAAATAATGAAAACGGATTTCTTATCAGTGGATTATCATATGCCGATCGAGAAAGTATCGACACTTGCGATGCAAAGATCACTTGACCAACTGTACGACCCAATTGTGGTGGAGTACGAGGGGAAATACCTAGGTATTGTAACCGTAAAAAGTTTGCTCGACACATGTACAAGAATCGCGGTATCCGAACGCAACGAAGTTACCGCCATGAAGGACAGCCTGAAAATAGGCATTTTCTTTATGAACAGGGATTATGTCATCCAGGGCAATTACTCGCAGTTTTTGGAGGAGCTTTTGTCGGGTGGCGATCTTAGGGGAAAACATTTTACGGATCTTCTGTCGGCCTCACTTTCCACAAATGAACTGGATGCCGTCAAGGATTATCTGGACATGGTTTTCGATCGAACCTTTAACGCGGAGACCCTGTGCGAAATCAATCCCCTTCACGAACTGCACTATGTGACTCCCTCCGGGCACAGGAAAATATTCCATTGCGAGTTTCTTGCGGCCGAGTTGGAGCAGGAGGAAACCGTTGTCCTAGTAACGATATACGACATTACCGCAAAGACCGAACTACAGGAGCGACTTGCAAAAGAAGAAAGAAAACGGCATGTCGAAATGAGCAACCTTTTCGAACTTCTTCAGGTGGATCATTCCATGTTCGAGGCTTTTCAGGAGGACTCGAAATATGAATTCGGTCGTATCGACGACACCCTCGCTGACAGCAACATGAACAACCAGGAAATACTTGTGGATGTTTACCAGTCGATACATTCGATAAAATCCAACGCCGTTACCCTGGGCCTTAAAACTTTCGGCACAAAAGTGCATGAAGTGGAATCGGAGATAAAAAAACTTCGGGATCGCGAGGGTGAAGTCCCCTTCGACGATATGCTTCACCTGACCTTTGAAATCGAAAAACTGGTACAGGAAAAGGAGGGCTTCAAGCTCATCATCGAGAAAATAAACTCGTTTAAGGTCAAGGAGGAGGAACACAAGTCGGACGAGACTCTCCTGGTGGAATCGCTGTGCAAAACCGCGGAAAGGGCGGCGATGGATATGGAGAAAAAGGTGCGGTTTGTCGCCGCGGACGTAGACCCGGAGGCAATCGAAAAAGGGCCACGACAGGTGATGAAGGACATATTGATGCAGCTTGTACGGAACTCGGTGGTGCATGGGATAGAATCGCCGGCGGATCGGCTTATTCGCGGGAAAAATGAGACAGGGGTAATCCGGTTGTCCGTCAAGACGAAAGGGCAGAATATTCATTTCAAGCTGGGGGATGACGGCAGGGGGATTGACTACAAAAAAATCGCGGAAAAGGCCCTGCTGAAAAATATTATCAAAGCTGAAGACGCGGAGAATAAGGAGGTGTTATTGAAGGTGCTTTTTTCGCCAGGCTTCAGCACCGCCAATACCGAAAGTGTCCATGCAGGTCGGGGTATTGGGCTTAACCTTGTTCAGGATCGGGTAAAGGCCGTTAAAGGTTCTATCTCGGTACAGACGGAACTGGGAAAGGGAACGGTGTTTAATATCGTTTTTCCGCTCAATCACTAAGCAGGCCGATACCTTCCGTGCTGGCAACATGGGCGGGATATATCCGCAGTCCATGAAAAGGTTGATTGAAGCCGTGCGGAAGGTTGCGGAAACCCCTTGGATCTAGTTCGAATTCCCTTCAATCCACTGAATTGACACTTTTAACCACAGGCAGTATACTTTCATTTGGTTTTTCCCCATAGAAAAAGGAGGCTCTGAATGAATTCGCAGCAGGAACTGATCAATCTCATCAAAGCGAACACCAAAATAATCCAAATCGTCAGCTACGAAACCCTTCTGATCCACGCCTACCTCGTCGGAGCCGCGCATGAACTCGGGAGAGATCTGTACCTGTGGAACCGCGTGGACGGCATAAAGAAGTGGGACGGCGAAAACGGCGTTTTTTCCACAAACGGCGGGAACGGCGAGGCGAGAAGACCAGAGAGGGCTTTTTCGTTTTTTGACGAAGAAGAGAATATAATCCTCCTGTTGGAGGATTTTCACCCCGATCTGGGCGAGCATCAAGGCGAAAGCATAAAACGCCTGCGCAACGTTACGATGAGCGCGAACGAGAGGAAAAAAACGCTCGTGCTTTCCCAGCCGTTTCGCCTTTTGCCAAGGGAACTCGAAAAGGAAGTCCACGTAATGGAACTGCCCTACCCTTCCTTCCGCGATTTGGAACAGATTTTGGAAGAGGTTTGTGGTACTTACGGTATTCCCGTTCCCGATGAGCCAGATCGCCTTATCGAGGCGGCGCTCGGGCTCACCATTATGGAGGCGAGAAAAGCCTTTTCGCTTGCGTACATCGAGAGCGGCAAGCTGACGGGAGCGCAGGTGCCGCTGGTTACCCGCGAAAAGGAAAGCGTAATCAAGAAAAGCGGCTATCTTGAATATTTCCACCCGAAAGAGGGCATGGAGGATGTCGGCGGTCTCGACACCCTAAAGGGCTGGCTCGTCAGACGCGGTCGCGCATTCGACAAAGGCGCCGCCGACTTCGGCCTTATACCCCCGCGAGGCATACTGCTTCTTGGCATTCCCGGCACGGGGAAAAGCCTTTTCGCGAAAGCGATTGGCAACCAGTGGCAGTTCCCCCTGTTGCGCCTGGACATGGGAAAAATCTTCGGCGGCGTCGTCGGCGAATCAGAAAAGAACATCGGCGGGGCGCTTGGCATAGCCGAGGCAATCGCCCCGTCCATATTGTGGATTGACGAAATAGAGAAGGCCATGGCCGGCGCGGAATCATCCGGCAGGTCGGACGGCGGCACGACCTCGCGGGTGCTGGGGACGTTTTTGACGTGGATGCAGGAGAAAACCAAGCCCGTCTTCGTCGTGGCCACCGCGAACGACATCTCAAAAATTCCCCCGGAGCTTTTGCGCAAAGGCCGCGTGGACGAGATTTTCTTCGTGGATCTTCCGACCAAAAAGGAGCGGGAAAAAATCATCGAGATACACCTTGAAAAGAAAAGCCGCAAGACGGCGGAATTCGACATTCCCAAAATCGCCACACAAAGCAAGGACTTTTCAGGCGCGGAGCTTGAGGAGGTCGTCAAGGAGGCACTATTCCAAGCATACGACGCGGGGCGCGATCTTAGGGACGAGGATTTACTCGGCGCGATTTCCAGAACATACCCGCTTGCCAGAACCATGTACGAATCGATAGACCAGATGCGCCAATGGGCCAAAAGTCGCGCCGTCGCAGCATCCGGGGAAGAACCCGAGTCGCTTGGCAACTGGAAAAACGACGACACCCCCAAGCTGCGGCAGGAAGGCTACGCAAACCCATTCTTACCCAGGAAAGAGACGAAAGGGGAGTGATTATATGTCGCTGCATTATTATCTCAACGTTTACAAGGACATGGGCCGCGCCCGCGCCATAAACAGTGTCGCCTTGGATCAATTCAAACCGTTTGACAAGTACTTGGAAAAATCAATCAAGGCGTTGGAAAAAAAAGAAATAGAGGCAAGATGGAAAAAGGTAGAAACGAAAAACCTTGCGGAACTGCGCATAGTGGGCGGTATCTACAAACATGCGAAGCAGACGACAATAGAAATTTACGGCAATGAAAAAGGATACTACCGAATCGCGCTATCGAAAGGCGCGCCTAATTTCAACAAGAAACTTGAGTATATGGTCGATGGAAAAGAGGCAGAAACAAGCGTAAGCGAGGAGCAATTCCGAAAACGTTTGGTGTATCTTGAAGGAATCGAGGCAACGGAATTTGATGCCGTGAAATGGGGATTTGCGGATGTCGAACTAAGCCCCGCTTGGTGTCGGCTTCGAAAAAACGACGTCTTGAAATGTTCCAACGGCATGGAACACAAAATAATCTCCGTTGACAATGACGTCCTTGTCGTAAGCGGGAATTTGTCGCCAAACGAGAAGCCCACGTATAACGGAACGGAGCTTTCCATTACCGTAATAGAGAAAAGCGGAAACCTGCCAGTCAAGAATGTCGTATTTCTTGATGACGACAAAACGATTTTCTATTCGGAGAAAGAGCTTGGCGACATTGAAGGAGTCGAACGAATCAACAATAGTGCAAAAGAATTCGACGATCTTACCAATCTTTTTCTGGATTCGGGCAAAACCAATAAACTCCGGTTTGAGAAAGCTGAAAATTCAGGGGACATGAGCATAATACTGGAAAACAGCGCCGATTATGGAAAAACGGCGTACTCCAACCACTTGAAGCTCAAAATTTCAGAACCTCAAAAAAACAATGCCGACATCTGGAAAATACAGTTAATGGAAAACGGGGCCGATAGTGATTCCGACAATGAACTTCACGCGCTTTCCCCTTTGCGTTATTTTTTCAGCGATAACGTGAAAATAACAGCGGATAGAAACGAATATTCCATTGACATGAGGAATAGCGCGCCGGACGATTTTCAAATCGTCCTACGGGAAAAAGACGCGGGAAAATCGGGAAAATACTGTTTCCCTCCCGAAGATTCCATCCTAAAAGTACAGGTTGACACGCGCTCGCTTCAACGCCAAAGGACGGCAATAAACAAACTAAAACTGATGCCACATAAAGACCATGAAAAACTCATACAACTTTTTGAAAAACGGGAGCAGGTTAGATGGCGACAACCTGTGGCAAGCAACGCTATCGATGAATGGTTTGTCCTAAAAGACGAGAAAAGAAGCGGTTGCGGCGAGCAACGAAATTTCGTCGCCATGGCCCTCAACACCCCCGACTTTGCGATACTCGAAGGCCCTCCCGGATCGGGAAAAACGACCTCGATTCTTGAGCTTATCTGCCAGCTTGTCGTCATGGGAAAGCGCGTTTTGCTTTGCGGATCAACCAATGTCGCGATAGACAATGTGTTGGAACGCCTTATCGAGAAAAGGTATGATGGACGTTCCCTTTTGGAGCGAACCAGCATGTTGCCAGTAAGGATCGGCCATCCCGACAGGGTGGACGAGAGCATCGAGGAATACCAAATTGATCGCCTGTCCGGGGATGATGCAAAGGACGGCAAGAACATAAAGCAACGGCTTTTGCTGGACGCCGCCAATCTTGTTTGCGGAACCACGATGGGAATCATAAACCACCCGAAATTCAGGGATCAGGCGCAAAGGCCCGATGAGCCCATAACACCGGATTTTGATTTCCTGATCATCGATGAAAGCAGCAAAACCACTTTTCAGGAATTCCTGGTTCCCGCGCTCTATGCGAAACGCTGGATTCTCGCGGGGGATGTAATGCAACTTTCACCTTTTACCGACCAAGAAGCCGTGGAATATAACTTTGAGACGATATCCATAGACGGCAAACAACTAAGCGTAAACGCCCAACGGTCGGTGTCGTATCTTGAAAAGATGAAAACATGTCTCTGGGCAAAAGAACGCGACGGTGGTAAAGAGTACCGCAACCGTTTTATTATGCCTTGCCATTCGGAGTTGATTGTAAGTGTCATCCAAGAGCTTATTTCAGGCAGGATTGACAAATTTACGCATGACGAGGTTTTTGTCTGCATCACGGCCGATGAATTGTCAATCGAAAACGTGGATCGGGAAAGCGAGGAACACCGAATGCTGACAAATCGAATACTGCTTCGCACGCCAGATACCGTGAATTTCCTTGAATTGACGGCGGCAAATGTCATACTGGTTGACAGATCCATTATGGACGCTGTGCAAGAAACGCTTCCCGCTACCCATGCAATGCTATTGGAACCTAATTGGGAAACAATGCCACATGCGTTTTGTCACAATATCCATAGGCGGCGTTTTGGCTATTCACAAAGGTGGGGAGGAAATCCCATAAATGACAGTTTCGATATTGTCGAGGAGATAAACAAAGACCTTCGGGAACGAAGCTGGGCAAAAGAAATAGCCTGGCGCATCAACAGCGAAAACCAATTGCGTTTGGCGAAAGGGAACAGAAGAAAGGCAAACCTTGAAAGCCAAATCGACGAGTATACGCCGTATTCCGTGGACAAGGAAAAATTTGTGGAAGAACGCAACACCATTGTCGTTATGAGTTTCCCTTCTATTTTGGAATCGCTTGTTACCGGAATAAAGGGCAAAAAAACCAGAAACCTTTCCACCATATCGGAAGGCTTCAAACTGGATGATTTGAACAAGAGAAAAACGACATTAACGTTTCAGCATCGTATGCACCCTGATATTTCCAGGTTTCCCCGAAGCCAATACTATAAAGACTCAGACGCCCTAAAAGACTTGGAACATCCTGATATTTTGGAAGCAAGAAATTGGGGTTATAACCGCTATAACAAGCGTAGCACATGGATGAATGTCAACGGTCAAACAAGAAAAGGCGGCAGGAACACCCACGAAGTCGAGGCTCTACTTTCGCATTTGGGAAAATTTCTCGAATATGCGGTTCGCCATGAACAGCCGGAGGGAAAAGGCTGGGAGATCGCATGTTTGGCATTTTATCGAGGCCAAGAAGCCATGATTCGGGAAGGCGATGAAGGCGGTGAAAAAAGAGGGAAGCGCGTTGGCGGGTTGTTGTCGCTGCCCAACATAAAGGGCAGGATTTCAAGCTTCAGGTATAACGAGGACAAAAGACAGGGGCCTTATTCGGTTTTTATACGACTGTGTTCCGTTGACAGATTTCAGGGACATGAAGCCGACGTGGTTTTCCTGTCGATGTCACAGACGAAAAGGGATGGATTTCTGGACAACCCAAACAGGCTGAACGTCGCCATCACCCGGGCCAAATTTCAACTTGTCATTTTTGGAAAATATGAATATTTTTCGGAAAAATCCAGTTCGGACGACTTAAGGGCTTTGGCCTTGTCGCATAAAGATTCCGTGATGGAATGGAGGTAACCGTGAAAATCACGCTAAAGCGAAAACTTGAATTGAAAAGCGCAATCGTCTACTTGAAACTCAACAGAAAAGTCCCGCGTGACGATATAAAGGGATTCTTGAATGGCGATTTTGAATTCCCAAACGAAATCGTGATGCGCAGAGTGAAAGACTACCTTTGCAATACGGGGATTTACGACAGCGGCTATAACTTGACAGAAAAGGGACGTGAAGTCAGAGAAACTGGCCTTGTCAGCGAACCGGAAGAAGGCGTATATCAAATTTGGTATACTCAGGGTGATTTTCTGTTCGACAACAGGATTTTCTATTTTACCAGAGTAAAACCGGAACCGTATGCCAAAGAGAACATCAAGGAATCGAATTTGGATTTATCAGGGCCGTTTATCTCCCTGCCGGTGATGGGCAAGGGAGAGAGCGTTCTGAATTTGGAATTCTCAATTGCCGAGATGGGAAAATGGGAGGAAAAAACTGGCGCGACAATCAACTGCACTTGGATATGGGGCGTAAAGGGTTCCGAATTTAATTTTAGCGGTTCCTTGAGAACGGACAAGACCGATAAAAACAGCAAGCCATCGATTGAAATTGACAAGGATAATCCCCTCGATTTGAAAGTACCTATTGAACGGCATATTTCCAGCGTTCTCCCAAATTGGAATCCAGACACAGGACGATGCGGGTTTAAACTGGAGAACATAAAAGACGAAGACAAGGATACATATATTTATTTTGAGTATTCTGGAGACCGCCCGAGCCAGGAATATGCTAAAGAATACTCCTCGTGCCATTATGAAAAGCTGCCTATCGAACCTTACAATCTTGAGGAGGCTCAAAAATGGCGCGAGAAAATAATCAAGCTGGAACTTGCGAAAAACTACATGCACCCTAACGACTTTACCGACTGCGTTATAGAGGCAAACCGAAAAGACGGGTTCTCGGCCTATTCAGAGGAACTTTATGCCGACATACCAGATGCAGGGCAATACGTATCCGAGCTTGATCCAGGCAAGAAATCGGATCGGGGAAGGGATTTTTGGCATCTCGCCGCTCCATTGGATTTGAATGTGGGCGTTCCGCAATCGCTTAAGAAAGGGTCTTTCAGTCTTGTCCAAGGCGACAAACACAGCTTGAGAGATATTGCCAGACGATTGTTTTCTGAAATTTCCTCGCTGGAAATGGTTTTGTATTACGACAGGTTCGTTGGCAATGGCTGGCAGCAGCGTTCGGTTTGTTCCCTGCTTGAATGTTTTGGTTGCCACAAGACTTATGTCATTACCAATACTTCGTTGACGAATTTTGACAGCTACCTTAATGGCAAGTCGTCGGTAACCCTTGAAGATATTGGCAGCGTATACAAAAACGGAAAAAATCCTCCTCATGATCGCTACATAGTCTTCAAGCACGGCGGTATCTTTGATGTGTGGCAATGCGGCAACTCCATTGGTTTCATAAGGTTCAAATCAAAGAACGAAATATCCGCCGATTCCCACGGGACGATTATCACAAGCGCCACTTTCACAAAGGTAGAACGGCGCGTTCTTGGAGAGGAATTGAGCAAATATTTGGAGGGCAAATAAATGACACCAATAAAACCCGTTGCAAAAACCGCAACCGTAGACTTTGGGAAAGAGCCGGTAAACGAGTTTTGGGTTGAAGCCCCAGCTCAAAACGGGAACGCGCCACAGATACCCAATTACTTGGAGCGAGTAAAGGCTTATCTGGATTCCGCGCCTGCAAACAGCGTTATATGTGTATTCTCCGAAGAATTGTCCAGCAAGCAACTTTGTGAATCCATTGCCAAGGCTTACGATAATGGCTGCAGAATATATCTTCTTACAGACACCTACCATGGTGAAATGAAAAACCTTGATGGTTGCCTTATGCGGTATGGCGGAGGCGAGAAGACCGGTTCCTTCATACTGGTAAACCCAAATGCCGATGGAATCGCGCCAACGGGTTGCATATTTACCAGTATGCTCGCGGATGGAAGCATGAACATGGCGGATAACCTTTTGCTTGATCTTGATTCGGAGCAAGTAAAAATTCTATATCGGTATTTCTGCTATCAATTCTGGTGCAAAGCCGAAAAGGAGCGCATTGGCAGGGAGGAACGCAATACACAAGCCGCGCCTATCGATATTTTCCCGCCCGTGGAAGATTCATGCGACTTTGGGCACCTAAAGAGCATTTGGGGCAAGGAAACGGAAGGCGCGCTGATAACGACAAGCCTGTTGAACAAGAATTCCTATTTAGGGGTTTCCAATTTCTCAAATTCCACCATATTGTCGATACTACCAGGAATTGATGACAACATCGTCCGTTCCTTAAAACATAGAAATAACGAAATACATGCCTGCAACGAAACGGCCTTGGTCAATACGATAAAGACCCCCGACGGTGTTTGGCTGGTACCAAAAATCGACGCCGCCCGTAAAGAGGAAGTGTATTCGATACGCTTGAATGACGAGCAAATGCGGATATTAGACAAGCACAGTGTTTCCTTGCTCAACGGGAAAACGCTTTACCATTACACCGCCAGCGAAACTAGGGAAAACCTGAGTGGCAAAACCGTCTTGCCCCTTGGCGCGAATGTTTCGCAAAAATATGAAATAAAACCCGAGAGTAGCGTCGCCGTTCGAACGGAAATGCAGCAGGAACTTTTACCGAGAGATGAATTCGAGAACAAGAAACCAACGTTGGACGATGACGGCATATCCGTTTCGAGAACTTACAACTGGACCAACATCCCATTTACATTGCCGTCTGGCAGCAAGGAGCATCCTCTTTATAAAAATTGGGATGACACGGAAAAAAGCATAGTCGCATTCATTGAGGCCATTTATGGCAAAATGTTGGAAATCGAAAAAAATGGCAATACGTTTTCTAAACTAATAGACCGTCTTTTTTTGGGGATACAGCAAAAATTTAGTGAATACCGCAATGAGCTGGCTTCATTGCAAGGCGAAAAATTTTGCACCATCGAAAAAACGGAAGAGCTACAGAAAAAAATCGCTAGGATTAATGAAATTTGCGGGCTTGTCGAGGAAGGTTCAGGCAAGGCAGTGGAGGAATACAGAAAGGCTAAACTTACGAAGCAGATTGAAGCCAAGGAAAAGGAAAAAGCCGATCTTGAGAATACGCTCAAGGAGAGAAAAGCCTTTTTGGAAGAAGCCGTAAAAAAAGCGGGGGAACTTTCCGAGCGACAAAAAAAACTGGAAGCACAGTCCAGCGAGAAAAGAACGGAAATAAAAGGCGCAAAAGAAAGGCTGGAAAAGAAAAAAGCGGCAAAGGATAGAATCTTAGACGAAATAACCAGCCTAAAAGGACAGGAAGAACAGCCCAAAGGCGTGCTACAGGAAAAAGAAAACGCCTTGAAAGCTATCGAGAATGAATCCAGGGTTATTTCATCCAAGCTAGAAGATTTGGAAAAACAAGCCGAGGAAACTGCAGAACTGCTAAAAGACGTAACGAATGCCATGGAAGACAAAAGCGTTGAAAGAAGCAGGGTTCAGGGCGAAATATCAAAACTGAACGGGAAAAATGGAAACCTTGCAAACGAGATAAAAGGTCTCAACGATCAACTAAAAAGACCGCCAAAAGAACCACAAAAACAGAGATCGGTGCTTGAGAACATGAAAGCTGGCGGAAAACCGCAGAACCGGCAAGCTGCTACGGGCAATTTGCCGATTCCTTCACTTCCACATGTTCCTCGGGTGGGCAAGCTACATCATCACAATGGGAAAGATTATCTTGCTATAGAAAATTGGGAAGAATATGACGACGGGAAAAGAGAAGCCCATCGTTTAGGCGCAAAATTATGCGCCACAGGAGGTAATAATGGCTGAACACCGTATCGACATAACCATCGATGAGGATGGGAAAATCACCGCTTCCACGGAAGGCATTAAAGGGGAAACCTGCCTTTCCGCGCTGCAGGAGCTAATCGGGGAATTGGCCGATCTTGAATCCTATGATAAAACCGATGAATGGTTTCAGGATGCGGAAGTTGCGAATATGAACACGCAGACACAGACAGTGGGAAGGAAATAGTTATGAGTTCAATAGTTAAAACTGTTACGCCTTTTATTGACATAGAATTGCTCACGAAGGCTCTCAACGCTGTGGGTTGTTCCTTTACAATTCGGGGAAATGAAATTCTTACTGACCGTACAGATCATTACGGAAACCAAAAATTCGTTTTTTTAGGGGGCAGATATCAATTTGAACATGAAGAAAGAGGGCATTCCTGGGCATCACAGACAGTAAACGAATTTATTTGGGCGGTGGGTAATGCCTATGATAGGTTGTATAGGCAACAAGTTGAAGAGCTTGAAAAGAAACGACTAGCCGCCATAGCCGAAGCAGAGCGGTTACGCAAGGAGTACTTGGCAGAACAGGAACGGCTAAGGCAACTTGCTTTAGCGGAAGAGGAAAGAAAAAAGGCAGAGGAAGAGCGTATACGCAAAGAACAGTTGGCAAGGCAGGAAGAGCAAAGGCTGCTTGGGATAGCAAAAAAAGCCGAGGAAGAAAAACAGCGCCTTGAGCGAGAGCGCAAAGAATTTGTCGAAAAACAAAAAACCGCAATAATTACAAAGGCAAAAGAGCAAGGTTACGATGTTCAGGAAAAAGTGGTTGACCGCAAAGTGAAACTCGTACTTGTCAAAACCACATATTGACAATGAACGTCGCTCACATTGAAAAACAAAGTTACATTTACGGGCCTGGCTGTCGCTTTGTGATATGGACACAAGGTTGTTCCATACGGTGTGAAGGTTGTTGGAACCAATCGATGTGGGATTTTACAGGCGGGCATGAAATTGCCGTTTCAGATATACTTGATCAAATTATCGCAATGGGGGCAAAAATAGATGGCATAACGCTCCTAGGTGGCGAACCTTTGGATCAATACGAAGAGGTGCTTTTGTTGCTACAATTATGTGCAAAAACTGGTTTAAGCACCATGCTTTTTACTGGTTATGAATTGTGGGAAGTAGAAGAAAACGGCATGTCCGACATGTTGCGATATCTTGACATATTGATAACCGGGAGGTACAAGGAAAGCGAGAGAACCCTACGACACCAATGGATAGGCTCGATAAATCAGGGGGTTTATTTTCTTACCAGCAGATATTCTGAAAAAGATATGGTAAATGGAAATTACATGGAAATCACGGTGGCCGAAGACGGGAGCCTAACCGTGCTGGGGTTTCCGCCAGAACAGTTGACTTGATGCAGTGCTTGACTTTTTCCAAATTTTGGGTAGAATGTAAATAAGTACGGGCAATGGCAAAATTGTGATTTTTGGAATATTGCTATAACCAAAAAGTCACTATGCCCTAGAACGACATTGCAAGAGCAATTTACCAAGGGAAATTGTGACGTTTATGCATAGTATTGAAAATGAAGCGGAAATAATCGAAACCGATGAGCAAACCAGGCTTGAGGATCAAAACGACGACGGCGAAAACATCTATATCTTTGATCCGGTCAAAGAAAACATAGAAATCGTGGAAAACCTGGTCTCCGTTTACGAATATTTGCCTCAGTTAAAAAAAGGAAAGATAGATATTCATCCCAACTTCCAAAGAAACAGCGTGTGGACAAACGAAAAAAAATGCAGGTTCATCGAGTCGGTGCTTTTGAATTCTCCTTTGCCGCCAATCTACCTGAACGAGACAGTTGAGGCCACGTATGTAGTCATAGACGGGTTGCAGCGTTCCACCGCATTGCGAAAAGAAGTATTCTCATTTGATTTTACTAATGGCGACAGCGTACAGGAGCGTGTATGTTGTGAGCCTCACATAAAGCTTTGCTATAACGATAATTACCCTGGTGATTCATCATATTCTACGGATAGAAAGATTTATTTCCACGAGGGGAAACACCTATGAGCGAAATACACAGAGTGTACCAGCAGGATATAAAATGGAAAGGCACACGATACCGCCGGAGCAAAGGCATTTCGCGGAAGTCCTGACAAACCCCCTGAAAACATTCGCGCCGTATTTTTGGAACGGCGACGCGGTGGTTTTTAACGGGGACTGTCTGGAAATACTGCGCTCGTTTCCCGAAAACTGCGTGGACATGGTTTTCGCCGACCCGCCGTACATGCTGTCGAACGACGGGTTTACCTGCCAGAACGGAAGGATGGTAACGGTGAACAAAGGGAAATGGGACAAAAGTGGAGGCTTTGAGGAAGACGCAATTTTTCACGATGAATGGATTTCTGCATGTCGTAGGGTGCTGAAGCCAGAGGGCACCATTTGGGTCTCAGGGACGTACCACAGCATTTACCAATGTGGCTATATTTTGCAGAAAAACGATTTTCACATTTTGAACGACATAGCGTGGTTCAAGCCGAATGCGCCGCCAAACCTTAGCTGCCGTTTTTTCACCGCGTCGCACGAGACGATTATTTGGGCGCGTAAGGGTAAAAGCGCGAAACACGTTTTCAATTACGCGGAAATGAAGAACGGACTTTTCCCCGAGGACAAACTTAAAAACGAAAACACGCAGATGCGATCCGTGTGGTCTATCCCCGCACCTAAACCTGCGGAAAAAGATTTCGGCAAACACCCCACGCAAAAACCTTTGGATCTTTTAAGGCGCATCGTTGTGGCATCGACAAATGACAACGCCATTGTTCTGGATCCGTTTTGCGGAAGCGGTACCACAGGCCTTGCCTGTAAATGCTCGGGAAAAAGATCGTTCGTCGGCATTGAAATTGACCCCGCTTACTGCGAGCTAACAAAGAAAAGGCTACTGGCCGCAAATACCTGATTCCGCCGATGTTTCGCTTGACAGCCCCTGGAAAGCCGGTATCATTATGCCTATGAAAAAGCTTGTCCTTATTTCCCTGGCGCTGCTCGCCGCCTGCAGCACGGCCAACGACGCGGTCAATGACGTTCCCCTTAACATTCCCCCTCCCGCCGACAGGGTTCGCGCAACGCTCCCGTTTTCCCGTGGGGTGAATTTCTCGGCATGGTTCGAGGCGCATTCGCCGCGCGAGATTGTCTTTTCCACTTACACCGAACAAGACTTTATCAACGCGAAAAGCCTTGGCGTTGATGTGATCCGCCTGCCCATAAGAATGCACAGCATGACCGGCGGTTCCCCAGACTATATCCTTGACCCGCTTTTCCTGCGGCTTTTGGATCAGGTTGTGGACTGGGCGGAACGGCATGAAATATATCTTATACTGGACAACCACTCGTTTGATCCCAGGGCACATACATCCCCCGAAATTTACAGGATACTGATTCCGGTGTGGAGGCAGATAGCCGAGCGTTACAGGGATCGAAGCGAATTTATCATTTACGAGATTCTCAACGAGCCGCACGGCATTGACGCGGCCATTTGGTCGGACATTCAGGGCAGGGTGGTCGAGGCCA
>Ga0209755_10005313_pt1 | contig 14701 bp, 14 predicted proteins | sample TergutCo191P1_FD_187301 | JGI IMG/M metagenome (GOLD analysis project Ga0209755, IMG submission 187301) | Cornitermes sp. P1 segment gut microbial communities from Petit-Saut dam, French Guiana - Co191P1 (SPAdes) (version 2) | ecosystem: Host-associated > Arthropoda: Insects > Digestive system... | reverse complement strand
GGGGGGGTAAACCGCTTTTCCAATGGGGACAAGTTCCTTGGCTTTCTCAAGGGCGGTCTTGTCGATATCCGTCATAGCAAGTTCAAGGTGAGGGAAGTTGTCTTGAATTAACTTTAACATAAAGCCCTCGCCGCAGCCGACGTCGATACAGGTTTTGATGTCGTGGGTTTTGCAAATCTCGTCGATGTATTGCAAAAAGTGTTTGTTGAAATTATTTATAAGTTTTCGGCGGATTCCTTTTGATTGAGTGTGTTTTTTGTAATTACTGGATTCGTTCATCTACGTGGTTCTCCTCGTATTGGGATTTAAAGTGATTATGTGTCAAGATGTCCCCAAGAATTCCTATCGAAAATAATTGCATGCCGATAATGATTGAAACTACGCCAAGGATAAGAAGCGGTCTTGTCCCGATTGGTTCGCCCATGATTCTTATGACGGTAAGGTAAGTGCAAATGCCAACGCCGACAAACCCGAATAAAAGCCCAGCCATTCCGAAAAAGTGCATCGGCTTGTCATAATATTTGGAAAGATATGAAACAGTAAGCGAATCAAAGAATCCGCGTAAGTATCGTTTTCTTCCGTACTTTGATTTGCCGAATTTTCGTTTTTGGTGTTTGACGACAATCTCGGTAATCTTGAAGCCTTTGCGGTGGGCGAGCACGGGAATATATCGATGTAACTCGCCATAGACGCTTATTGATTTTACTACTTGTTTGCGATAGGCTTTGAATCCGCAATTAAAGTCGTGCAATTTAATGCCGGACAAAATACGGGTGATGCGGTTAAAGAACTTTGACGGCAATCGTTTTCGCAAAGGGTCGCGGCGTTTGCGTCGCCAGCCCGACACAACGTCAAAGCCTTCTTCAATCTTTTCAATAAATGCGTTTATCTCGGACGGGTCGTCTTGTAAATCCGCGTCCATTGTAATAATAATATCGCCCTTTGCATTATGAAAGCCCGATTGTAACGCAACAGATTTACCAAAGTTTCTTCGGAAGGCGATAAGCCGAACACATTTGTCTTTTTCGTGAAGGTCGCGAATTACTTGACGCGTATTATCCGTAGAGCCGTCGTCGATGAAAATGATTTCATAATCGTGCTTGCAATTTTCGACGATGCCTTCGTGCAATAATTCCAAGGACTGTTCCTCGTTATAGCACGGAATTACAAATGAAATTAGTTTGCTCATGTTTTTCTCCTTTACCCAAACCACCCGTCATGCCAATCCATTATCATGAACGAGTGAAAATGAAAATCAATTAAAAGCCACGGATTTGTATAAACGGGCAAAGATGCCAAGGTTTCCTGTAAATCAAGATTCACCGATATGAAAAGAAGAGTAATGTGACTGCCTGTAATTGGGTGCGTACGAGGAAAAGATGCCGGAGTTTCTGATATATAAATTTTGTCAAAATGTACAAGATTATCAAAAAGTCCGCGAACCATGTGGGGAGAGGCGTGCGTTTCACATCGAAGAACAATGGCGGCAGATGCTTGGTTATTACTTAATAATTCCGGGATTCCACGGTCGTCCCACATGTATTGGACTCTGCGATTGTGGAAACTGTAGGCAACAAGGAAAGTACAAATAACCGCCATTACTCCGGCGATGATTCGTTTGTTCACACAATGCAAAAGCACGGCACGATGGACAAAGCAAACAATGATAAGAATAAAGAACGGCATAACCGACCAAATGAACCGACCGTCGGGAAGTCCGGCAAGATATCCCTCTAAAGAAGGAAAAATCATCATGACAATAAAAAAGTAAACAACAGAACAATAAAGAACAAAAGCAATCGGCATTTCAATTTTTACCTTTTGAAACGTGCCGCGGAGAGCACCTGCGATATAGGCTATGAAAATTCCAATCAGTATTAAAATCGTGGCTCCGCTGAAAAGTTGGATATTCAATGTTTTAAGATGTTGCCAAATCACATCGGCTTGCCCGCCCATTGCCGTAAAGTTATCAAATGCTTCTGTTCCTCGTGGTCCGCTTAAGATATGCCTTATCACATGTGGCCAAAATCCAAGAAAGTAACAACTTGTAACAAACATTACGAAAAATATCCGGCGGAACTGTTTGTAATCTTTTTTATAAAGTAACCAAACGAAAAGAAATAATGCGACAATGGCAACAAGAATTATAAAATAATAATGTGTAAAAAATCCAAAAAATAAAACCGCAGAGAGTTTCACGCAAAATATCCAATCGACTTTGCTCTTGCCCGTAATCAAACAAAGCCCAAGATAAACAAGTGCCAAAAAGAAAAATGTCAACATTGCATACATTCTTAAAAACACCGCAACGGATAATCCGCCTGAACTTATAACCCAGAATAAACTTGGTAATAATGCCACGTATTTGTTTTTAATAATTTGCATTGATATTTTATAAAGCATCACGTTCGCCGCAACAAGAAACACAATATTGATTGACGCACCAATCCACATGCTGAAAGAGTCTGGGAAAATTGAACTTACCGCATGAAGTAACATGTGGTGAAGCGGCGGGTGGGCTCCCCAACCCATGCCGGACAAAGTTAAATACACAGCATTAAAATCAAATCGTTCGCCGCGTTGCACGGTTAAAAGATTTCTTATGTGCTCGGAACGAAACCAAGTATTAATTTCTAATAATTGAAAATAATGAAAATTGTTAGTTCTGCCATTGGCTTGCCAAAGAGATTCTATCTCATCGCCAAAAAATCCGCCTCTGTTGGAAACATGAAAAGCAATCACAAGCACTTGCACAGCAACAATACATGCAAAAAACCACCATGGAGATATCCCTTCAATCTGCGAAGGTTTGTTCCATAACTTGCGAGTATCTTGGTAACTCTTCACAATTTATTATATACCATTTTTAAAGCACTTTACAAACGATATTAAATATTGCAATCAAACGAAAGTTATGTTAAAATAATTGATTGGCTCATTAGCTCAGTCGGTAGAGCAACGGACTCTTAATCCGTGTGTCCTTGGTTCAAGCCCAAGATGAGTCACCACTACTTGTCTAGTACGAACCGATAGAACATCGTCATTGGCGGTGTTTTTTTGTACAATCTCGCCATTTTCAATAGATATGTCATACTCGGATAAAATGTCTTTGACTTCTGCAAGTGTTAGTGGTTGTCTGCCTACAAGGTTATAAAAACAAATTGTAAACTTATCCGCAACCCAAACTGAATTGACAAATGTGTTTATAATTCGTTTCTTGAAATCTATATCTTGCGTGTCGCCGTCAAGGTATTGTTTCACTAGGGTTATGAAATCTTCTTTTGTGTGGCTTAATTTATTTGCAAGTCGTAAATCGTTTATCTCTTGGGTCAAGTCCTTTTTCTTTATAGACAAATCATTTACTTTTTGTTCCGCGATTTTAACAATGTCTTCATTTGTTGCTTTCATCATCATGTCAAAACATCGTTCAAGTTCTTTTTCGACATCGGCTAGTCGTTTTTCAAAATCTTTTATGCGTTGTTCGGTTACGTTCTTCTTTCTAAACTGTTCTAACTTTTCGCCTATCGTTTCAATGTTTTCGGGTTTCAAAATATAATCATACGTTATGCGAATAACATCATCTTCAAGCCCGAATTTCTGCTCGCCGTTTTCAATATAAATACCATCTTTCTTTTCGTTTGATTTATTACACGCTTTGTGCCTATTTCGTTTATAACATGCATAATAACCTATTTTCTCGCCGTTACGTGCTGTTCCACTCACACCAACCATATTTGAACCGCAATGTAAGCAAAAACATTTGCCAGTCAAGAGATAATCTTTCTTTGATGTTTTCGAGTGATAACGTTGAACTTCTTTTAATCGTTTTTGCACTTTATCAAATAAGGTATCGTCAATTATGGGTGGAAAAATGTTATCATAAATAATGCCGTCTTTTTCATAAATGCCAAGATACTTTTTGTTTTTCATGTTGTCTTGTAGACTACTTGTCTTAAACGGTTTTCCACTATAATTCAAAATACCTTTTGTGTTTAGCATATCAACAATTTGTTTCTTTGACTTACCGCCTACATATTCACGGAAAATCATGCGGACTATGTCGGCTTTTTCTTCGTCAACGATGACTTTCTTGTCTATAACTTTGTACCCGAATAAAACATGACCACCAGTCCATTGACCTTTTAAACGGCTTTCACGATTGCTACGTTTAACTTTTTGCCGTAAATCATCAATATACATTTCCGCCATTGCTGAATAAATTGACCGCATAATTTTGCCTTCGGGTGTGTCTGCGATACTCTCGGTTGCCGAAACAAGTTTGACACCATTCTTCTTTAACTTTTCCGTGTAAACAACGCTATGCTCGATGCTACGCGAAAAGCGGTCAAGTTTATAAACGATTACGGCTTCAAATAAACCCTTTTTGCTGTCGTCAATCATGCGTTGAAATTCGGGACGTTCTTCAACTGTACCCGAAATCTCGCGGTCAACATATGGCTCGCCGATAAGGTCATAGCCCATTCTTTGTGCGTACTCTCGACAGTCGCGTAATTGACCGTCAATAGATTGTTCGTTTTGTTTTGACGAACTGTACCGTGCGTAAATTACCGCTTTCATAATTTTATCTTACTCCTTTGTGCCGTAATTTTCAATAGCAATCTGCCATTGTTGGCTTAACCGACCAAACGCACAACCGCCAAAATCAGTCAAGGTGGAAGTTCCCACGGAAAACTACCTTGACGGGTTTTGGTGCGTTGTGCTATAAAATCGGGAAGCCAACAATGACAGACTAATAAAGATATTTTAATTGCTTGTAGTTCTCATCACATTTAATTGATTCTTCGTCTTCTAGTCTAAAATCATCTTGCTTATTATCCCAAAATATTTTATTGTTCGGTGTCTTTGGGATTACAATATACATCTTTTTATTTGTTTCACTCTCTCTTAATGTAAATTTATTATCTTTACAATCTGTGGTTAAAAATTCATTTCCAATGTTATTTTCGTTTAGCAACTTTGCAATCATTCTAAAAACATAATTCAGCATTCTTTTCCTTCTGTCTTCGTCCGTACACATAAACTGCAAAAGATGTTTCGCAAATATTTTTTCATCAACTTCAAAATTCATTTCGGCACAATAACGTGGATATTTTTCATCAAAATCAATTTTTACTTTTATTTTTCCAGCGTGTTGATAATCCATGTTCCATGTAGGACTACATTGAACAACCATATCAAATATGTATTCATTGTTTATTAATTCTACAAGTTCCAAAACAACCTTTTGATACCTAGGTCGATAACTATCGTTAAGATAATCAATTCGTTTAATTACTCGCACTCCATACCATTCACCTAGTTTTGACGGAATTTCTTTGTTCTTCTCTGGGTTCGCCCATAAGTATTCAAAGTGTTTGCTAATCAATTCGGGGTGTTCTTTTAAGTCATATTCTTTGTTTAGATACTTATAAAAATCATATTGTATTGACTTTGACTGTTCAATCTCTTCGGTGCGTGTCTTTATGGTTTTGCCAGTTAAAATAAAATCCGTCGAAACATTAAAAAGTTTTGATAATTTCAATACTTCACTAATGTTCGGGGTCTTCCACCCACTTTCCCATTGACTTACAAGCGATGGCGAAATACTTAATTTTGTCGCCAAATCTTTTTGCGTTAAACCTTGTTTCACACGCAAAACTTTGATTACCTTACTGTATTCTTCTCCGTCCACGAAACAATTATAAATCACTTTTATGTGTTTCGCAACACTTATAGTAAAGTTTTGTTTACCAACTGTAATCAAAATTTACAAGCATTGGTTTTGACCCACTTCATAGTGCAAACTGCCACCAGTCGCGGGATAACTCGCGTAAAAGGACGGTGGTTATGCAATTATCACATGACACACGAAAGAAAATATTTGCGATGAACACGCAAAGGGAACACAGTCCCTAGTTATGTTCAAATTGGGGTATTGTCGTTTCGTAATGGCGAAACTGTGCCTTTGTACAAACATGTGAGGAAAGAAATGCTAATCGAATACGATAACGCATTTTCAATGTTCGCAAGTTTTCTTGGTGCAGGCATACAACAAAAAACCGCTGGACTCCCTACGAAAGTGAACAGCGGTTTGCAAATGGATTGCACCAACATTATAGCCCAACCCCATGGCTTAAATCAAGGGGAAAATGCGGAACTTGATATACGCGATAACGCGACAAGCCGAACCGCATTATAAAGGAAACATAATCATGGAAAAAACTATACTCAAAGAACTCACAGTCAAGGCGGAACTTATCGAAGCCATTGGCAAAAAGACAAATAGACCGTACAAGGCGGTTTTGCTCACCTTTGAGCAAGAAGGGAAACAACCCATTGAAACCTTGTTCTTCCCCGAAAATGACCGCTTGAAACTACGTCTTGGATTATTGGAGGATAAATAACATGAAATTATTATCCACCGACAATATCATTTTTTACGCAAAAGCGAATACTGATACATGGACTTGTATTGAAGAAGCAACCGCTTTTACAATTTACAAGGACATTGATTATTATGAATTTTGCGAAAACACAACACTTGCAACGGTCGAGATTGATTTACCAAAGTTAATCGAAAAATTGAACTTGAATGCTAAAAAGTTTGCCGATGAAATGTTCAAGTATGACTATGACATCATGGTCGCTGAACCGCAATATTTTTTGACAAAGATTGCCTTTGCAAATGCAAACAGGTTTAACCCAAACGCGTGATACCAATTCGCGAAAGCCGTTTCGGGTGCGAGTGCGAAGTGGTCGATGGCTTGCCCCGACCTCGCACCGCACCGAATGGCTCGCGTTAGTCGTTGCGTGGCAAGGGTCTAATATTACCCCTTGCCAACTTGCTACTTGTAAAACCCAAAATTTTAATAAAGGAGATTTACCATGGAACAAACTGATTTAATACCAGTATATGAGCCTTTCGACATTGAAAAGTTTATAACTGAAAATACAAAAGAAATCGAAAAACAAACACCACCAGACATTGACAAAATGCTTGCCAATGCGGTTGACGGAAAACAAGGTAACGGCTTTGTGATTACTTATAACAACTTCGTCCACACACCCGAAGAATTTTTAGAATGTCTTAAAACTTTACCGCACATTTCGTTTATCCGCTTTCAAATTGAAAGGGGCGAAAGTGGTAATATTCATTATCAAGGTTACATACATCATGCCAAGCGTGTTTATTGGGGGCAAATTCGCCGTGCTTTAATCAAAATAGGATTGCACCGTGTAGCACATGAAAACCGTCTTAAAAGCCCACAAGTTGCGAGTGCGTACTGCAACAAGGTTTTTGACAAGGCAAAAGACTGCTCGGTGTTCCAAACGAAAGTAACGCCCGAAGTATACGAGTTCGGCGAATTAAAACTTAACCAAGGGCAACGAAATGACATCAATGACATAATTGATTGTGTCCGCGACAATATGAGTGATGCCGAAATTATGTCGTTATATCCCGTTGCGTTCTTTCACAACAAAAAGAAAATTGACGACCTACGCGAAATAATACGTTATGAACAATTTAGCGAAGCGACAAGAGATGTCCAATCAACTTTTATTACTGGGGTAACACGAATAGGTAAAACAAGTTCGATTGTCAAAAAGTACGGCTATAAAAATGTTTACACAATCGACAATTACAAAAATCCATGGGACAAGTACAAAGGGCAAGATGTCGTTATCTTTGACGAGTTCCACTCACAAATTGAAATTATAACAATGTTACGGTGGCTTGATTTCCACCCACTTGTTTTGCCGTGTCGATATACCGACAAGCAAGCATGTTATACAAAAGTGTTCTTCACATCAAATGAACCATTTGACCGACTGTATCCAAATATTCAACGCGAAAAGCCAAACACCTTTGATGCGTTCATGGCTCGTATTCATAATGTGTACGATTTCAATGACCCAAGACAAATGCAAATGTTTAATGACGATATACCACGCGAAAACCCTTTGATGCCCGAACATCTTAAACACAAACCTGAACAAGTTAATATGGATAATTTGCCGTGGTAGGCGGTTTATGTATTTACAAAGCAAAAAATCATATGTATAATAAATCTATGGCAACCGCACAAGTGCAACAAATGGTCTTGCTTGACGATTTACACGTCAAGGTTAGTTTTCCGCGTCATGAAACAAAGAATAAAAGATTTACAAACATTGAACTTTTTGCTGGGTGCGGTGGTCTGGCACTTGGGCTTGAACAATCCGGCTTTGATGCGTTGATGTTAAATGATTTTGATAATTCTGCGTGTCAAACATTAAAGCAAAATCGCCCGGATTGGAATGTTGTGCATGAAGACATAACAAAAATTTCAAACAAAGATTTGTTAAAAGGAATGGGGTTACAACGTGGCGAATTAGATTTGTTGTCGGGTGGTTATCCGTGCCAAAGTTTTAGTTACGCAGGGAAAAAATTAGGCATTGATGATGTACGCGGTACGATGTTTTATCACTTTGCACAAATACTTAAACAATTTTACCCGAAAATGTTTTTAGCGGAAAACGTTAAAGGACTTGTAAATCATGATGACGGCAAAACACTTAAAACCATGATAGATGTGTTTACCGAAGTCGGCTATAACGTACAATACAAAGTTTTAAATGCGTGGGAACATGGTGTCGCACAAAAACGTGAAAGGGTCGTCATCGTTGGCACAAGAAAAGACCTTGATATTCACTATGAATTTCCAAAAGTACAAGCATATAAACCAACATTAAAAGATGCACTTAAAGACGTTCCAAAATCCCATGGTGCAAAATATCCCGAATATAAAATTAAAGTATTTGACCTTGTACCACAAGGAGGTTGCTGGCGAAATTTACCGCAAGACATAGCAAAAGATTACATGAAAGGAAGTTATCATTTGGGCGGTGGAAAAACTGGAATTGCACGCCGTATTGGGTGGAATGAGCCGAGTTTGACATTGACTTGTTCGCCAGCACAAAAACAAACTGACCGTTGCCACCCCGACGAAACAAGACCTTTCACAGTCCGTGAATATGCACGCATACAATCATTCCCCGATGACTGGTCTTTTATGGGGACAATTACAAATCAATATAAACAAATAGGAAATGCGGTTCCCGTCAATTTCGCGAAAGAAATCGGATTGACAATTTACAACGCATTAAAAGGAGCAAAATCATAATGGCATATCTTTCATTTATAAGTGATAAAAATTTAGAAACCCATATCAAGAATACCTTGAAAACATATGGTGCTAATTTGCAAGGCATCAATCTTGAAATGTTTAATAAAAATATTATTGACCCTATTAAATTAACATTTGATAGCATAGTCTATGACCGTGATATCAAAACGATTATCGAATCCGAATTGCTCCGTCAAAGAGATAAATCAAACAATAACTCAATAGGTTATTTTCATCAAAATATATTCAACTATATTCAAAATTGCGAAGTACCACAACATGGTTTTGATATTATTTATCATGGAGCAAAAACTGTTTATGTAGAGTTCAAAAACAAACATAATACTATGAACTCGTCATCATCACAAAAAACAATGATGAGAATGCTCTCAAAGGTTGCAAGTGAAGATGACTGCGAATGTTTCCTTGTGGAAGCAATAGCAAAGAAAAGTCAAAACATAGTTTGGAAAGTTAGTCTTGATGGTCAACAAACATCTAACGATAAAATACATCGCGTTTCTATTGACAAGTTTTATGAAATTGTTACTGGCGATAAAAACGCGTTTTATAATTTGTGCCAAGTTTTGCCAAGAGTTTTAACAAAGGTAGTCAAAAGCGATTTTGTGAATAAAATAGGTAAAGATACAGTTTATAAAGAACTTAAAAAAGAAAATGATGATTTGCTTAAAGCACTATATCTGCTTGCATTTAGAACATATGAAGGGTTTAAATGATTGACGAACTTGAACAAATGCGGAATTGTGACGGTAAAAAGATTGTTGATAAAATACGCCACTTGTTTTTTATTACTAAAATGATGATAGAAAACTTTGACGATTTTAAGAAAGCGTGTGCATATGTTATGCAAGACAAAGCACAAGCAATCTTCCATGAAAATAATGAGTACGAAAAAGAACAAAGATATTGCCGTTTTGCAAGACCGTTCTATAATTGTCTTGAACTGTACTATGCCGTCACACAACATTTTGATGTAATCAAAAACCAGAATAAAAACAATGCAAAGTTTGTCGCGGAATACAATAAGAACTGGAAAGGGAAAGATTTAAGCAGTGACGAAACAAAGTTCATAAATGGAATGCGAAGTTACATCGTACATTATCAAATACCAATATTAACAATAAGAACTGCGATGTTCCCATGTGGAATGAATATACAGTTATTGATAAGCAAAAGTTCATTGTTGAAATATAAAGACTGGACAGCACAAGCAAGAAATTATATAGAAAACTATTATATCAAAACCGAATCAATTAAAACTCCATTATGTAACGATTGCGAATATGCAAAAGAGAACTCGGTTAAAGTCGCTCGATGCCGTGGACTTTATAAAGAATGTACTGACATCGAAATTGCCCCTATTGTTGAAAGATGTATCAACAATGTAATTCATTTTTACAACTGGATAATTTCATATCTAGAAAGTGAACATAAAGACAAAATAGCCGAATACGACGGTTTTATTAAACAATGGAATGACTTTGTAATTAAAGAGTACCCAAATAAAACTTTGAAATAAGAGTTATTTTCTCTTTTGAATTAGCCCTATAAGTCCATTTGCTATTACGTAGACAATTTGGTTCTTACAAGACAAGTCATGGCTCACCAAATCTCACGTCCATCAATCGTGGCGGACAAGTTCGTTGTTTATCTTCATTGTAATCGTCGGGCGGATAAGTCCGGACGTGACACGCACAAAAATATCAAGTCCGTCTTGTTTGTGTTGCAAGACAAGATTGCTTGTCCCCATTTCGCCGTTGCCCCAACAACGGATTGTGTCTACCATTTTGCCGTTAACGTAAAGATGGGCGTTTATAAAGCCCTTGAATGCTACGATTTGATGACCTTTATATGTGTAACGCCTTGTGACGCGTGCCAAAGTAAATTGCAATATTATAATAAGAATCGCCAGGACAATAAACACCGGCACGACAATAAATATCCAATTTTGAAAATCCATATTGCAATATTATGACATGTTCAAATTTTTGTCAAACGAATTTGACAAGATTGCCTTGGCGGTATATTATTGGGTTATGAACAAAACTGTATTGTGCATTGTGGACGGGTTAGGGATTAATGAATCAAAAATCGGAAATGCGGTCGCCGCCGCCGACATGGCGAATTTGAAAGAAGCAAAATTAAAATATCCAAATGCTTTGATTAAAGCAAGCGGCTTGGAAGTCGGGCTTGCCGATGAAAAAGACCCCGGCAACAGCGAAGTCGGGCACAACGCAATCGGCAGCGGTCAATATATCAAGCAAGGCTTAAGTTTGTTGAACAATGCTTTTGAAACGGGCAAGTTATACGAAAGCGAGGGCTGGAAAAAGATTTCCTCTCATGCCAAAAAGACAAAACTTAATATCATTTTTTTGTTAAGCGACGGGAATACCCACAGCAGTCTTCCGCATTTGCTTATGCTTCTTGACCGATGTGCAAAGGAAGGGCTTAAAGTTTCTATTCATGCACTTGCCGACGGGCGAGATGTCGCGACCCAAAGCGTGCTTAAGTACATTGATATAACCCGCAATAAGATTAAAGACAGTGGCGTCAATGCAAAGATTGCAACCGTTGGCGGACGCGGAAAATTATTTATGGACAGGTATGAATCAAACGTGAATTTATACATCGACGGGATTCGCGTTTGTGCGATGGGCGAGGCTTTGGTTGTAGATGACATTCATACCGCCGTCAAAGCCGAGTATGCCAAAAACCCAACCATGACGGACGAAACGCTTAACCCTTATATACTTGAACCCGATTGGCTTATTAAAAATGGCGACGCGGTTTTGATATTGAACTATCGCGGTGACAGGGCGGTCGGCACGTGCAAGATGTTCGAGCGTGGTCGATTCTTGACGCCAAAGCAATACTCGGCAATCGACAAATGCGTTTTTGCCGGCGTGTTGCAATATGATGCGGAAGACAATTTGCCGAACATATTTTTGTGTACTCCGCCTGTTATTAAAAACGGATTGACCGAATGGCTTTGCAAACATAAGGTGCGTCAATACAGCGTCACCGAAACCGTCAAGTACGGACATCTTACATATTACTTTAATGGAAACCGGGCGGCACCGTTTGATACCAAACTTGAAAATTGGAAAGAATTTACAAGTGATGTTTTATTTAACATGTATAACAAGGCCCCCAAGATGCAGACGCACAAAATCTGTGACGAGGTTATTGACGCAATTAAAAGCAACAAGTATGACTTTATAAAAACCAATTTTCCAAATCCGGATATGGTTGGTCATACCGGGGACTTTGACGCGACGGTTATTGCGTGTAAAACCGTAGACGAATGCCTTGGCAAGTTAATCAAAGCCTGTGAAGAACAAGGCACGAATTTGATTATCTTGTCCGACCATGGAAGTGCGGAACTTATGAAAAACAAAGACGGCACGCCGAACAGCAATCACACAAATGCACTTGTCCCGTTTATTTTAATTCAAAATGACGGCGGCAAAAAGTTCGCAATCAAAGACGGCAATTTCGGTCTTACAAATATCGCATCAAGTATCTGCATGCTGCTTGGAGTCAAACCAAGTCCGCACTTTAACGAGGCATTGATTAAATGACGGTTGCTTTGATTTTCATGGACAGATTCGCGATTGGAGCGGCGGCGACAACGGCGGTGGACAAAATCTTGGCAAAATACGCAACGACCACGGTGGGGGCGGGCGGTCTTGATGTGGGATTGCCGGAAGAACATCGGGGTGACCGCGAAGTCGGCAGGCTAAACATCGAATCAGGTCGCGTGGTTTATCAAGACGTTACGCGTATTAACAATAGTATTCGTGACGGTGGCATTTTTACAAACGAGGTTTTGTTGAACTCTTTGAAAAATGTAAAGAGCAAAAATTCTACACTTCATCTTGTCGGTTATGAATCCGAGTACATTGATGTGATGTTGAAACTTTGCAAAGAGAACAAAGTCAAAGATGTGCAAATTCACAGGCTTGGCGAGTGGCAAAGCGTCAAAGCCGTCTATGACCAAATTATGGGCGGAGTGAAATCAAGTGACTCGATAATTTTCTTCAACCATAAATACGACGATAATACAAAGAAATTGATTCAAGCCATGACAGATATTCGATTCCTTGAGTTCGAGCGACCCGGCGGATTAAAGCCTGTTCACTTTACGACGATGACAAGTGCCAACCCGAACTTTCAAAACATCAATGTGGCGTTTCCACAGGTTGAAATCAAGAATACTCTTGGCGAAGTTTTATCCGATAACGATTTGACCTTTATCCGATTGGAAGAACAAGGGGCAACGGCGGAAGAACTTGCACGATATGCGATAAAGATTATCGGCAATGTGGACGTGATGACTATTGACCTTGCAAACGGGCAACCTGACGATTTCAAAGCCATGCGTGACATCGGGGAATATCTTTTAAAAATCACCGACGCGATTTTGCGTGTCGGCGGTACCGCGATAATTACCGCTACACATTGCACGGCGTTTTGCAGTCGGAAAATTACAGACGTGCCTTTGATAATCGTAGGCGAGAATTTCAGTTTCAACAAAACGCAATTAACCCGCGGACGACTTTGCGATGTTGCCCCGACGATACTTGAAATCCTTAACATCGAAAAGCCCGAAGAAATGACAGGGCAGAGTTTGATAGTTTAATCCTTTTTGTGTTCGTGTTTATGTTCTTCGCGGCGGCGGAATCGAATGATGTCAAGGTTATGCCGAAGCAATCCAAGAAACTCGGTGAACTCGGCAAGTTCTTTGTTGTCCATGCATTTTGCAAGCATGACCGCCGTTGCCCCGGCTGTTGCGATTAATTCTTCGCCTGTTGCGTCTTTCATTATTTAGTGTATGCTTGTAATATGCAACTGACACACCCGCAAAAACTTGCCGTTCAAACCACAGACAAAGACCTCTGTATTATAGCGTGCCCGGGGGCGGGCAAGACCCGCGTAGTCGTTGCACGGATTTTACATCTTCTTAAAACCAAGCAAGCCAAACCGCACAATATTGTGGCGATTACTTATACGCGGAAAGCCGGCGAGGAACTTTGTAGTCGTATTTTTCGTTCCGCCAAGAATTTCAAAAACCTTGACGAGATGTTTGTCGGCACAATTCATTCTTACGCGTTGCGGTTACTTGACGGGTACCAGTTACTTGAACCCGCACGATTGCACTTGTTCATTGAAAAGCACGGACTTAACAAACAGTACGATGTTTCGGCGTTCATCGAAGCCATGAGTGTAATAAGCGAAACGCCGCAAAGCAAACCCACAAGAAAAATTATGAGGCTATATCAAGAATACCGCCAGACAATGCTTGACAATGGGTATGTAGACTTTTCCTTGATTCTGCGAATGGCGTACGAGCAACTTTTGACCGACGAGGTTCTTCGTTCTCAAATTGCGGAAAATCTAAAGTTCCTTATGGTGGACGAATACCAAGACGTCAACCCAATCCAAGAATTAATGATAAAAGAACTGCATAGCCTTGGTGCGAATCTCTGCACAGTGGGCGATGACGAACAAACGAT
>Ga0209755_10005312_pt1 | contig 14701 bp, 15 predicted proteins | sample TergutCo191P1_FD_187301 | JGI IMG/M metagenome (GOLD analysis project Ga0209755, IMG submission 187301) | Cornitermes sp. P1 segment gut microbial communities from Petit-Saut dam, French Guiana - Co191P1 (SPAdes) (version 2) | ecosystem: Host-associated > Arthropoda: Insects > Digestive system... | reverse complement strand
GATACTGGTTGTATTCGACATTTGAGCCATGCCCATTATGTGCGTCTGCAATTATCTGGACAGGTTTTGAAGGTGTTGTATATGCAAATAATCCCGACTACAAAGGCAGGCAGGATAACTGGTCGTTCATAAAATGCAGGGATGTTATCAAAGCGGGCAACTATATAAGCGAGGTTAAAGTTGTAGAAGATTTCCTGATTGACGAAATCAAGGATTACTTCTTAACAAAATAGTAAAGACGATAAGGGTTATTGTGTTTATTTTGGTTCGTGATTGAGTTTGATTCCCCTGCAAGGTTGTCATCTTGTGAGAACCTTTCGTACAAGGCGGTTGCTTTGCTCGTAGCGACAAGTCTTTACTGTCTTGTTACAGCCCCATCTTTTAAAGTAATCACACACTTCCTCAACCCCGCAGCGCCTCAACTTCACTCTCCGTCAAATGCCGCCACTTGCCGAGCGGGAGCGAGCCGAGCTCCAGAGCGCCGACTGAAACACGCCTCAGCGAAACAACTTTCAGCCCGCAAGCCGCGCACATCTTCCGAATTTGCCTGTTGCGCCCCTCGGCGATGGAAATAGAAATCACACCTGCATTACCCTTTTGCGAAATAATCTCCACATTCACAGCAGAAACGACATAATCATCAATCTCAACAGGCTCACATAAAAGTGCATAAGCCTTAGAAATATCTCCCAAAACCTCTACCCGATAAACCTTAACTTTCTCCCCCGACGGATGAGCAATCCTATTCGCGAAATCCCCGTCATTGGTAAGCAAAATCAACCCCTCGGACTCCTTATCAAGCCGCCCGACGGGATAAACCCTGACACCGACATCACGAGTAAGCTCCAAGATAGTCTTTCTGCCCCGCTCATCGCGAGCAGTAGACAAATATCCGCAAGGCTTATTGAGCACGATATAGACAAAAGCATCTTTCGCCCTAAGCGTCACACCATCAACAGTAATGACATCACACGAAACATCGGCAGACTGCCCGAGAGCACCAACCACACCATTGACAGATACCCTGCCTGCAGCAACCATAGCCTCCGCTTTTCTGCGTGAAGCAATGCCATGTGCCGACAAAATTTTCGGGATTCTCTCACGCTTACTTGCCATTAGAACTAATCTTCAGCCTCGCCGTGCCCCTTATCCATGAACTCGCTAACCTTTTCAAGCACCTCAGGAACAGCATCAAGAATACGATCCACAGTTGTTGACTTTGGCGGAGTAATATAAATCATATCAACCTTACCATTTTTAATGACCAAAAAAGCCACAGGAATAATATTTATCCCCGCACCCGTGCCACCGCCAAAACCGCTCTTTGCAACCTTTGCCTGCTCAAAATCAGTACCACCGCCGGCAAAACCCAAAGTAACCTTTGAAACAGGTATCAAAGTAATACCGTCAGGAGTTGTGATAGGCTCGCCAACAATAGTGTTAGCGTCAATCATCTCCTTAATTTTCTGCATAGAAATCTCCATTAAACCACTAAGAGGCTGATGTTGCTTCTCCATTTTATATCATCCTTTCAAAAATTGTTGTAGTTGTAGTTTATACAATCATCCACCAGTATAGCAGATGATGTGCTGTTTGCGGAGTCTTTTTTCTTAAGCAGGGGTGAAGATTACCTGGCTCGAAAAAAAGCGGAGCAAATTGCATATTATCTGCGAGAACCGACGGGCAAAACTGTTTTCAGTATCGGTAAAAACGCAAAAACTATGTAAAACGCCTCCCAGACCGCGAGAGAAAATCTGACTTTAGCATAAATCCTCGGCTCAGTGGACTCAAAATCTGCAAAAACCCGCAAATCTCGCTTTTTCAATCGAAAATTCCTATCAAGCACAGGAAGCAGAAAACCAAAAACAGCATTACTCGCACCATATACCATTGCAGTCTTAGCCGCATCCTCACCGGCGGAAGAGTAGTAAATAGTAAGCTCCTTTATGAGTAATCTGCGTCTAAACCTATCAAGAGCCGACTTAACCGCATTAAAAATATCAATAAAAGCACTGAAATCGCCGGGTACCTTAACAGCAGAATCTTTATCCTTTTTTATCTTAGGCTTCTTCTCCTTGCCATTATCAGACAAACTAAACCTCAAAAACCCGATTTTATACCACATTTGAAGCCCTGCATCGCTGTACTCGACAATAAAACCAAAGCGAAGCAAAGCAATCAAAAAAAGTATCAGAAAAATAATACCCAGCACTAACATAACATCACTCCGTTTGCCCCACCACAGAATCTATAGACTCCACAGAAGAATCTGACTCGAAATCAATCTCAGTCTGATTTGCTATTTGCGCACCAACGATAGGCACAGCATCAAAATCAGCCTGCGAACCCATCATCGCCTCACGAGCCTGAAGCTCCAAAATAGCATTTTGAATACCCTCTTTCTCATCACCCGCACCATCTACCTGCGGAAGCTCCGGCAAATCCTTAAGCGATTGCATACCAAAAGTCCTGAGAAAATTGTGATTTGTCCTAAACAGCATGGGACGCCCGGGAGCATCAAGTCTGCCGCAAGGCTCAACAAGACCGCGCTCTTGCAGAAGACCCACAGTATAACCACTGTCAACGCCTCTGATTTGTTCTACATACGCCTTGGTAGCAGGTCCGAAATAAGCAATTATCGAAAGAACCTCAAGAGCAGGCTGTGAAAGCTGCGGAGGCTTCCTGTTTTCAAGCGCACGACGAATAAAATCGGCATACTCAGGCGAAGAACAAAGCTGCAACGAATCTTCAAGCTTAACAAGCCGGATACCACGCCTGTCGAAACTATAACCATCTCTGAGCCTATTTGCCGCCGCCTCAACGTGAAACTCATCAACACCCAACACAGCCGCTATTCTCGCTTGCTTCACCGGCTCACCCGAAACAAACAATATCGCCTCAATGGCACGTTCAATATCATGACTCTCCATACAAATGACCATTCCTTTTGAAAAACATCAAGCACAAAACGACCTAAGAATCCCCTGCTGTAAAATCTAAAATCTCGCTCTCTCTGCCGCTTCCGGTATAAGACATAACCATATCCTCATCCTCACCCGAAATAAGCACACTACCAATCTTACAAAGTTCAAGCACCGCAACAAAAGTAGCAACCAGCTCCGAGCGATCCCGACACCCGCTAAAAAGCACCTCAATCTTAATATCACCATACTCTTTGAGCCTGTTAACAATCTCAGAAATCTTAGTAGAAATGGGAAAAACCTCTCTACCCGGATAAACCATTTCGCGCGGATTTCTGCTGGCAATTTTAAGATTTTCCCTGCCTATAACACGCTCCATTGCATCAAGAAGCTCTTTACTGATATGAACATATTTATACTCATCGTCAGGCGAAAAATACTCAGGCGGACCCGCCATCATAAGCCCGTCACGGGAATACATACCGGAAAGAGTCTGAGCAATCTCCTTTATCTGCACATAAACATCGCCACGCTTTAACTCTTCAAGAGAAGTAATAAGCTGCTGAAGCTCCGAAACTTCTTCCCCGCCGGACAAAAGCATTTTTGTCTTAATGTACGTAAGATACGAGGCCATTGCCACAAACTCGCTCGCAATATCCAAATTCATCTCTGCCATATCGTCCAAATACGCCAGATATTGCTGCAAAATCACAGAAATACTGATATCTCGAATCTCAACCTTATTACGGCTGAGCAGTTGAAGGATAAGAGTCAGAGGCCCCTCAAAATCCGACATATCATCCTTTTCCTTAACTATACCCTCTAACTTAAAAACAGGAGTATCCATGAAACATCCTCCTAATTGCATTACAATACATTGTAGCAGATGCCGGGCGGTTTGCGGAGTCTTTTTTGCGAGAACAGTGACGACGATGTTGCTGGCTCGCAAAAAAGCGGAGCAAACTGCCCGGCATCTGCGGCTTTCGTAGTCTTTTTGCGAGAACAGTGACGACGATGTTGCTGGCTCGCAAAAAAGCGGAGCAAACTGTTCGGCATCTGTGGATGGGCTGTTTGCCCCTAAGAAACCAAAGAAGTAAAAAACAGGCTTACATTTATGAAAAAAGTGTGCGCAGGTGTAGTTACAATGTTGCCTATGAGGTTTATTCCCGTGAACATTCCCACCATCATCCCCGCTAAAAGAGCTATCATACCAAACCGCTCATACTTCATAAGCTTATAATACAACCTCTCGGGCAAAAAAGATAACAAAATTTTGCTACCGTCAAGCGGAGGTATGGGCAACATATTGAAAATAGCCAGAGCAACATTTAAAATAGCCATGCGAAAAATAATTAAAGCAACAATACTCGGCTCACCCGCCAAACCAAAAATTGTACCAACACCACCATGCGGAGCAGGAATAAGCACAAAAATAAAAATAACAACAAAAGCAAGAAGAATATTGGAAACAGGCCCGGCAAGAGCCGTAAGAGCCATACCCCACTTTGGATACTTAAAATTTTGCATATTAACAGGCACAGGCTTCGCCCACCCGAAACCAATAACCACAATCATAGCAAGACCGATAAGATCAACATGCTTAATAGGATTCAACGTAAGCCTGCCCAGCCGCTTTGCAGTATCATCACCCAAACGATAAGCAGTAAACCCGTGAGCAAGCTCATGCACGGTAATACAAACAAGCGCAGGAATAGCAACGATGACAATATTAAACAGCATATCCATGCTAAATAAATCATTAAACCAATTCAAAGTAATAAACTTCCCTTTATCTCCGATATTAAAGCATCCCGATTAGTACCCTTTTCTGCCGAAAACTCAATAATCGTAACATCATCCGGCAACAACAAAGTCTCTCGAATAAGAGCCATGTTCGGAATCACCTCGCTTTTCTTAAGCTTATCTATCTTATTTGCCACAATAGTGAGCGGACAACCCGACTCCTTAAACCAATTAGCCATCGTAATATCATCACCGGTCGGCTTATGCCGAGAATCCACAATCATCACACCGCGAGTGATATAAAAAGGATTTCGAAAAAAAGACTCCATGAGCACAGCCCAACGTGCACGCTCTGACTTAGAAACCTTGGCATAACCGTAACCGGGCAAATCAACAAAATAAACTTTCTTATCAATCAAAAAATAATTTATATGAGCCGTCTTACCGGGAGTCGCACTGACACGAGCGAATTGCTTTCGACCCAGAAGCTTGTTTATAACCGAAGACTTCCCGACATTGGACTTCCCCGAAAACACAATCTGCGGAAGACCATCGCGCGGCACAGCATCAATATTTGCTGCCGATTTTATAAACTCTACATTATGAAGATTCATAACCCATATCCAATCAATGCTTTACAGAACTCTCCGAACTCTGCCTGTGGTCAGACTCCAGCACATGAGAAGCACCGATGACCTGCGCTTTCCTGTCCACAGAAGAAAAGTCAAGCACAACATCAAGCACATCATCTATATTATCCGTAGTAATAAAATTCAGCTTACTCCTGACAGTCTGGTCAATCTCATTTAGGTCAGCCTCATTTTCTGAGGGAATTATAACAGTTTTCACCCCCGCACGAAGTGCAGCCATCGTCTTCTCCTTAAGACCCCCGATTTTGAGAATACGCCCACGGAGCGAAATCTCACCCGTCATTGCAACATCACGGCGCACAGGAGCCGTAGTTATAGCAGAAATTACAGCCATGCACATAGTAATACCCGCAGAAGGACCATCCTTTGGAATAGCACCCTCAGGAAAATGAATGTGAATATCATTTTTGGAGTAAAAATCCTCCGCAATACCCAGCTTCTCCGCCCTGCTTCGGATAAAAGAAACAGCAGCCTGAGCAGACTCTTTCATTACATCACCAAGATTACCCGTCAGTTCGAGATTACCCTTTCCGGACAATACATTTACCTCAACTTCAAGCACACTGCCCCCGGTCGTAGTCCAAGCAAGCCCGTTAGCAATACCAATTTCAAAACCATGAGCTACAGACTCAGGCTTATACTTGCGCACACCGAGAAACTCATCAAGCATAAAAGAAGAAAGCTTGACCGACTTCACCTCTCCGGCAGCGATTTTTGCCGCAGTCTTTCTACAAACCGCAGCAATCTCACGCTCTAAAATGCGAACACCTGACTCTCTTGTATAAGACGAAATAATATCATAGATGACACCATCATTGGAAAATTTAAGCTGAGCCGCCTTTAACCCATGCTTTTTTCTCTGCTTCGGAATAATGTAGCGCTTTGCAATTTCAAGCTTCTCAACATCAGTATAACTTGTGAGCTCTATAACTTCCATTCTATCGAGCAAAGGACGCGGAATCGTATCTGTCGTATTGGCAGTAGTAACAAACATAACTTCCGAAAGATCGTAAGGGATTTCCATAAAGTTATCACGAAAAGTAGTATTTTGCTCGGGGTCAAGAGCCTCCAACAAAGCAGAAGCAGGATCACCCCTATGGTCGCGCCCGAGTTTATCAATTTCATCAAGCAACATAAGCGGATTTGAACTGCCCGCCTGTTTGAGCGCCGTGATTATTCTTCCGGGCATAGCACCTATGTAAGTCTTCCTGTGCCCTCTTATTTCCGATTCATCATGCACACCGCCAAGAGCTATTCTGCATAACTTTCTGTTGAGCGCCTTTGCCACGCTTATTGCAACAGAAGTCTTACCAACACCGGGCGGACCCACAAGACAGATAATCGCACCCTTTATCTTTGGAGAAAGCTGTCTCACAGCCAAAAACTCGATTATTCGCTCTTTTACCTTATCAAGACCAAAATGATCGCTATCCAGTATTTCCCGCGCCTTTAAAATATCAAGCCGCTCCTTTGTCGTCTTATTCCACGGAAGCTCAATACAAACATCAAGATAATTTCGAATCACAGAAGCCTCGGCAGAACCAAAAGACTGCCTTTCGAGCTTATCAACTTCTTTTAAAATCTTCTTTGAAATCTCATCATCAAGTTTTAATGCCACTATTTTTTGGCGATACGACTCAAATTCAGACTCCTCCTCGCCTTTACCATCACTCAGCTCAGACTGAATAACCCTGAGCTGCTCTCTGAGAATATGGTCACGCTGATTGCCCTCCAGTTTTTCTCGGAGCTTCGAGTCAATCTGCCGCTCTATAGTCAAAACCTCGATTTCTCGCGCAAGTATATCGCAAACCACCTCCAGCCTCTTCATAGGGTCAATAGTGTCGAGTATAAGTTGCTTCTTTTCGGGCTTAGTGAAAATATTCTGAATAATGAAATCAGAAAGCTTACCCGGGTCAGTAATCATAAACACATGTAAAACTGTTTCTTTTGAAAGACTCTGAGAAAGCGAACAGTACGAGTCAAACAAATTCATCGCCTTTCTCGTCAAAGCCTCAACCTTTGAAGTACGCTTTTGCAAAATCATCTCATGAAACGGCAACACCTCAGCAGTAAAATATTTCTTTTCCTCTTGCAGAGCAACAAGTTGCGCACGGCACTTACCCTCTACAAGCACTTTCATACCACCGCCCGGAATTTTCAAAACCTGCTTTATATAGCAAATAGTGCCAACTCTATGTAAATCACGCTGGCTGGGAGTGTCCTTTAGTATATCCTTTTGCGCAAGCAAAAAAATCCGCCTGTCTCCATTTGAAGCAGCATCAAGAGCCCCTGTTGACATCGCTCTTTCCACATCAAAGTTGAGAAGCATAGTCGGAAAAACCGAAAGCCCCCGCAGTGCCAACAGCGGTAAAAACTCAGTCATTTTGTGTTCAAGTTCATCCATTTGTAGATGCCATATCCTTTCATCTCAGTAAATTCAACCCGCAGAATCAGCCACATACTCCCCGGGAGCAAGAGTCTCGGTGCTCATGTGAGTTTGAGACTGAGGCTGAGGCTTAGAGCTCTTTGTGATAAGCGGCGGCTCATCATCAGTTATGCACTCTTTTGATATAGACACTTTCTCTATCTGCTCATCTGACGGAATATCGAACATAGTCTGAAGCATAAGCTTCTCCATTATGCTGCGCAAACCGCGCGCACCAATCTCCATGTCTATAGCCTTATCCGCAATAGCTGAGAGCGCATCATCAGTGAACTCCAGCACAACATCATCTAAAGCAATCAGAGCCTTATACTGCTTAATAAGAGCATTCTTCGGCTCTTGTAAAATCCTGACCATATCCTCTTTAGTCAAAGAACGGAGCGGAGCAACAACAGGAAGCCGTCCCACAAGCTCCGGAATAAGACCAAACCTGAGAATGTCATGCTGCTGAACATGCTGCAAAATTTCGCCGACATCTCTCTCTTTCTTTGACTTAATCTCAGCACCAAAACCGATGCTCTTTTTATCAAGCCTGTTTTCAATAATCTTATCTATACCCTCAAAAGCACCGCCGCAAATAAACAAAATATTTGACGTATCCAAAGAAATAAACTCCTGTTGCGGATGCTTGCGCCCACCTTGGGGAGGCACATTAGCAACAGTACCCTCCAAAATTTTAAGCAAAGCCTGCTGCACACCCTCACCCGAAACATCGCGAGTTATAGACACATTCTCACTCTTCCTTGCCACCTTGTCAATCTCATCAATGTAAATAATCCCGCGCTCAGCCGCATCAATATCAAAATCAGCAGCCTGAAGCAACCTTAAAAGAATATTCTCTACATCGTCACCCACATAACCCGCCTCAGTAAGCGTAGTAGCATCGGCAATGGCAAACGGAACCTTAAGAATTCTGGCAAGAGTCTGAGCAAAAAGCGTTTTACCGCTACCCGTGGAGCCAATGATTAAAATATTGCTCTTTTGTATTTCCGTATCATTATTTGACTGGTGAAGCAAACGCTTATAATGATTATAAACTGCAACCGACAGAGTAACCTTTGCATCTTCCTGCCCGATGACATAATCATCCAGCGTCTCTTTAATTTCTATAGGTTTTGGAATGCTACCGTAATCATCAGCAAGGTAATAACCCTCGGAATTCATAACCCGCATCGGAGTAAACTCATAACCCAGAAGAGTCGAACAAACCGAAACACATTCATTACAAATATATGAAGCACCCTGCCCCGCTATGATTCTGTCAACCTGATCTTGCCTTTTTCCGCAAAAACTACATCTAACGCCCTTTTTATCATCAAATCGTGCCATATTCTAATATTCTCCTCCAGCGATTAGTGTAATAAATTTTATGCCAGCAAATTGCATATTATCTGCAAGAAGTCTGCACCCTAGCGATTGTAAATCACTTTGTCAATAAGCCCAAACTCTTTTGCCTCTTCAGCGCTCATGTAGTTATCACGCTCGGAAGCATCGCGTACTTCCTCAAAAGACTTGCCGGTATTTTGCGCAAGAATTTTATTCAAATTCTCCTTAGTCCGCAAAATCTTTTCGGCATGAATTTGAATATCCGTCGCCTGCCCCCTAAAGCCACCCGACGGCTGATGAATCATAATCTCCGCATTGGGAAGAGCCACACGCTTGCCCTTTGCCCCGGAAGAAAGCAAAAACGCACCCATACTCGCAGCAAGACCGATACAAATCGTCGAAACATCAGACTTGATGTACTGCATTGTATCATAGATAGCCATACCGGAAGAAACCGAACCACCGGGACTGTTAATATAAAACTGAATCTCCTTATCGGGATCCTGAGCCTCAAGATAAAGCAATTGCGCAACAATCAGACTAGCCGTCGTATCATTGACCTCCTCGCTCAAAATAACAATTCGATCATTTAGCAGCCTTGAAAAAATATCATACGAACGCTCACCGCGCGAAGTCTGCTCAACTACATATGGAACTAAACTCATCTTAAACATCTCCCTAAAATTGTAATTATTTGGTATATATCAACTAACTATTCAGCCTTTTTCTTTTTTGTGCCGGAAGCAGCTTTCTTTGCCGCCGGCTTTTTAGCCGCGGGCTTTTTCTCCTTTGTATCACCCTCTGAATCATCCTCAAACTTCGTGACAACCGCAGAATCTTTTACAACCTGCGCCGCTCTTTTCAGTTTGAGGTCACGCACCATATCCTCACGAGCAACTGACTCCTTAAGCTCTTCAAGTTCTACCTTAAAACGCTCTGAAGCCTCCTGATATTCTTTCTCGAGCTCATCATCGCTGATTTCAATCTTTTCAAGCTCGGAAATCTTATTTAGAGCCAGTGTCACCCTGACCTGCTTCTCAGCACTCTCACGCATTCTCTCACTAAACTGCTCGGGAGTAACTCCGAGCATCTGCATATAACTCTCCGCAGTCATACCGTAAGCGGAAATTTGACGTGTTAGGTTATCCATTGCATTATTTTGCTGCTCGACAACCATCGCATCGGGAACATCAGCCTCTAAAAGATCGACTAACTTATCCATCAAAAGCCCTTCAAAAGTCTCATCCACCTCTTGCTCTCTGGTCTTTAAGATATTCCCCTTGATACTCGCACGATACTCATCAAGCGTATCAAACTCAGAAACATCCTTGGCAAACTCATCATCAAGCTCAGGTAACATTTTTTCCTTTATCTCATTGACTTTGACTTTGAAAACAACAGCTTTCCCGGCTAAATCCTCTTTATAATTTTCCGGAAACACTAAATCTAAATCACGCTCTTCACCAACAGTCATGCCGACAATCTTATCTTCAAAACCCGGAATAAACTGACCACTGCCCAGCTCCAGATTGTAATTCTCTCCCTTACCGCCCTCAAATGGCACACCATCCAAGAACCCTTCAAAATTGATAATAGTAACATCACCGATTTTAGCGGGACGCTCAACCGCTTCAACACGTGCATTGCGCGTGCGCATTGCCTCGACTTCCTTATCCACTTCCTCGTCAGAAACAGACGTTTCAGGCTTAGGTGCGCTCAAACCCTTATACTCCCCAAGCTTAACCTCGGGATAAAGTGCCGCAATCATTGTAACCTTAGCACCCTCGCTCGGATTAGCTACATCAACATCCGAAATCTTGGGATATCCTACTGTATCAAGCTCTGTATCTTTCATGACAAATCGGACGACCTGCGGCAGAATTTCGTCGAGTGCATCACTGAGAAAAATTTCCGCCCCATACATCCTCTCAATTATCTTGCGCGGAGCCTTTCCTTTGCGGAAACCCGGAACAGCTATGCGCCCTCTGTTTCTCAAAAACGCTTTGTTTACAGAAGCCTCCAGCTCATCCGGAGCCACCTCAACAACAAGCTCAATTTCATTATTCTCTTTCTTCTCGCTTTTTAGTAAATTCAAACCTTATATCCTCCTGTTAAAATGTTGGGAAATTATGGAAACCATACCTAGAGATCAACGTCAATAGTAGGTGGCGGTCCCGTTGGTGGTGCGGCTTGCGGCGCTTCGGCCGCAGTGCGTGCCGCTTGCCTGAATCTTTGCCTTGAACGCCTTATTTCATCAAGTGCCGTGGAAAGTGCTTCTTCGGTGCGGTGCATAGCATCATCGACATACTCATTTGCAGCGCGTCGAAGCTCTGTAGACGATGACTCGGCATAAGCAAGCATTTCATTGCTTTTAACCCTTGAAGCCTTTATAATTTCCTGCTCATCAATAAGGCGTCTGGCCTCATCCTCCGCCGTTCGCTTAATGGCATCCGCCTCACGTTTTGCATTGTTGATAAAATCAGCACGAGCATCAAGCAACCGCTTAGCCTCGGCAATTTCGGTGGGAAACTGACCTCTGATTTCATCAAGAATATCTAACGCCTTATCCCTGTCAATAACGCACTTTTCCGCACCAAGCGGAACTCCCCACGCCTCGGTAATCATACCATGGAGCATATTAAGCATTTCCGGAATCCTGCTGCTCATTTAATCATCATCCCCTCACTTTCAACTTTCCTCACAACATCATCTATAATTTCACGCGGTACAAAGGTGCCTAAATCTGCCCCGTACCTGGTCATTTCTTTTACTGCCGACGAACTTATATACGTATACTTCTCACTTGATGGCATAAACAAAGTTTCAATACCCGGCTTCAGTTTCCTGTTTATAAGAGCAATCTGGAACTCTCTGTCAAAATCCGAAACAGCTCTGAGTCCTTTAATTATGACCTTTGCCTCTCTCTCTTCCATATACTCAACAAGCAACTTATCGGAAGACTCTGCCGTGACATTAGGAAAGCGCTTCGTAGAACGTCTGATGAAATCCTCTCTCTCCTCAGAGGTAAAGAGCGGCTTCTTGTCAGAGTTTACCATGACACAAACATAAAGCCGGTCAAAAACCGCTGCCGTGCGCCTGATAATATTAAGATGACCAAGCGTGATGGGGTCAAAACTCCCGGGATAAACAGCAATACTCACTTAAATATACCTAAATTCATGGGTTTTTTCGAAAACAGTGGACTTTTGTAATCCCGTATTTGTACTGTTTTTTCAGGACATACGGCTTCGGCAACTCGGGTAGCTCACAATTATCCGCAGTTTCGCACATCATTATACCATTTTTAGTTAATTTGTCAAATTCTGCGATTTTGAGTACCGCCTCACTTGCCAAATTTGAATCGTAAGGCGGGTCTATAAAAATAATATCAAAATTTTCCTCATACTCCAGATACCTCAAAGCGTCAGTATTGTAAACCATGGAAATAGCCGAAAATCCACAAATTTTAAGATTCTCCTTAACAAGTTTTACCGCCTCACTGTTGCTATCCACAAACATGGCACTCTTTGCACCACGAGAAAGAGCTTCAATCCCAAGCTGACCCGTACCCGCAAAAAGGTCAAGCACCTTTGCGCCGGAAAGCTCAAACTGAATTATATTAAACATGGATTCCTTTACCATATCCTTAGAAGGACGAATTGTTTCCCCCTTAGGCTCTTTTAACTTACGCCCACGCGCAGACCCACTGATAACTCTCATTATATTGTCGCTCCATTTTAATTTCTACCCGAAACAATATCACAGGCGTAGCAGTAAATCAAGTTACATAAGTGTGAATAAAACGAACGCGCTGTCGACTGCTTTCCCTACCCCTCCAGCATACTCTTTGACCGCAGGTTTCGATGATACTCGACAGCAAATCTGTGCGTCTCCTCTTGAATAGTGCCTATGAGCGCAAACACAGCAGGGTTTGCCGCAAGCCCGACACCCTCACCGTCCGGCGTACAAAGCTCGCGAGTCCTGTGCTTTTCATCTTTTACCATACCAAACACAGGAAGATTCACACCAAGTTCGTCGATGGTTTTCTTCACCCGCGACGCATGATTTGCACCACCGTCAATGAGCATCAAATCAGGCAACGTCGAAAACTTCTCATCACCTGCAAGATAACGCTTTATCCTTCTTGTCACGACCTCTGCCATGCTGCCGTAATCATCTTGCCCCTTTTTAGCCTTAATTTTAAACCGCCTGTAATCCTTTTTGAGAGGCTTTCCCCTAGAGAACACAGTCATTGACCCGACAATATCAGAGTCGCCCGTGTTTGAAATGTCGTAAGCCTCAATGCGTTCGGGAGTTTTGTCGAGACCCAAAGCTTTTTCAAGCCAGAGATGTGTTTTAAGCACCTTCTCCCTCTGCAAAGCATCAATTTCTTCAACAGGCTCCTCAACAAAAAATTGTTTTTGCTCAATAACCCTGATAGCCTTAATTCTGTCACGTAAAATCGCCGCCGCTTCAAACCGCAGATTATCCGATTCTTCCTGCATCTCTCGGGTCAGCTTCTTAATGAGCGTGCGGGTCTTACCCCCAAAAACATCAATAGCTGCAAGAATTGTACTCTTATAATCCCCTGCAAGCTCCGTGGTTTGACAATAACCGCGGCAATTTCCCATATCATGATTTAGGCACGGACGCTCCTTACCGATACTTCTCCCGATATTCTTATTGCAAGTCGGCAGTTTAAGTGCCTTACACACCTCAGAAACAGCACGTCTGGTATCCCTTCTGCCACCATAAGGGCCAAGATAAAGCGCATTATCATCCGACGCAAAAGAAACTATCTTAAACATCGGATAAGCACTCGCAATATCTACACGAATGTAAGGATATCCTTTATCATCGCGAAGCCTGATATTATACTTAGGCTGGTACTCTTTTATAAGTGAGTTTTCGAGAAGCAACGCCTCAAACTCAGAATCAACTATCGTAACATCAAAGTCATCTATATTAGATACCATATGCTCAGTCTTAACATCATGCAAAGACTGAATATCGCCACTGCTCCTAAAGTAGCTCTGCACACGGTTTTTCAGCCGCGCAGCCTTACCGATATATATGACCTCACCATCGCTGTCGCGCATCATATACACGCCCGGATGCTGCGGCAGCTCCGAAGCTTTTTCTTTTAGCTTATCAATTTTATCACCCAACAGCAAACACCCCTCGGCAACTTTTCAAATTAACTTCACTCATGTACTTTAGCACAATTTTTAGTTTAAATATAGTATAGCAACGATTTGGGACGGAGAACCTTGGTCTCTCGCCCCAAATCAATTTAATAACATCACTCTGCCACAAGCTTCGTGACAACTGTTACCGGCAGGAAAAACCTCTTTTAGTACTTTCCGAAAGAACCGGTGCCGTCAAAATCATCTTGCCCGCCAACTTCATTTCCCGCATAAGCCGTTGATTTACTTGCGTTTGCCGACATCTGTAGTCTTCCGGAACCCTGCGTGTTCTTCAGCCTAAACTGCGAGATTAACTGCTCAAGCATCGCAGACTGACCGCTCATTTCTTGAGACGAGGCCGCACTCTGCTCTGCCGTTGCGCTATTTTGCTGCACTACATTCGCCACTTGGTCTATGCCTGTGTTGATTTGT
>Ga0209755_10005311_pt1 | contig 14703 bp, 12 predicted proteins | sample TergutCo191P1_FD_187301 | JGI IMG/M metagenome (GOLD analysis project Ga0209755, IMG submission 187301) | Cornitermes sp. P1 segment gut microbial communities from Petit-Saut dam, French Guiana - Co191P1 (SPAdes) (version 2) | ecosystem: Host-associated > Arthropoda: Insects > Digestive system... | reverse complement strand
AAAAGCAAGGCGAAGAGGTATCACGACGAAGGAAAAAAGGTAAGCTTTTCCGATGTCGCGGGTCAAAAGGACGCCAAGTTTGAACTTGAAGAAGTAGTCGAGTTTTTAAAAAATCCGCAAAAGTTTACAAAGATGGGAGCGCGTATTCCCAAAGGCGTTCTTCTTGTCGGGATGCCCGGCACCGGAAAAACATTGATGGCGCGTTCTGTCGCGGGCGAAGCGGGAGTGGCTTTTTTTCACATGTCGGGCAGCGACTTTGTAGAAATGTTTGTCGGCGTAGGCGCAAGCCGCGTAAGGGATCTTTTTGAACAGGGAAGAAAAAGCGCTCCCTGCATAATTTTTATCGACGAGCTTGACGCTGTCGGGCGCACACGCGGCGCAGGTTACGGCGGCGGTCACGATGAGCGCGAGCAAACGCTTAATCAGCTGTTAGTTGAAATGGACGGCTTTGATTCAAAAGACGGCGTAATTATTTTGGCTGCAACAAACCGTCCCGATGTTTTGGATCCCGCTCTTCTTCGTCCCGGACGCTTCGATCGTCAGGTAATTATCGCAATGCCCGACATTAAGGAACGCGAGGCGATTTTAAAAATCCACGCCGAAAAAATTCCGCTGGACAAGGAAATTGATCTTACGCGCATTGCAAGAGCTACGCCGGGAATGAGCGGCGCGGATATCGCAAACCTTGTAAACGAAGCGGCTCTTTTTGCAGCCAGAAAAGATCGCGAAGAAGTGCTCATGTCGGATTTTGAAGAAGCGCGGGATAAAGTGCTGATGGGCGTAGCGCGAAAAACGCTTGTGGTCTCGGACAAGGAACGGCGCATGACGGCAATCCACGAAGCGGGGCACGCGCTCCTTCATTATCACCTAAAAAACTCAGACCCGCTTCATAAGGTAACGATTGTTCCGCACGGCAGGGCATTGGGCGCCGCTCTTTCATTGCCGGAAGAAGACAGTTATAACCGATCAAGGGGCTGGATAGAGGATCGAATCTCCATCTGCTACGGCGGCTGGCTTGCGGAAAAGCTTTTCTACGACGAAACAACAACGGGAACCAAAAACGACATTCAGCACGCGACTGAACTTGCGCGTAACATGGTCTGCGAATGGGGCATGGCGGAAGACCTTGGTCCTGTCGCATACGGTCAGGAAGACGAACCGATTTTCCTTGGAAAGGAAATTGCGCGTCACAAAGACTATTCCGAAGATACAGCGAAACGAATCGACAAGGCAATAAAAGAAATTATAGACAACGCAAAGGGACGCGCGAATGACATACTTGCAAGCAGAAAAGACGAAATTGAAAAACTCGCGGAAGCTCTCCTTGTGCGCGAAACCCTAAGCGACGAAGAAGTCCGCCAAATACTCGGTCTTCCTCCCAAGGAGGAAACAGTATGAGGTGTACTCCGTGGTTAATATTCTTTGTATTTCTTTTTATATCCATTAATAACGTATTTGCGCAATCGCGGGATGATTCTGCGGCGGCGCAGCAGTATTACAGATGGATTGAGCAGGCGATAAACGAAGATAGATGGGACGATGCCCGCGCCGCGCTTGTACGCACAAGAGGTTTTGAAAACGTTTCGTCCGATTTGTCTTATATAAGAGCAATTGTATACAAACGTTTCGGCGAAATGCGAACCGATGTAATAGAAGCTCTGGATACTGCGATTCAAACGAACCGCTGGGTATTTAACAACGAAGTTAATGCGCTTCTTTTTAAAGCCGAAACGCTTCTTATTCTGCGCCGGTATCGTCAGGCAATTGCCTGTATTGATCTCATCGAAGCGCGGGAAGGAATAATAAGCACATCGCCGATTGCTGCATCTGCCGCAATGGTTCGCCTTGATGCGCTGCAATCGCTTGCTTTGGGAAGGGAACCCGTGAATGATCCCGGTCTTGCTCTTGCGCAGTTTAGAAGCCAGCTTTTGATTACAATGGACAGGTTTCCGCGCGATCCGCGTCCGCTTATAATCTTTTTTAATTATGCGCGTAACAGACGGCCTCAGCCGTCGGAATTGCCCGAGGCCGATATCAATCTTTTGGAACTTGTTTTAAGACGGCTTCCGTTTTTTATGGATAACGATACATACCTTGCATGTATAGCGGCTCCCTTTATAAGAAACATAGATGACGCGCGCCGTATGATTGGATCTTACAGGGCAATGACAACGCCGCCTAATTTAGAATCAATACCAATCGCCCTCAATTTGGGGCTTATAGATGATAACACTGCAATAGAAGAATTGCTTTTCACAGATGATGAAGATATAACGCTCGAAATTGACGTTATAACAGATACTTATAGATTTCTTCGCAGCGAAGAAGGACGCGTGCGCTTTACGCAAAGATTTCTTGTTTTTTCCGGGTACATTATCAGTGATGTTGATTATGACGGATATCTGGAAAGTCTTGCGCATTATCATAATGGAAATCTTCTTCAATTTTTATATAGCAAAGAACAAAACAATGAAACATATTTGAATCTTTACGAATTTACAAACGGTTCTCCGGTAAGGGGAACAGTTCAACTTACGGGGCATGAAAAAGCTGCCGGTATAACATGGGAACGCTATCCTTCCGTAAAAGAAATAATGTTCGGAGACCCATTATCAAATTCAAACGAAAGATTTACATTTGCTCCCGCAGATTTACAATACGCTCCCGTTGAATTCCTGGAAATCGGCGGAAGCGACAATCTGCGCGGGCTTCTTTTTCCCATGCCTTCACACCAGTACATGCCGCTAACGCTGCGCACGATACATTCATTTTGTACAACTTATACGCGCCCCAGTTTGGAAATTGAAGGCGCAATCGAAACAATACGAATGAGCAGGGGCGTAATTTTGCAATCGATAGAAACAACGGCAAACGGCAGGCAAGTCTCCGTTACCGAATTTGAAAGAGGACTTCCCGTAATTCAGCATATCGACCTTGATTTGGACGGCAGAATGGAAACAATACGCCGTTTTCGCCGCCCGGAGCCGGGTTATGTGTGGCGGGACGTTTTCGATTACCGAAGGCTGATTGCGTCTTCGGAAAGCGACTGGTCCGGAGACGGACGGCATAAAACAAGGGAAGTGTATCAATTGGACGGCTCGATTGTTTATTATTTTGACATGGACGGCTCAGGTACATGGACACATTCAGAAACCGGAAATCAAAGATGAAAAAAATAACAATTGCAATAATTTTAACAGTATTAATCATTGGCTGCGAAAGCCTGAATAACACTGTCGAAGAAAGACCTTTCAGGACAACAAGCGCGATTAGGATCAGCGATATAGAAAGGCTGATCGAGGATAGACCTGTCGTTGCGCTTAATCTGATTTATACCTACAAAGAAATTTATTCGGGTACGGAAGAAGAAAGGGCGGTAGACTGGCAAAGGATCGCAGAACTGGAGAGACAGGCTTCGGCGAATCTTGTCTCCCTTCAGCAACGCGCTATTGATGAACAAAGATGGGACGATGCAATATCGATTGGAAGGTCTCTTGCAAACATTGGCGTAAGAAATGCGAATACGGGAAGAGAGGGAGCTTTTACACTTTTATACGCAAAGAAAAAACTTGAAGAAGGCGACAATCTAAGCGCATTTTTGGCTGCTGTTAAGGCGCATGAAATGCAGCCGCTTGATGCCCAAAGCGCCCTTCTTTTCCTTGAAAAAGCCGTGCAGGCAAGGCAGCGCCGTTCCTCCGCTTTCTTTCTTGCCGCAGCTCAAGCGGCAGGAGCGCGCAATATTCCCGCCGCGTTACGCGAATATGCATCGGGGCGCGACACATTTTCCAACATGGTAAACGGAGTCGCCACTGTTATTGTCGACATGGGGTATCGTTCGGAAAGAGGGATGATTGTTCCCGACAGATCTTTGGGTTCCGCATTTTTTGTCGATTCGAGCGGTTTGCTGATAACCAATTATCATGTTATTGCAAGCGAAGTTGATCCCAAACACCGGGGTCCTTCTCGAATGTTTATCCGCATGGGAGACGCATCAAGCCCAAGAATTCCCGCCCGCGTTGTCGGCTGGGACAAGGCATTGGACTTGGCGTTGATCAAAACAGAAATAGAAACGGATTATGTGTTCTCGCTTGTTGATCGCGTAATTCCAAGAGTTGGCGACTCTGTGCTTGCAATCGGCTCTCCGGGCGGTTTGCAGCGAACCGTTACAAGCGGCATAGTTTCTGCGCTTGGAAGGCGTTTCATGCAAATCGGCGATGTGATTCAGATTGACGCAGCCGTGAATCCCGGCAATTCGGGCGGCCCGTTAATCGACAGCGAAGGACGCTTTGTCGGCGTTATATTTGCCGGGATTCCGCAATACCAGGGAATCAACTTTGCAGTACCCGCAGAAATGGTTGCAGCGGCGCTTCCTGCAATGATAAAAGGCGGAAGGGCGCAGCGTCCGTGGCTCGGTCTTACGTTATGCGAAACGCTGACAGGGGCGGAAATTATTTATACAGCTCCGAACACTCCCGCTTTCTCTCACAGAATAAGGGAAGGCTTTTTTATAAAGTCAATTAACGGAAAAGCGGTTACGGCTCCGCAAGGCGGAATTATTTCCGCAATGCAAAAAGCGTTATTCCTCTGCGGTCCCAATGAACTTATCGCCATCGAAACTGCCGGTTCGGACGGAGAGACAAAAAGATCCGTCATGATGACAACTGCGCGTCCCGATCTTCCGCTTTTGGAAGCTGCGCGAATCGACAGACGCGAAAGAATGGCGGCTCCGCTTTTTGGAATGATTCTAATGCCCGTGCAAACTTCCTTGTTCTCCCCGGGTTTTCGCGTAGACAGGGTGATTCGCGGATCAATAGCCGATGAAGCGGGCATTTCCGAAAACGATCCTGTTTCTTTGGGCCGTTTGCGCATAATGGAACCTGAAGGCATTGCAGTGCTGGAAATTTCGGTAAAGAAACGCAGAATGGGATATTTGGATACGAATATGATGCTCCCTGTTTGGCTGGATTCTCCCAATACTTTATAAGGATAAAACATGAGTTACAATGCAGAGACGACAAATTTAAACGGTTTTAAAACGTCAAAGAACGACGACTTGATTCATTTTATCGGAACAGCCGACGAGTTAAACGCATATTTGGGATTGGTTCGCGCAATGATCGCAAACGAAGACGCATGGCAGGTTTCATGGCATCGTTCCGTTCAGTTTATCGAACGAATCCAAAAAAACATGATGAAGATGATGTCTCATGTGTCCGACAGCCGCAACGAGAAATTTTTCTTCAGTGTAAATGACGTTACGGACATGGAAAATGAAATTAACCGTCTTCAGGGCGCTCTTCCAAAGCAGTATAAATTCAATGTTCCCGGTAAAAATATTATCGAAGCGCAGATACAGATTGCAAGAACTATCGCAAGAAGAGCGGAAAGGATGTACGCGGCAATTTACGAAGAAAAAACCCTGTGTCCGAATGCGGGAGCATATCTTAACAGGCTTTCCGATTATCTTTATTTTCTTTCTCAGCAGGAATCATTGATTAACGTCAATTTCATAAATCAAATCGCCGGAATTTGAATCGTATACCCGTCTTTTAAAAACTGTTGGAATGCGGATGTTTCCCACGGTTTCTTCGCCAAAATCTTCTACGATGATAATTACCCTTATTATTAAATATTCGGATGCGAGCCGTCTTGTTTCATTTTCCGTTCTTAGCCAAACGACCCTGTTTACATTCGGCGTCTGCGGCCAGACATTTGCGATAAAAAAAGTCATCAGCGCATTTTCGTAAGTGTCGTTAAAATCGGCATTAGGCGCCATGTGGCCCCTGTCGTAACCGGAACGGGTAAAATCGTTATGGCTTGGAAGCGTATATCCATGTTCTTCAAGCAGCGCCAGTAAAACGCCGCCGTCCCTGTCACGCGTAAACGGAACGGACGGTCTTCTTATGCCTGTTGCTTCGGCTCTATCGCGCGTAAGTATGTACTCGATAATGTGCGGCCCTGAATTTACGGCATCGTAGCAGCCTGTGTAGAGAACTTCTTCGTTGCTGTTGGAAACGATAAATTCAAAATGCCCCTCCCTGTCACAAGCAAAAGCAACTACAGCGGAAATAAGGAATAAGAAATAAAAAATAAAATTCTTAATTAATTTCATTTAAAAAGTCTATCAGCGCAGGAACCTCTGCGGGGATTGTTTTTGCATCCACGGTTCTGTCCATTGCGCGAGAAAGGGAAGCCGGTACGGGAACTTTGCCTGCAAGCGGCTCTACAGTTTCCGAAAATTTTGCAGGGTGGGCTGTGCAAAGAATGCCGACAGTACCTTCCTGCAATTTGTTTTGCGCGCGAAGTTTGTCTACTCCCTTCCAGCCGACTGCGCTGTGCGGATCCAAAAAATACCCTTCGTCTTTTGCAATGCGCGCAATTGTTTCTTTTGTTTCTTCGTCATTTACATAAACGCCCAAAATGATACGCTTCATTTCGTCCCACGAAAAATGCGAAGCCATGCGTTCAAAATTGCTTGGCGCGCCTACGTCCATTGCATTGGAAAGCGTCGCCTTTGAATCGCGCGCGAGATATTCGCCGGAATCCAAATAATCGGGAACCGTTTTGTTCATATTGGTAGCGGCAATAAATTGCGTAATGGGCGCGCCCATTTTCATCGCATAAAGACCCGCCGTCAAATTGCCAAAGTTCCCCGAAGGAACACAAAGCGTTACAGGCATTCCCTTGCCGCGAGTTCGCTCAGTTTGCGCAGCATACTGAGAAGGTTGACCGGTCAAACTTGTTTGATTGGTCAACCTAGGTGTTGCAGAGCCGTCAGGATCGGTCAGCCCTGCAAATGCTCTTCCCGCCGCTGCCGAATAGTAAACCGCCTGCGGAATAAGACGGCTTATGTTAATCGAGTTAGCCGACGATAAAGACATTCGTTTTTTTAAATCTTCGTCTGCAAGCGCGGCTTTAACAAGACGCTGGCAGTCGTCGAAACTTCCTTCGACAGCAAGGGCGGAAATGTTTTTTCCAAGGCCGGCAATTTGGCGTTCCTGCAAGGGCGATACGCGTCCCTTTGGATATAACACAGTGACAAAAATGCCGGGTACTTCAAAAAAGCCGTCCGCTACGGCTCCCCCCGTGTCGCCCGACGTTGCGACAAGAATGCGAAGGGGACGATCTTCGCCGCGGCGAAGATATGAAAAAGAACGCGCCATGAAACGTGCGCCAAAATCCTTGAAAGCGGCAGTGGGCCCGTGAAAAAGCTCGGCAGTGTATCGATCTCCAACCGCGACAAAAGGAGCGTCAAAAGTAAAAGCCGACCCCACAATGTCAGATAACGCATTGTCGGGAATTTCGTCTTTTACGTACGGTTTTATCGTTTCCATGGCGATGTCGCAAAAACCCATCGATCCAAGCGAGCTTTTTGCGCTTGCAGGCAGGGACGGTATCTCATCGGGGACAAAAAGCCCTCCGTCGGGAGCAAGTCCTGCCAGTGCGGCGGTTGCGAAATTTACGGATTCATTTTTATTTCTGGTACTATAATAGCGCATACGGCATTCTATCATATTGTCTTAATTGACATAAAGGGGTTTTATGCGATACCATTGCCTATAAGGAGAAAATGTGGCGAAAGAAGAAGCAATAGAAGTCGAAGGCATTGTTAGGGAAGCCCTTCCCAATACGATGTTTCGCGTGGAGCTGGACAACCAGAATGGACACTTAATACTGGCTCACCTGTCCGGTAAAATGCGCAAACATTACATTCGTATAGTTCCCGGCGACAGGGTCAGGGTGGCGCTTTCGCCGTACGATTTAAGCAGGGGCAGAATCATTTACCGCGAGAGATAATCAAATAGCATATAGAGGTTTTTATGGCAGATGACATTGTTTATATCAATGTAGAAGAAGGCTCAAAAAGAGTGATGAATAACACAAAACTCTACGCAAAATTACTTACAAAATTCAAAGACGATAAAACTTTCGGCGAAATAGAAGCGGCGTTGGCATCGGGAGATATGGAAAGCGCAAGAACTGCGGCTCACACATACAAGGGTCTTACGGCAAATCTTTCGCTTACGGAATTGTACAAAAAAAGCATGGAGCTGGAAGCTCATATAAAAGACGGAACCTACAAGGAAGAATATCTGGAAACGGTAAAAGCCGCCCACGGTATAACATTAACCGAAATCGATAAGGTGTTAATTCAATATGCTTGAAAATAAACCCACGGTACTTGTTGTTGACGATGCTGACACTAACGTCATGATTTTGGAAGAAATCCTAAAAGACGAATATAATATTGTTACAGCGTCTAACGGCAGGGAAGCGCTCGACAAGCTTCAAAAAATCGCCGTTCATCCAAAACTTTTGCTGTTGGATGTCAATATGCCGCAAATGGACGGCAGGCAATTGTTCGAAGCCTTAAAAGCCGACGCGATTTTCAAACGCATACCCGTAATTTTTATCACCATAGAAAACGAATCGGAAAGCGAACTTTTGGAAGCGGGTGCCGTCGATTTTATAAACAAGCCTTTTAATCCCGATATCGTAAAACTTCGCGTAAGAAATCAAATTGCGCTTAAAAATTACAGCGAATACCTGGAAGAAATGGTTGCGGCAAAAACCGCCGAAGCCACCAAAACTTTGGAGTACGCGCTGCAGGGACTTGCGAATGTTATCGAACACCGCGATTTGGAATCGGGCGAACATGTAAAAAGAACGCAGCTTTTTGTTAGAGCCCTTACCGATTATTTAATCGAAACAAACTCGGTTTATGCCGAGGAACTGGCGAAACTTCAGCCGGATATTATCATGAAGTCGATGGCTCTTCATGATGTCGGAAAGATTGCAATCCCCGACAGAATTCTTTTAAAACCCGGCAAGCTCGATCCGCAGGAATATGAAATAATGAAGACACATACAACACGCGGTATGGAAATTATTCATGAGCTTGGCGATGTGAACACATCTTTATACCTGAAGCATTGCGAGGACATTTGTTACGGTCATCACGAACGCTGGGACGGCAAAGGTTATCCCCGTCAAATAAAAGGCGAAGACATTCCGCTTACTGCGCGTCTTGCCGCTCTTGCGGATGTTTACGATGCGCTTGTTTGCGCGCGCGTTTATAAAGCTGCAATGCCTTACGATGAGGCTCTTAAAATAATTGTAGACGGAAAAGGAACGCAATTCGATCCCATTATTGTCGATGCCGTGGTAAATATCAGCGAAAAGTTCAAAGAGATTTCCCAAAAATATCAATAATTTATTTAATTATTCTTCAAAACAGAATCAAACTCTCCAAAATTTCTTTAAATAAGAGCGTTTTTCCGATTAAAATTTCTTCAAAATAATTTTCTTTGTTTTTCTTTTGAAATTTACTATTTTATATATATAAGAATCGGTAATTTTTATCAAGGAAAATTTAACAGTCTTTTAAGGAGCTTTTATGAAAATTGGATTGAAGTTGGTTCTCATTATTTCGGCGGTTAACGTTGTTTGTTTCTGCGGTTTAACAATAGCCTCGATAACATTTTCTTCAAGTGCAATTACTGATCTTGCCGACGAAAATGCGGGAAACATTACTTCTGTTACGGCAGGCGAAGTTAAAGCCTTTTTGGAAGTTGCCTTGGATGAAATCAGGGCTTTGGGTTTTGTTATATCCGATCTGGATAAAGTTGTTGCGCCTGCACAAAGACGGCAAATGGTTAATTTTATTCTGGAAAGTTACATTCAAGAGAGCCGGTTTATCGGAATCTGGGCAGTCTACGAACCAAATGCCCTTGACGGCATGGATGCTTTAAATATTAACGGACCGGGAAGCGACGAAACAGGAAGATTTATCAGCTATTGGACCAAGAATAGAAATGGCGGTGTTGATCTTGGCGCGCTCACAAATTATACGAAAGCAAATTATTACCTGGAAACTATCAGATTGAATAAAGAACGCATTATCGATCCTTACTACGAAAATGTCGAAGGAAACAGAATAATGATAACAAGCGCCACGTATCCAATAACCAGCGGAGGAAGCGTTATAGGCGCAATTGGAATAGACATTGATCTAACGCAAGTAAACAACATGGTGGAAGCGATTAAACCGTTTGGGGACGGGTTCTCGGGCGTTTTCACAAATACCGGTTATATTGTAGGTCATCCTGACAGTAACAGGCTTGGAAAGAATGCGCAGGATACGGAAAAGGACATGGTAGGTGACGCTCTCGGCGCCATGATGGATGCGATAACCAACAGCAAAACTTTTATTGATGTAGTTCAAGGCGACTCAGGTAAAAAAATGATGCTTGTATTGGAACCTTTTGATTTGGGACGCACAGAAACTTCATGGACTGCCGCTTCAATAATTCCGTTAAGCACTGTAATGAAACCTGTAAATGACATGATGGTTGTTTTAATTATTCTTAGTATTGTGATTTTAATTATTATCACAGTCATTATTTTAATTGTTGCCCAATCAATAACAGCGCCGCTCAAAAAAATGGAAGCCGTGTTTGAATTTATCGGCAACGGCGATTTTACTCAAACTGTAGAAGCAAAGACCAATGACGAAATCGGGAATATTGCAAAAGCCCTTAATATTACTGTGGGTAAGATAAAAGGACTTATCGGCACCATTAAAGGAGAATCTGCCGAACTTAACGATATCGGAATGGAGCTTTCTTCCAATATGAACGAGACTGCCGCCGCCATAAATGAGATTAATGCAAATATCCAGAGCATCAAGGGACGCGCAATCAATCAGAGCGCAAGTGTAACAGAAACCAACGCTACTATGGAACAGATAACGGTTAATATCGGCAAATTAAACGATCAGGTTGACAAGCAAACGATGTCTGTTTCTCAGTCTTCATCAGCTGTCGAACAAATGCTTGCAAACATTCATTCTGTAACGCAGACCCTTATGAAAAACATGGAAAATGTTAATCATCTTGAACAAGCGTCTGAAGTCGGACGAACAGGCTTGCAGGATGTTGCGCAGGATATTCAGGAAATTGCGCGGGAATCGGAAGGCTTGCAGGAAATCAACTCCGTTATGGAAAATATCGCAAGCCAGACAAATCTGCTCTCCATGAACGCCGCGATAGAAGCCGCGCACGCAGGCGAAGCGGGAAAAGGTTTCGCGGTTGTTTCAGGCGAAATCAGAAAGTTAGCTGAAAGTTCATCTGAACAATCAAAGACGATCAGCTCTGTATTAAAGAAAATAAAGGAATCGATTGACAAGATAACCTTTTCGACGGATAACGTTTTGCAGAAATTTGAAACGATCGATAGTCACATAAAAACTGTAGCGGATCAGGAAGAAAATATCCGCAATGCGATGGAAGAACAAAGTCAGGGAAGCAAGCAAATCCTTGAAGCCATTGGAAACCTTAACGAGATCACACGCGATGTTAAACAAGGATCGGGCGAAATGCGCAACGGTTCGGGCGAAGTTATCAGAGAAGGCAAAAACCTTGAAAACATCACGCAGGAAATCACAGGCGGCATGAACGAAATGGCAACCGGCGCAGATCAAATCAACATTGCAGTTCACCGCGTTAATGAACTTACTGTATCGAACAAGGATAAGATTAACGTATTGTTGGAGGAGGTAGCCAAGTTCAAAGTTTAATAGTTTTTACTGATAATATATATCCGGCGAGGGTGGGCTGCCCTACGGTAAAACTCTGGAAGAGTTCGCCTACGGAGCCCTACAGCGCCTAATTATAAGAAAGCTTATTGAATCAAAGTAAGCTGTTATATAATTTGGTGCTGTACTTATTTTACCTCAAAGGGGATATTGTTTTATTACAGGTCTCCTACGGCGAGGAACTCCAGAAATGTTTTGCCGTAGGGCAGCTCGCCATCGCCGGGTAGATTTTATTAATAAAAAACTGTTCAACGGTAGGTGAGAGAAATTTTTCCCACACTCTTCCGTAAAATTATATTGACATTAATTTTAAAATAGTTAAATATTAAAAGTATGGAAGAACAAAAAATATTTTACATTAAATTTCCCAAAGAAGAATATATAATTTTAATACTGCTTCTATTAGGGCAATTTTTGTTACCAATACTAATTCCAAATAATATATTTATTATTATATGGGTTAACCTATTTGTGTTATTTTTTTGTTATCAATTATTTGTAATGTTTTTGGTTAATAAATTCAAGAATTCTTATATAGAATTTAATGATAAAGGGATAAAAGTTGTAAATCATTTTAAAAAGGCAAAAGAATATTTATGGAAAGATTTTAATGGGTATATAAAAATTGATTCCATGATATTTTTACGAATGAATAAAAATAATTTAAAAATATATAATAAACATTTGGCAAATGGAACAATATATGAAATTATTAATATTATTGAAGGACATAAAATCAATATGGTAAACAATGAAAATACACAATGAAGTGTATATTTTTATTTCGCCAAGCCATTATTCGGGCTGGCAAAACGTCAGTTAACTGTAACGTTATATGCCATAAAATCTGAATTATCAAAAATATTTTAAAATATATTGACATTAAATAATATTTAATTAATAATATCAAAGATTATGTATATAATCAAAGTACAACAATGGAGGAAACAAATGTTTTCAAGAAAAAAATGGTTTGGAATGGTGCTAATGATGTTTTTTACTGGATTTATGGTTATTGGATGCTTAACATTATCACGACCATATGGTCCGAGCGATTTCGATCCTGAGCTTAATGGAATATGGGTTCTGAATGGTCATAATAGTGAAGTGTTGCTAATTTTAAGTAACTCCCACAGTGCCTGGGAAACATCAGGTGATGTATATTTAGGAAGCTTAAGTGTAAGAAATCCTAGTACTATTGCTAGAAATCCTAGAGGTGTTTATTTACCTAGAGATGGAATTATTAAATTTCAGACAACTAATGTAATAGTTAATGTTACTAATTGGTATGACGGGCAACCTGATGGACCAAGAGATATGCATAGGACTGAATTTCCATTTGTTGATCCTGGTAATGAGTATTGGGATTTTGAATTTATATATACAATAGTTGGCGATCAACTTTCATTTACTAGGAAAGATGGTTCAACATTTTCTTTTACTAGACGTTCTAATGTTCCTGAATTAACAAGAACTCAATGGAGAGGGAGAGGAAGATAATAAAACCAGATTTTACGGTATATAACAAACAATAACTGCTACGCCGCCTGTTCGGCGGCTCGGGGTTCGAAAAACCGCAGTCGCTACGCTTTGTGCGGTTTTCTCTCACCCACATTCCAGCCCACCGCAAACCTGCGGTTTGCCTTATAAGGTGGGTTGGAATGTCAGTTATTTAGAACGTTATGCAACATTGGGGTTAAACTTTTGGAAAATTATGAAATATGACTTCGCCGATACTTGACAAAAGATGAATATATAATTAGTATGAATTATTAAACTTATAGAGGGATTACAATGGAAAAATTAGTTAAGAATTTATTGAAAATTCTCATTATTTTATTTTTGGTGGTTTCTTGTACAGAAAACAAGAAAATAAAAATGGTAATATTTAACGAAAATCATAAAACTATATTAGAGGAAATAATTTTATGTAAAAATTTTAATATAGAAATTATTGACAATGGAAATTATTGGACGATAAAAAATATAAATGAAGAAGCATTATTGGAATTAGCTGGAATAGCTCATTTGAAAATGGATGTAATAGCCAGTAATATTGAAAATGTGAATACGGAAAATTATGTAACAAGATATGTAAAAATTACTGCTGGAAATGGCATTGAAGTGGTTAATGGAACAGAAAACGTTAATTTAGATAAAGAATTGGCTGATTTGATAGAAGCACAACAATTATATGAGGCTTCAATAACACATTTAAAGAAAATTAACAAGAATATAATTTTCATGTAAATATAAATTAAGAAATGGCGTACGCCCCAACGTCGCATAAAAAACGGTAACTGCCAAGTTGCTATGCAACTTATGATGCATGCAGTAATTTAAAAGCTGTTCGCGCCCTCGGGGTTCGAAAGAACCTTCGGTTCGATGCTTCCAAGCCCTTATCCGGGCTGGCAAAACGTCAGTTACCTGGAACGTCATGCGAAACGGCAGACTAAGATTTTTGGAAAATTCTGAAGAAATAATTAAAATTTTGGTGAAAAATATGAAGAATAAAGTGTTACATTATTATAGGAACCTAATTTAAGGGTACCCTCAAAAATCAGTTTTCAGGAGTTGAATGATGAATGTTGTAAAAAAAGCGTTTATTTTGTTGATTTTTTCTTTTTTTGGCTTAAGTCTGTATGCGCAGGAAAGTGTTTTTACTTTGAAACCATTTTTCGGTGGCGGTGGATTTGCTGGTGTGATTGGTGGAAGGGGTGATCATGGACTAGGCGGAATTGGAGAATTTGCGTTTTTGTTTTATGATAATGGCTTCCAAATGTGTGGGCATATTATTGGTAGAGGTGATACAATTGCCACAGAATTAAAAAATAATTATGGAACTGGCTCATTAATTGGAAAATTAAGTTTCGGTGGATTTTTTCCAAACAATTTTTTAAGAAGTTATGCCTTTTTTGAAGGAGGAATAGGAATAGGTAGTGTTAACGAAACAGCAGGGTTAAATTTAATTTTTGGCGGCGGTGGTGGAATTGACCTTTTTTATTATAGAACTGGATCAATATATTTGGAAGTAGGATATTTACAACATTATATAAACAATGAACTCATGGGAGGCGTATCAATTAGTATTGGTACAAGAGGATATT
>Ga0209755_10005310_pt1 | contig 14712 bp, 10 predicted proteins | sample TergutCo191P1_FD_187301 | JGI IMG/M metagenome (GOLD analysis project Ga0209755, IMG submission 187301) | Cornitermes sp. P1 segment gut microbial communities from Petit-Saut dam, French Guiana - Co191P1 (SPAdes) (version 2) | ecosystem: Host-associated > Arthropoda: Insects > Digestive system... | reverse complement strand
GATGGGTGGATAATATTAGGATGGATCTCCAGGAGGTGGGATGTAGGTATATGGACTGGATTGGGCTGGCCCAGGATAGGGACAGGTGGTGGATGCTTGTGAGCGCAGTAATGAACCTTTGGGTTCTTTGAAATGCGGGGAATTTCTTTATTAGCTGCAAACCAGGTAGCTGCTCAAGAAGGACTCTGCACCATGGAGTATGCAAGTAAAATAAGATCTTATTTTTACAGTTAAATTTTGTCTCATACTTTCATGTTGCTTATGTTGTAAATTAAAATAGATTAAAATAAGGTCAATAAAATCACCTGGTGATAGGCAGTATGTTTGAGTGGTTAAACAGAGCAAGTAGGCTGTTCTGTTTATATGTTGTATGACGAGTGAAATCAGTCCAAACTTACAATTATATACCATCACCTGAAAACTGAGCATACCTTATGGACAAGTGCTTAGTGCAACATAACAACAGAATGGCCTACTTACTCCGTTTCAACTTGTTATCATACTGCCTAACACCAATTCATTTTATTGACCTTATTTTAACCTATTTTAATTTATGACTTAAGCAACATGAATAATACAAGACATATTTTACTTGTAAAGATGAGATCCCATTTTAGCTAATGCAATTTTATAGCTTTCTTTTAAGTGTTACTGAACAGTAAGTTTGAAACATGTTGCTACAATACAAAGTATCAGAGTTATTTATGTTAACGGTTTTCATTCATTTATCTATTTATTAACTGATCTCACAAGAACACAACAGGATGTATAACTTTCAAGAAATAATATAATTTATTTAATTTCTGAAAGAAGATGCCTGTTTGTGACTCTAACAGAATGGAATAATATCATACTCACAAAATTAATGATCTTCATGCTGAAGAAATTTATGGATACAATTATTATTCAGGAGAGTTCTGAGATAAAGTTTGTAAAATATTGATTATTACTTAATGACTTGTATTTTCTGAACAAGTCTTCAAGAATTATCACCAAGTCAGTATTCAAACATCATAAGTGTGCCCTTACAATTGTTTTAAATCTTTTCCAGACATTTCTCACATCCACTGCATTTTCAGCTTACAAACAAATACACCATCAACTACAACTGTACAGATTTGCCTTTATATGCATATTATATCTTTGTTACTTTGGCACTTCAACTGAACTTGAGCTGTTGTCAGACTGCAATGTAGCATCCTAAAAACGCTGCATATATGTGACTGGTTATGTCTCCATTATAAAGTAAAACTGGTGGGGGGGGAATTATTCTGCTGGAGTCATTCAATACAAGTATAAGGAAACTAGCTTCACTGAAGAAAGAGAAGTGTGTTACTAGTGACACTGTCAACTGCTAAAATTATATAATATCAATGGCAGATGAAGTAAAAATGTGTATCATGCACTGGTGGAATAACAATGACACAAGAAAACTATGTATTCATAAAACCTGTCCCAGTGCCATTTTTTCTGCTTTAAATCACATACATACTGACCTGGGATCAAACCCAGTTTCTGTAATGTGAGGCTGGTGACTAATCACCTGATCCATAAACCGTTGCCTGAATAAATGAGCCCAATAGAGTAGACTTAATTCACTACATAACTCTCCACTAATCTAGTCAATCTGATTACAGTAATGTTGGTGGTGACAGCTATGCTCTAAATTTAGATATTAAAAAGTACTATGGGCTGGACAAGGCTGCAACAGTAGGCTGAAAGTAGGAAGCCTTGAGCACTGCCACAGATCCCATCATTCAGACTTCTCCCATGGCCTCATTGCTGGAAGGTTGGATACACAAAGACAGACAACACTATGGTGTCCTGTAGTAGCTGTTGATGTGATAATTTTACGCATGTTAGTTACATTAGATTTGGTCCATAAAGTTTCATGATAATTACAGTTAATACAATTGAAAACTGGAAAAGAATTTTGAAAATTACTGTCTTCTGGGATTAGATGCCATGCAGTTTGGTACACATTCAGGATGCTGCAGAAAAACCTGTTGCATCCATCATTAATGTAGAAGATAGAAGCAGCAGATTTTTCTGAAATTTCACTAGATGTCAACCAGACTACCTTTTACATGCTAGCACATGTGGCACACACACAAAGATACATAACAGTAATGAGGCATGGCACATTACCCATTATTTTTTTTGACTTGTTCAAAATCCTCATATGCCTGAAATATTAGTACAGGAAGGGACATAAGCATACCGAGAGATTGCTCTCATAGTACTACTCCGCCACTTCTACAACCACAAAAATGAATTACTGCACACTAAAAATATTGTACAATACCAGACACAAACACACACCTACAATACACATGGAATTATTATCGCTGGTAGTAGTTGTACAGGATTTTGGGGTCCTGTTTTCTGAAGATGTACGTGGGTGTGATCCACTACCACTGGATGATGAAAAGCTGCAAGAGATGTGATACAGAAACATGTTAGAATAAATTTCTTATATTAGACCTTGTCAGCAAAGAAGTAACTCCATGTGCATATTGCATTTTAACATTAAAAATTTCTGCCATTTCCCACAGAATATATTTATATGTTTTGTATGATTTTTGCAAAAAAAATACTGCTTATAGACATGACTGGAACTTTGGACATTGTCATCTCAGGCTATAGAAATTCACACTATTTCAGAGGCTGGTTATCCCTCCATCTTCAGGTGGAAAGGGGAATGAGGAGAACCTACTTTGACAGCCCCAGTAGAAAGAACTAGACTCCATTTCTTCATTCCACCTGAAGATGAAGGTAAATCCAAACCACAAATCTATCTGGATTTTCTGGCCTCAGATGATGCGCAATGTCTAAAACTTCAGATGTAACTGTGATCATACACTGTCATCAGAATCCTTCAAAGTTCAATGAATAGTGCTATTGTTCTAAACACCATTAACTGGAATTTTCTTTCAATGGAGATATGGTGTGTTTTCTGCAAACATTTAAGAAGTATTTAGACAAAATACTAGCTTCAAAGGGCTGACAAAGTAATTCGTAAGTTTCATGACTAATCTACATTTGCAATGAAACAAACTGTTATTGTACTCCATTAAGCAATACAGATTCTTTTTCTAGCAAATTCTCTCATCTCTAGAGTCAAACAGACATCATGCAAACAAGCAGAGGTGCATAATTTTCACCTTAAATAGCTCTCTCAACCTTATTCATCTATTATCTTTCAAGTTCCTTAGCAAATACGCAAATCATACAGAACATTTATATTCCATATTTATATATTTTTTCCATTTAAAAACTGAAACAAATATGTTTTCAGGAAGTTTTGGGTGACTCTAAAAGAATAAATTCTTTCTGCATCATTTTACACCTTAAAACTAATCATGCAACAGTTACTGCATATCAAATACAGGCATTCCCTATGTTATTCAAGACATTACTTCTGCAAGTCTGAGTTCAGGAACACCCCAAAAAATGAATTTAAGTTCCATTCAGAAATTCACATCAGTAAATAAACAGGCTGCTTATGGCAGAGTACATGTAGTAATAATTCCTTGTGCCTTTGTCACACAGCATCAGTGTTAACTGACAGAGAGTAGAGTACCATATATTCTTATGGTAATTCTGACGCATAAAATTCAACCTGTACAATATTACGCAGAAATGAACCTTTAGGCAATTCAAAGACTACCTAAAAATATTTGTTCCTAATAATATTGCTTGGTCTAAAAACAGTTCTTCCCACATACTGAAAACAGGCTCTCTATCCAAAAACAGACCACTTTTGTAGTACACGGTACTAACTGTAAGCTGCATTTTACACACTGATGTGGTATACAGAATAAAAACAATTATATTTCATAACATGCTAAATTGTTGAAATAAAGTCCCTTTGTTGGCTTACAACCAGTGATTTTCCAAAGTATAATCAACACACAAGCACAAGACAGCCACAGACTACTTTTGACTTAAATATGCTACAAAAAACTACTACTGATTAAATACAGAAACAAAGTAAGCCTAATATTAAGCACAAAGACACTGACTAACTAAACAAGAAACTTCATCTGACATTAAGATTATAGTCTCCTGGATAGGACTGACAATCATTTGGCACAGAGTCCCCATTATTTCAGAGGATTTGCCCTGAAGGTGGAGGCACCAAGATCCTACAAAATGTTCGTACCTCTCCAGTAAATTGCATGGCAAAACGTCTCTGAAGACCATGATCACTGTATTCACTGTCCAAAAAATGTAACTCTCACATTCATTTTCGATCAGTACAAATTTAGTGAAATTGTATAGCTTTTCCTATATGTATATTTTGATAATTATTTCCTTATGGGAATGACAGAATTGGACACAAAAGTACAGCTTTCAGAGCTACAGACAGTTCTGTACTAATACTTTGAAAATCTGAGGTACATTACCACACTATGACATGTAAAAATGTATCCAGGTCCTTATGTGATTGACCTGGGTGAAGTCTGGTACCATTGTGAGTAGAACTAAGCTAATATTACATAAACAGATACGCTCTTGCAGTTACAGTGCATAATGTATTTTTTTTTAATTCCCCCCCCTCATAATGAATTCTTTGATTCAGTAACTAATTTGACTGGAGTATATTTATACAACATGGTGACATTTTATATAAGCTATTTTCAGGTTGTTCATATCATGCATTTTTCAGATCAATGTACTCAATTATTGCACCAGCCTAGTGCTCAATATTAAATATGTATGAGTAGCAAGGAAGCAGCTCTGACATATTTATGTACAAGTGTACCTTCAGGGAGCAGAATATGCCAGGTTTAAAACCAACTGCCAACAGCAAGCTATAATTTACAAAGTTCCACAATTCATAGTATGCTCTTTGTTCATGCAAATTATGTGTAAAATTACAACTTTTACAATTTTTAAGAACTTATGGTTAATATATGACTGAAATACTTCTTATATGGTTAAATACAATTTATCCAACATAAAATTATTGCTGTAGTGGTTAGTGGTGGAATTTTCTAGTTTGTGTCATATATTTTAGATTAGATTAGATTGCATTAGATTAGATCAGTAGTGTGTATCTCAATACAAAGTGGATCAGGTCCCTGTGTTAATGCTATATCATGTATCGTACCCAGCAGGATACTCCTCAGTTCAAAGTGGAATCAGATATGCAGTAGAAACCTAAACATACTGTCACAAACTAGAAGTTTCCACTGCCAGCCACAATAACAATAATTTTACTTTGTACAAATCACATTTAACCACATTAGGAGTGTTTGCATATATCTTAACTATAAGTTTTTAAAAACTGTGCAAGTTGTACATTTTGTACATATTTGAGATCAACAACAGAGCTTACTACAGACCGTGGAACCCTGTAAATGACAGCCTGTCATTGCCAGTTGGTTTTAAAGTGGCATATTGTGCTCCCTGAAGATGGTACACTTGCACCAAAACATGTCAGAACAATGTCTTCAGTGTTCTTGTATAATTAATACTGTGCATTTTGTTGGTGCAATAAATTAAGTACTTTGATGTTACATAAGATTCATTTGGTACATGCTAAGATTGCTATGTAAATATTACATAAGAACAAATTTGTTATCATATTTGGTTGTATGTAATCTGTATGTCTGCAACAAATTGGCAGTTTCAATAATGTGACAAACACTCATAAAACAGCTATTTATCATAACCCACCAACGCACAGTTTCGCAGGAGACAGAAAAAACTTGACAGATCCTTAACAGAACAACACTTCAGCATGTTATATTTGTACAAAAATATATGGAGCAACACTTTTTTTTTGTGGTCAGAACAGTTTGATAGAAGGTAAGTTTTTAACCCAGCTGTCTAGTAATGTAGGAATCTCAGTTTGGCAAATAGTGTGGGTTATGACAAATTGCTGTTGCATGAGCAATATAAGGTTATCATAAGAAAGACTACAAAGTCTCAGTGTCATCTGGAATATATGGCACACAAAAACAATGTGTCAGAGAAACTTATTGCTTTCATCATCATGAATTCAACCTTGAAATGGCTACACCTTCAGATAGCACACTCCTTTAAAACAGTGACATGCTATTCTTTTACCAGATTATAAGTGTGTCACATTCCAGAACATCAAAATCTTTGATGTAAGTTACACTACACATGTATAGTTTAATACCATTCATGAACAAAATGTTTGTATTGCATATAGCAAGAATAAACAAAACAAAATTTCTGTAACAAGCTTGGCAGGAGAGTGTCTTATAAACCACAGTAGCTAAGAGTTTCAGGAACATAGTCACCACATTGTAATGGTGTTCCATAGTTATTATATGAATTACTAATTTCTGTACTGATTGTAGGAAATTTATAAACATATTCGAATTTTATTTCCCTGAAAATTGAATTACTTCTAAAAATTATGAAACTTGAACCTGAGTCAGAATGAACTCAAAATAACTCAGCATGAAGGTGCAACACTAGCACATAAATTTCACTTCCTGGTTTCCAAAGAAACAAATCAGTTTGTGGATACATGGTCAAATTACTTAGAAATTTATCCTCATAATTTTGAGAAGACTCACACTGGAAACTTTTTCCTTCTAGCTGAGGAATATGCAGCTGTATGGATATTACTTGTTGAAGATCCAGCTTGTGTACTAAATGATGGCACAAAATAGTTTGGTGTTACCAATGGAAATCTTCCTCCAGCTAGAGTACGATCTCTCCCACAGACTACCTGAGACCTTGGAAATCCTGAAAACAAATAATTATTTATTTGTGTTGTATAGTGTAACTTAACAACAAATATAATTTCTTAGATTTTCAAATAAGATGTCAAAAAACATTTACTCTGATAGACCAAATTTTTAGTAGCTGTGATGAAAAACAATGTACCTACACAAAGTAAAGGTAAAGTTCACATTCATTCACATTCATACAGATACATTTCATACATCCAGTATTGGTCAAAGGCAAACGGATGTGAAACATGTCATGATAAGAATAATATATACAGCATTAGGTAATGCAAGAAATACAACATTATATCAAAACTGATTAAGAACAAGTATTTAACAGTGAAAAGGATAGACTAACATTACTGAAATGCTAAAAAGTCATCAACAGAATACAAACAATGAGTAAGTTAATACTTTTACAATACAATCTTTAACTGCTTTTTGTCATGTTCAAACTGAGTAATGGCCAACGGCAATTTATTAACCCTTTAAATGCCGAATTAAATCCCATCTGCCATCTGCTGGCATTATTAGGAGCTCGCCATATTCTCCATGTTAGCAGTATAAGGATTAAATAATTAATGCAAGAAAACATAATGCCCCTTTTTATCAATGTAAATTTAACCAGTGGTTTATGAAGATGATTTTTCTGCCTTGAATGGATAGAATGTACAGAAAAATTAGTTTTAAAGTAAGTGGAATCACAAACATCGCCAATGAAGAAGTATGTAGACATGGAATGGTTGATATCTCAAGCTGTTTAAACCAAGACCTGTATGAACTCCTGTAGCCCAATCCTAGCATTATTCTAAGAATCCTCTTCTGCAAAATAAACACCTTATTTACACTTTGTTGATTACTCCAGAGTATTGTACAATATTTGACTATCCAATGAAAATTAGCAGAATAAACAAGTTTTAGAGAATCAACATTTAATACACTGCATAATCGCCTCATGAGGCAGTAGGCAGAACTTAATTTCCTAAGAAAAAGTTGAATGTGATTCTTCCAAGAAATCTGGTTATCCAAATGCAAGCCTAAGAACTTAATGGTTTCCATTTCTATTAGAAGATGATCAACATAGATTAGATTTAATGCATTAGGTATTTCAGCTGAAGTAAATTTCAAACTTTCAGTTTGGTGGGTTTTAAGATGAGCTGGTTTGCCTGGAACCATTGAGACATATGATTTAAAACATGTTTAAATCCTAGAAGAAGTTCCTCCTGAGAAAAAGCAGTAATCAGTAAGCTAGCATTGTCCACAAACATTATTACAACCATGATATTGTTTATTAACATCAAGAAATCATTAATATATAAACTTAAGAGCAGCAGACCAAGATCAGATCCCAGGGGAATACCATGCTCTACATTATGTCAATGTGAGATTTTATTTGATTGTAATTACTGTAGGTGAACCCTTTGTTTCCTATCAACTACTTATGATCTAAACCAGTTTAAGAGAGCACTTCTGACACCATAAAAGTCCAATTTCTTGACCAATAGTTGCATGATTAATATGGACGAATGCCTTGGTCAGGTTGTAAAATACACCTGCTATACATTTTCCATTATTCAAGACATTAAATATTGTCTCTATCAGCTTATATGTGGCACTGTCTGTAGATAAGCCTTTCCTGAACCCAAACTGTTCACATACTAATTGTTATGGCATTGCAAGTGCTGAATTATTCGTCTATAAGTTAATATTTTGAAGACTTTGCAAAAACCTGTTATTAAAGAGATTGGCAAATAATTGGCTATTTGTGACATCCCCATTCTTAAAGACAGGCACTACAACCGAACATTTAAGACCCACAGGAAAATTTCTTGGAGTAATTGAAGTATTATGGATATATGTAAGGGGCTGACCAAGATAACTGGCACATAATTTTGGTATTTTATTTGATATCTTATCATATCCTTCACATGCCATGAAGGCACACATGGGAATCAAGATATGTCTCCACTCATTCTTAACCTCGGCACAAGATGTAAACAGCATTTAAAAAATTAGCTTAGCATAAAAACCCATGTAACTAACTCCACGAAACAGATTTCCTACTATTCATACTATGCATGTTCTTACACTCAGTATATTATCTAACAAATGCAGTTCATAATACAACATACAGTGACGAATGTGTGTTCTAGTAAGATGAGCATTTGTTTGATTATATACTAAATCCACAAAACAGAATTATTCCTGAGAAATTAACAGTCACTCACATAGGTAAAAGCATTCTGTTCTCTATGGAGTCCATTAACTACAGCCTAGAACTTAACCCTACTCTGAACCACCAAGTCCAGTATGCACCCTCACATTCTACTGCTTAACTATCCATACCAATTTTTAAACAACGCGACAATAACAAATAAATTAAACATTTTCAGCATACTGCAAATTGCTTGAAAGTGTATACCTGCTCCTCTAATCCACTGCCCTTTGCCACGTCCAACAAACCTGCCTCTATTCTGCAGTGTATCTCTCCTAACAACATTCATCCTTTTTAAAATATGATTATATGTATTACTGTGTTGCAATTTATTCTGTTTATGAATAAAAATATCTAACGAAAAAGTAAATTAACTCTGGCGCCACTATTCAAAAGTGAAAATGACTGAACAGCACATAGAACACCGTAGACACAGATCATGTAATCGTAGACAAGTTAACTTTCCATCCCGCTGATAGATGACAGGCTAACCTCTGAAGAGATCTTACCACTTTTCGATCAGGTTTCCCACAGATTACAGATTACCACAGACGAGTTATCACTTTGTGGTCGGTCATGACGAGCGACGAGTCTTTTTTTTACCCGTTGTTATTCCTCAAATGTTGATAATACCTGACTTTAGTTATTATCTATCATAGAAGGCGGGCTGTTTGTAAGAAAACTTGTCATCATATGAGAGATGTCCGTACTGACCACTTCAGTAAAATAGCGTCAATTAAATCTAAAACCATTTCGCCATCTGGACTGACAGACTTTTATTTCTTATGGTCCTTGATTTTACACGCACCATGTTCGAATATCTGTAACGGCAAACTTCGCGGAAGATTTTCGTACTTTTCCTTAAAATATGCCATGATTGTTGTCTTCATGTCGTATTCAGTTCTTATAACTCATCATTACAAACTAACGCATCTGGAAGGCAACTTTATGTAACCTACAAAATAAATCACTTATGTAGCCAGTGATTATGTGACAATTGCGGTATATTGATGCGTAGAATACTGGTGCTTTACGTCACTTAATTTGAATCAAGGTTTTAGCATAAGCTGTGCTATAAAGCTAGATTCCTGTGTGCATCCAATTTATTGTTCATTATACAGTCAACAAAACCTTACAGTACAGTTTTTAGGCGACTAGTCCTTTTTCTTTAAACCCTTAAGTGGACACTTAACGATTGTAGTAGTAAATGTCCGCTAAAGGTTTTTAAAAGAAGAAAAAGAAAAGAAAAAAGACACAATGATGGCTTATATCAAGCCGAAACTAGTCGCCTAAGAAACCTGTAATGTTGTGTATGACTGTACTGAACAATATATTGATTTGTTGACACATCGAGAGCGAATCATCTTAAAATGAATTGAAGGCCGGCATGTATCTTCCATTTCAACGTGTTTACCTTTCAAAATTGTTCAATTGTATATTTGTAATGACGTTGCCATCTCCATAGCAGGGTCATTCTGTTTAAGACACATGATATTTCATTTTTCGCCTTGAAATATCTTTCCTATTTTCGCAGTCTATAGAATGAGCACTCAGACAGGGTTTCACCTCTTCGTCAATATTACCCAGATCGTCACTGATATGGTGAGCATAGCCATATTTTGGTCATGAAATTGCTGTATTAGATTTTCTCACATACAAATAGCGTCAAGAGACATTCATTAATTTGTGAGCCACTGATTATAGGCTGCATTATGCTGAAAGAGCAAGACTATTGTTACCTAAATATGCGCAAGTTGCATAGCTGTTAGAACAAAATTCTCAACCGTGAACTTTCCTTTAAATCACTGTATGCTGAATTTTATTCTAGAGTAGTGTCTGGCGCTCCCAGCGGCCGCGCTTTCTAAGGCCTGCGTCTACGGCGGCTCGTTGCTGGGATTTCGAAACCCACCGGGGCATGGTGTTCTGTCTGTTGTGAATGTTATGTGTTGCCAGGTAGACATCTCTTCGACGGGCTAATCACTCTTCCAGAGGAGTCCTACCGAGTGTGGTGTCTAAGAGTGACAGTGAAGCCTCTAGTGACGAGGCACTGTCCCACTAGGGGCTGTCGCGACACAAAAATGAAAAAAGACAGGGCAGTTTGAATTCTCTAGATAAGACCAAGTAGTACCTTAGTGAGGTGTAGGCTGTTTTTTGCTTCGACTTGAAGAGGGTATTTTTTCAGGGTGGCCTCCACGCCCACTACGCCTCCGGCTCCGGCCGCATTAACCCCGAGATGCCGCCGTAAGGTTTGGTACAAAAAGTGGCGAGGACGTGTAGGTCTGTAGCACACCAATTGCCGACCCGTATGTTAACCATGACCTAGCCTAACTATGTAGAACATGACCTAGCTTAACTATGTAGAAGAAGAAGAAACGATCGAAATATACGAAAGGAGTTAGTACGTTTTTGCACGAAGGTGGTATGGATGAGATCGTATAGGAATAGCGTGTAGGGTCCGAATGCAAGACGGTAATAAGGGTATGTGACGTAAATGGATGAAAAGAGTAGGAGCCTGGCGCTCCAGCCACCTTGACGGTTGTAAGGAGGACGTTGGTGGGTTTACGGCCGCAGGATTGCGAACCATGTGACGTAAATTAATGAAAGGAGTAGGAGCCTGCCGCACCTGCCGACTTGACGGTTGTAAGGAGGCGTTTGGTGGGTTTACGGCCGCAGGATTGCAAACCCTAATGTCAACGATGACGTATATTGAGTATGTGGAGAAAGAGGAACGAGTAGAAATAGAGAGAGATAGTACGTTGTAGCAGTAAAGTGGTATCGATGTGAACGTATAGGAAAAGCGTGTATGGTAGAAGAGCAACACGGTAATAAGAGGGTGGGTAGGTGACGTAAAAACAATGGAGTGCGGGCCAGAAACCGTGAAGTTTGGTATAAGAAGTACGTTAGCCGCTGCAGGGACACCACTGGATCCCCGCCTGCCGTAACGCACCGTTCTTGTGCAGTGTGCGCGCGATAAGCTCGCCGCCTCTAAAAGAGTAATTAGCACGTACGAGAATCGTGACAGAATGTTGCAAACGCAGCAGCAGCAGCCATCTTCACTGGGAGGTACCGGGAACCCCGACAGCGTGTCGGCCATATTGGCAGAGGGCGGTACCGAGCGGGTTGAGGCGAACAGGGCCCGCGTACCGTTCTTGCAGGTATGAAGGCGATACTTACCCATAAGTCGAACTCCGTTAAACAGGTAACAGATGAATGCAACATAGATCTATGGAGAGTGTGCGACACTCGAGATATCGGGGCGTGGCGAGTACTTCCACAGTGTCGGGCGACCAGCATATATGCCTGTGTTGCCCGGTAAACATACATGTTGAACAAGAGTTAAACCCATGTCCGTATAATATAAAACAGGGCTAACGAACGGGCATGTTACTGCTGTGATACATATTCGCGACATTCACGGATTATGGTGCAATATTAGAAATTAATTAACGCGCCTGACCAGAAGGTAAGCGTCCAGAAGTTTGAAAGTGGTCTTTGAATTGGCAGTCTTGTTTATCAGGTAGAAGCTCGGCCGAGCCTTTGTCAATTTGAAATGCAGCCGGACGCCAGGCAGCAGAAATAGAGGCACGTTACACAGATCAGTATGCAATCGGCCAAAGAGTTGGACATACTTGCTTCCGCTAAGCCTAGAACAGCGGGCTATGAATCCTTCGTTTGTGGTGGCAGCGTGGTACTCGACCAATGGATCGCAAGGCTGCATGTCGCACGAGTCTAGATACCAGAACGTGTTAGTGAGATGGGAGGTTGCGGCATCTTTGCCATAGGTCAGGAGAGTCTCTAGATAGGAGCGATAATTACAGTGCTCGCTCTACAGCAGTGCCGTTGACAGTAGAGTTACACTGACTGAACAGGGAGTGTAGATTATTTGTCACGGCAGTGGTGTCGGTCAAGTCCACATCCTTCCCCGCGCCCGAGACAAATTGACTTCGAACGTAGAGTTTTATATCTATATCTAAATAGAAATCTGAATCGCTGGCTATCAAATATTCCTGATCGTTCTGATCCACGGGGGCAATGGGTTTATACACGGCCTCCACCTCCCCCAGCACATACGTTTGAATCGGTCTGTGAACAAAAATGTCGAACTCGCTGCTAACGGACGCGATCTCGGAACCGGACATGATGAAGTGTGAATGAATTAATGTAGATGTTCCTTTTTATTCAACGGGCTCGCTTGGCCTTTTCACAGATTTTACTTTACCTCCTCCTATCACGCTTACGGCCGCGACCGCGCAGGTAACCTATCAGATTTTGCACGGATTCAGTCACGCGTTTAGACACGATATACTTGGGGCTCACTTCGGTAGACTTGTTATCCGAAATGTCGGGCAGGATCTTGCCTCCGGTACGCAACGTCTCGCGAGCCACAGCTTTGGCCCCGCTCTTCAGGAAGGGTTAGACCCAGCGGAAGAGACAGTCGAAAAAATTACCCTCGCTGCGGGTAGAGCGGGGCTGAATACAGGGCCAATTCCCCTGAGTGGGAAAGGTCGCCGCAACCGGCCTGAATAAGATAGAACAATTCTAATGGATGCATATGTGAATGTGTTACAGGGGATGCTGACGCAATGTTATATAGCAGCGGCAGATTACCACTGGTAATTCTTGCGAAAATGAAACACCACGTTTGTGGGCGTCTTCCTATCCTCGAAGGGGAAGTGCAACCCCTCGAGCGTGAGGAACTCGATCCGTACGGACTAAAATTGCCGCTGCGCCACGGGGACAGTGGACTCGTGATGACGGCAAGAGGTGGTGGGGAAAGTCCGCATACAACGGACGGTGCTATAGCCTACGAATTGTGGAGCTATTAGGTTACAGTATATGAAGGCGTGGTCCGCGCACGGCGTGACCTTCACTGCGTTTACAGCTTCCAGTGGCGGCGAGGAATGACACTTCACAAACGCCCACTTCCCAATTGGGCATGGATCCCAGGTCTATGGGCCGCGAGAATTGCATCGTGAAATCGGTGTGTATTGTTCTCGTATACTTCTCGCGAGGCATTGCTAAAGAGTCACGTAGAAGCTATTGGGCACCATGTCAGATATTCGTAACACTATATGAAGGTACCCACGAGTCAAATTCCCGACTGTAACCTCGCCAGCGGACGAGATATTCTCGAATACCTCGTCTGAATCTCTTGTCTAGTATTTTATTTATCTTATAAGTTGTCCCGCTGGTGATGCGTACGGGTCAGTTCCTCCTTGTAAAACTGACCATCTATCGGCGTGCCGTTTAAATCCTCCAGTTCGTAGGCCGATCGCGGAAGCCTTTAGATTACTTTAACGATCCTAAACATTTCGGTACTGAAATTATGCTGGGCAAATTTGGTAAATTCCATCTTCTATTTGCTGATGCGAACGAGCTGCCCGACGCGAAACGTGGCCGTCGCGACTCGAACGCGACGCCTCTTGGCCTCCATCTGACGTCATATGGAAAGCACTTACGAATCGGTCATTCGCGAAGGCGCCATGCCTGTGGTCGAGTGTACTGTGTTATTGTAGGTCTTGACGAATTTTGAAAGAACGTCTATACAGGGTGTAACAGGAGGAATGTGCGAGACTTCGGGAGAGTGTTCCTTATGTCAAAATATACCGATATAACCCAAAACACCTATATCCAAAGTTCAACGGTTACGGAGATAATGGCCATCGAAATGTGTGGGCCTCTGGGGTGTCGACGTACTGTACGCCGTCCGTGAAGTCATACTTGTCCAATGCGTGCCCGGCAACGAGACATGGTAATGCAGTCAGCGCACGGTAGCTCTGA
>Ga0209755_10005309_pt1 | contig 14712 bp, 13 predicted proteins | sample TergutCo191P1_FD_187301 | JGI IMG/M metagenome (GOLD analysis project Ga0209755, IMG submission 187301) | Cornitermes sp. P1 segment gut microbial communities from Petit-Saut dam, French Guiana - Co191P1 (SPAdes) (version 2) | ecosystem: Host-associated > Arthropoda: Insects > Digestive system... | reverse complement strand
GCACGCGGCCCAATATCTGTAACACCGTCTGGGATGGTAACGCTGGTCAGCTGGTTTCCCTCGAATGCCCCATTCCCGATGTGGGTAACCGAGTTGGGAATGGTCACGCTCGTCAGCTGGTTGAGCGCAAATACACGCGGCTCAATATCTGTAACACTGTCTGGGATGGTAACGCTGGTCAGCTGGTTTCCCTCGAATGCCCCATTCCCGATGTGGGTAACCGAGTTGGGAATGGTCACGCTCGTCAGCTGGTTAAACGAAAATGCCCCATCCCCGATGCAAGTAACGCTGTTGGGAATGGTCACGCTTGTCAGTTGGTTACGGAAAAACGCATCCTCTCCAATACTTGTAACGGAATTGGGAATGGTAACGCTGGTCAGCTGGTTTCCCTCGAATGCCCCATTCCCGATGTGGGTAACCAAGTTGGGGATGGTCACGCTCGTCAGCTGGTTAGACGAAAATGCCGAACTCCCGATGTAAGTTACGCTGTTGGGGATGGTCACGCTCGTCAAATTGCTGTTCGCAAATGCACCGTTCCCTATGTGCGTGACGGGCAGATTTCGTATCCGTGGTGGAATACGAACTTCCCAACTGTCGCCGAGATATTCCACAATCATCACCGATACACCGCCGTCCACAGGCTCCGCCCTAAAGTACCTTTCAGGGTCATGCCTGGCACAACCGAAAAGCACCAGCATCACCACCGTGGTGATGCAAAGAACCTTCACTTTTTTCATTACTGTCTCCTTTGCGGTGTTAATGTCACCGCCGACATATTTAAATTTCCATACGGGATTTTTCACAACATCTGCATTCGATGCCATAGGTACGCTACAGGTAGCGTATGGGAGCGGGCATCGACACCAGAACGTTTTCGTGCCTGGCACCAGCGCGCCGCCCCGCACACTATGGCCGTGGCGTAAAGGCCCATGTGTTGACGATAGTCCTTGACCCTCCCCGTGACCCACTACGAGAAGTTACACTGAAGGTTCCCGACCTTCTGCCGTTTTGTTCATATATATACGAAAAAGTCTGGCCAAAAGGCGCTCTAAAGCCCTCCCCTCTCAAGTCTACGTTCGCTCCGATGGTAACACTGTTTAGTCTAATATCCGAGTCCCAGGACTGCCTAGCAGTGTTAAATGCGTGTTCCCTAATAGTTCTGACACTGTCCGGAATTGTTACGTGAGTTAAATTATGATTATGTGAAAACGCCCTGTAACCTATAATCCTAACACCGTTGGGAATGGTTATGTTAGTGAGATCTCTTTCTTGGAAAGCTCCTCTGAAACGCACCCCTCCTCCCGATCCTCTTATCTCCACCACTGTTACACCTCTAACCGTCGAAGGTATAATCACGTTTCTCTGGGATCCAGTAAAGTCAGTCAACACGCCGTTCTCATTGACGGTAAAGTAACGCTCGTTGGTGGCGACCACCCCGCCGGGCCTCGCCCTCTGGTGCAAGGCAAACGTCTGCGCGGGCATCACGCTTATCCGCCTCTGCGCGGCGGCCTGCCCTGCTGGTACGCCGTCGATGGTGGCTATCCGTATGGAAAGCCGGTCGGTTATCGCGCTTATGTCTACCCCCGGCACTGTCGCGGTTCCCGACCAATCCGGCCTTGGAATTGTCATGCCGTAACGTACCCGAAGGCCGTAGGGGATGGCTACGGTTCCGGTGCCGATAACCCTGTCCTGATCGTTCAGGATTTCCACGACAACTGCGATACTGCCCGATCTGGCTACAAACGGGGACGTTGCGCTCACGGTATTGCTTGGCCAGTCCAGCCCCCAGTCCCTGGCCCTGCCAGTGGCCCTAAGACCGTTTTCCACGGTCAGCACGACCTCGTTTATCGTGTGTGTCCATATCGAATCCGACACCTTTTGCACGGCGAAGCTCAGTTCAACCGTCTCGTTATGAAAGTTTACGGCTCCGTGAACGATATTAGTGTCGTACACAAGATAGAAGGGCTGGCCCATGGCTACAAAATCGCGGTAAAAGTTTTCGGTTTCCTGTAGCCGCCGCATCCATTCGCCGCGCATAACGATGTCGGCGCGGGCATCCAGCGCACCCGTCGGCGGTCTGCTTGTTATTCCAGCAGTCAGGATTACAAGGCGGTTTTCTACTTCCTCAAGCAGCGGATCGTGGCCAGCGGCCTGCATAAAGTGGGACATGGCCTCTATCTCGAAGCCCTGCCGCTGGGCGTAAATCCCTCTTGCAAGCGCGGTCTGCGCCTGTACCGTGGCGGTCTCTGGGGTTCTGGTAAGTTCCTGCCTTCCCCGGCCGGTGAGCGTTACCCCCAACTGCCCCAGAAGATCTATGGTCGCCGCCCTTACCGCCGAAAGGTTTTCTATCTCTTGAATGGACACCGGGGTTGGCGGACGCGAGGCCCTTCTTACGCCAGTCTGCACGTCGGTTACTGCGAACTCCAGCATGTAGGCGGTGGCGGTTCTTGTTACCGCGCCGGCAAGAACATAGCGGGCGTTGACGATATGCCCTATGCGGATAAACTCCTCGTCGGAAAAATGCCCCGTCATTGACATCCCCTGCTGGTCCAGAATCGTCTCCAGGTTCTGCCTATCGACAATGGTAATGGGCGAGTACAGGTTGAAATCCCCGGTCATCGAACCCTGAATCAAGGATGGCATCCATCGTATTTCATCCTCTGAAAGCCCATTGCCCGCAGGCTCAAGAATCGCCAAGGTCATTCCCCTGCCGCCGTTCCCCGACCAGAACGGCGACGTGGGGTTTGCCGAGGCTGTGAGAATCCCAGGTTGTTGAGGCGCAGGTGCCGCCGCAACCTGTCCCGGCTCCACCTGTTGCGGTGCAATTTGACTAGCTGCTGGTGATGGCGGTGGTGATGCGCAAGTCAACCCCGAAAGCACGAAGATTGCGAAAGCCAACCCAATGATCCCACGAAACAACAAGTTCCTCTTCATTTCCAACTCCTATACGAGGAAGCTTCACCTAAATAACGTCAAGATAACCTCGCTGCTTGGTTTCATCCGCCATAAGACTGGACTGTCATGCGAAATAGCATGACAGCTTAATCGTACACTGCATATATGAATAATGTCAAGCTACAATTATGCGATTTAGCTTATGCTGGCATCATATGGCATTCAAGGATAACCTAAAATCGGAGCTGGCTTATCAAGATATGCTTGTCAAGGAACTTGCGGGAAAGACGGGAATAAGCCGGCACACGTTGGACAATTATCTTAACGTAAGGGAACATATGCCGACCGCCGATGCCGCGGTAAAAATAGCGCAGGCGCTGGGGGTTACGGTGGAATATTTGGTAACGGGGGAAGAGGCTCGCACGGAAAAACCCGCGCTTATACCTGAAATTCGAGCCTTAGTTCAAAATTTCAAACAATTATGCGATGACGACCGAAAAAAGGTCATTGCGATTGTGCAAGTGTTTAAAAATCACGGCATTGCCCGGATCGGCAAGACAATGCCCGATGCGGAGAATAAAAAATCCAATTGACACGCCCTCAACATTCCTAATTAAACTGTTAATGTATATTTCAAAGGAAATGGGGTGAGAATCCCCCGCTGGGAGGTGCAATGGTACCTGTCATGAAAACATCCTGGTGTACATTACACCCACCCTGTAGCGTACCCGTGACATCGAACGAAACAGTTAGGGTCGAGGAAAACGCTACGTTTTTGAGGACTACCCCCAGTACAGGAAATATGGATACTTTGGAAAAGGATATAAATGCGTCAAACTGGAATCGTGAAGGCATGGACAAAGAAAGAACTCAGCCGCTCTGGATTCGCTCCCATAGCGGCTTTTTGTTTTTTCTACCGTCTTTTCTAAGGACGTATTCCCAGTCATGCCGCACAGGGTAGTTGCCGTGTTCCACTTTGCCGATCTTCCATGGTTGCACGTTTTCGATATGCTAGCGGTATTTTTGCCGCCAGAAAGGGAGTCTATCACCAGTTTTCAGAACGGGACGCTGGCGTTTGTTGTGGATATGATGTAGAATAAAACATGAGTGATGCACCAATGGAAAAAGTCGATCTACATCTGGAAAAGATAAGCGGCAAGCTTGATGTGATAATCGACATAATGCAGAGGCCTGAGAACAGATTTATACGAGTGCTTGAAATTGCTGGAACCATAATTACGGTGGTGAGCCTTTTGAGCGTCATTGACACGCTGCGGCACTGGCTGGGATTGTAGGGGGATTTTATGTATTTTCAGTTACTTGCTAGTGTGGCTTTGCTGTTTGTCGGGATTTCCCTGATCGTAATCGCACAAATCCTAAAACGAAAAAAGCAGTAGATTGTAGGCGCAACGGTGAACGCAGGATAAACGACATCTCCTTCGAGATAGGCGGCAAACTCATGGTGCTAGAACGGAAAAACCACGGTTTCTTTCAGGGTGCCACCGTCGGATGATCCGATTGATTTTTTGAAGCAGATTCAATAAAGGGGGAGTACGGGATTATTCCGCGAAAACCGGCCCAAGCTCCACGCAAAGCCCCGGCAACGCTACAAGCTCTGGTCTGTCCTTTTCCCTTGCTGCAAGGTATTCATGCCGCTTACCGCAACCGTTACCTCCTTCTGGTTCCACAGCCACCAGAACCCCCAGGCGTAGGAGTCAAGAATTTTCAGAAAATCGTCGCAAGTACCATGATACGAAAATCCTATATGTCGGATTTGCCCAGTTTCTGGAACATCTCCCACTGCACGAAATCCGATACGCTATGCAGAGAATAATAATCCACATAATCGGTCTGAAGCCGCTGAAGCTGTTCGTTGAAGAATTTGTCAAAATCATTCGCGTTCTTGCACATAATCAAAGGCAATTTTGTGGCGATGTACACGTCTTTTCGCTTGTTATGCTTTGCGAGAATTTCCCCCAATGTTTTCTCGCTGTTTGGGTAAATGTAAGCCGTGTCAAAGAAATTTACACCACCCTCGATTGCGGCTAAAATCATCCGTTCGGTTTCCGCCTTGTCACGGAACCGCATACAGCCAAGCCCCAGCATGGAAAGCTTGTTTCCAGATACCTTGTCCTCACGGTATTGCATTTTTAGTCCTTTCCTCCTACTTTAATTCGATAATACTGGACAACGATGGAATTGTTTTCCCCCGTAGTACCGTGAAATTCACAACTTGCCTGCGTCTACCAATTCTTCTACCTTTTGGGAAAGCCGCATTTGCCAGCTTGAAACAAGGCCCCTACCTGGTGTAACCTTTGGTATGGACACAAACCCTGTTGCAGATTACCTTGCATCGACCCCGTCGGACAAAATCGACACGGCTTTTCTTGCCTACCTTTGCAACCTGACCGAGGTTGCAAAGACATCGCCAGAAATCGCCTTTTCCATTGTTCGCGAGCTGGAAAACCAGCGAAAACGGATAAAGCTTATCGCCAGCGAAAACTACTGCACCATGGCCGTGCAATTGGCGATGGGCAACCTTTTGACCGACAAATACGCCGAGGGTGTTCCCGGACATCGTTTTTATGCTGGGAACGAAAACGTTGACGCTATAGAGACCCTGGCCGCACAGGAGGCCTGCAAGCTTTTTGGCGCGGAATATGCAAATGTGCAGCCTCACTGTGGGGCCGATGCCAATCTGTTGGCGTATTGGGCTATCCTTTCGACGCGAATCGAGAAGCCCGCCCTTGAAAAGTACGGCACCACGAACCTGTATTCGCTAAACGATGAGCAGTGGCAGGAACTTAAGGCCGCCATGGGGAATCGGCGACTATTGGGGCTGGATTACTATTCGGGCGGCCACCTCACCCACGGCTACCGCTACAACCTTTCCGGTAGGATGTTCGACATTTACGGCTATTCGGTTTCCAAAGAGACGGGCGTTCTTGACTACGACGAAATCGAGAAACAAGCCCTGGAGGTTCGCCCCTTCATTCTGCTTGCCGGTTATTCGGCATATCCCCGTTCAATCAACTTCAAGCGTATGAGGGAAATCGCCGACAAGGTGGATGCGGTCTTTATGGTAGACATGGCCCATTTCGCCGGCCTGGTGGCTGGAAAGGTGTTTACTGGCGACTGCGATCCTGTGAAATGGGCGCATGTCGTTACCACCACGACCCACAAGACGCTTCGAGGCCCACGCGCCGGGCTGGTGCTTTCGACAAAGGAATTCGCCGAGGCTTTGGATCGTGGTTGCCCCCTGGCTATGGGCGGTCCATTGCCGCATGTCATCGCGGCAAAGGCGATTGCCTTTAGAGAGGCGGCCTCGCAGGAATTCCAGGATTACGCGCGGGGTGTTGTCGAAAACAGCAAGGCCCTGGCCGCCGCTTGCATAAAGAACGGGCTTGACGTGCTTACCGGCGGCACGGACAACCACTTGATGCTAATCAATGTGAATGGGCTTGGACTTACGGGCAGGCAGGCCGAAAGTGCCCTGCACGAGTGCCGCATAACGCTAAACCGAAATAGTCTGCCGGCAGATCCCAACGGCCCCTGGTACACTTCTGGGCTTAGGTTGGGGACGGCCGCCGCAACCACCCTGGGTATGGGAAAGGCGGAAATGGAGGAGATTGCCTCGATTATGGCACTGGTACTAAAGGGAACGGTAGCCGCGCCAGGGAAAACCACTTCGGCAAAAAGCAAGGCCAAATATATTATCGATCCTGCGGTAAAGGCCCAGGCGATAGAGCGAGTGGGAAAGGTACAGGAACGATTCCCCGTGTATCCGGAACTGGATTTGTCCGTGCTTAAAAGGGCTTTTGTCGATAAATAAACGATGAGTATTCCCTGTTATCCAGACTTCGTGCCTTTAACGATTGACCTAAAAAGCGAGATGCATCCGCGCCTTTCGCTTACGGCGGATGGGGTTTCCGAGTTTACCTTTTCTGGCCTGTACCTTTTCCGAAACCGCTACGAGTATAGTGTTTCCCGCAATGGGCCAAGTGGGGGTTTTATCATTTCCGGTACGCAACCTGAAATGGGTCACGCTTTGGCGGGAAAGTTTTTCATGACCCCATGCGAGGCACCAGAACGCGAGGTTCTGGAGTCCCTTTTTGCCAGCCACGACTATTGGAAGAACATTTCCGAAACGGTTCTGGAACGTTCGCGGCAAAATATGGAAGAATGGGGAATCAGCATTGACGAGGACAGGAACAACTTTGACTATCTTTACGCCCGCAGTGACTTGGCGGAACTTGCTGGGAAGAAATACCACAAAAAGCGAAACCTGGTGCATCAGTTTCTGAACTCCTACACCCACGAGCAGCGCCCCCTAACCCTGGAGCTTATCCCCCAGGCGATGGAGGTTCTGGAGCAGTGGCGGCAGGATAAAGGCGAGGTCGGCGACTATATTGCGGCGCGGGAGGCCCTGGAACGGTTCGATTCGCTTGCGTTGCGGGGCTATATTTACTTTGTTGACGGAACGCCGGCGGGATACTGCCTGGGGGAAAGCGTCGCGAAGGGGAAGATGTTCGCGATTCACTTCGAGAAGGGGATGGATCGCTACAAGGGGATCTATCAGTTTATGAACAAGGCATTTGCCAACGCGTTGCCCCGTTTTTTTACCTATCTTAACCGCGAGCAGGATCTCGGTGACGAGGGGCTTAGACAGGCAAAGATGACGTATCGCCCGGCGGGTTTTGTCAAAAAGCACATCGCGCGAAAGCAGCCGCAAGGGGAAGCGACATGAACTATCTTACGGGCTTTCACGCCATAGAGGAAAGAATAAAACTGTACAAAAGTACCGGGCGGCCCTGCGGCCCATTGCTTCTTGCAAAGGCTGGCCCCCGCGCCCGCGAACTGGTAAACCTTGCAGCGACATGCAAGGTCCGCGTTGACCGGGTGGGGGCCTTTGAACTGGACAGGTTAGCCGCCGACAACAGGGGCATTGCCCTACAGGTCGAGGATTTCGGAAGGGGAAACGCGGACACGACCATCGACGAATTCATCGGCGGCCTTGGGGATCGCGTCGATTCCCTTGCGCTTATATTGGACGAGATAACCGATCCGCATAACTACGGAGCGATTCTTAGAAGCTGCGATCAGTTTGGGGTGGATTTGGTGATAAGCCGGAACAGGCGCAGTGCCAAACACGCGGATGTTATTTCCAAAACATCTGCCGGAACGGCGGCTTGGGTTCCACAGGCGGAAACGGCGAATCTTGTGCGGGCGGCGCAGCAGTTAAAGGACGCGGGTTTCTGGATTTACGGGGCGGATATGCATGGCGAAGCGGCCTACGCGATTAAGCTACGGGGAAGGGTCGCGCTGGTGCTGGGCAGCGAGGGTACTGGCATTTCCAGGCTTCTGCTGGAAACCTGTGATGGCACAGTGGGGATACCCTCGCTGGGGAAAATCGACTCGCTTAACGTGTCGGTTGCCGCCGGGGTGTTGCTTTACGAGGTGCAAAGGCAGCGGCAGGGCGGCTAGGGAACCGCTGATTAAGAGTCCCTCCCGAAAAGCGCATCGGTAGCCCCTACATGTCTACACATGCCGCTCTATGGAAGACAGTTGATAATGTCAAGCCAGAACACGCACTCAAACGCCCCCGCTGGCCACTTTTTTCTCATACTTTTTCTTTAGTTGGTTCGTCTGAAACGTGGAACAGGGCGGGCCGTTCGTGCTAGGCTGTGGGTGCCGATATGGGCGAAGGAACATATGCAAAAAGCCGATTTTCACGAATGGATAGGGGCTGGTGAACGCCTGGCCGATTTGACGGTTTCCAGCGAGGAGGCAACAAGGCGGAAAGCCACAGCAATTCTAAATTTGCCCCAGCCCAGTAAATGTCACTCATCCTTCCCCCTGACATACCGAAGGAATTCGTCCCAGCGGGAAAAATACCTGCGCCGTATCAGCACCCGCAGAGCCTCGAAAAACGCCCCAAACGCGCCGTTCACCGCATCGCGGTTCGTGTATCGGCTGGCCGAATGTTCGGGCCGTTCGGGCAGCCTGTCCACTGCGGCGCTCAGGCAATCCACCAGTGTCCCTAGTTTTCCCCTCTCCATACCGCCTAGTTTGACATATTTCGCTCAAATTTAGAATAGCTGTATCCGATTACCGACCGCTTGACTATGTTAGGTCTGGCGTGTTTTACTTGAATAATGGTATAAACGTGGAATCAGTGCTGATTGTAGACGATAACTTGGCAAGCCTAAGGCAAATCGGCGCACAGCTTGAGGACAGCTACGAGGTGTCTCTGGCAAAGTCAGGGGACATGGCACTGCGAATCTGTTCCTGTGAGCCACCCGATTTGATCCTGCTGGATGTGGAAATGCCTGGCATGGACGGCTTTCAAACGATAGCCCGTCTAAAGGAACAACCCCTGTTGCGGCACATCCCGGTCATTTTCCTTACGGGAAGCTATGGCACGGAGACGGAAATAAAGTGCCTAGAGGCGGGGGCCATAGACTTCATAACCAAGCCTGCCAATTCCGAAATACTACGCCACAGGATAGAGCTTCACCTTCAATTATCATCATATCAACTTCGTTCGGAACACACGATAAAGGAGCTGGAAGACAACATAAGCATTTCCTTCGCGGAGCTGCTTGAGTGCAAGGAATACAACATAGCCGGGCATCTGTTGCGCACCAGCGCCTACGTCGGGCTTATTACCGAGGAACTGCTTAGGCGGGGAACTTTCGAAGGGGAGCTTACCGAGGAAAACGCCGTTATGATGAAACGCGCCGCCCCTTTTCACGATATCGGAAAAATAGGGGTGAGCGACACGATTCTGTTGAAACATGGTTCCCTTACGAAAGACGAACTGGCGGAAATGCGCAAGCACCCCCTAATAGGCGGAAGGGTGCTAAGGGTTATTTACGAACGAACGCCAAACCAGCTTTATCTTCAAACGGCCATAGAGATTGCCGAGGGGCATCACGAATGCTTCGACGGCAACGGATACCCATACGGGCTAAAGGGTGACGACGTGCCACTAAGCTGCCGCATAATGACGCTGGCGAACGTCTACGACAGCCTTATCACAGACCGAATCTACAGGGCGGCGTTTACGCACCAGAAAGCCTTCGATATAATCATTGGCGGGCGCGGCACCACGTTTGACCCCAGAGTCGTGGATGTCTTCCAGGCAATGGAGGGGCGGTTTTTCGAAATCGGCACTTCGCCCTCTTTTCAGGCGCAGGACCTTGGAAGGAACATCTACAATTGAAACGAATATTGGTTGTTGACGATAACCTTTCCACCCTGACGCAGATATCCTCGCATCTGTTGGGCAAGTACGAGGTTTCCCTTGCCAAATCCGGTTCCCAGGCCATGAAAATCTGCGTAAGGGAAATACCAGACCTGATTCTGCTGGACGTGGAAATGCCCGAAATGGACGGCTTTGAGGTTATCTCGCGGATAAAAAGCTTTCCCTACCTTAGCCTGATACCGGTTATATTTCTGACGGCCAGCTACGATCCAGAAGTCCAGATACGCGCCCTGAAACTCGGGGCCAGGGATTTCATAACCAAGCCGCCGGAGAGAAACGTCCTGCTTCACAGGATAGATCTGCACCTGCGCTTCGCCTCGTACCAGGCCGAAGCCGAGCGTAATATCGCCACCCTGTCCGACAACATCGCCCTGTCGTTCGCCGAGATGATCGAGCGTCGCGACGAGAACACCGGCGGGCACGTCTTTCGCACGTCCAGGTACGTCGAGATTATAGGCACGGAGCTTATCAATCGCGGCCTATTCCAGGACGAGCTTAACCCTTCGTCGCTGTGGCTTATGGTACGGGCCGCCCCGCTCCACGACATAGGGAAAATCGCCATTGGCGATCGCATACTGCTAAAGGCTGGCAAGCTGGACGACGAAGAATTCCTTATAATGAAGAGTCACTCGGCGATAGGCGAAAAAATCCTGAAGCGAATGTACGAGCGAATGCCCACGCAGCATTACCTTCATTACGCGCGTCTTATTGCAGGATCCCACCACGAGTGGTATAATGGTACCGGTTATCCTAGGGGGCTGCAAAAGGATGAAATCCCGCTCCCCGGACGCATAATGGCGGTGGCCGATGTGTACGACGCGCTGGTAAACAGCCGGGTCTACCGCGAGGGAATGGATCATGACAAGGCAAGTCGCGTCATTTTCGAGCGCGAGGGTACGCAGCTTGATCCAAGGATTGTGGAGGCCTTTAGGAACTCGCAGAAGCAGCTTACGGAAATCATAGCCCCAAAAAAGGGTGAACATAAAACAGACAGACAAGTAGGAGGTATGGAAAATGCAGGATGAACAAAACGAGTCTAATATTTTCAAGGATGCCGTAATCGAGGGTCTCGATATTCAGAAAGGACAACGGAATTTTCCCGCGAAGGTGTACATCGACGTGCTTCGCGCCTGGTACAAGCATTTTCCGGGCAATGCGGAAAAGCTTCGGGTCCTGGCGACGGAGCTGTCCGACAGTGGAAAGCTTAGGGAGTACACTATCGTAGTCCACGGGTTCAAGGGCTCGAATTACGGGATATGCGCCGACGACCTGGGAAAAGACGCGGAAAACCTGGAAGCCGCGAGCCGTTGCGGGGATGTGGAGTATATCGCGGCCAACAACGGGCCTTTCCTGGAAAAGGCGACCCTTATGTTCACGCACCTGGAAGAGTTTTTCGCGGCCAACACTGAACAGGCCAAGGAAGGCCCCATGCGAACCGCTCCAGACAAGACCCTGCTGGCCCAGTTCCTGGATGCCTGCAAGCAGTTCAGGTCAACCACCATGGAGGAAATCCTGAAGCAGCTGGAAGCCTTCGAATACGAATCTGGTGGGGAGCTTGTGAAGTGGCTTCGCGATCAAGTGGACAACCTGGAATACGACGAAATCCAAGAGCGGCTTACCAACGAGCTTACATAGCGACCAATCTCGTAGCCAATTGCCTTGCAATTGGCTACCCCTTTAAAAAAAATCAATATTTCGGCTTGTTCCAAGACCAGATCCATGTACCCGCGATGATGCACGCCAGGGGGAAAAGCCCGAGCGCGTAACCTGCCATATTGTCAAATATTCCCAGGAGAAGAAAGAAGAGGATGAAGGACCCGATACCGAAAAGTATTAGCGACATCCCTATTTTTCGCCTTTTTCTCTCCTTTTCCAGCCTTTTGCTTGCCGCCCTTGCCTGTTCGTACTCCAGTTCCGACTTCAAGAGGCCTTGTCTTAAAATTTCCTGCCTTAGGGCTTTCTGTCTTAAAGCCTCGTGCCTTAGGGCTTCCTGCGTTAGGATTTCCTGCTTTTCCGTTTCCGCCCATTCCCGTGCTTTACGCCCCATGGCCTGCGCCTGTTCGGCTTCCACTATTTTTCCAGCATTTTCCTGCCCTTTCTCTTCGGTCATTAACTATCACTCCAGATATTTTGAATTACCACACCAGCATAACAACGCTTGAATGCAAAATATCACCATAATTGTAGCATGAGTATTGCATTCGGTAAACACGCATGTGCGCACACTTTACATAGTCGGCGTTTTGTTGTACCGTAATCTAGAATCCATCTAAATTATAGGCGTGTAAGTCTGTTTGTTCCGGTAAAACGCTAATCGCGGGAAGGTAGAATATGAAGTCAAAACGTAAGGGAAGTTCGTTTAACTCCCTAAGCTCGAAACGTCAGTTGGAGTCGGTGTTCCTGTTCACCACTGGAAAGTGCAACATGAAGTGCGTCCAGTGCTTTTACGCCGACGACATGGCGAAAAGGAACGATGATCTCTCGTTTGACGAAATCAAACGGCTTTCCGAAACGGCGGGGAGCATAAAGCGCCTGTGGCTTTCCGGCGGCGAGCCCACCCTGCGGGAGGATCTGCCCGAAATCATCGAAATGTTCTATAAAAACAACGGCATCACGGACATAAACTTCCCGACCAACGCCATAATGACGGATCGCCTGATCGAATGGGTCAAGCGTCTGCGGAAAAGCTGCCCGGACTGCAACATAACGATAAGCATATCGATGGATGGTTTCGGCGACACGCACGACAAGCAGCGCGGGGTCGAAAGCTTCTACACCACCGCCGCCGCCCTTAAAAAGCTGGACGAGCATTTCGGGGACGACGGGCATGTGCTAAAGAACATGGCCACGGTCGTGACTAAGTACAATGTGGACCAGATATTGGATTTCGTGGCCTGGGTATACGGGCGTTTCAACGTGTCCACCCACACAATCGAGGCAGCGCGGGGAAACACCCGGGAGGAAGGGGTAAAGGTACTTACCGAGAAGTCCATGACGGAAATTCAGGACAAAATCGCCCCCTTCTATCTTTTGTATGCCAAGCGCATAGGCGCGGGGATGAACTTTATAGGGCGGGGCCTTACCAAATTTTTCTACGTTGGGCTAATGCGGGCCTGGTTCAACATGCGGGTAAAGAACCTGGAAAAACCCACCTGCTGGGGAATGGACTGCACCGCTGGCGAGACTTCGCTGGTAATCGACTACGACGGGCGTTTTCGCGCCTGCGAAATAAGGGAGCCGGTGGGCAGGGTGCAGGACTACGACTGCGATGTGCAGAAAATCATGTCCGGCGAGGCAATGCGGAACGAGGTCGCCACCATCGGGCACGGCTACAAGGCCAACTGCTGGTGTACCCACGGCTGCTGGATCATGTCCTCCATGAACTTTAACCCGGGCAAGATGATCTCTATGCTGATCAAGGCCAACAAGGAAACGAAGCTGCTTTCCCAGGGCAAAAACGTGGCCCCGGACGAGGCGACGCTGCGTGGGCTGGAGGAAAAATACGGGCTTGACAGGGAAAGGCTGGAGAAAATCGGTCTTGTAAAGGCGGCGGGGGCGGCATGAGGATTCTGCTTGTAACGCGGGGTTCGCAGGGGGATATTTACCCCTATCTTCAGCTGGCGGCGGCACTTAAAAAGCGTGGGCATTGGGTAACCATTAGCGTTCCTAGGCTTTTCGAAAAACATGCGAAGGCCGCTGGGGTTCGTTTCGTGTTGCAGGCATCGGATGACATTGCCGGGATGCTGGAGGAAACGCCGGACACCGCGAACCTTCTGGAATGGACGCGCAGGGTGATTGACAGCCAGTTCAGGGAGATTATTCCCCTGTTGGCGGAGCATGACATATTGGTTTCGTCAAACACGGAATTTGCCGCGGCCAGCGTCGCCGAGTACTGTGGCAAGCCTTTCGTCCGTACCGCCTACGGCCCGTTTATCCCCAGTCGGGAGATACCGCCCCCGGTTTTCCCCTGGCCAAAACCCAACCCAGTCATACGGCCCGCCCTGCTCTGGGCACTCCTGAACAGCGGGCTTAACCTAATGGTGAAAAAGGTCCTTAACAAGCACCGGGCGGCCCTGGGCATGTCGCCAATCAGGGACCAGTCCGAACACGCGCCGGCGAACGCCTTCAACTTTTTGATGTACAGCAAGTTTCTTGGCACCGTCGATAATCACTGGAAGTACAAGTGGGAAATCGGCGGGTACTGCTTCAACGATGCGCTCCCCTACGACAAGGATGAGGCGGAAAGGCTTACGGCCTTTGTCAAAAAGGACGAAAGGCCCACGGTCTTTTTCTCGCTGGGTAGTTGCAACGTGAAGCAGCGGGACAGGTTTGTCGAGATGCTGTTCGACGTTTGCACGGCGCGTGACTACAAGCTGCTGGTGGCCTGCGGCTGGTGGGACGTGGGTGCTCGACTGGGAAACAGGGACAACCTTTTCCGCATGGAAGGCGTGATTCCGCATCACCTTGTATTCCCGCAGTGCGACGCGATAATCCACCACGGCGGGGCGGGCACCACCCACAGCGCGGCCCGATCGGGCAAGCCGCAGATG
>Ga0209755_10005308_pt1 | contig 14713 bp, 10 predicted proteins | sample TergutCo191P1_FD_187301 | JGI IMG/M metagenome (GOLD analysis project Ga0209755, IMG submission 187301) | Cornitermes sp. P1 segment gut microbial communities from Petit-Saut dam, French Guiana - Co191P1 (SPAdes) (version 2) | ecosystem: Host-associated > Arthropoda: Insects > Digestive system... | reverse complement strand
ATCCACAGGTTAGTGTAATATGGCTGAAAATTTTATCTTCAGCGCGAACGCAGTCTTTCCGATATTTATAGTAATCGCATTAGGATATCTCCTGCGGCAGAAACAGTTTCTGTCCGCAAGTACCGTAGCCGAGATGAACAGGCTGGTGTTCAGCTTTGCGCTGCCGCTGATGCTTTTCCGCAATATTTACAGGGCGGATTTCGGCGCGTTGTTTGACCCGGGGTTCATTGTTTGGCTTGTTGTCAGTATTACTTTGAGCTTTGTGCTAGTCTGGCTTGTTGCGGAAGTTTATCTGCGCAACCGTAAGGAGTTAATCGGCGGCTTTGTGCAGGCTTCCTTCCGTACTAACTTCGCCATCGTTGGCTTGCCGCTGATTGCAAATATCATGGGCGAAGGCGATACGGGCAAGGCCGCACTTGCCACAGCTTTCATAGTCGGTACCTTAAACGTACTTTCCGTAATCGTGCTTACCGCAAAAAATTCTGAAAGCTCCGGCATAAACGCCGCTTTACTTAAAGGCATAGTCAAGAGTATATGCACAAACCCTTCGATAATCGGCATAGCCGCGGCTGTCGCGGTTAATCTGCTCGGCATTCCGCTGCCGCACATTGCCGAGGAAGGGGTCAGGTACATGGCTGTGCTGTGTACGCCGCTTGCGCTGATTGCCGTCGGAGGCTCCATACAAGTCTCCGAGCTGATGAAATATTATAAGCCCGCACTGGTCGGCTCCGCGCTTAAAATTGTCTTCATCCCGATAATCTTTATGGCTATATCCTTATGGATGGGCTTTAGGGGCGAGGATTTGGCGATTATATTTGTTTTATTCGCCAACCCTACGGCAATAATAAGCTATGCGATGGCCGCCCGCATGAACGGGCACGCCCCTGTGACAGCCGCGATTATCATTACGACTACTGTATGTTCATCCGTTACACTAACCATCGGAGTATTTCTTCTACGGACATTTTCATTAATATAAGGAGACATAAAACATGAGCGAAAAAATCAAAGTACACGTAGCCGGGCACGGTGAGCAAGTGACAGAATCCGGCACAACCTTACTTACTTTAAGCCAGAAGTTCCCCACCCTGCGCCCTGTTCTCTTGGCGAAAGTGGATAACGAGCTAAAAGAGCTGCACAACCAACTGCTGTACGACTGCAATGTAGAATTTCTGGATATAAGCGATACCAACGGCTACCGTGTATACCAGCGCAGCGTGTCGTTCCTCTTGGTGTACGCCGCCAAGAAGGTGCTTAAAAGCGAAGAATCGCGGGTGGTAGTCGCCCACTCTATCAACAAAAACTTCTACTGCGAGCTTCCGCAGCTGAAAGGCGCAATAACCGACGAGCTTCTCGCGGAAATAGAAGCCGTAATGCGTGACACAGCGGAACGCGCGCTGCCTATCGAAAAGCAAGCACTGCCGCTAGGCGTCGGGCTTCGCAAGGCGGCGGAAATGGGTATGGAAGACAAGGTCGAAATCCTGAAATACAGGCGCACATCCTCCGTTAATTTTTATATACTGGACGGGTTCTACAATTATTACACGGGGCACCTTGTCCCAAACACGGGCTTGCTGACTTCCTTCAAGCTTGTGCGCCGCGGGAAAGGGTTTCTGCTCCAGTTTCCGGCGTCAAGCCACGACTACGAGCTTACCGAAGCCGCGCCTAACCAGAAAATCTCCGAAGTCTTCAACGAATCCAACCAGTGGGCGCGGGTTCTGAAAATCGATACGGTAGGCTCGCTTAACGATAAACTGTGCAAGACAGGCATAGGCGAGGTCATCCGCGTGACAGAGGCTCTGCACGAGAAGAAAATCGCCAACCTTTCAGACCGCATTCTGCATGACCACAAGCGGATTGTGCTGATTGCGGGGCCTACTTCCTCCGGCAAGACTACATTTGCCTCGCGGCTTAGTGTTCAGCTGAAGGTGAACGGCGTTCAGCCTTATGTCATTTCCCTTGACAACTACTACGTGAACCGCTCGGAAACGCCTAAGGACTCGGACGGCAACTATGATTTTGAGACAATCAAGGCGCTGGATGTCGCGCAGATTAACAAGGATTTGAGCGACCTGCTGCGGGGCGAGACTGTTGAAATCCCTTCCTACAACTTCCTGACAGGGCTGCGGGAGTACAAGGGGCATTATCTGAAACTGCGGCCGCATGATGTGCTTATCATGGAAGGAATCCACGGGCTTAACGAGGCTGTTGGCGAGGGAATCCCGCGCAAGGACACCTTCCGCATCTTCATATCAGCCCTTACCCAGCTTAATATAGACGACCACAACCGCATCCCTACCCGCGACACGCGGCTTATACGGCGGATTGTGCGCGATTACCAGTTCCGCGGGTATTCTGCCGCACGCACGATTAGTATGTGGTCTTCGGTAATGCGCGGCGAGAGTATGTACATTTTCCCGTTCCAAGAGGAAGCCGACGCCTTTTTTAACTCGGCGCTGGTTTACGAAATGTGCGTACTGAAACAGTTTGCCGAGCCGCTGCTTTTCGGCATAGACAGCACTGACCCCGCTTATACCGAGGCTAAGCGGCTGATTAAATTTATAGACGGCTTCTTGGGCGCAAGCAGCGAGCTTGTTCCCGATAATTCGATTTTGCGCGAGTTTGTAGGGGGAAGCTGTTTCTCGCATGGACACTAAGAAGGCGGCGCTTATCGGGCTTGGTATGCTTGCCGCGGCTGTGCCTTTCGTGGGTTATACGCTTAGCCTACCCTTTAGGATTCGGCACGAAAAGGCACGGTTTGCGGGCTTGCCCGGGCACTTGCGGGGTTTGAAAATCCTGCATATAGCGGACTTCCACGGCCGGTATTCCGATAAGATGCACAGGGATATTTGGCCGGCGCTTTTGGCTTTGGACTTTGATATGGCGGTCTTTACGGGTGATGTTATCTTGGATGATGTCTCGCAGCTTTACCCTCATTCGGACGGCTTGCGGGCTTTGGTGGAAAAGGCGCCTGTATTTTATGTAGACGGGAACCATGACGAGATTCACCTTGACCGTGTCACCGGGTTCTTTGAAAGGCTAGGCATCATTGGGCTGCACAACCGCCGCGGGGATTTTGCCGTCGGGGCAAACGCACGCGCTAGGTCTGCGGTGCTTAGCATTGTTGGGTTCCGCGACTACTATTATTTGAAACGGCACGGATATCGGGCGGCGGATACCCTCATTGATGATATTGACAAAGGCGGTTTTCATCTGGTGCTTACGCATCAGCCGCAGATTTTTGACCGTCTTCCTAAGGATATGTGCGCCTTGGTGCTTGCCGGGCACACGCATGGCGGGCAGCTTAGGCTTCCGTTTTTTCCGACCTTGTACGCGCCGGGTCAAGGGGCTTTTCCGCGCTACGGCGAGGGTTGGTACGGCAGTGACAATTTGAAATTATTCATCTCAAGCGGTGTGGGAGCTACTCATTTTCGGCTCAGGCTCTTTAATCCGCCGGAGGTGGCGATTATAGAATTAGGGGACTGATTTTATGGCAATCATCGGAATAGACTTGGGTACGACAAACAGCTTGGTTGCGTTTTACGAAAACGAACATAAAACTGTGACAATCCCTAATATTTTCGGCGAGAAGCTGACACCGTCCGTTGTCAGCGTGGACGAAAACGGCGAGGTGTATGTCGGCAGAATCGCGAAGGAACGGCTGCTTAGCCATCCCGAAATGACAGCGTCCGTCTTCAAGCGGAGCTTGGGCAGCAAGAAGGTGTACCGCCTCGGCAACACGAACTTTACGCCGGAGGAGCTGTCCGCCATGGTAATCCGCAAGCTGAAAGAAGACGCGGAGGAATTTCTCGGCGAGACGGTGGACGAGGCTGTCATCAGCGTACCCGCCTACTTCAACGACAGCCAGCGCCGCGCGACCAAAACCGCAGGCGAGCTTGCGGGGCTGAAAGCTGAACGGATTGTGAACGAGCCTACCGCCGCGGCCGTGGCTTACGGGCTTCATGACGAGCAGGATTATACTAAGTATCTGGTATTTGACCTAGGCGGCGGTACCTTCGACGTTTCGATTCTCGAGAAATACGAAAATATAATGGAAGTGCGCGGTGTCGCGGGCGACAACTTCCTCGGCGGTGAGGATTTCACTGATGTTCTGGTGGAATGGTTTCTGCGGGAGCATGAACTGGATGGTGACGCGCTTAGCAAAATCGCGCACGGTGTCCTCCGCAAGAGCGCCGAGACTGCTAAGCTTGCCTTTTCCGAGTCGCGCAGGGTCAATATGTCCTGCAATCTCGACGGAGAGAGCTACACAATGCCCATCACGATAGAAGAATACGAGCGGCACTGCGAGCTGCTTTTTGCGCGGCTGCGCAGTCCGATTAAGCGCGCGCTTTCGGATGCTTCCATCAAGCTTTCTGATATTGAGTCGGTGCTGCTTGTGGGCGGCGCTACCAAGCTGCCTATCGTCAAGTCGTTTGTATCGAAGCTGATTGGACGGTTTCCTTCCGCGAGCATAGACCCCGACGAAGTTGTTGCGATGGGTACAGCCGTGCATTCCGCTATGAAGCGGCGCAACAAGACGATTACCGAAATCGTCCTGACGGACGTTTGCCCTTATACGCTCGGTACAAATGTCTCTGTCCACAAGTCCAACGGCTTCTATGAGTCCGGGCATTTCTGCCCTATCATCGAGCGGAACTCTGTCATTCCCGTTTCGCGTTCCGAGAAATTATTCACCGTACATGAGAACCAGAAAAGGATTTCCGTGGAAATCTTGCAGGGCGAAAGCCGCAAAGCATCTGACAATGTGCTGCTTGGTGAGCTTAACATAGATGTGCCGCCCGCAAAAGCGGGGCAAGAGGGCATAGATGTGCGCTATACTTATGATATAAACGGCATCTTGGAGGTAGAAGTCAAGGTGCTTTCTACGGGTGTCTCGAAGACCTTGGTACTAGAAAAAAACCCGGGCGTGCTGACCGAAGCAGAGGTCGCAGAGAAGCTTGAAGCCCTGAAAAGCCTGAAAGTCCACCCGCGCGACAAGGACGAAAACCGCCTGCTTCTCGCAAAGGCCGAGCGCCTTTACGAAGAAAACATCGGGGACGCCCGCCGCCTACTTTCACAAGAAATAATCAACTTCGAAACAACGCTAGACAAGCAGGACGAGCGCGAAATAAGAGACTACGCGAGCCACCTTTCGGAACTGCTGCGCGATATCGAGGATTATATGGAGCATAGAGATGAATAACTGGGACATACTTAAAATTTCTCCCACCGATGACCGTGACGCAATCAGACGCGCGTACATGGGGCAGCTGCGGCATAACAACCCCGAGGACGACCCGGAGGGCTTTGCGCGCTTGCGTGAGGCTTACGAAAGCGCGCTTAAAGAACTGGACAAGCAGCCCGCGCAAGCAAACGAAGATGACCCGCTTGCCGCGTTCATGCTGCGTTTAGAGGCACTATATAACGACTTCAACCGCCGCCGCAATTTAGATGAATGGAAAGAACTCTTGAAGGACGAGAACTGTGTGCGGCTAGACTTGGAAGATGCCACCGGCGTGCAGATTCTCGTCTTTTTGATGAGCCATTATTATGTGCCTCATTTGGTTTGGTTACTGCTCGACGAACACTTCGGCTGGGCAGACAAGGCCGAGAGCCTCAAACAGAGCCTGCCCGGGAACTATGTTGATTTTGTGGTTTCAAGCACGCGCTTTTACAGTTTTAACTATGATTTGTTCGAAGCGGAGAGCGGGGCTGCCGCTGCCGACTATGACCGCTGGCTGTGGCTGTTTTATGAGATGGAGGCTTCGCTGCATGAGCCCGATTCGGCCGAGTTTCTGGAAATGCAGCAGGAGATTGAATCGCTGCCTGTCCGTCATGTCTACTATACATTGCAGCTTGCGCGGGTGAAAATTTTCAAGGGTGAGCCGCAGGAGGCGCTTGCTATTACCGCGCCGCTTTACGAGGCTATGCCCGAGGAAGGGCGCGTTCGGTATGTTAACGCCCTTGCGCTGCTTGATTCCGGCCATGCACATGAGGCACTTGCGCATTTTGAGGATATGCTTAAAGAAGACCCCGACGATTTCCCCACGAAGAAGGGGCAAATCGAGGCTATGGTCGCGTCGGGGGATTTTGAACTCTACGAGAAAGTACGTGTCATTCTTCTTGGGATTCTGGACGAATTTCCGTACAACGGCTTTGCCTTGCACAACTTCCGCCTTGTGACAGAGAAGCTAGTTGGCGTTTACGAGAAAAAATACGCCGAAGACCCCACCGACGCGAACACCGTGCTGACCCTCGCGAAGCATTACCTGAACGGCTATCAGTACGATGAATGCCAAGCCCTCTTGGAAAAGCAGGAGTTTCCGGAATCGGCGCGTTACTATGAATATCTTGCCGACTGCCACGCCGCGGAAGGAGAGCTTGACACGGCGGTTTCGCTGTACGAAAAGAACATCCGTCTCGAAAAAGGCTACCGCAATTACGTTAAGTTTGTGACGGTTCTAATCGACGCGGGGAAGTACGGCTACGCGCTTATGCGTGTGGAGGAGGCGCTCCGCTTCGATGACGAGGACAAGCTATCGCGGGCTTATCTTCACGATAACAAGGGGCTGATTCTTCATAAGCTCGAAAAATATCAGAACGCACTGGCCTCCTTCGATGCCGCGCTTGATTTGAACAGCCAGTCCGCACATATCTACATCCACAAGGCGCGGACGTATCAGCAAATCCGCCGCTACTCCGAGGCAATTGACTGCTGCGAACAGTCTATCGCTATCTTTCCGTATGCTACGGAAGCGTACACTTTGCAGATGGAGATTTTCTATGACGCGGACTTGTTTGACCGCATGTTGGCCTTGGCTGAAAAGGCTGAACTGTTAGGCTTCGACAGCCCGCGTGTGCGTTATCACAAGGCTTGCGCTTTGCGTATGCTAAAACGCTCGGGCGAGGCTGACGAAATCCTGACAGAGCTGCTTGCACAGGATTTTGACGAAGGGTACCGTGACTTCTTTCATGTAGAAAAAGCGTACCTTGACCTTGCCGCGGGGAAAAATGAATCGGCGCTGTCCCACATCACAAAGTCGATTGAGTTAAACAGCGAGTACCCGTACCGCTATGTTTTCCTCGGAAATGTCAACCGCTTGCTGAAAAACTACCTTGCCGCGCTAGATGTCTACGACGAGCTTTTGGAGAAGCACCCAAACTATGTTCATGCCCTAATGGGCAAGGGCGATGTCTACTTTGACCAAGGCGACTACGAACGCGCGCGCATCACCTACAAATCCGCGATAGTCTCGCACAATCACGAGTCTGCCTACGATAAGCTGATGGACGCCTACTCCGCGGAAGGTTTTTATATGGAAGCGGCAGAATGCGCCGCGCGGGCTGCGGAACAGTTTAACCGCCTAATCTACTACTTGCGCCTCGCCTTATTTTACTCCCGCGCGGGACAGGAGGACGACGCGGACAAAGCATACCGCGAGGCCATCGAGCGCTTTCCAGACGATGCAAACGCCAACCGCAACTACGCAATAAGCCTGCGGCACAGCGAGCGGTATGTAGAGGCAATCGCCCAGTTTTATCAGTCCTTGGAGAAAGACCCAAACCAGCCGTATCTATACGCGGAAATAGCCTACTGCCTGGACTTGGAGCGCCGCTACGATGAAGCGCTCGGCGTCTTAGACAAAGGCGAAGCCCTGCACCCCGGAAACTGCGGCGACATACTTATGCGCAAAGGTTTAATACTGCACAAACTGGAACGCCACAAAGAATCCATCGAGTATCTTCTCGCAGGGCTTGCCTACGAGGGCGAAATCAGCAGTAACTGGAACATCCCCTATATCTATGCGTTCATAGGTAAAAAATACGCCTCGCATTTCAACGATGCCGAGCTTGCTATGAAATACTGCCGCATCGCGCTCGACCACGACGAAAGCTGCACCGATGCCCTGCGCGATATAGGCGACTTACATCTTTATTTTCACAAGGACTACCCCGCCGCCGCGGAATACTTCGAGCGGGCGATTGCGCTTGAGCCGAACGAACCGCTTGCATACCTGGGCCGCGCAAACGCCAACAGGCTGATGCGCCGCTACCTCCGCGCCAACCGCGATTTCAAGAAAGCCCTGTCGCTGTTCGAAGGCTTATACGAAAAGAACAACCGCGACATTTACTTAATGACACAGATTTCGTTATGCTACATCGGACTGCGCAAGTACGACGCCGCCCACAAGATTCTGCTCGAAATCACAAAGCTAGGCGAGGAGCGCGACGAGTGCTACTACGGGCTTGGCCTGATTTACGAACGCGCACGCCGCTACGACAAAGCACGGGAATATTACGCAAAAGCAATCGCGGTTTCCGACTCTGTCCAATATAACGCAGCAATGGCTTCCGTTGAGGCAATTTGATTTTGCGTTGTCCGAAAACGAGCTGAAAATACGCGGCTTTAAGCGTTTTCAGCGAAGCTTTGAGGCTACGCAAAACCAAATTGCTACAAGGCCTAGCCATATGGTAAAATAGAAAAAATTCAAGTACGCGCTCGCGGCATTTTAATCACGATTAATGCAGCTGAACGCGGCGAATCAAAAAAGGGAGGATTACTTAATCTATGAAAAAAATTAACTTAGGGCTGATTGGTTATAAGTTTATGGGAAAAGCCCACTCGAACGGCTACACTAAGCTGCCGATGTTCTTTGATTTGGACGCGGAGCTGGTGAAAAAAGCCATCTGCGGCCCTGTCGAAGAAGAAGTCGCCGAAGCGGCGAAGCGCTTTGGCTGGGACTCCTACGAGCTATCCTACGACGCGTTGGTAAAACGCAGCGACATCGACGTAATCGACATCACCGCCCCAAGCGATGTGCATAAAGAAGCCGCAATCGCCGCCGCCGAAAACAAAAAACATGTCTTCTGCGAAAAGCCGCTCGCGCTAACCACAAAAGACGCACGCGACATTTTAGCAGCGGTGGAAAAAGCCGGGGTAAAGCATCAGGTAGGCTTCAACTACCGCTTTGCGCCCGCCATCCGCTTGGCGAAGAAGCTCATAGATGACGGCAAAATCGGCGAAATTTACCACTTCCGCGGCAACTATCTGCAAGATTTTATAATCGACCCGTCCTTTCCGCTGGTTTGGCGGCTTGACAAGGCGGTGGCAGGCTCCGGCTCGCACGGCGACTTGGGCGCGCATGCTATTGACCTCGCCCGCTTCTTGGTCGGCGATTTCAAGCGCGTGATGGGTATGCAGAAGACGTTCATCAAGAAGCGTCCGATAGTGGAATCCATGATAGGGCTGAGCGCAAAGGCCGCAGACACCGCCGAATACGGCGAAGTAACCGTCGATGACGCAACAATGTTCCTCTGCGAGTTCGAAAACGGCGCGCTAGGCAACTTCGAAGCCACACGCTTCTCCGCAGGGCACAGCAACGACCTCGCCTTCGAAATCAACGGAAGCAAGGGCAGCATCCGCTTCAACCTGCTCCGCATAAACGAACTCGAATACTTCTCACGCGAGGACGAAGCAGGCTTACAGGGCTTCCGCACGATTCAAGTAACCGAGGACATTCACCCATACGGCACACACTGGTGGCCGACAGGGCACGTAATCGGCTACGAACACACCTTTGTGCATGAGTTCTACGAGTTCCTGCAATCCATAATAAATGATAAACCAACCGCACCAAGCTTCTACGACGGCATGAAATGCTGCCAGATTCTTGACGCGGTGGAGAAATCAGCAGAAGAAGGCGCGTTTATTAACGTGGCTGATGTATAGTTTGCCGTAGGCAAATAAACTTCCTTATAGAAAGGGTTTTACTAATGGCTACAAAAGTTACAATCTGGAATGAGTTCCTTCACGAGCAAAACGACGGGCCGGTCAAGAAAGTCTACCCCGACGGCATCCACGAAGCAATAAAAAAAGAGTTGTTAGGCTGCGACCCAAGCCTCGAAATCCGCACGGCATGGCTAGACCAGCCAAACCACGGCCTGTCGGAAGAACTGCTGTCCGACACAGACGTACTGTTCTGGTGGGGACACATGGCACACCAAAAAGTATCGGACGACGTAGCGGAAATGGTAGTAAAACACGTACAGCGCGGCATGGGACTGGTAGTACTCCACTCCGGACACCACTCAAAAGTCTTCCGCAAGCTGATGGGCACCACCTGCAACCTAAGCTGGCGCGAAATCGGCGAAAGCGAACGCGTATGGGTAATAGACCCCGACCATCCGATTTGCGCAGGGCTAGACAGATACTTCGAGATTCCGCAGGAAGAAATGTACGGCGAAGTCTTCGACATCCCCGTCCCCGATGAGCTGATAATGATTGGCTGGTACAAGGGCGGCGAAGTCTTCCGTTCCGGCTGCGTCTTCAAACGCGGCCGCGGAAAAGTCTTCTACTTCCAGCCCGGGCACGAGGAGTTCCCAACTTACCACATCCCAGAGGTAGTAAAAGTGCTGCACAATGCCATAGGGTACTTAAAACCGAAAGTAAGGCTGCCCGACCCGGGGCCTGGGTTCATGGCATCACCATGCGTTGACCCGCCCGAAGAAGGGATTCTTGAATTGTACGGGGTTGACGAGAAACCTAGCGAGAAGTTTGCTAAGATGCTTGTTGCTATGCAGGAGCGGGTTAAGCAGATGGAGGCTGATGGTGAGAAGTTTTAGCTCCGGCGGACGCGTTCAGTTGGTTAGTGCGGCTAACCAACTGGACGCGGCTTTGCTGACCGGGGTAGCCCTATGCTAAACAAACAATCCTCAATCCACCTGCTAATAAGCATCATCTTCAACCAATCATGCAAAAGCGAAACCGCCTTCAAAGCCCCGGCGGCATTACTTAAACGCCTCAACAAAGAATCATACAACCTCCAAGAAATAGAAGCCCAAGGCTACGATTTTCTGCATCAAGCAATATCCGCAAAGCCAAGCCTGCACAGGTTCCCAAGCACTATGGCAAAGTATCTGTATCAATCCGTTTTATCGCTTAACGCAAACTACGAGTCTGACCCCAGGAACATCTGGCGGAACAGGACTGATGCTGAAATAGTGAAAGAGTTAACAAAACTAAGCGGGGTTGGTTATCATAAGGCTGTTCAGTGTTTGATTTATTTGGATGTGCTTGGTGAAGTTGATGTGGTTTCTTCGGGGTATTTTGGTTATATGGAGGAGAAATGCGCGGGGTTTTTTGAGAATATTGGCAGGGATTTGGGGATGTTGACTTTATTTCAGCAAAGGGAGAGCAACATGATAACCGGAATAAACCACATAACAATCTCCGTAAAAAACATCGACACCGCCTTTACATTTTACAAAGACATACTAAAACTAAAACCCGTTATGAAGTCAAACCACAACGCATATTTCTACGCGGGGGATATATGGATAGCATTAAATCAAGAAGAAACCCACACACCATCCGATAACTACGCGCATATAGCCTTCAATATACCGGAAAGCCGCTATACCCAATTCGCTGAAACAATAAAGAAAAACAACGTAACCGAATGGCAGAAGAACCAGTCAGAAGGAGATTCATTATATATTTTAGATGATAGCGGAAATAAGCTTGAAATACATTTTTCTACGTTGGAGCAAAGGGCGGAATATGGTAAAGCGCATTATGACAAAGAGGTTCAATGGTTTTAGGCCAAATTATACCCATCCACCTTGACATCCACAACTTTTCACGTATACTAATACCATGCCTAAACAGCATGAAAATTTTCGCCGCATACTGGAGCGGGGTATAAAAAAAGGCTCGACAAATTTTCGCCGCATACCGGAGCGGGGTATAAAAGAAGGCTTGAAAATTATGCCCCGCCGATTGGCGGGGTTTTGTTAGTTATGAAAGGCTGAAAAATGGATAACTTCGATGCCAAACCCGGCTACGTTTACCACATCAAAGATTCTTACTTTGAAGTAGCAAATGACGATAAACTCATGCGCAACCGTGAAGATGGGTCGTACCGCCCTACCTATTATTGCCTAAAAGACGAAAAAACCGGCTTGCTTTGGGTTATCCCCATGAGCCGCCGTGTTAAAAAATACAAAGGGTTCATGCAAAAGGACGTTGAACGCTACGGTCGGTGCCTGAAAATTGTAATAGGAGAATACGCAGGCGTCGATGCGGTCTTTCTTCTGCAAAACATGTTTCCTGTTTTGCCGGAATACATTGACCACGCACACGTAATTAATCAAAACCCTGTACCGGTGAACACACGGCTGCAAGCAATAATCGGCCGTAATTTCCGTGAGCTTCTGCGTCTGCACCGCAGAGGCATTAGGATAGTATTTACAGATATTTTGCGGCTTGAAAAAGTTATTCTCGCCCACCAAATCCTAACCCAAAACTCCGTAGACCCAACCACCGCAAAACGCGCAGGCGGCTGGACAAACCATGTATACCTAACCCCCACCCACGCCCTGCGCCTGTCCACCACAAAAAACAATACCCAACTCCACCGCGAAGCCGCCCGCGCAAAATCCCTGCCTCCATCCGTCGGCTACCCAAAAACCATCGCAACAGGCACCACATGCGGCTTTGAATGGACTCTTTCCGAACGAATCCACGGCGTTCCGCTAAGCGGCGTCTGGGACACCCTGCCGCCTGCCGCCAGAGTAAAAGCCGTAAAACAAATCCTCGCCATAGCAACAGCCGTCCATTCCGTCCCCGTTGGCGAAATAGAGAGCATCACCTTGCGCACGGCATGGTATTGCACCTTCGACAAAGCCGCCTCACTAGCCGACTTCGAGCGCTATGTTGCCCTGAAATTATTCACGGCAGACGAGGGCGTCATTTTCCGCGGCATTCTCGAGCGCTTCTACAGCCAAAACCAGGCCGAACCCGTACTCTGCCACGGCGATATCACCACCGACAACCTCCTGTGGCATGACGGCAATGTCGTGTCCCTTCTCGACTTCGAACACTCGGTAATCGCGCCGCGTATGCTAGATATCCACTCCATCATAAACCTTGCGCTGTCCCCGGACGACGAGCCGGGTTACGCAGCCGAAATAAAAACCCTGTTCGCCCCTTATCTATCCCGCCGAAGCGACGTGGATTTATTCATGGGCTACAGGGTGTTGTTCCGTCAGCGTTTTTTCGAATTCTTTCTTGCCGAGCCTAAGGGCGATGTTCAAGACTGCGAAGCTTACCGCTACCTCAAATACCTGACTTTAAGCGCGGCGACAGCCTCCGTCAGCCCGCCCAAATACTGATACCCCTCGTCTCCGTAGACACTTTCGTCCTGCAAGCCCACCGTTTCGAGAATTTCCTCGGCGGCTTCCTTTCTGACCTCGCGGCTCACGTAAAAAGCCTCGCACTTCCGCACGGTATCGTCCCTGTCGAACTTCACAAGAAGCGCTTCAAGCGCCGCCGCCGAGTCATTCGTACGCGCCGCCGCCATCGTATCTATGTACACAGATTTGTTGTCCGTCCCCAAATGGTAGAACAAAATTGCCCGCACATTGCTTGTCCCTTCCAAGACAAACAGCCATTTCCTGCGGACATCAACAAGCGCCTTCCGCATCTCCTGATTCCAGATGATAGAGTTAGGCAAATGCCCGCCGCTTTCTCCGATAAGCCTGTACACCGTCGGCAGCAAATGCACAATCGCACCCCTGCGCCTCGAAAAATCAACTACTTCCACGCTTGTCTCCTTCCTTCGCCGCAAGTTCTACCGCCCAGCAAAATATCTCCATAGCCTGTTCAAGCTGCCCGAGCGGAGGAAAAGTGGGCGCAAGCCTGATATTGCTGTCGTGCGGGTCGCGTCCGTATGGGTATGTTGCGCCTGCCTCGGTCAGGATAAGCCCCTTCTCCGCACACAGCTCCACGGTGCGCTTTGCGCGGCCTGGCAGGGTATCAAACGCCACAAAGTAGCCGCCCTGCGGGCGCAGCCATGTTCCTACACCCTTGCCGCCGAGCCGCGCCTCCAACGTATCCAGTACCGCCGCGAATTTTGGGCGCAGAATCGCACTGATTTTATCCATATGCGCCCACACGCCCGCCGCGTTTTTGAAATAGCGCACATGCCGCAGCTGGTTCAGCTTATCTGGCCCTATCGATTGGACTATCATATGCTCGCGCATCCGTTTAAGGTTAGCCGCGGAAGCCGCCATCGCGCAAACGCCCGCGCCGGGGAAGCTGATTTTCGAAAACGACGAAAAGACCAGTACCATATCCTCCGCGCCGCTCATTTCGCATTCGCGCAGGATGTTCAAAATCCCGGGCGCATCGCGGTTGAAACCGTGTACCATGTACGCGTTATCCCAGAAAATACGGAAATCCGCAGCCGCGGGTTTCAGCGAAGCAAACTCCCGCACGACCTCGTCGGAATAAACAATCCCCTGCGGGTTCGAAAATAGCGGCACGCACCAAATCCCCGCGACGGACGGGTCGGCAACCCATTTCCGAACCTCGTCCATGTCCGGCCCGGTTGCGTTCATTTTTATGGGAATAAGCTCGAAACCCAGATATTCGGTCATGGTAAAATGCCTGTCGTAGCCGGGTGCGGGGCACAGGAACTTGCGCTTGCCCGCGCCCCTTGTGCAAAACTCAATCAGCGCTTCGTACATCAAAGTGAGACTGGCGTTCCCTCCGACAAAAATTTCCTCCGGTTTCATTTCCATCAGCTCTGCAAACAGCCGCTTCATTTCAGGGATGCCGTCCAGGCCGCCGTAGTTTCGGCAGTCGGTGCCGTCTTCTGATGTATAGTCGAACGGCGCAAGTATTTTAAACAGCCCCACCGACAAATCCAAC
>Ga0209755_10005307_pt1 | contig 14713 bp, 19 predicted proteins | sample TergutCo191P1_FD_187301 | JGI IMG/M metagenome (GOLD analysis project Ga0209755, IMG submission 187301) | Cornitermes sp. P1 segment gut microbial communities from Petit-Saut dam, French Guiana - Co191P1 (SPAdes) (version 2) | ecosystem: Host-associated > Arthropoda: Insects > Digestive system... | reverse complement strand
ACGGCAGGAGGGTTTTGGGTATGTTATACGAATGGAAATTAAAAGACGCAAAAAAATACTGGAAAGAAGAAGCCCGCGAAGAGGGTCTTGCCGAGGGACGCGCTGAGGGTCATGCTCAAGGTCATGCTCAAGGTCATGCTCAAGGTCATGCTCAAGGTCATGCTGAGGGTCGTGTAGAAGGGATAGAAATAGGTCAAGAAAATAGGGATAAATTCGTCATCGATCTGATTGAGCAAGGTCTCTCTGCGGAAGAGATTAAATACCGTTTGACGCAGACTAAGTAGAATTAGACGCACTAATTATAAAAAAACCGCTACGCATGGGTTAGCGGTTTTTTTATACATTATTCTTTAAAAAAATCAGCGATTGGTTTATTAAGAGCGTTGCAAATTTTCTCCATCACATTTATAGTGACGTTGCGTTCACCTCTTTCTACTGAACCAATATATGTTCTATGAACCTCTGCAATTTCAGCTAAATCCTCTTGAGATAAATTTTGCTCATGACGGAATTTTCTTACATTGTTTGAAAATACATCTTTTAAATTATTATTTTTATTTTTTTTTGTTGACATATTTATAAAAAGATATTAATATGAATACTATAAGTCTACAGACTATAAGTAGCATTATTCTTTTATTTATGGAGTATAATTTATGGCAAAAAAAAGAAAATTCGAAGAAGGATTAAAAGAGATTATCAAAAACTGTAAAGAAAATAATATTTTAAAGGATTTTTTTGAATCTCATAGCGAGGAAGAAGTAATAGGTATGTTATATACAGAACTATTCAGCGATTATATCTGCGAAATGCAGGGACAAGGGCTATCTGAAGATGAAATTAAAGCAAAACAAGAATTTATTGCAAACAGCTAATTATTGAGAGGCTAAAAAAATGGCAATCCGTTGTCGCCGACAAAGACACCGAAATCGAACGATTGCGGGCGTTGTTGAACGGATCAACACCTGCCACGGATTAGCACGGATGCTACACGGATTTCCACGGATTATAACTTTGTAAAAGTACAAATATTTGCGTCAGCTAGAAATAATTAAATTTTAAAATTTTTATTTATTAAAGATATCTAGTCAATCTAAGCTCTGAATTAAAATCCGTGCTAATCCTCTTAATCAGTGTAAATCCGTGGCAGGTGTTCCCCCCCCCACCTCCCCATAAAAAAAGGCTGCCCAAAATGGACAGCCTTCCTTGTTGCTTGATTGTTAATAGTATATAAAAACTATTGTTTCGGCATTGTTGCTCTGTACTGTGCCTGACCTTCTCTGTCGATTGTTAATACCATAGAACCACCGACAGGATTGGCATAAAAGGCGAATGTCTTGCCATTATCTGCACTGTAAAAATTAATATCTGCAGTAGCGCCGCTTGTAACTGCCTTGAGATTCTGCATGTTATTAAGACCCTCATGGTGACAGTCACCTTCAACATTGCAAATCCCGCTTTCAAATGTAATCGGTGACAGTCACCTCACTGTATTGGGGCAGACCATCTCTGTCGATTATTGGTAAAATAATTCTTTATATAAATTTATCAATATCCTTTACTATATTAATTCTTCTTACTGTTTCTTCGTTATTAATTCTAGAAACATTGAATTTGGAGTTTTTTCTTAAGACCTTTAATAACTCAATTGCTCTTATTTGTTCATTTGCTTCATCATGCTTTATTCCTAATGTATCAAAATAGGCGGTATAACATTCTTTTGCTTCCTTTTCTTTTATTAAAATTTTATCTATATCTTCTTTCTTAAAATTAAAATATAATATTTTATCAAACTGATATAGATTTAATCCATTATACATATATTCTACATCCAAGAATTTATATTTCCCGTCATTTGTTCTAATAAAATTTCCGGCGTTTATATCTTCCAATATAATACAAGGTAATCCGTTTTCTAATATTTTTAATATTTCAATAATTTCTTTAGTTTCTATTATGTTATGTAAATCTTTTAGATGATGATCTGTTTCATATTTTAATAAATCTTTTATATTATCAAAATGATTATTATACGGTGATTTTTCGGACATCTCTATTATAAAACTTGTATACATTGATGTAAAACAACTATTTGCAGGATTTTGTTTATTAAATCTTGCTAAAAATGAAAAATATTTCGGTAAATCTTCCCTGTTATTTTCTATTGACTGTTTCCCATTAATCAACCAATCAGACACCATTATCAAATAGTCATCTTTTAAGATTATATCACTATATTTATGTAAAAAATTATCATCATCTTTTATTTTTGTAATAATCTTTTCTAAATTAAAAACAGCAATATCACTTTTTTCCCGAATTTTTAATGCAAAAATCCCCTCTTTGCATTCAATTTTAAATAAAGGTCTATTTAAAGAATATTCGAAATCATATCGTTTGTTAATAAAACTGATAAAATGCTCATATTTAGTATTTTTAAGTAATTCTTTTACTTCTTCTGAAGACATTTGGAAAGAACACATACCCACCTCCTCCACCCCCCCATAAAAAAAGGCTGCCCAAAATGGACAGCCTTCCTTGTTGCTTGAGTTTAATAGTTAATTAAAACTATTGTTTGTTCATTGTTACTCTGTACGCTGACAAACCACTTCTTTCGATTGTCATTGCCATAGTACCATTGGTAACATTGGGGTAAAAGGTAATTGTTCTGCCATTATCTGTACTGGAAAACTGAATTCCTGCTGACATACCACTCTGAACTGCTTTGAGACCTTCAATGTTGCCAAGGTTATAAGTATAGGATCCGCCGCCTTGATTATCTCTAACTGTAATGCCGCTTGATGAGAATGTCCATGTTGCATCCCAGTTCTCATTTTTATCAGCCCAGCTGCCGGATGGTAATGCGCTAAAATTTGCCTGTGCAAACAAAGTCGCACCCGATACTGCTAAGAGCAGTACTAAAACTAATGCTAATTTCTTCATTTTTCTCTCCTAAAAAATAAATTTAATCTATAAACATACAAATTGAAGGTTACAAACAGGTAGTAACCTCACAAAAGTATTAATTCTTATAAAAAAGAATAATAGAACCTGAAGGTATCTCAAGATCTGTTGAGTCTATCACACCACCAACGTCATAGTAATGAATCTCTGCTCTACTTACAGCATTATTACCAGTAAATTTGCTCGTGATATCAGCTTTAAACTTTAGTCTTGCGTCTGGAATTTCTGAAGCTCTAGAATTAATCTGAAGAGTTTGAGATGTTACACTGTATTCTTTGCAATAATCAAGCCACTTTGTCTCATCCGCATCAGACCATGCGATATAAGTATAACCTGCACTACCTCCACCATACCAATCATGAAAGTTAGTGTCTTTTGGTAACTTTACAATACTCTTCTTGGTACCCAAATGATCATTCAAATCACTAGGCAAACTAGGATCGAATTCCTTGTCACCGCAACCTACCAATACCCAGCCAAGCAACATAACCAGGACGATCGGTAAAATCATTTTTTTCATAAAATAAACCTCCATATAAATCGAGCGGCTTTTGAAAAAAATGTTGGGTGGGCGGCAGGGACGGCGGACATTTATATAAAATTTACTAATACATATAGCGTATATGGCAAGAAACGACACCATATGTAGAGGTGGGTCTCAGACCTATATTTGACATTTTCTCATTTTTTGTATTTTATTTACATTCGTAATAAATTTTGTTATATTCACATTGACAAAACTAAGTTTTGAAGGTATAATAAGACAATAAATTAAATGGAGGTTTTTTTTATGAAAAAAACGATTATACCGATCATCCTGGTTATGTTGCTTGGCTGGGTTTTGGTAGGTTGCGGACCCGAGGAATTTGATCCTAGTCTGCCTGATGGATTGAAAGAGCATTTGGGTAATAAGTCGATAAAATTACCTAAGGACACTAACTTTCATGATTGGATAGAAGATGAAGGAGTGACTTATATCGCATGGTCTGATGCGGATGAAGCCAAATGGACTGCGTACGTAAAGGATACTAATGCAACGCTGATAACAGCAAATGTGAGGGCTGTTCAAGTTTCAGCAACACATAAAGCGTCTATCAATATTTCAGGTACAAACAAAGCACAAATTGAATATTATGCAGATGGTGGTTACGTAGGAACTGATGAATTTGTAATACCTTCAGGTTCTATTGTTCTTTGGTATTATTGATTTAATTTAGTGATTACAATTTGTTTTTGTAATCATTTGTTCAATATTAAATTTATTTTTTAGGAGAAAAAAATGAAGAAATTAGCATTAGTTTTAATACTGCTCTTAGCAGTATCGGGTGCGACATTGTTTGCACAAGCAGTCAGTTTAAGCTCATTACCGTCCGGTAGTTGGGTTGATAAGAATGAAAACTGGGATGGTACTTGGACATTCTCGTCAACTGGCATCACAATCAGAGATAATCAGACTGGCACAGTCACCGGTACTTATAACCTCGGTAACATGCAGAATCTCAAGGCAGTTACAAGCGGCGCTACTGCAGGTATTAGTTTTTACAGTGCAGATAATGGCAAGACATTCGCCTTTTATGCCAATCCTGTCGGTGGTTCTATGGTATTAACAATCGACAGAGAAGGTCAGGCACAGTACAGAGCAACAATGCAGAAACAATAGTTTTGATTAACTATTAAACTCAAGCAACAAGGAAGGCTGTCCATTTTGGGCAGCCTTTTTTTTTGGGGGGGGAGGTGGTGGGGAGGTGACTGTCACCAAGCCAAAAAACGACCAAATCACAAAAGGTGACTGTCACCGATTACAAAATTATTAGAAATAATTATTTCTCGATCAAAAATATTAGTTTTTCTTTTATAATCTTTTGTTAGTACAAGCACCCAAATCTAAATTAACACCTGAGAAATGTAATATATGATTCTCATTGTTTTGAAATATTTTTGAAAATACATCTATAGTATCATATGTTGTTTTATATTTAATAAAATGGATTTATGAATAAAAACTCTACTTTAAAAAGAAGCGTGTACTATTTTTATATATTGAGTTAAAAGAAGCTTTAGAAAAACATTGATAAAATTCCAAAAAGGCAATATAATGTTAAAAGGAAAATGAATATGAAAAAGATAACATTATTGCTTTTAACATTTTTGGTTACCGTAACTTTCGCTTTCTCGAGCGAGGTTTTCTTTCCTACGAGCGTGGGAACGGTTATGCTTACCGCGAACAAGAATTCTAACGGCAGGGTGGAAGGTTATACCCGTATTGCTGTCAAAGATGTGAGGGTTTCCGGCAATGATATGACGGTTGTCTATGGGGCTCAGATTCTTGATCGAAATCAAAGACCGATTAACAACAGACCTGAACGTGAATACAGCGTTAATATATCAAACGGCGTTTTGATGTTCCGGCTTGAAGGCACGATGGAAGCGTATTTTACATCGAGAAGAATGAACTACACTATGACGGCAGGTTCTCTGCCGATTCCGTCGACTTTGTCACCGGGGAGCAGGATTGCGGACACATGGATGAAAATAGATGTCAGTGTTCCGGTCATTGGGACTGTTACGGCTAACGTGGCAATTACGAACATTGTGTGTGCCGGTATCGAAACAGTAACTGTTCCTGCGGGGACTTTTGAGGCTTACAAAGTTACGCAAATTACTACAACGAAAACTACCGGATGGAATGTGCCGACGGTCGTCAATACCGGAGTGACATGGTATGTCAAAGGTCTTGGCTCTGTAAAATTTGTTAGTTACGATGATAAAGGCAAAGTGGAATCATCAACCGAATTACTTGAGCTGCAAAGATAAGTATTTTGATTGTCGAATAACGCAATGACTCATGCTTGATCAATTTCTCGTTTTTATGTATAAGTAAATAAAAGAACAAAGGCGTTCATTATATAATTTTGAGGTCCATATGGAATTTTCAGAACATAATGTTATCGCCTATTTTCAGCCTATTCTCTGCTCTGCAACCAGTAAAATTTTTTCTTTTGAAGTATTAGGACGCTTTCTCGATAGTGACGGAACGGTAAAATCGCTGGGATCGTTTTTCTCTGATGTTAACACAACGCACAAGGAAGCGTTGAGGGTAGACCGTATTGTCAGAAGAAAAGCGCTGGAAAAATACGCGCAGGAAAAGCGATCTGAATATTTGTTTATCAATATCAGACTGGCATGGCTTGACGGTTATGTCGACAAGCCGGAAGAGATACCGACAATTCAATGGGCGAGAGAACTTGGTATCGATCTCGGCAAAATTGTAATTGAAATTACGGAAGAAGAATTTAACGCTGATGACAGGCACATCAATATTATTTCGTACTACAAAAACGAAGGATGCCTGATTGCTCTTGACGATTACGGAAAAAACGCCAGCAATATTGACAGGCTTGCTTTTTTACAGCCGGATATTATCAAAATAGATATTGATTACATTCACAAAAGCGAAACATCTTATCATTACCGCGAATATTTAAAATCGTTAGCGTCTTTTGCCGAAGCTGTCGGAATAGAAGTTTTATACGAAGGAATCGAAACGCAAAAGCAGCTTGAAATTTGCATTTCTTCCAGAGGCAGACTCTATCAGGGGTTTTTGATCGCGTACCCTCAGGCTTCAATGAATGACGCTGTTGTTAATAGTAATATTTTTATTTCTTCAGCGGATGACACTCATAATAAACAATACAAAACTTTTGTATACACCGATTTATTAAAAAAATATTTAGATTCAAAAATTGATTTTTTTCTTGAGGAGAATCCGTCTTTCTATGAGGAATCAAATATAGATAATTTTCTCTTTAAGCTTTGCTCCGAGCTGCCTGAAGTAATGCGAATTTATCTTTGTAATAATAAAGGCGGGCAAATCTCGTATAATATTGAATGGAATTCGGATGAAGTAATACATCGGAATTGTCATGGAAATAACTGGGCATGGAGAGGTTTTTTTCAGGAAGCAATGGAAATAATTGTTTCCGGCAGAAAGAGCGGTTTGTCTTCAGCATACCGGGATTTTTCAACAAAAGAACGAATTCTGACCTATTTTTACGCGCTTTCTGACGACATTTATTTGTTTGCCGATGTTAAAAGAATGCCGATCGCTTTTTCTTAAGACGCCAGCAAGAGCGCTGATAAGGCGTCCGACAGGCGTCTGTTTCCCTCTTGACTAAAACCTCCATTTTTGAAAAAATAAAACACGGTTTTAAATCGGCGGCTTAAAAGCAGACGGTTAAAAGCCATGAACAAAGGCGTTCATTATTTAGTAAAAAACGGCTAAAGGACTCTGATTCCATGCGTTTTTTGCTTTATGGTGAGCGCCTTTATTTTGAGGAGATATTATGCGACATGGACATCAAACCGCAGATTTCCTTCCTGAAGGAAAAACAAGAATTCCGTCCGGCTGCGCGATTTCTGGAATCATCAACAAATCCGGAAAACGTTTCAGCGGAGAATCGATTATAAATTCAATTTCTGTGATGCACGATCGTTCAAACGGTTTGGGCGGCGGATTTGCGGCTTACGGAATTTATCCTGAGTACAAGGATTATTACGCCCTGCATTTATTTTACGATTCAACATCGGCAAAAAAAGAGTGCGAAGAATTTCTTGAAAGACATTTTGACATTATCAACCTTTCAAAAATTCCTGTTCGCAAAATAAAAGAAATAACCGACGAGCCTTTGATCTGGCGGTATTTCGTTACGCCGCTTCCGACAAAACTTGCGGACAGTCAGCTTGATGAGCGCGAGTTTATGGCAAAGTGCGTGTTCCGCGTTAACACAAGAATTGAAGGCGCGTATGTTTTTTCCAGCGGCAAAAATATGGGATGTTTCAAAGCGGTTGGTTTTCCCGAAGATGTCGGACGGTTTTATAAACTCGAAGAATACGAAGGCTGGTGTTTTACGGCTCACGGACGTTATCCGACAAATACACCGGGCTGGTGGGGCGGCGCTCATCCGTTCGGACTTCTCGATTATACGGTTGTGCATAACGGCGAGATTTCTTCTTACGACGCGAATCGCCGCGCGATCGAAATGTACGGTTACAAATGCACGCTTCAAACCGATACCGAGGTTATAACGTATATTTTCGATTATTTGCACAGAAAGGTGGGACTTACGTTAAACGAAATAGCGTCGGTTATCGCCGCTCCTTTCTGGCAGACGATAAGCCGAATGTCACCTAACGACAAGGAAACGCATGAGTATTTGCGCGTAATGTTCGCAGATCAGCTCATTACAGGTCCTTTTTCTATTCTTGTCGGTTTTGATAATGGTTCCAACGAGCGCGGGCTAATGGCGCTTAACGACAGATTAAAACTGCGCAGCATGGTGATCGGCGAAAAGAACGATACAGTTTATATGGCGAGCGAAGAAGCCGCCATCAGAATAATCGAACCTAATCTTGATAATGTGTGGGCGCCGAAAGGCGGGCAGCCTGTAATTATTCAGATAGCAGATAACAATTAGCAGATAACAGAGAAAATAGGAGAATTGATATTATGCCGGTAAATTTTTTGTATCCTGAGTATGAGATTTCCAGAAATTATGATAGATGTATTTGCTGCCGCGCCTGCGAGAGGCAGTGCGCGAATGAAGCGCATGAGTTTCTTGAAGAAAATAATAAAATGACGTGCGATGACGCGAAATGCGTTAATTGCCATCGCTGTGTTTCCTTGTGTCCGACACGCGCTCTAAAAATTATTAAGAGCGATAACACTTATAAAGAAAATGTAAACTGGAGCGGAAAAACGATAAACGAAATTTACCGTCAGGCAGGTTCCGGCGGCGTTCTTCTGTCCAGCATGGGAAATCCGGAAGACTATCCGATTTATTTTAACAAAATTTTGCTTAACGCTTCTCAGGTTACAAATCCTTCGATCGATCCGCTTCGCGAGCCGATGGAAACAAAAGTTTCGTTAGGCGCAAAACCGCAGACCATCGAGCGCGGCGCGGACGGCAGGCTAAAAAACAATCTGCCTCCGCAAATTTCTCTTTCAATGCCGATGATGTTTTCCGCGATGAGTTACGGTTCGATCAGTTATAACGCGCATGAAAGCCTTGCCCGCGCCGCGGAAGAACTCGGTATTTTGTACAATACAGGCGAAGGCGGACTGCATGAAGATTTTTATCGTTTTGGAAAAAACACAATCGTGCAGGTTGCATCCGGACGTTTCGGAGTTCATCCCGAATATTTAAACGCGGGCGCCGCGATCGAAATTAAAATGGGACAGGGCGCGAAACCCGGCATCGGCGGACATCTGCCTGGAACAAAAATTGTAGGCGACATTTCGCGCACCAGAATGATCCCCGAAGGAACAGACGCGATTTCGCCCGCTCCTCATCATGATATTTATTCAATCGAAGATTTACGTCAGCTTGTTTTTTCGTTAAAAGAAGCGACCGAATATAAAAAACCGGTGATCGTAAAAATCGCAGCGGTGCATAACGTCTCCGCGATCGCAAGCGGTATCGCGCGAAGCGGCGCGGACATCATCTCGATTGACGGTTTCCGCGGCGGCACAGGAGCCGCACCCACTCGCATCCGCGACAATGTCGGCATCCCGATTGAACTCGCGCTTGCGTGCGTTGACAAACGTCTCCGCGACGAAGGCATCCGCGATAACGTATCGCTCGTTGTCGGCGGAAGCATACACTCGAGCGCGGACGTTGTAAAAGCGGTCGCGCTCGGCGCGGACTGCGTTTATATCGCGTCAAGCGCTCTTCTCGCGCTCGGCTGTCACTTGTGCCGCAGTTGTCACGGCGGCAAATGCAATTGGGGCATCGCGACTCAGGTTCCAGAACTCACGAAGCGTTTAAATCCCGACATTGGTTACAAAAGGCTCGTCAATCTTTTAACGGCATGGCAGCATGAGATCAAAGAAATGATGGGCGGCATGGGAATCAATTCAATCGAAAGTTTAAAAGGAAACAGATTGATGCTTCGCGGCGTGGGTTTAAACGAAAAAGAACTTGAGATTTTGGGGATCAAGCATGCTGGGGAGTGATTTAAAATAACTGCTTTGTGTTATTTTATTTTTGATTAAGGCACATCAACATAATTTACAACTTCACAGCCTTTGTCGGTAAAAAGTTTTATCGTTTTTTCTTTGCTTTTCTTTGTTCCGCCGCCGCCAGATACCATTATAATTTCGATTTTTTTGCCTGACGGGATGAGTTCAACGATATTGTTAAACGCGGGCGCAGGGTGACCTGCCCAGACCGGAGCCATGATTATTATCTGATCATATTTTGATAAATCAGAAGTAACAGGTTTTATGTTAGTTTTTTTTCTTTTAATCGATTTAGGCGCTCCGGCAAAAAACGCGCCGAATCCTGACGGTTTTTTTACTTCGGTTACTTCTTCAATGTCAGCGTTGATCTCGCCCGCTTTTTGTACGGCAAGAGTTTTCGTTTTTCCTGACCACGAATAATATAGGATAATGGTTTTCATTTGATAATGATAATTGGTTTTTTGATCAATGTAAAGGTTGTAAAATAGACATCACCATAGGATTTAGGTTGATGCTGCTGTTAGGTTAAGATCAATTAGCAGTAAACGCTATACTGCCGCCGTTGCCGTTTGTAAAGTTTACCGATACAGAACCAATAGCATAAGGAGTGGAGCCCGGATAATCTGTTGCCGAATTAAAAATGTAAATAGCTAATCCGCCGTAGCCAACGAACGCCAATAACAGAATTAAAACTGTTATTCCCGTGATAAACATTTTTTCATATTTTTTTCTTAATTAAGTTTTTAATTTAGTTTGATAAGTTGGCGTCACCACCCTATCAAGGGCGGTGACTGACACCCTAAACTAGCATTTGCATTTGATTTTACCTGCTGGTTCTGTCGTTGTTCCAAGACATGTTTCCGCTTGAGCCATATCGGCGTTGGGGATACCATTTGAAAAACTCAAATAGCAGAGATCTTTGTTAGCCGGGTTTGCAGGATCAAACTCACATTTGCCGTCACTCGGGCAATTACCGCAACTTACCAGTACCATTCCGACAACCAAGAGCAACGCTACAATAGCTACTATTAAAAATTTGTTCTTCATATAGAACTCCTTAAAAAAAGATGATCTATTTTGGGGGTAAATTATGACAAAGGCAAATGTTAATGTAAGGATTGACAGTAACATCAAAGAACTTGCATCAAAACTTTTAGCTCGAATGGGACTGGATCAAACAACGGCAATTGAAATGTTTTACAGGCAGATTATCGCGGAACGCCGATTGCCTTTTCAGCCTGTTGTAACATCAACTCTTGATGAACAGATTGCCGCTGCTGCTATAAAAAATAACCCGAAAATGGTTGAACTAACCACAGATGAAAACGGTAATATTTTAATTGATAAAAAACTGCATCCGGAAATTTATAACTGGGCGGTAAATGGTTAGTGGATATATTTGAAACAATCGGAAGATTGACGGATACAGAAAAGCAGAAATTACTTGAGTTCTTAAACAAATAATTTATTGAGTGACAGGCACTTTGCGTGCCCTTGTTTCCAACTTTTAACAGATTATGTTTTATAGTATAAAATCTTTCTTTTTATGCCAATTTTTTTATACCGTTTATTATTAGAAACAAAAATAATAATCCGTAAAGAGTTAATGTAATAAATGCGGATATCCATGTTATTGTTATTAATGGTTCATTCATACATAGAACCGCGGGTTCTCAGCACGGAGTATTTTTCTGTTGTTTCTAAATCCAAAAAAAGCTCTTGACTATCTCAAATTCATTATAGATAATAAAATTATGGAAATTGCTTATACTTTTTGGGAAGCCGATGACGGCTGGTTTGTGGGTTATTTAAACTCATATCCTGATCATCTCACTCAAGGACATAATCTTGAAGAACTAGAAATCATGCTTTCCGATATTTACCAAATTCGTCAAGAAGAAGAAAAAAGATTGTCGGAAAAACGGCATTTTACATATAAAGGTTCCTGCTTGAAACGGCAAAAATTACTGAAAGAAATAATAAAACGAAGTAAAACTTCCTATTCCTGATTGTTATATCACGCTGGATATAATGTACCGTAATCCACAGGTACGCTATTGAAATTCGGGTAGCTGCTGCCTTACTCTACTTTTGTTGATATAAAAAAAGGTAGCATTATACGCTACCTTTTAAAACGATTAATAATTAAAAATTTATCATCATTAACAACACGAACAATTTTGTTTTGTTAAAAAGAAAACAATGATACCTGTAATTATTAATACAGCAATTCCTATTGTAATAAACAACCATTTTTTATTCATGATTTATCCTTAATTATTACAGGAACAAAATCCAATATACGAAGTATAATAAGAAGAATCCGAACTAGCTTGATACGCTAAACACCCTTCCATACCACAGTGTTGACCTGTTTTTTTATCCCCATTTTTGTTAACCATACAATTTATTCGACATTTCTCTTCTTCTTTATCACAACTAATAACCGCTAATGACAAAATTAAAACTGTCATTCCCAACATTAACATCTTTTTCATATTCTTTTCCTTTTCGGTTTTAAAAACCGTTTTAAATTTTAATTCCTCATACGAGGAACTAGTTTGCCGGTGTAATGGAAACAGTTATATTGCTTATTTTTAACATAACCTTTCCTACATCTGAGTCAGAGATTTCTTTATCGCATACCTGTATTCCAATACGGTCATTATTTCTATTTGTGCCTGTAAATTGGTTATTTGTAATAACAGTAGCTGTAGCAGTGCCCGCGCCGCCTAGATCTTCTGTTATTGTTGCTATTCCATTATAAGAAAATCTAATGAAATTCCAATCTGGAGCTCCGGTATTTAAAAAATAAAATTCAATATCACTATCTCCCAATTCTCCGGTAAGAGTACCGGAAACTGATACAGTATACTCTGTTTCAGCGGTAAGAGTAAAATTATTAACAACATCGTTGATTTTTATAGCGTCACCTGTTTCCCAAACATTCCATGTTGGTCCTTTATCGGCAGTTAAATAAGCGGTTTTTGTTGTTGGATTCCAACGCTTTAACCAAAAAGAAAAATCCTTTGTAAAATCTTGATCAACAGCGGCAGCAGTGAGTACAACTTCACCCCAGTTTGTTCCGATTCCAAATTCATTGGCGTTAAATGTTTTTCCAGTAAGTGTTGCGCCTGTACCTTTGGCATCTTTAATTGTCCAGGTTATTTCAACATCTTCAACTTCTTTACCATCAATAGTAAATTTAGCAGTTGATAAATCAAAAGTTGCGCCTAAAGGTAATTCGTCACTTCCCTCCAATGTGATGTCTTTACCGTCACCACCGTCATCACCGCCGCAAGCGCTCAACCCGAACCCAATCATCGCCGCTATGGCGATAATTCCTACGATTGACGCAATCTGCGCAGCTGAAGCAGCGCGCGTCTTTTTTGTCTTCTTCATGTTCTTTCCTTCTCAGTTTTTAAACCTTTTTGATTTGAAACTCTCATACGAGAGTTATGTGTAAATTTTAAGGGTGAAAATATCAATCTGTCATGAGTAGTCAACGCACAAACCGCGAAATATAGTGCAATTTATTAGAGAGTTAAGACAAATATGTTAAGGTTTTAATAAAAAATCAAAATTTTTTCATTTTCGGTCAAGCACCACGCATCTGCGCACCCATATAGGGTAGATCTTCTTGTGAAGATTTTATCTTATCTTTGGAAGGTATTTATGAACTCAAATGTCAACAGAAAACACAAGAACAGTGTTTTCTCAGTCCTCTTCAGCACACCGGAAATTCTGCGGGAACTGTACTCGGCTATCGAAGGGATCGATATTCCTCAGGATGCGATCGTTAACATCAACACTCTCTCGGACGCTCTCTACATGAATCAGATCAATGATCTGTCTTTTACGATCGACGATCGAATCGTCGTACTTGCCGAGCATCAATCAACATTGAACGAGAATGTCCCTGTAAGATTATTGATGTACATCGGTCGTGTGTACGAAAACATTGTCAACAGGGAGAAATTGTATCAAAAAAAATTAGAAAAAATTCCGACGCCGGAATTCATTGTTCTTTACAACGGCAAGAAGCCTTGCCCTGATTTTCAGGAGCTGCGTCTTTCGACAGCCTTTAAAGACATATGCGGTTTGAAATTGTCTGAAGACGGCGTTTTACCTCTCGAATTGGTTGTTCAAGTTTATAATATAAATCACGGACACAACAAGGAAATACTCGGCAGAAGCAAAAATCTAACCGGCTATAGCATACTGATAGGAAAAATAAATGAGTACAGCGAGAATTTACCTATTGAGGAAGCTGTAACAAATGCTGTAAAATATTGCTTAGAGTACGGCATATTAACAGAATTTCTAAAAAGACACGGATCGGAGGTAGTAAATATGTTGTTTGAAGAAATAACCATCGAAGAAATAGCGGAGATTCGTGCCAGAGAAGCCGCCGAGGAAGCCCGCACCGAAGGATTATCTCAAGGACTAGATGAAGCTTACAGAAATGTTGCTAGAAATTCTTTGTCTGAAGGCGTGCCTATTGAAATTATACAAAAAATAACCGGACTTGATATGGAAACAATACAAAGCTTAAAGTGATTTTCCGTATCGCCGCCCCTTACAACCTTTGCAAATCCTGTCTCGATTTTACTCCGACTTTGTCGTAAATACAGCTAAGAATGTTTTCTACTGTTCTATGACTGATATCGAGGCGTTGAGCTATTTCCTTGTTGGACAAACTGCTTTTTACCATGGCGAATATTTCTTTTT
>Ga0209755_10005306_pt1 | contig 14715 bp, 16 predicted proteins | sample TergutCo191P1_FD_187301 | JGI IMG/M metagenome (GOLD analysis project Ga0209755, IMG submission 187301) | Cornitermes sp. P1 segment gut microbial communities from Petit-Saut dam, French Guiana - Co191P1 (SPAdes) (version 2) | ecosystem: Host-associated > Arthropoda: Insects > Digestive system... | reverse complement strand
CGACATCTCTGGCAATCTGAGTATTGCTCTTTAATTCGCTTACATCAAGATAATTATTTGTATGAACATTGTTTGTTGTAAAATGACCTGGGATGATATTAACGGCTATTAAAGGATTTTTAGCCAGTGATATACTGTATGACTTATCTTCCATTTGTCCTCCTAAGTATATTACAAATTTAACATTGATAGTATAGAATAGTCAATATATGGGTGATTTATTCCTGTTTCAGCCGGTTAAAGGGCTGATATTCATAAATATTATGGCATTTACCCTATTATCGGCAGCTTGTGACAGAGAAAAGGTCAATATTGAGCCGGTAATTGAAGAATCCGCGCCTGCCGCAGACCCATACCGCCTCAGAGCCATGGAAATCACCTCGTCTCTTGACGACAGGCAGCTTGTATCCCAGATAATTATAAGCGGCGTAGACGGAAGCGGTTCCCTTTCAAAAAGAATGAATGAACTGCTTACGAACACTCCCGCAGGCGGCATAATGCTTTTCGGATACAATTTACAATCCGATAACGAAACCGTTCGCTCTTTCTTAAAGGAAATAGCAGCGCTTATTACCGGTGAATCAGGTATTCCGCCCTTCATTTCAACAGACCACGAAGGCGGCAGAGTTAACCGTTTTATAAACGGCATAGGCGAAATGCCATGGGCGTCTTCATACATCAGAACTGTTCCCGGCGAGGGAAGTAAAGCCGTACTGCATAAAATCCGGGAAGACAGTGAAAGAGCCGGTAAGGAAATAAACAGCTTTGGCATCAATATGAATCTAGCTCCTATCGCCGAATACCTTATACCCGAAAATACCGAATTTTTATTGCGGCGATCTTACGGCTCCGATCCGATTTTCACGGCGCAGGCGTCTGTCGCTTTTATTAAAGGCATGAAGGAAGCAGGAATTATATGCGTTGTAAAACATTTTCCCGGCACCGCCGGTAATGATCCGCATTATTCCGCTTCTGTTTTAAACATGGACAAAAATAATATCAACCTGCTTATCGCTCCATTTGTCGCCGCCATTAACAACGGCGCAAGAGCTATAATGATGTCGCACACTATGGTTCCCGCAATTGACGATAAGGTCGCAAGCCTTTCTTCCGTTGTTATGAATGACTGGTTAAGGGATGAAATTGGGTTTGAAGGCATAATTATTAGCGACGATTTTACAATGGCGGCAGCGGGCGATTTAAAACCCGAAGATTCTTCCGTGCTGTCCATTGCCGCGGGATCAGACATGGTGCTTGTATGGCCCATGTTTTTACGAAAAACGCACGACGCTTTTATTGCCGCGCTTGAAGACGGAACTCTTGCGCGCGAAAGACTGATTGACGCGGCGCAGAGAATTATTTATGAAAAACTGATGATGAACTTGCTTGAATAAAATCATGCCAGAGATTATCCATCACAGGAGGCTCTGCTGTTACGCTGATCAATTCGCTTTTAAGAGCCGGATTTGGAAATGACAATGATCTTGCGTGCAGGCGAATTCCTCCTTCCTTCTCGCTGCGTTTTGCTCCGTATTTTAAGTCTCCTTTAATTCGCAAACCGACAGCCGCAAGCTGCGCCCTTATTTGATGATGTCTCCCCGAAAGCAGTTCAATTTCCAGAAACAGGTAATTTTTGCCTTCGCCCGCGACGGAACAGCGAAGAGATGATTTTTTACAATTTGGTTTTTCCCTGTCATGGGCGAAAGATTTATTGGTACGCGGATTGGTTTCTATCCAGTGTGTAAGTTCGCGGGTTTCAGTGATTTTAAAAGAAGGTTTCTCGACAATTGCCCAATAATGCTTGCCGATCTTCTGTCCGTCTTTACCGGCGAAAGCGGCATTCAGAAATTGAAGAGCGGCATTATTCAGCGCGAAAAGAGCGCAGCCTGTAACGGGAACATCAAGGCGGTTAACGGCTTCGATAAAATCTGTTTTTAAAAAGGTCTTAAGCTCCCGCTGCAGATCAACAATCCCCTCTTTAGCGCCTTCAACCGCCTCCCCTTTCAGTTTATTAATAACAACACATTCGCTGCTCTGATATAGAATTCTTTCCATGGTTTATTTTAAGAGTATGTTTTAAGAAAATTAAGAAGCGGATCATACCAGTTTTGGGATGATTTTTTCTCTTCCAGAAAGCGGTAATACAGTTTCAGTATATGCTGTTTAATCTGCGCCTGATCTTCGGCGCAGATATTTGTCTTGGGCGCGGCGGCTGGGTGAACTTTGTTTTTTTTGGTTTCTTCGTCCGCAGAGGGCGCGGCGGAGAAAAGAAGGTTTGTGAATTTTTCGGCTTCTTCGCGCGGGAAAAGCTCCGGGCAAAAGCATGTCATCGCGTAGAGAGCCGCGGGTATACAGTTTACGCTGTGCTGTTTTACAAAAAGAATAGCCTGACTTATAGCAAGAGCGCCCTGTTTTACCTCTTGCGCCTGTTCTTTTAATTCTTCGCAGGCGTCCAATTTTTCGGCAATCCGCGCAAACTGCAGATAGGTGTGAATCACCACCATAACATGAAGGCTTGGAATGCACATAAGGTGGGGGTCTAACAGATGAATCACGAAGAACCTTGGACGCGCTATGTAAAACGGTCTTTTTGTCGTGGACATATTTCTTTTGTAAACCTGCGAGGCAAAAACGTATAAATCGCCCATCGAGTAAATAAAATCCCTCATCGGGACATGGGCTTTTCGTTTGAATCTTTTTAAAAAGAAAGTGATTAAACGTATCCAGAAGTGAACGAAATCAAGGTAAATTGTTACCCACGCGGGAACAAAAGGCACTTTTTCATCGAGCTTGTGATCCACGCTTGTAACGGGGATTCTTCCCGGTAAAAAAGCCGCGTGGTACTGCCTTAGAAAGAAATTAAAAAGTATTCTCGGAACGCTTTTGCAAAAAGCCGGACGGAGAACAGGGAAAAGGACTGAATTAAAAAGAGCATAAAGCCAGTTCTGGCTGTAGACGCTGTCATTTTTGCGCATGACTCAATCTATCATTTTTGCGCCGAATTTTTTACCGCATTTTTCATTGTTGCATTTGTAGGTGTCGTCCTGATTACTCGTAATATTGTTGCTTGAACAATACGGACAGTACTGAACTGTATCCCATACGCAGGCTGTAAAGAACAAAGCAATAAAGACGGCAATCAATATAAATAAAATCTTTTTCATACGCTTCTCCTTTAAACCTGTTAATCAACCATGCCTGCGCCGAATTTTTTGCCGCATTTTGTGTAAGTGCATTTATAATAAATTGTTGTAATACCGGTGTCCTTATCGTATTCAGAAATTTCCGCGATTCCGGCGCGGTTGCAGAACGGACAGTAGGATACGGCTTCTCTCGCGCAGGAGAAAACGACAAACCCTGTAAGGAGTATTAACAGCGCGATTCCCGTCATTTTCAGAAATTCCGTTTTTTTATTTTTCATCAGGACATCCTCCTAAAAACATTATACACCCAAATCCAGAAAAACAGATATATTAACAGATAAAATAATATTTACGCTTCGCTGTTTTTAACAAATTTCGCCATTTTAATATCGTCTACCCTGATATGGGTTATCAGCCACTCGCCGATTGTTGTCGTTACAGATGCCATCAAATCCCCGCTTGAGCCTTCTTTTTCAAGCCGTACTAAAAATTCGGCTACCGTTTCTTTAAATGTGTCGTGGCATTGCTTGTGATAAACATATTCGGGATAACCGCTGTTTTTCATAAGAACTTCTTCCGTTGTAAAATGCATAATGGTATACTTGGTTAAAAATTCGATTGCTTTTATGATGTTTTCAGATCCATCGTTATTCTCGCCGGAGTTTACAAGACTGTTTAGCGTGTTAAATAGCTGTTTATGCTGTTCATCTATTTCATCGTAGCCTGTCTCCAGGGTTTTATTCCACAAATACGCCATAAAAGACCTCTTCCTGTATCATTAATGTCTTATTATTACATGATAATTTACTTAACTCAAGCTATGTTTTAAAGGCGTTTTATCCCGCAATTATCCCCCTCTTCACATAAAACGCCGTTATTGCTATAATAATGTATAGAAATATAAAGCCAAATAATTAAGAGGATAAAAATGATTCGATGCGGAGATATTGCAAAAGGAACATGCTTACTGCAGAAAGGACAGCCCTACCTTGTTGTTGAAAGGGAATTTCACACGCCCGGCAAGGGAACCGCGATAGCGCGTATAAAAATGAAAAGTATAAAAGACGGCTCGGTCTTAAGCATTACAGTCCCTACCCAGCAGGAAGTTGAGGACGCGCAGGTTGAAATTCGCGCCTGCCAGTATCAATACAGTGATCAGGATAATTATCATTTTATGGATAACGAATCCTTTGATCAACATGAAGTGAGTATCAGCGAAAATCCCGATAAAAAGCTGTATCTTCAGGAAGGCAACTCGTATCAGATTACTATCTGGGAAGGAAAAGTTATTGATATTCAAATTCCGTATAAGGTTGTTTTTACCGTAGCGGAAAGCGAGAATTATATTAAGGGCGATACCGCGACAGGCGCGACTAAGCCTATTAAAACAGAGACCGGTTTAACGGTACGCGTGCCGTTATTTATTAAACAGGATGAAAAAATTCTTGTTAATACCGAAACAAACGAATATCTGGAACGGGTAAATTCATGAGTAACGAAAAATTGGCTCTTTTAGGAGATGAGGCTGTCGCGCTCGGCGCGATTCATTCGGGAATCAGCGCGGGTTACGGCTATCCGGGAACGCCGTCTACGGAAATTTTACAGTACTTGATTAACGCTTCCGCGAATAACGGCGGCAAAGACGGGCATATCGCGCGCTGGTGTTCTAACGAAAAAACCGCGTTAGAAGCGGCTCTGGGCGTTTCATTCGCGGGAAGACGCGCGATAGTTACGATGAAGCATGTCGGCTTGAATGTCGCCGCGGATCCTTTTATCAATTCCGCTCTGTTAAAAATTAAAGGCGGACTTGTTATCGCCGTTGCCGACGACCCCGGTATGCACAGTTCCCAGAACGAGCAGGATTCGCGTTTCTACGCGGACTTCGCGATGATTCCGTGCCTTGAGCCGCGCAATCAGCAGGAAGCTTTCAACATGACGCGCGAGGCTTTTGACGTTTCCGAATGTTTTAATATTCCCATAGTTATCCGCCTTGTTACCCGCCTCGCGCACGCGAGAGCCGCGGTAGAACCAAGACCCGGCAAAAACCAGAATAAAATTTCCAAGACACAGGAAAAAAGCTCGTGGATGCTTCTTCCCGCTTTCGCGCGTAAAAATTATGAAAATCTTTTAAACAAGCAAAAAATACTTGAGGAATGGTCGTATCAGCATCCTGTTAATAAATTGATTTCCTCCAAAAGCGATCTTGCGATTATCACCTCTGGATTGGGCGGCAATTACTACGAGGAAAATCTTCACGATTTTCTCGCGCTGCGGAAAAAATCGGGCAAAGCGCCTCCTTCCTATCTGCATATCGGCGCGTACCCAATCCCCGAAAAGAAAATACGCAAACTCTACGAAGACGCGCAGGAAATCATCATTATCGAGGAAGGTCAGCCTTTTATCGCGAAAAAAGTTTTAGGTCTTACAGGCGCGGTCTCTAAACCCATTATTCAATCAGGCGAGCTGGATCCAGACAGCGTAAGAAAAGTTCTTGGTCTTGAGCCCAGAAAAAGCGTTAACGCGAAAGTTGATTTTCTTCCTCCAAGACCGCCCGTGCTTTGCCAGGGCTGCCCTCACACCGACAGCTACAACGCGATTAATAAAGCGGTTGAAGCTCTCGATCCGCGCCAGGGACATCCCGACGTTGGAATCAATTCAGACATCGGCTGCTATTCCCTCGGAGCGACTCCGCCTCTTTCGGCAATCGAAACGATTATCTGCATGGGCGCATGCGTCGGCATGGCAAAAGGCGCGTCCGACGCGGGGCTGAAATATTCGCTTGCGGTAATCGGCGATTCTACTTTTATTCATTCAGGCATCACTCCGTTAATCGACGCTGCGGAGGCTGATGTCCCGATGACACTTATCATTTTGGATAACTCAACTGTCGCAATGACAGGCTGCCAGCCTACGATTGTGCCTTCCGATAAACTCAAAAACCTGATTCTCGGCTGCGGAGCTAAACCCGAGCATGTAATCGAACTTGAAGCCAAACCCAATCTTACGGACGATAACGCGGCTAGGCTTAAAGCGGAGATTGAGCATAATGGGCTTTCTGTTGTTATATTCAAACGGGAATGTCTGGAAGCGATTCGCAAGAAAAAATAACAAAAGCGGTAAAATTTTAACGCTGTTTATTTCCCCGTTTTGCATTTTTTTCTCAGGTGACTGACACCTTTTTTATTTTTTTACTGCGTTTTGTAATATCTTCACTGGTGACTGACACCTTGACACCTTGTTGTTAACCGTGCAATAATACGGGTTAACGATGAATATATCTAAAAGAGTTATCAGAAATCGGCTTGTGTTTGCGGCTGTCTTTGCCGCTTTAATCGCGGTTTCAGGCTTTATTATGATTCCGCTGCCGGGCGGAGTGCCTTTAGTGCTCAAGAATCTGTTTGTGGTATTAGCCGGAACAGTTCTTGGGAGTTTTTACGGCGGTATCGCGCTTTTAGTTTTTATTGGAGCCGGTTTGCTTGGAGCGCCTGTGTTTGTGATTCCGGGTCCGGGGGTTTTCAGCACTCCGCTTGGCGGCTATGTAATCGGGTACTTTTTGGCTGCTCTTATCGCGGGTCTTATCTGCGGGATTCCCAAAATCGAAGAGAAAAAGACGCGGTTGTTTTTCGTAATACGCTTAAGTATCGCTTCTCTTTTGGGGTTCGCGGCTATTTTATTATGCGGCTCTGTGTATTTAATGTTTCTAAATTCTATATCTTTCGGCGCTGCCCTAATTGCGGGAGTTGTGCCGTACATCGCAGGGGATTTAATCAAGCTGGCGGTTAGCATTCCTCTTGCGCTAAAACTGCGCCCGATAGCCGCGAGATATTTAAATAATGATTGAACTCATAAATATAACAAAACGTTTTCAGGTTTTTGATGAAAACTTAAAAGACAGCGGACAGGTTCGTGACGGTTTTTTTTACGCGCTTGAAGACATTTCGCTTTCCATCGAAAAAGGCGAATGTACGATTATCGCGGGGGCGAATGGTTCGGGGAAAAGTCTTTTAATGTCGATTATCGCGGGGCTTGAAGAAGCGACCGGCGGCAAAATACAGATTGATTCCAATGTGGGGCTTGTGTTTCAGGAACCTGACGCGCAGATACTCGGAGAGACTCCCAGAGAAGACGTTGCGTTCGGACCGAAGAATATGAAATTAAAAAAAAGCGAAATCGCAGAACGCGTGAACGCATCCCTTTCGCAAACCGGGCTTGAAAAAAGAGCCGATTTCCCTGCCCGCTCTCTTTCGGGCGGCGAAAAAAGACGGCTCGCAGCCGCCGGAGTTATAGCGATGGACGCGGATATTATTATTTTTGACGAGCCTTACGCAAATCTTGATTATCCAGGGGTTGTTCAGGTAAATAAACTTTTTCAAAAATTAATCGCGGATGAAAAAACCGTTATCATCCTGACGCATGAACTGGAAAAATGTCTTTCGCTTGCAAAGCGTTTTATCGCTCTCTATAAAGGGAAAATCGTATTCAACGGAAAAGCGGATATCGCCCTTGAATGCGATCTTGAAAGCTGGGGTATACATCATCCTTTTAAAAACAACACTAACAAACTGGAAGATCTTTTATGGTAGAAAGACGGGCGATATTCAAATACAAAACCATAAAAGGACCTTTGCATAAATTTCCGGCGTTTATAAAACTTGTCTGCATTTTGCCCCTTTCAATTTTTTGCATATATTTAACGTCTTTACAGCTTGGAATTGGAATTGCCGCCGTTATTATTTTAGCGCTTTTTTGCGGAATAACATTGCGCGAACAGTTAACAGATTTTAAACCTGCTTTTTTTTACGGCTCTCTTATGTTTTTTATTTCCGTGTTTTCAACTTTTTTTGACAACCGGGATATAATGCCTTTAGGGACTCTTGTTCTTACATCTCTGATACCAAGAGCGGAATTTTTGCAAACCGTTCTCCGTCTTACTTTAATTGTGCAGTTATCCGCGCTTTTATTCCGCACGACAAGCGCTCTTGAAATACGCGAATTTGTCCGCTTTGACATACTATCGCTTTTTCTGTGTTTCATACCGGAAATTTTCAAAACATGGACAAGCGTTGATCTTGCGTGGAAAGCAAGAGGCGGCAAACCGGGACTTAAAAAAATAATGACGCTTGTTTTTGTTTTAATTTCACTAAGTTTTGAAAAAGCGGCAATAAAAGCCAAGGCAATAGAAGCAAGGAGGATATAAGAATGTTAACAAGTAAAGCGAAGGTTTTAATTTCTTTAAGGGAAAAGCAGGGGATGCCTGTCAGCGGGCAGGTTCTAGCGAGGGAGATGGGCGTATCGCGGGTAGCTGTATGGAAAACTGTTCAGGCGCTTTTGGAAGCGGGTTACTCAATTGAGACAAGCGATTCAGGCTACCTTCTTGATCCAAAAAAGGAAAAGGATTTTTTGTATCCGTGGGAATTCGGCGAAAAGGAAAAAATGTTTTTTCATTACAAAAATACTGGAAGCACGATGGACATGGCAAGAGAACACGCGCTTAAAGGCAGTGAAAGCGGCAGCGTTTTTACCGCGGAAAAACAAAGCGCGGGAAGAGGCAGAAACACAAGGACATGGGTGTCGCGTCAGGGCGGTCTTTTTTTCACGATTCTTGAAAAACCGCGCCTGTCGGTCGCGGACTACTCGCTTCTTTCCTTGATCGCGCAGATAGCTATTGTCCGCAGCATTTCTGATATTTGCGGCAAAAAGGCATACCTTCGCTGGCCCAATGACATTTACATCGACAAGCGTAAAATTTCAGGCATTACAACCGAAATCGCGGGAGAAGGCGATTTAATCACATGGCTTACGTGCGGAATCGGAGTGAACATAAACAATCCGCCGCCCTCCGGCAAGGCTGTAAGCTGCGCGGAAATAAAAGGGCGTCAGATATCCCGGCGCAAGGTATTAATTAAAATCCTTAATGAAATGGAAAAGGTTAAAAAAACATTTGAATCAAGCGCGGCGTATTCACAGGGAAACCGCGCTCTTGCATCTGAATGGAATTCGCTCGCGGACTGCGTAGGCGCCAAAGCCGCGGTTTTTGAGCCTGTGCCTTCGGGCGAAGAGGAAGAAGCCGCGAAAAAACCCGGGAAAATTCTGGCGCGGGGCGTGTTTCAGGGAATTGATCCTGTGGGAAGGTGCATACTAAAAACAACAGAGAACACTTTATACTTTAATCAGGGTTCAGTGTCACTGGCGTTTTTGAACCCCTGATATTACGAAAACTTACATCACTTCCATGAAAGGTATACACGCCAAATGAAACGCGTCTTTTAACACGAACATAACGGCGCGGGAAAGTTCCAGCCTTGCTTTTGAAAGGGAAGCGTCTTCGCAGTTTAAGATTGGACATTCGTGATAGAAACGGCTGAACGCTTTTGATAACTCATAGAGGTATCCCGCGATGCGTGAGGGGTCAAGGTTCAGAGCGGCTTCGCTTACCGCGCACGGATATTCCGCTATTATTTTAATCAGTTCCCATTCAGAATCAGTAACAAGCAATGTAAAATCCGCGGCTTTTAAAACCTGCTCTTTGCTTTTTCTGATCATCGAGGAAATGCGCGCGCCCATGTACTGAAGATACGGACCAGTGTTTCCTGTGAAAGAAATAGATTCTTCCTGATTGAACAGCATGTCTTTGACCGGGCTTGTTTGAAGAAGAAAATAGTGAAGAGCGCCGAGGGCGATTTTTTCCGCTACTTCGTTCGGATCGCCGACTTCTTCTTCCCTGCCCTTTTCTTTTATTTCCGCTAACGCAAGATCGCGAAGGGAATCGATTAAGTCGTCGGCGTCTACTACGGTGCCTTCTCTGCTTTTCATTTTTCCATCCGGCAGGTTTACCATTCCGTATGAAAGGTGATGAAGATTTTTCGCCCACGAATAGCCCAGTTTTTCCAGTAAAATAAAAAGCACTTTAAAATGATATTGCTGCTCCGAGCCGACAACATAGATCATTTGATCAAAATGCCAGTCTTCGTGGCGGTTAATCGCTGTGCCGAAATCCTGGGTAATATAAATCGAAGTGCCGTCGCTTCTAAGCAGTATCTTTTTATCGAGTTTTTCCCCGCTTAAATCCACAGCCACAGCTCCGTCTTCCTGTTTGTAAAATATTCCTTTTTCCAAACCTTTTAAGACTTCGTCCTTTCCAAGCATATATGTTTCGCTCTCGTAGTAATATTTGTCAAATGAAATGCCTGTACGCTCGTATGTTTTTTTCATGCCGTCAATAGACCACTTGTTCATTTTCTTCCAGAGTTCCACAGTTTCACCGTCGCCCGCTTCCCATGCGCGTAAAAGTTCCTGCGCTCTTTGCATCGAATGTGTTTTCGCTTCCGCGCCTTCTTTTTCTGTTCCGCCGGCAATTAACTGTTCCGCTTCTTTTTTTACGTCTCTGCTGAATATTACATAAAAATCGCCTACAAAACGGTCGCTTTTTATATTTTCCGATTCAGGCGTTTTTCCCTGCCCCTGCTCCTTGTACGCCAGCATGGACTTACAAATATGAATGCCGCGGTCGTTTATTATGCAGACTTTTCTAACTTCCGCTCCGCCGGCTTTTAAAATTCTTGAAACGCTTTCGCCGAGTACGTTGTTTCTTAAATGTCCAAGGTGAAGCGGCTTATTTGTGTTAGGACTTGAAAACTCGACCATAACTTTCTGCCCTTTTTTTACGCCGGGACGCGCGAAAGGAAAATTATCTTCCGTTTTGTTTTTGAATAATTCATCAAGAACCGCTTTAGATGTGACGGAACGGTTAAGCCTTACATTGATATAGGGACCTTGCGCTTCTACAGTTCCCGGCGCGTCTTTTATTAAACCTGCGATTAACGCCGCTATCTGAGGCGGACCTTTTTTTAAGAGTTTCGCAAAACCGAACATTGGCATTCCGATGTCGCCCATTTCCGGATTCGGCGGATTTTCGGCGATTACTTTGTCCGCTTCTATTCGTTCGCTGATTCCTGAGTCAGCCAATAATTTATTAACCGCGTCTGCGATTATTTTTTTCCATACTTCTCTGTAATCGTACATAAATTACATTACAATTTATTAATTTTTTTTTCAAGATGAATTCTTTGCTGTCAATTTTTCCAATCTGTTTTTTCTTCGCATCAACTTGTTATACAAGAATGTTCCGGGTTCCATTGCTTCGATTGCTTTATTAATAAGTTCAAGTGGTTTACCGTAATTGCCTATAGTCATCTGCCTGTACGCGAAGGCGTAAACTGAAAGCGCCAGACGCTCAATATTGTAATTGTATTTATCAGCGCTGAATAAATCGCGTGCGATCTGAATTACCGCGTAAAATATTTCTGAAAGACCCGATATATCCGATAAATTATGATCGCATATTCCCATCAGTCTTTCCGTGTTTCCCGTTTTAAGGAATTCAAACCAGATTTCAGGAGCGAGAGCGCCGGGGATATCGCCGTCCCGAAAAATGCCGAGAATCTTTGTCTCGATAGAAGTTTGGGAGCAATCCTGAATATTTTTTTTCCAAAGTCTGCGGCTTGGATGAAGAAGATCAACATGACGGTATACGGGAATTTTCATCCGGTTCATTAAACAGCGCGTTTTTATTATCTGCGAATCGAAAGTTTTGCCGTTGTAACTTACAATAACCGAATTTTCCGCGTTAAGTTTTAAAAGAGTTTTTTCCAAAAAATCATTTTCACCGGGATAGTCAAGAAGAAGGTACTGGGTAACTTTCAATCTTCCATTTTGAATTTTCCCAAAAGCGGCAAGAAACGCGACTGTTCCCGCTCCGCCTGAAAGCCCTGTTGTTTCCAAATCAAAAAAAAGAAAATCTTCGATACCGGGCAATTCTTTGTATTTTAAATCAGGAACCAGAATTGGAAGTTCAGACGGCAGGCTTTTTATTTTTTTAAAAGAGGTAGGCAAATCAACTTCCCTGCATAAAACATTAAACCCGCAAGAGTTCCAGCCAAGATTTAATAAATCCAAATGATCTCCGGCTTTTAGAGAATTTACGGGTTCTTTTTTAATTTCATGAATACGCTTTAATCTGTCACGTAAATTTCCCATCAGTTTTTAACGAGGGCAATACTGATAAAGTCCGTCCAGGATTCTTTCTATGTTTTGCTTGTAAGCGGCTGGGCTTGCCGTCCATTTCTCGTACAACTGATCGAATGTCTTTACGGTGCCGAGGTAATTCAGATTAACAAGAAGGTAATAGCGCGGGTCGGCTATCTGCTGTCTGTTTAAAGTCTTGCTGGCGTATCCCTTGACGTGCTGGATATGAGCGCGCACCCCCTCTGTCATGCTGGAGAATTTTCCCTGCCAGTTGGGCAGCTCGATCAGACCTGAATAATTAAATCCCGACACGCGCTGATCGTTTTTAAAAAAATTACTCGCGTGAAGCATTTGAGCTATCGCGATATCGTGGTTAATATTTTCAAAGGCGGCTTCGTCAAAATAAGTTTGGATGATTCTTTCGATTTCGCTGTCGCTTAACGGGGGCTTTTGAGTTTTTATATACTGAAGAACGCCGTTTTTATTAAGCGAGCCCTGCCCTTCGACATTTCTGGATCTTCCGGCGGCGTTAGGTGTTGGATACGCCTGCACTTCGGAATCGCCCCTTCCCATGTTGGAGTTTATGGACAACTGCGGCATGCCTTCATCGGAATGGAGAGTATACGGTCTTGTATTTATTACGGCGGAATACAGTTCAAAAATATTAGACTGGGTTTTTCTGAACCTCATGGCGACGTCTTTATCCGCGGATTTGAAAACAACTTCAAAAACATCAATACTGCCTGACACCGGGAAGCCGTGCAATTTTCCGATCTGGCTGTTTGTAAAAACCATCTGCGACGCCTGCTGCTGCTCGTTTAAAACAAGCGCACCGTTTTTAATTTCGATTTTCGGATTGTCGTACTGTTCGCTGATAACCATAGTAAAAGATTTGGAAAGATAATAATTCAAGTCTTTCAGACTGATGTTTGAACTTTGTATCAGATTGACGATCTCCCACGTTAAAGGAATAATTCCATGGCTAGTCTGAGCCTGAGTTGTTCTTGCCGCCGCCGGCGCTGCCAAAGGAGCGGGCTGAACCGATTGACTGGATTGAACCGACTGACCGGGCTGTACAGTTTGCGTTGACTGCGCAGGCTGAACCGCGGGAGGCATGGGAGAAGCAGGCTGGAGAACAGGAACCGTTTGTGCCGGCTGTGTTGTTTGTACCGGCTGCGCTGACTGCTCTGACTGAGTTGATTGAGTTGTTTGAGCAGGCGGAGCCGACTGTTCGCTTTGAGCTGTCGTCTGCTCAGACAGCACAGCGGCTTCATTTTGCCTTGGCTCAATATCAATTTTTTCGATGGCAGATTCCTGCCGCGTGATTATGACATCATCCTGTACTATTTGATTATCAGAGGTATTTGTATCGGCATTGATTAACGGGTCATTGTATTGAATGTCGAACGGATCGCTATAAATGTTTTCGTAATCTGTTTCTTCCTGTCCCCGCGCCTCAGTTTCGCTGAATCTCGGAAATGAAAAGACCGTTTCCTGCCCAAAAACGCCGAAAGAACCCAGCAACGCAAGGAAAATGAGTAAAAACGCCGTCCTTTTCATAAATATCTCCGTTAACAAGGCAATATCACTGTAAATTTTAATCGATCTGCTATGTATTGTCAATGAATCAATTTAATAAGATTTTTTGTAAAATTGAAAATAAATTTGGACAAATGTGCAATATTATGATATATTGTACACATGAAGCCCATTTTATGTGGTGGGTATAAAACAAATAAGGAGTTATTATGAAAACAAAAGGAATTTTCAAATTCTTTGGAATTATCGCTGTAGTTGCGATAATCGGGCTCTCAATGAGTTCATGCGGACCTGAAGATGACGGAATAGAGAAGACACTTACTATCACTGGAGTCACAGAAACCGGTGATGTCTCGGTATTACTCGTATACGATATAGAGCAGAGAAAACTGGAAAAAAATTCAGGTTTTGGCACGTCAATAGTAAAAAATAATACTGTTGGATTTGAGCTTGTAAAAGGCGATAAGCCAGGTGAAAGATTTACTTATTCTGATAGTTTTTATATATTTCTTGTCTTTGGTACAGGTATTAGCGCGAAGACCTATTGCTATACCGGGATAGGGACAACCCCAGTAAAATATTTTATTAACGAAAAAGATACTACTTTAGGTTTTGATAGTTTCACATCATTAGATTAAGGTGACTGTCACCTTCTTACAGCGGTTGTCGAACGGCAGCCGCTTTTTTTATGGCGTAGTGCTGGTTGATGGTAGGGTGTCAGTCACCTGTTAAGATTTTACAAAATGCTAAAATATAGACATAAAGGTGTCAGTCACCTGTAAAAATTTTACAAAATGCTGAAATATTAAACAAAAAGCATGGATTTATGGTTTAAAAGAGTTCTCACAAAGGCTCAAAGGCACAGAGGTTTAATAGTCTAAAGAGGGTATCTGGTTTTTTGTGTAAATAGAAATTCCATTTTTCATTCCCTCTTAAAAATTCAAATTTCAGGCTGTATTTTAGGTGGGCATACTGTAAATTCTGTGTAATTAAGAGTTTGCAAAAATGA